>Ga0302140_10000090_pt1 | contig 92715 bp, 95 predicted proteins | sample I_Bog_E1_1_FD_202095 | JGI IMG/M metagenome (GOLD analysis project Ga0302140, IMG submission 202095) | Peat permafrost microbial communities from Stordalen Mire near Abisko, Sweden - I_Bog_E1_1 | ecosystem: Environmental > Terrestrial > Soil > Wetlands > Peat | place: Sweden: Abisko, Stordalen... | reverse complement strand
TTACTATCATGCATATTTTTTATGTTTTTTGCAAGTAACTATATGGAAAGTTTTTAATTTATTTGAAAATTAGGTGTCCCCTTAATTAAGTCTTGAAACACTAGAATATTGACTTGTTATTTTTTTGATTATGCCTTATTCTATTATACTTTGGAAAACTCGCTTTTAATATTTCCATTTAAAGTTGGTGATAGATCATTTAGTGTTCTCAATATGTTAGTTTTATTTTCACCAGTTGCTAAGGTTGGAATATAATCATTTTTATCACTTCTTGAAGAAATCATTACTGGAAGTACTTTATATTCAAAGTTTACTAATTTATCATCCTCCATATTTGCCTTAAACTGAAGTATAAATGTTCTTTTATCTAGAGGATTTGAATTTCCTCCAAAACAAAAATTTCCCATTGAATATACTATAAGCTTACCTTTATACTTTTCCATACTTTGAATTACATGAGGGTGTGAGCCTACAACCGCATTTGTACCATTCTCAATAGAAAATCTAGCTAAATTTTGTTGAACATCATATGGTTCATAGGATCGTTCTATCCCCCAATGGAAATATGGAATAACAACTTCTGCTCCTTGATTTTTCAATTCATTAATATCATTAATTATTTTTGTTTTTAATTCATTGGAATATTCCCAGCCTGTATATCCTAAAAATCCAAACTTAATTCCTTGTATGTCCTTTAAAATTTTATAGCCTTCTCCACATATATCAATATTATTTTTCTTTAGTGTATTAACAGTATCTTTTATCCCTTGCTTACCATAATCATAAATATGATTATTCGCTATTGTAACACCATCAATAGAACCATTTGTAAGAATCCTCACATAATCTTTCGGTCCTTTAAAATTATAAAATATATCTCCATGTTTAGGAGCTTTAACTTCAGAGTCTGTGAAAGTTGTTTCTAAATTTACTAATGTATAATCATCTTGACTAAATCTGCTAGATACATTTTGCATAAAATAAGAATAATTTATTCCACTATTTATAAATGATGCTGGTAAACTGCTATCATATGCAAATTTAGTATCTGTCCCTAACGTAAAATCTCCAGCAAAAGAAATGCAAATTGTTTTTTTAATTGGCTCTTTTACTATAGTATCTTCTCGTTTATTTTCTTGTGTTACTTCTTTAATTTCATCACTTATCTCACTATTGGCTTCAACTTTTTGTACATTAAAATTATTTATATTTTTTGGTTCTCATCCAAAGTATGTAGTCATAATTTAAATTAGATAATTTGTGAATGCCACAAATCCTTATATATCAATAGCTATGGTACCTATAAAAGATTTTCTTTTTAAGAAATACCACATACTTTGGATGAGAGTCTATTTTTTAAATAAGCTCCTACTCCGCCTACAATTAATATGCTTATAATAATTGAAATAACATTTCTTAAATAATTTTTATTTCCATTGACATCTTCCTGATATCCGTTTTTATGCTTATTTCTAGAAGTTCTTTTATTCATATATAACACCTTCAATTTTCAAGATTAAATCTATATTTATACAAATACCAACATATTATACATTAATCTTCTATATACCAAGTAAAATAAAAAAATAATGTTAAATCCTAATTTAGACTTTTAACATTATTTTTTAGAATCAATATTTCTTTTTGTTTCCTTGTCAATTTTTTTATCTCATATTCCCTTCTCATTGCATCTTTTTTATCTTGAAATTCTTCATAATACATTAATTTCACTGGTCCTCTTCCTTTTGTATATTTAGCTCCAATCCCTTTTGAATGCATAAAAATTCTTTTTTCTAAGTTATTTGTCCATCCTGTATAGAATGTCCCATCTGAACATTCCACTATATATACATAATTCATTCCTCTAAACTATCCTTTTCTTATTATATCTACTTTTCCACCTAACAATATCACTACATCTGCCGTGTGATATCATTAAAACAAAAATTTCTCTACAATAAACTATACATCAAAAAGAAGAAGACGAGTATCTAAATCCTCGTCCTCTTCCAAAATTGTATCTATTACTTTAAAATACTAGTCTATTTTAGCTGTATCAATCCAGCTCATCATTCCTCTTAATTCTTTACCAACTTTTTCGATTGGATGTTCTGCTTCCATTCTTCTAGTTGCATTGAAATTTGGTCTTCCAACTTGGTTTTCTAATAGCCAGTTCTTTGCAAAAGTACCATCTTGAATTTCAGAAAGAACTTTCTTCATTTCTTTCTTAGTTTCAGCTGTGATGATTCTCTTACCAACTTGATAGTCTCCATATTCAGCAGTATCTGATACTGAATATCTCATTAAGCTTAATCCACCTTGGTAGAATAAATCAACGATTAATTTCATTTCATGCATACATTCAAAGTAAGCATTTTCCGGAGCATATCCAGCTTCTACTAAAGTTTCAAAACCAGCTTTGATAAGTTCTGCACATCCACCACAAAGTACTGCTTGTTCTCCAAAAAGGTCAGTTTCTGTTTCATCTTTAAAAGTAGTTTCAAGAACACCAGCTCTTGCTCCACCAATTCCATTTGCATATGCTAATGCATAGTCTTTTGCTTTTCCTGATGCATCTTGGTGTACAGCTATTAAACAAGGTACTCCAGCGCCTTCAGTATATGTTCTTCTTACTAGATGTCCTGGTCCCTTAGGTGCAACCATGAATACATCAACGAATGCAGGTGGAACTATTTGTACATAATGAATATTAAATCCATGAGCAAATACTAATGAATTTCCTTCTTCTAAGTTTGGAGCAATTTCTTCATTGTAGATTTTTCCTTGCTTTTCATCTGGTAATAAAATCATGATAAAATCAGCTGCTTTTGCTGCTTCTGCAACAGTTGCAACTTTTAAACCAGCTGCTTCTGCTTTAGCCCAAGATTTACTTCCGTTGTATAAACCAACAGTAACATCTATTCCACTTTCATGAAGATTTAATGCATGTGCATGACCTTGGCTACCATAACCTATTACAGCAACCTTCTTTCCTTTTAATAAATTTAAATCTGTGTCCTTTTCATAATACATTTTTGGCATTTTTAATGACCTCCTAATTATTATTAATATCTTCTTCGCTTATTATTTGATTAATGGGTGCACCAGGTGCAACCATAGGAAAAACTTTTTTATCACTGTTTATTACATAATCTATAAGAACTGGACCGTCTGAATCCAGAGCTTTTCTTAAAACATCATCTATCTCATCTGCTTCAGTTATTCTAAATGCTTTAGCTCCAAAAGCTTCAGCAAGTTTAACATAATCTGTTGGTCTGTCTAACGTTGTTTCAGAATATCTTTCTTCATAAAATAAACTTTGCCATTGTCTAACCATTCCTAAGCAGTTATTATTCATGACTACTTGTATTAACGGAAGTTTATTTTTAACTGCAGTAACTAATTCATTGCAATTCATTCCAAAACTACCATCTCCAGCAATATTGAATACTCTTTTATCTGGCCTACCAATTTGAGCTCCAATTGCAGCTCCAAGTCCATATCCCATTGTTCCAAGGCCCCCTGAAGTTATGAAGGTTCTTGCATCTTTAAATTTAAAATATTGAGCTGCCCACATTTGATGTTGCCCAACTTCAGTTGATATTATAAAACTTCCATCATTTAATTCATTTAGTTTATCAAAGAATAATTCTGGAGTTATCTCACAATTTGAAGATATCTTTTTATCCTCTTTTAACTTGTTTATTGCATTTAGCCACTCTTCATTTTTCTTTTCTTCAATTAAAGGTATCAACTTATCTAATGCTACCTTTAAATCTCCTACAATGCAAGTATCAACCTTTATATTTTTATTTATTTCTGCTGGATCAACATCTATTTGTAATATTTTTGCATTCTTAATATGATTTTGATTACTTATAACTCTATCACTAAATCTAGCTCCAAGTGTTATTAATAAATCACATTTAGTTGCAGCGATATTTGATGCCTTTGTTCCATGCATTCCTATCATACCAGTATATAATTCATGATTGTTGGGAAATTCTGACATGCACATAAGTGATGTTGATACAGGTGCACCTATCTTTTCTGCAAAATCTATTAATTCTGGTGTCGCTCCAGATATACCCACTCCACCACCTGCAAATACAAATGGTTTTTTACTTTGATTTATTAACTCTACTGCTTCCTGTAATGACTTATATGTAATATATTCCGATTTCCTAACTACTTCTTTAGGAATTAATTTTGTATACTGAGTCTTATCTGCAGTAATATCTTTTGGAATATCTATTAATACTGGACCTGGTCTGCCTTCTTGAGCTATATAAAAGGCATCTCTAATTATATTTTGAAGATCATTAACATCTCTTACAATATAATTATGCTTTGTTATAGGCATTGTAATTCCAGTTATGTCAACCTCTTGAAAACTATCTTTCCCAAGCAATGGTTTAGCTACGTTTCCTGTGATAGCTACCATAGGAATTGAATCCATGTATGCAGTAGCAATACCTGTTACTAGATTAGTAGCTCCTGGTCCTGAAGTTGCAAGACAAACTCCAATTTTACCAGTTGCTCTTGCATATCCATCAGCTGCATGAGATGCACCTTGTTCATGACAAGTTAAAACATGGTGAATTTTATCCTTATATTTATATAATTCATCATATATATTTAATACGGCTCCACCTGGATATCCAAATATAGTCTCTACTCCTTCATCAAGTAACGACTTTATTAAGATTTCAGCCCCCGTTAATAACATTTTACTCACTCCTTTGCTTATAAAATGATTTTTAAATTCACAATGCACAGTTCACAATTTACAATGAAAGATGAAATTTCTTCGAAATTTCTAAAATATATTTTTTCAAATCACATAAGTGATTTGTTCCTTCATTGTTCATTGTGAATTGTCAATTGTCAATTATTATTTAAGTATTGCGCCTTCACTTGCAGAACTTACTAATTTAGCATATCTAGCTAAATATCCATCTTTAACCTTTGGTTCTACAGGCTTTAAATTCTTTCTTCTTTCTTCTAATACTTCATCAGAAACCAATAATTCAAGTTTTGAATTATTGATATCAATTGAAATAATGTCTCCGTCTTCAACCAATCCGATAATCCCACCATTTGCTGCTTCTGGAGATACGTGACCTATTGCAGCTCCTCTAGTTGCTCCACTAAATCTACCATCTGTAATTAATGCAACAGACTTATCTAAGCCCATTCCAGCTACAGCTGCTGTTGATGAAAGCATTTCTCTCATTCCAGGACCACCCTTAGGACCCTCATATCTTATTACAATTACATCCCCAGGATTTATCTTCTTACCAAAGATTGACTCTATTGCTTCTTCCTCTGAATTAAATACTTTTGCAGGACCTTCATGTTTTAACATTTCAGGAACTACTGCTGATCTTTTAACAACTGCTCCATCCTTTGCTAAGTTTCCTTTAAGAATTGCAATTCCACCAGTTTGGCTATAAGGAGCATCTATTGATTTAATTACATCATGGTTTTTAGGTTCTATTCCCGCTATATTTTCTTTTTGAGATTTTCCTGTAACTGTTATACAATCTAAATCTAAAAGATTCTTCTTTGAAAGTTCAGTCATTACAGCACTAACTCCACCTGCTTCATATAACGCTTCAATTGGCGTATCTGATGCTGGTGACAATTTACAAAGATTAGGTGTCTTAGCAGACATATCATTTATAATGTCTAAGTTCATATCAACTTTTGCTTCTTTACATATTGCTGTTAAATGAAGAACACTATTTGTAGAACATCCAAGTGCCATATCAACTGTTAATGCATTTTTAATACTTCTTTCATTCACTATATCTCTTGGCTTAATATCCTTCTTTAATAATTCCATTACAGCCATACCTGCTGTTTTGGCAAGTCTTATTCTTTCTGAGAATACAGCTGGAATTGTACCATTTCCAGGTAACCCAAGTCCTAATACTTCACATAAACAATTCATTGAATTTGCAGTAAACATTCCTGAGCATGATCCACATGATGGGCATGCACTTTCTTCTAATTTATGTAAATCCCCTGCAAGCATTGAACCATTTTCATAAGCACCAACTGCTTCAAACATAGTTGAAAGTGAAACTGGCTTATCATTAAATCTTCCTGAAAGCATTGGTCCACCACTAACAAAAACAGCTGGTATATTAAGTCTAAGTGCTGCCATTACCATTCCTGGCACAACTTTATCGCAGTTTGGTATAAATACTAATGCATCAAAAGCATGCGCTTTTACCATACATTCTGTTGAGTCTGCTATAAGTTCTCTAGTAACTAAAGAATACTTCATCCCTTCATGACCCATAGCTAAACCGTCACAAACTCCTATTGCAGGGAATACTAAAGGTGTTCCTCCAGACATTAATACGCCTTTTTTAACTGCTTCAACAATCTTATCTAAATTTATATGACCTGGAATAATATCATTTTGTGAACTAACAATACCTATTAAAGGTCTTTGTATTTCTTCATCAGTTAATCCAGATGCTTTCAATAGTGATCTTTGTGGTGCCTTAGTAGGACCTTTTTTTATTGCGTCACTTCTCATTTTTTACTACTCCCTTTCATTTATCAATGTATAATTGTAATTACTTTGCTGCTTGTAACTTTTCACAAACTAATTTTCCTATTTCAACTGTTCCAACTTTTTTCTTACCTTCAGTCATTATATCTCCAGTTCTATATCCATCTTCAAGAACTGCAAGAACTGCATTTTCAATTGATTTAGCTTCTTCCTCTAATGAGAAACTATATCTTAACATCATTGCTGCTGAAAGAATAGTTGCTAAAGGATTAGCAATTCCTTGTCCTGCTATATCAGGCGCACTTCCATGGATTGGCTCATACATTCCAAGAGTTCCATCTCCTAGTGATGCTGAAGGTAACATTCCAATTGAACCTGTAACCATACTAGCTTCATCCGATAAGATATCACCAAATATATTTGAAGTCACAATTACATCAAATTGATTTGGATCTTTAACTAATTGCATTGCAGTATTGTCAACATACAAATGATTTACTTCAACTTCTGGATAATCATTAGCCATTTCATTAACTATACTTCTCCAAAGTCTTGAACTTTCTAATATATTAGCTTTATCAACACTTGTAAGCTTCTTGCTTCTCTTCATTGCTGTTTCAAATCCAATTTTAACAATTCTAGTTATTTCATTCACATTATATCTTTCAGTGTCATAAGCACTCTTTACACCATCAATAACTTCTGTTCCTCTTTCACCAAAATAAATACCACCAGTTAATTCTCTTACTATGCAAATATCTATTCCATTTTTAACAATACTATCTTTAAGTGGTGATTCATTTTTTAATGGAGCATATAGAACTGCCGGTCTTAAATTACAATAAAGATTTAATGCACCTCTTAATCCCAGCAATGCTTGTTCTGGTCTTATTTTTGCAGTAGGATCATCCCATTTAGGACCACCAACAGCTCCAAGTAGAACTGCATCACTTTTCTTACATGCTTCTAAAGTTGCTTCTGGAAGTGGTGTTCCTTCCTTATCTATAGCACATCCACCTGCTAATACATATTCATATTCAAATCTATGTCCAAACTTATCCCCAATAACTTTTAAAACCTTTATAGTTTCTTCTACAACTTCTGGTCCTATTCCATCTCCTGGTATTATAGCTATATTACATTTCATTATAAAAATCCCCCTCTTTATCTTTACCTAACTCTTATTGCTTATTTATCTAAAAATAAAATTTGCTTAAATAAATTGTCTTTACTTATTATTATCTCTTTCTTGATTAATTATATCAAGACAAAATCCAATATAATTCGCTTATTAATTATTTTTCTACTTTTTACTTCCTATATATCCAATTAATCCATCATTATCTATGATTTTTTGCATGAATTCTGGGAATGCTTCTCCTTGATACTCTTGGTTCTTAGTTAAATTCTTAATAAGACCTGTTGAGAAATCAACTTCTAATTCATCTCCTGCATCAATACTCTTTACAGCTTCATCACATTCTAAAATTGGTAATCCAATATTAATTGAATTTCTGTAGAATATTCTTGCAAAAGTTGATGCTATAACGCAACTAACTCCAGCTGTCTTAATTGCGAGTGGTGCATGTTCTCTTGAAGAACCACAACCAAAATTTTTATTTGCAACAATTATATCTCCGTCTTTTACATTCTTAACAAAATCTACATCTATATCTTCCATACAATGTGCAGCAAGTTCTTTAGCATCTGATGTGTTTAAATATCTTGCTGGGATTATTACATCTGTATCTACATTATCTCCATATTTGAATACTTTACCTTTTACACTCATCACTAATACCTCCTAGACTAATTCTGGGTCAGTTATTTTTCCAGTTAATGCAGATGCTGCTGCAACAGCTGGACTTGCAAGATATACTTCTGATTCAACGTGCCCCATTCTTCCTACAAAATTTCTGTTTGTTGTTGATAATGCTCTTTCACCTTTTGCTAAGATTCCCATATGTCCACCTAAACATGGTCCACAAGTTGGTGTTGAGAATACTGCTCCAGCTTCAACTAAATCCTTGATTATTCCTTCTTCTAAAGCTTGCAAGTAAATCTTTTGAGTTCCTGGAATAACAATACATCTGATACCCTTTTTAACTCTTTTTCCTTTTATGATATCTCTAGCTATTCTTAAATCTGAAATTCTACCATTTGTACATGATCCAATTACTACTTGATCAAGTACTACATCTCCTACATTATCAATTGTTCTTGTATTGTCTGGCAAATGTGGGAATGAAACTGTTGGTCTTAATGTGCTTAAGTCAATTTCAAATACTTCATCATATTCTGCATCTTCATCTGCTTCATAAACAGTCCATTCTTTAGTTGCGTGATCTTTTAAATATTCAACAGTTTTATCATCAACTGGGAAAATTCCATTTTTTCCACCAGCTTCTATTGCCATATTTGCCATTGTGAATCTATCATCAATTGAAAGGTAATCTAATCCTTCACCTACAAATTCCATTGATTTGTATAATGCTCCATCAACACCAATCATTCCAATTATGTGTAATATTATATCTTTTCCGCTTACCCATTTAGCAGGCTTGTTCTTAAGAACAAATTTTAAAGCTGATGGTACTTTAAACCAACATTTCCCTGTAGCCATACCAGCTGCCATGTCAGTTGATCCAATTCCTGTTGAAAAAGCACCAAGAGCTCCATATGTACAAGTATGTGAGTCAGCTCCTATAACAACATCTCCAGCAACAACTAGACCTTTTTCTGGAAGTAAGCAATGTTCAATTCCCATTTCTCCAACTTCAAAGAAGTTTTCTATTTCCATCTTTTGAGCAAATTCTCTAATATACTTAACTTGTTCTGCTGCCTTTATATCCTTATTAGGAGTAAAGTGATCTGGAACTATTGCAATTTGGCTTTTACTAAATACCTTATCTGTCCCAAATTTCTTAAATTCATTTAAAGCTACTGGAGTTGTAATATCATTTCCTAAGACTAAATCAAGATTTGCTTCGATTAATTGTCCAGCTTTTACAGTTTCTAAACCTGCATGTGCTGCTAAGATTTTTTGTGTCATTGTCATTCCCATTTTTTAATCATCTCCCTAAAAATATGCTTTTACTTTTTTTTCAATATCTTTAATCAATTTATATTCTATTGAATCCACTAGCGCTATCCAACTAGCTTGAATTACGTCTCGAGATACTCCAACAGTACTCCAATTCTCAATTCCATCTGTTGATTCAATTAAAACTCTTACCTTTGCTTCTGTCGCATTTTCTGAATCTAATACTCTAACCTTATAATCTACAAGTCGTGCTTGTTTGATTTCTGGATAAAATACTTCAAGTGCTTTTCTAATTGCCTTATCTAGTGCATTTACCGGTCCTTCTCCTTCTGCTGCTGTCATTTCATTTTGTCCATCTACTGTAATATTTATTACTGCTGTTGAAGTGAAGTCCTCACAACCATAAGGTTGTTCTCCAATAATCTTAAAATGATTTAATTTAAAGAAGGGTTTATATTTACCAATAATTTTTCTTATAACTAATTCAACTGTTCCTTCTGCCCCTTCAAATTGATAGCCTTCATATTCTAATTTTTTTAATCTATCTGTAATTTTTTGAACTGAATTATCATCTTTAGATATATTAGGAAATACTTTTTTTATTTCTTGTAATATTGTGCTTTTTCCACTAACCTCAGAAACTAAAAATCTCCTCTTATTCCCAACTAGTTCTGGTTCTATATGCTCATATGCTTTTGGTGCTTTAGTTACTGCATCTATGTGCATCCCACCCTTATGTGCAAAGGATGAACTTCCTACAAAAGGAGTTTGATCTGCCAATGTAATATTACATATTTCTGCAATATACCTAGCTGATTTTGTTAAATTCACTAGTTGATTGTTGTTTAATACTTCATATCCAAGTTTTAATTTCAATATTGGTATTATTGCACTTAAATTAGCATTACCACATCGTTCTCCTATACCAATGAATGTTCCTTGGACTTGTTTTGCCCCAGCTTCTACTGCCATAATTGAATTTGCAACTGCCATTCCCATATCATCATGGCTATGAATCCCTAATTCTATTGACATTTGGCCTTTTACAATTTTAGTTATATCGCATACTTCTTGAGGTAAAGTGCCTCCATTAGTATCACATAAAATTACTACTTGTGCTCCAGCTTCTTCCGCCGCTTTTAAAGTTGCCATTGCATACTCTTTATTTGCTTTATATCCATCATAAAAATGTTCTGCATCAAAAATCACTTCTTTTTCTTTCTTACACAAATATTTAATTGTATCCTTTATCATCTCAATATTTTCATCTAATGATGTTTTTATAATATCTGTAACTTGAAAATCCCATGATTTTCCGAATATAACAATTGTTTCTGCTTCTGATGATAATAAATCTTTTAAATTTTTATCATCTTCTACATTAATATTAGGTTTTCTAGTTGATCCAAATGCCACAACCTTCGCATTCTTAAGTTTAACATCCTTAAGCATTTTGAAGAATTCCATATCCTTTGGATTTGATCCAGGGTTACCAGCTTCAATATAATCAATCTGCATCTCATCTAAAGCTTTTACTATCTTAATCTTATCTTCTAATGAAAATGAAATTCCTTGACCTTGAGCTCCATCTCTAAGAGTAGAATCAAATATTTTCACCTGATTCTGAGCCATATATTATTCTCCCCCTTTCCCCTTTGCATTGCTTTATTGCCATCATTTCATGAACTTATCTTTGATTAATAACTTTCAATGGAATTCTTTATAGTTTTTTCCCCTCTTTGAAGTGCTGTAACCCCAGTTCTAGCCAATTCTTCTATTCCGTATTCTTCCATTAAGTTTATTAATGCTGATATTTTGTCTTCGTCCCCAGTTAATTCTATTGTTAAAGTATCAGTAGATAAGTCAATTATCTTGCTTCTAAAAATCTTTACTGTTTCATTTATAGCTGCTCTATTTTCAGCATTTGCTTTTACTTTAATCAGTACCAGTTCCCTATAAACTGATTCATTAGCTTTAAAATCTATAACTCTTACTACATCTTCTAATTTGTTTAATTGTTTTTTAACTTGTTCTAATACATTGTCATCACCCATAAGAGTGATTGTCATTCTTGAAATTGAAGGATCTTCAGTTCTACCAACAGTTAAACTGTCAATGTTATATCCTCTTCTTGAAAACAATCCACTTACTCTGCTTAAAACACCAGATGAATTCTTTACTAAAGCCGATAATACATGCTTCTCCATTGCCTCTCCCCCTTAAAAATAGTTAAAAAAATCCACCCTTAATGATATGAATCATAAGAAGTGGGATAATATTCCGCCTTATATAATATCACTAGGTTCTAACAAACCCTTGCATATAACGGATGCACACCGGATATCTTTTACTCAAGAAATTTTCTTTCTTTTTCTGGATTCTGCTCAGGAGCGATAATTCTAAAGCTAAAGTATCGATTCTCACCAACCATCGACTCTCTGCAACTTGTCTGCTAAACAATTTTCTCCATCTCAGCATTTAATAACTAAAGGACATATTAAGTTTTGCTGTTAATGTAGATTTTACTCTCCGTTTTTACTATTGTCAATATTTACGCAATATATTTTTCATTATTGTTTTTTTACTTATTTAAATCATACTCAATTTAACCATTTATCATTTATTTGTTTATTTTTTTACTTATTTATCAATAGTTGTATTGTTTATTTAATCATATTCAATATTTAAATAGTATTGATTGATAATTTAGATATGTTAATTTTTACGACTCTTTTATAATAAGTAATACTTAAAAATTATCCTTTTACTTGATCCCCATAAGTTTCCATAATATCAAGTTCTTCAATCTTTGCTAAAATTTCATCTAAACCATAATCATATATATTTAAATCTATTTTTGCTTCAGATAGTTTTGAAATTACTTCTTCTTTTTCTTCTTCAAAAACCAGTTCATCTCTAAGTTTTCCAATAAAATCTTCAGTTTTATATACTTCACATTTTCCTTCTTTTACCCCTAATTGTGTACATATGTTTTTTCTAGGTTTTTCTCCACCTATTTCTGTAGCATCATTATATCCATCTTCATGGAGACTCTCATCAATTTTCCTTTCATAATATATGTTTATATATGCTTTTGCTGACTCTAAATCATTAAATCCCTTACAATTACCACTTGGCATTACTAATAAATAATCATTATAAATTTCATTATTCATATAATTGTCTCCTTTTATAAAAACATTATTTTTATATTACTTTATTTATCCCCTTAATAATGATTTGTTATTCACAAAAATGTTCGATTTTAAAATTCAACAGACTTCTAAAAAAAAGATGACATTACACTTTATAAAATGCAATACCATCTTTTTATATTAGTTTTATTATCTCTTAATCTCTATTTTTTAACTTTATGAGAATCTTTTCGATTCTCTTCTCGCCTAATTTATCTATTTTAAAAGTTATATCGTTATATTCTATTATCTTATCATCATTTTCTGATGGAATATTTCCAATTAAATTAATAAGAAACCCACTTATAGTATCAATATCATCCAATTCAATATCTATATTTAATTCATTATTTAATTCTTCTAAAGTAGTTAAACCATCTACTAAGAAAGTATTTTCTCCCACTTTCTTAATTCGTTCCTCACTACTATCATCTTCATCATTAATTTCTCCCATTATCTCTTCTATTAGATCTTCAATAGTTATAATACCAGAAAATCCTCCATATTCATCTATTATAACTGCTATATGACGTTGTGATATTTGTAGTGATCTAAATAAATCCTGTACGTTCTTTCCTTCATGCACGAAGTATGGTTCTTTTAATATATCTTTAATATTCACATTATTAAAGCCTTTATTCTTAGCTTCAATTATAAAATCCTTCATATATAGAATGCCTATTACATTGTCTATATCATCTTCATATACTGGAATTCTTGAATATCTCATTTCCAATAATTCATCTAAATAAGAGCTTAATGGTTCCTTGATGTTTATACAATATACTTCTGTCCTAGGTGTCATAACTTTTTCAACTTTCTTATTATCAAATTCAAATATTCCCTCTATCATTTCTTTTTCACTTTCATTTATAGCTCCCTGTTCTTCTCCTGTCTCTATAAACAACTTAAGTTCTTCTTTTGTTACTATTTCTTCCAAATTTCCATTATCTAATCCCATAAGTTTTACTAATAAAGATGTTGATAGTGATAGTATTTTTATGAATGGAGCTGCTATTTTAGAAATAAACATTATTGGTCTAAGAGATGCCATAGCTATCTTTTCAGATTTTTTTAAAGCTATTCTCTTTGGAACCAATTCTCCAAATACTAATGTAAAATATGATAATAAAATTGTAACTCCTATAAATGCAACTTGGTGTCCATATGGTACATTTATACTAATGAAAAAGCTTCCCAATTGTTTTGAAATTCCTGTAGCTGCCGAAGCACTTGCAAAAAATCCTGCTAATGTTATACCTACTTGAACTGTTGATAAAAATTTTGTTGGTTCCTCCATCAATTTACAAAGCATTTTAGCTTTTTTATTACCTTCGTTTGCCAGCACTTTCATTTTATTTTTGTTTACTGAAACAATTGACATCTCTGCTGATGAAAAGAATGCATTAATTAAAGTTAATATAAACAAAAATAAAATTTGCATAATAATATTAGTTGTCTGGGCTGATTCACCGTCCATTTTCTTTTCCTCCATAAAATAAATATTTTAATAACATGATTAAACCACAAAAAGGTATGAAACAAGTTTTAGTATACAATATATAGGTATAAATTATTCTTATTTATACCTATATATTGTGTATTGGAGAGTTGATTTCACCTTTTTGTGGGCCAATCATAACATAATTTTTTAATTATAGTATATAAATCTCTAATAAACTAGCCTTAATTATATTTCTTTTGAATCAAATTTGCTAGATTATGAGCCATCTTATCTATTTCTGCTTGATCTTCGCCTTCAAGCATAACTCTAACTAATGGTTCTGTTCCTGAAGGTCTGATAAGAACTCTTCCAACACCATTTAAGGCTTCTTCTATTTTCTTTATTTCATCTTGTATTTCATCATCTGTTAAATATAAATCTTTTTTGTTATTTGGAATTGTTGCATTAGCTAATACTTGTGGAAGTTCTTTCATTATTGAGCATAATTCTGATAAAGGAGTTTCTTTTTTCTTAACTATACCAGCAATTTGAAGTGCTGTAACTAATCCATCGCCAGTTGAGTTATAATCTAAGAATATAACATGACCTGATTGTTCTCCACCTAAAACATACTTATCCTTAACCATTTCTTCTAAAACATATCTATCTCCAACACTAGTTTTAACAAGATTTATCCCTTCTTTTTTACATGCAATATCTAAACCAAGATTACTCATTACAGTTACAACTAAAGTATCATCTTTTAGCTTTCCAATTTCTTTTAAATACTTTGCACATAGCATTAATATAAAGTCTCCATTTATCAAATTACCTTTTTCATCAATTGCTAAACATCTATCTGCATCTCCATCAAATGCAAATCCTAAATCGCAACCCTTTTTAACTACATATTCCATTAGTTCTTCTGGGTGTGTTGAGCCACAGTTCTCATTTATATTTGTTCCATCTGGATTATCATTAATTACAAATACATCAGCACCTAAGTCCCTAAATGCCTTTACTGATGATTTATACGAAGCTCCATTTGCACAATCTAAAGCTATTTTTAAACCCTTTAAACTATACGGTATTGTACTTTCAGCAAATTCTATATAATCATCCAATGCTGATACTTCAATTATTTCTCTTCCTAATTCTGTACCAATTGGATTTGGCACTCCTTCAAAATTATTTTCAATAACACTTTGAATGTCATCTTCCAATTCATCTGAAAGCTTGTATCCTTTATCATTAAAAAATTTAATTCCATTATATTCCACAGGGTTATGTGATGCAGAAATCATGACACCTGCATCAGCTCCATGTTTTCTTGTTAAATATGCAACAGCTGGTGTTGGCACTACTCCAAGTACTACTGCTTCAGCTCCAACTGATAATATTCCTGATATTAATGCTGATTCTAACATGTCTCCTGATATTCTTGTGTCTTTTGCAACTAATATCTTAGGTTTATGAGCGCCTTCTGTTAATACATATGCACCTGCTCTTCCAAGATCATATGCCATTCTTGCTGTTAATTCTGTATTTGCAACGCCTCTAACTCCATCAGTTCCAAACATTCTACCCATAATTTTACCTCACTTTTTTATTCTGTTATAGTACTCAATTACTATAATATTTTTAATCACCTATAAAAGACACTTTTATTTTTAGCTTTTACATGTGTTTCATCTTAAATAGTATAATGTTTTTTATAACTATTTACAATCTTCTGTTTTTATTAAAAAGATACTACTTCTAAAATGATTATACTTCAGTTACCTATTTTAAAATCAGTGTTTATATTAATCTATTTTTTCATCTTCTAATCTTTCTAACACTAAATTATAGCCATCACTTCCATAATTTAAACACCTGTTAACTCTACTGATAGTTGCCGTACTAGCACCTGTTATTTTAGCTATTTCTGAATAAGTCTTTTTATGTTTAAGTAGATTTGCTACATGTAATCTTTGGGCTAATGATTTAACTTCGTTTATAGTTGCTACATCTTCAAAAAATTTATAACATTCATCTATATCTTTAAGTTCTAAAATTGCTTTAAAAAACAAATCTAATTCTTTACTTTTAATTTTTGACTCTAAAGAACTCACTTTATCACCTCATTGTATAATTATTTAGGCACATGAAAGAAAATAACAATCCAAAGATGCAACTTATATTTTGTCCCTTGAGAGGCTAAGTTCAACTAAATTCATCTGGAGTATAAAACTCCACCTGAAAAGTTTCACTTTATGTCATATAAGGATGTAAGTTTTGTTCATAGCGGCCTATTAGCAAAGCTTGCCGACGTGAGTAGTGAACCAAAAGTGAAGGTCCAAATTTTATATTTGGTTTCCTGAACTTTCACACAGTGCAATCTATGATTTTGTTTCAATCACTTACTCAGCAAGTGAATACGAGCTGAGCTTCCCCTTATAGCGCAAGATAGACAAGCGTACTGGTCTGTTATTTTTTGAATGTGTCTTATCTCTAATTATACCCATCTATAGTTTACTTTACAACTTTAATATATGAAAGCGTTAAATATCATTAAATAAATAATATCTCTTTTAAATTAGCAACATTATACATCTGTATCTATTTCAAACTGTGATTTATTTATATCTTTTAATCCCTTCATTTTTAAATCTTTATATACACTTTTTGTTGGTATTAACCACACTTCCCCTGTACCTCTATATACATTAATCATTCCTTCGCCACTAAGTACAGTTCCTACAATAGATTTTAATGATTTCTCTACTGAAAATTCAATATTTCCTGTTCTCAAAATTGCAAAATCTCCATCTACTTTTAATGTATCCTTAATTAATATGCACTTAAATATTTCGCTTTCTGGAACTGGAACTTTAAGCGCAACTAGTCCATTTCCTTCTATCCTAGTTTGATATAAACCTTCACTTCCTAAAAATGCAGATGAAACATTCTTTTGCATTGTTGCATTAACCTCTATTCCTTCTTCACATGCATAAAACATATTATCACTTACTATTATTTCATCATCTTCTAATTCTATTAATGCAAAGTGTCCAAAAGAGGGTTCTAAAAATATCTCCCCGATCCCACTATAAGTAGGTTTAAATGCAGTTTCCCTCATTAACTTACTTGATATAATTTTTTTCCCAAATCCTAATATCCCGCCTGACTTATTCTTTATTTCTATATTACCCTTCATATAGCTTAAAGAACCTGGTTCAAGCTTTACTGAACTATTATCCAATATTATTCTTATTTGTTTTAGCTTTATTCCACTTTGCCTAATTATATTAAGCCCAAAAGCAGTTTCAACATCAGTAGCCCCATCTAAATTCTCATATTCTAATATTTGAAACTTAGATTCACACTCCATTTCAGATAACATATTCAATTTATTCGTAAACTTTAGTGAACTTCTCATAAAAATACTCCTACCTTAACAAATTATTTTATCCCATAGCTAACTGCCACTAGCACCCACCCCCTTTAGGCTGGTGCTAAGTTGCACTAAGTTCCTGGACTAGGTGTCCCTTGAGGGTATAAGTTCAACTAAAATTCAGATGTGGATCAAGCCCCACCTGAATCAAGTTTGACTTGATTCTTAACTATACTATCTTCTTTACAATTACAACTTTTTCTTCCATATTAGTATAATTATTATCATTTATAATGCTTACTATACTATATTTTTCTAAATGCAATTTAATTATTGGAATATACCTTAAGTTCTTCTAACAAAGTAAATACTCTCTTACGGATCACAGGATGCATAAGATATGGTGCTATTTCATTTAATGATATTAATACAAATTCTCTTTCATGCATTCTTGGATGTGGGAGAATCACTTTTTCACTAGAAGAAATTAAATCATCATACATGATTATATCTAAATCAATGGTTCTAGGTCCCCACTTTATTGCTCTTTCCCTATCTAGTTCTTCTTCAATTTTAAGTAGTAAATCCATAAGTTCCTCAGGTTCTAGTGTTGTTTCTATTTCTATAACTGCATTTAAGAAATCTTCTTGATTTAAATATCCCCATGGCTTTGTTGTAATAAATGAGGACTGTTTTTCTATTTCAATATTTTTTTCTGTTGATATTTTATTTATTGCTTCATTTAGATACTTTTCATTATCTCCAATATTGGATCCCAGACCTATATATGCTTTATGCTTTCTTCTTTCAATCATTATTTCCACAGTATCTAAGTGTTTTCTTACTGGTGCCCAAGGTTTTTTTAAAAATACTTTAACCCCATTTATTATTTTGTATTCATTAAGAATAAAATCCGCTAAATTTAAGACTACAGTTTCTATAAGTTCATAGCTTTCTCTTATAAATTCTTTTTCTACCTTTTCACACAGTTCACCATAATGTACTGATTTTGTTAAATCTCCAGTTTTCCCTGCTAACTTTAAATCTAAATCTAGTTCTAAAGACAATATGAATTTTTGACCTAGTCTTTTTTCTTCTTCAAAAACTCCATGAAAACCGAATAGTTCCAACTCTCTTATATACATTTTATCCAAAATTCATCCATCCTATCTTCTTACAATTGCATCAGTCATTTTTGCAGCTCTTGAATTTTCTAATACATCATGAACTCTAACAAAATCACATGCGTCTTTCATTATTCCAACAACTGTTGTAGCAACAGTTCCTTCTACTCTTTCTTCTACGGGTAAATCTAGAGTGAGTCCTATCATTCGTTTTCTTGATGTTCCTAGTAGTATTGGATATCCCAATTCTTTAAATCTTTCTAGATTATTCATAGTTTCTAAATTTTGTTCATAAGTTTTAGCAAATCCTATGCCAGGATCTAGTATTATATCTTCATCCCTTACTCCAGCTTCTTTAGCTATTTTTATACTTTCTCTTAAATCATCTAATATATCTTCAATTAAATTCTTATAGTCTTCATTATCTCTATTATGCATTAAACAACAAGGTGCATTATATTTTGCTGCAACCTTTGCCATATCTTTTTCTTTTTTTAAACCCCATATATCATTAATAAGATCAGCTCCAGCCTCTAATGCTTTTTCAGCTACCTTTGCTTTATATGTATCTATAGATATGGGAATATCAAAATTTTCTTTTATAGCTTTTATTATAGGAACAACTCTGCTTATCTCTTCTTCATCACTTATCAATGTATAGCCTGGTCTAGTAGACTCTCCACCAACATCTATTATGTCAGCTCCATCATCTATCATTTTTTTTACATGTTCTATAGCTAAATCTATATTATTAAATACTCCTCCATCCGAAAAAGAATCTGGTGTAAAATTCAATATCCCCATAATATATGTTCTTTCTCCGATTTTAAATTCTTTATTTCCTATTTTCATTATGTATAAAGCCTCCTAATAGTATATTTTTATGTTTTTCTTTTCATCGCTCCAGTTACATTCATCTTTAGCCTTACAAATAATGCATAGCCTAGAGAGTTTATCCGCTCTATATATGACAGATGAAAATCCTTCACTTTTTTTCTCCCTGTGTCCTAATATTCCCTGTTTTATAAATCCAATTTCTTCTGTATTAAATTTATACTCCTCTAAAAAATCTTTTGCAATTTCCCAAGAAGCTATTTCATGTGGTGTTCCATTCTCGTACTGAAAGGACTTACCTATATCGTGTAAAATTGCAGTTGTATATATAATTTCTTTTTCAAGCCCTAAATTTTCTTCTAAATTTATTAACTGCGCAATTCTTGCTACATCTAAAAAGTGTTTTAAATTATGTTTACAAAACTTTCTGCCCTTTTCAAATCTCTTATTCCTTTTTAAATAATACATATATTTTTCATCATTCAAAATGCAATTAAATCTATCCATAACTTACCCCAATTACTTTTACTATTCACTAGCTAGACTGTATCTAGTTTGTGTCTTTAATAAAATTCTACTATTATTTTTTATTATTATATCATTTGCTTATAGTTTAAAGATATAAATAGCTTAATTTTTTTATTTTCCAGAATAAATAAGCCATTCAAATCAACTAAAAAACTTAAGCGAATATAGTTTTTTAGGTGCAAGTCTATCTTTCCATATTAGGCATATTCAAAAAAATAACAAGTCAGCATGTTTACCTAATAGCACCACATGAGCTAAACATAATTCCTTGTCTGACGCAAAATATAATTGCATCTTTGACTTGTTATTTTCTTTCATATGCCTTATTTAAACTATTTTAATACTGCATTTATTTAATTCAATTAATATTATCAAGTAAAAAAATAACATTTGGAAATGACTTAAAAATCATTTCCAAATGTTATTCTTTTATTTCTTAATATACTTTAGCTTCTTCTTCTCCATCAAGTACTCTTATAGCACCTTGAGCTAAAGCTAATAATTCATCTTCTCCTGGATAAACTGTAACTGGAGCTATCCACTCAACTTTTGTTTTAAGATCTGGAACAAGAGTTGGTGAGTATGCGATTCCTCCAGTAAAGATAATTTGATCTACTTTACCTTCTAATACTACTGACATCTCTCCAATTGATTTTGCAATTTGATAAACAAATGCTTTATATACTTCTTCACATTCCTTATCTCCTGCTTCCATCTTATCTATAACACCTTTTACATCATTTGTATTTAGATATCCAACAAATCCACCTTTTCCTACTGTTTTTCCATATACTTCTGCTTCACTATATTTTCCACTAAAGCACATTTTAATTAGATCACCAATTGGAACTGATCCAGCTCTTTCTGGTGAAAATGGACCATCTCCATCTAAAGCATTGTTTACATCAACAACTTTTCCATGATTATGAGCTCCAACAGAAACTCCTCCACCCATATGAACAACTACAAGATTTAAATTTTCATATCCTTTTTCGCTTTCTTTTCCATATCTCTTAGCTACTGCTTTTTGATTTAAAGCATGGAACTTACTTTTTCTTGGAAGCTCTGGTACTCCTGATAATCTAGCTACATCTGCTAATTCATCTGTAACAACTGGGTCCACTATAAATGAGGGTACCTTTAATTCATCTCCAATTGATTTAGCAATTATTCCACCAAGATTTGAAGCATGAGGTCCTTGAACTCCAACTTTTAAATCTTCTACCATTGCATCATTAACCGCATATGTTCCACCTTCTACTGGCTTAAGCATTCCACCTCTACCAACAACAGCACTTAGAGTCTTTATATCAAAGTTCTTGTCTTTAAGAACATTTAATATAACCTCTTTTCTAAATCCAAATTGATCATATATTGTATCGTATCTTTTTATTTCTTCATTTGTGTGTCTTAATGTTTCTTCAAATAGTTCCTTTTCATCTTCATAAACACCAATCTTTGTTGATGTTGAACCTGGATTAATAATTAATAACTTATATGACATTCTGAATCCCCCTTAATTTAAATTGATTCTACTTATTTTTTGATGCAACTAATGCTGCAAGAGCAATTGAATTAACTTTTGTTTCAAAAGAATCTGCTCTTGAAGTTAATATAACTGGTGCTGATGTACCTACTAAAAGTCCACCATTTTTTGATTTTGAGAAATATGTTAATGTTTTATACATTACATTCGCTGTTTCTATGTTAGGTAATAATAATACATCTGCTTTACCTGCGACTGCACCTGTAACACCTTTGTGATGAGCTGCTTCTTCTGATATTGCATTATCTAAAGCAAAAGGCCCATCAACTATACAACCTTTAATTTGTCCTCTATCACTCATTTTAGCTAATAATGCTGCATCAACTGTTGATTGCATACTTGTGTTTACAACTTCCACTGGGCATATAGATGCTACCTTAGGAACATCTATTCCACATGCATGTGCAACTACAACTGCATTATTTAACATTCCAACTTTATCCTTAAATTCTGGATATGTATTAAATGCTGCATCAGTTAAAAATAATAATCTGTCTAAGTTTTCTATTTCAAAAACAGCAACATGTGACATTAATTTTCCTGTTCTTAATCCAAATTCTTTATTTAATACGCTTCTTAAGAATGTAGCAGTATCTACTAATCCTTTCATTAACATATCTGCATGACCACTTGAAACTAACTTTACAGCTTCTAAAGTAGCCTTCTTTGGATCTTTAATATCCATTATTTCATAGTTTGACAAATCTAAGTCTATTTTTTTTGCTATTTCTTGTATTTGTTGTTTATCTCCAACTAATATAGCTTCCGCTATATTGTTTTCTGTAGCTTCCTTTATTGCTTCTAGCACTGGTTCATCTTGTGCTACTGCTACTGCTACTTTTTTTGTTGGAACTGTCTTTAATATTGATAATAAATCATCGAAGTTTTTACTCATTTTTGCACCTCTTACCTTAATAATAATTTTTTTAGTGTTATTTATAATTAATTTAATTATTTTGTTAAATTTATGTCAATGCAAATCAAACTAATGTTACTATATTTCTATTGTAACAAAAAATAATGAGAAATGCTAAATTTTCTGAAATTTTTTTCAATATTTAACTGTTTTTTAATTTAATAGTCTACAATGGCTGTTATTCAACTAAAATAACAGCTATTTTTTCTAACAAATTAAAATTTTAACATAGCCTAAATTGTAAATAGGTTTCTACAAATAAAATTTCTTAATTATATTTTCAGCAACCTTTATTCCATCAACTGCAGCTGAAATTATTCCTCCTGCAAACCCAGCACCTTCTCCTGCCGGATAAAGCCCACATACATTTATACTCTCAAGGGTCTTGTCTCTATGAATTCTAACTGGTGCTGATGTTCTAGTTTCTATGCCTGTTAAAACTGCATCGTCACTTGCATACCCTTTTATTTTATTATCAAAATTCTTAATTCCTTCTTTAAGTGCTTCTATAACATACTTCGGTAAACAATTCTTTAATTCTTTAAATTCATATCCTGCAGTATAGCTTGGAATAACCTTGCCTAACTTAGTTGATGGTCTATCCTTCATAAAATCTCCAACTAATTGTACTGGTGCTTTATAATTACCTCCACCTAATTTAAATGCTAAACTTTCATAATACCTTTGAAATTCCATTCCTCGTAGCGGTGAATTTCCTTCAAAATCTTCTGGAGAAACAGTCACTACTAATGCGGAATTAGCATTTTCTAGATCTCGTGCATGATAACTCATTCCATTAGATACAAGTCTTCCATCTTCAGAAGCTGCTGCAACAACTATTCCACCAGGACACATACAAAATGAATATACTCCTCTTTTTAATTTCTCACTTTGATAAGTTAATCTATAATCAGCAGCATGTAATTTAGGATGTTTATGATTATGTCCATACTGACTAATATTTATTAATTCTTGAGGATGTTCTATTCTTACTCCTATAGCAAATGCCTTTGCTTCCATAGAGACTTTTTCTTTGCATAACATCTCATATGTATCTCTTGAACTATGACCTATGGCAAGTACTAATGCCATACATGGAATTTCTTGTTCATTAACAACTATACTTTTTAATTTGCCATCTTCATATGTTATTTTTTCTAATTTAGAGTTAAAATTAACTTCTCCTCCAAGACTTTTTATCTCTTCTCTTATATTCTTAACTACATTCTTTAAAATATCTGTTCCCACATGAGCCTTACTTTCATATTTAATTTCTGTTGGTGCTCCTGCCTTTATTAATTCATCTAATACAAATGTACATCTGTGGTCCTTAATCCGTGTAGTTAACTTGCCATCAGAAAATGTACCTGCTCCCCCCTCACCAAATTGGACATTGGATTCAACATTTAATTCCCCACTATTCCAAAACTTTTCCACAGTTTGTGTTCTATTATCCACATTTTCTCCACGTTCATACACAATTGGTTTATAACCCAATCTTGCTAAAGTTAATGCTGCAAAAATTCCTGCTGGACCAAGGCCCACTACTACTGGTCTAGATTTAAGTTCTTGTGTTCCTTGTTTTATTAACTCAACTTCTTTAACTTCTTCAAATTTTACATCTTTATCGCGTATTTTAGAAAGTGTCGTTTCTTCTTTATCACAGGCTATATCAACACAATAATTAAATTTTATATCATTCTTTTTTCTTGCATCTATACTTTTCTTTATTATATCTAACTTATGAATATTATCTTTAGATATATTTAATTTCTTACATATCTTCTTCTCTAAAACATCCTCATTATCATCTATGCTTAAAATTACATTATTTATTCTTATTGCCACAGCTTTTTCACCATATCCTTTCAAATAATACTAGGTTATAATCTTATTCCATTAAACTTTATATGCTGTTTATTATATCTCATATAAACTTAGTTAAACCTAATTTAGGAAAATTATATCACAAAATAGCCACAGTATTAACAATACTTGGCTATTTTATTAAGGGATATTCAAAAACTAACAAATCAGTATGCTAGTCTATTTTGCCTTAAGGTAAGTTCAACTAAATTCATCTTAAATGTAAAATTCTACCTAATAAATTTCACTTTATGTCATACTTAGTCGGCATGTTCACCTAATATCCCGCTATGAGGCAAACATACCTCCTTGTCTGATGCAAAATATACAGACCATCTTTGACTTGTTATTTTATTTCATATCCCTAACCCTTCTTTTTGACCACTATACTAACACTTCCAACATCTGATATTGTTACATTATTTCCATTAACAAGTGTTGCCTGTGGTGTATAATTAAAAGTTCCTACCTCTTTTACACTGGCTAAATCTAATATAACATTTATATCTTGAGCACTTATCTTATCTAATTCTGTTTGAGTTCCCGTTAATGTCACATTTATTGTTGAATTTGAAGAATCTAATGAAAATGCTTCATTCAAATTTTTATACTGTACATTACATACTAAATTTTTAGTTGTGCTTTCCTCTTTTATCACATTAAACTTAACCTTAATAGTATTTTCTCCACTTTCAACTGAAATACCTTCTGGCAGATTAAGCTTAACATCCACTTCACTATCTCCTTGTAATGATGACACGTCTACAACTTCAGTATCTATTGATTCTATTTTGTTTAAGTTTTGACTGTCACCCAATATATTTATATTATTTTTACTTAATTCATAGCCTTCTAAGACAAATCCTTGTGGAACAGTTCCTGTAGTTTTTAAATTTATAGGTGTAACTTTGCCGTTTATTACTGCAATTGATAATTTCGCTGTTTTATTGTCTGACTCAATATTATTAACTTCATCCCCAGATGAATCCACAAATTTTATATCATATTCACTTTCCTTGTTTTTATCTATATCTTTTTCTTCTCCATTTAAAATAGCTTCACTAATTTTCTCAACGGAGCTCTTTCCTCCTGTTACTGTTACTTTCTGTGGACTTATTGTTTGGTCTTTCTCATAAATATTCTCTTTATAAGTAACTTTTACTTCTGATTTTATTGTAAATTCCTTTTGAATTAATTCCTCCAAATTAACCTTTATTCCTAAAAAACCATTGTTCTTAATATTAATATTTTCAGGATAACTTATTATTTGAACGGGTATAGTATTTTCTCCATTTTTCAATGCATAAGTTGACATATCAGCTATAATCTTAAAATCTTCCTTTTTAACTTTTACCACTTCACTTGATGGCCCTTCCAGTTTTAAATCTACTGTAAATTGTTGTTTATTTGCAATTGCAAATTTTGAATTAGTTAATGAATCCTCATTAATCAACTCTACTGGAATATTCTTTAATTCATAAGTTCTAAGTGGATTTTCAACATTTGAAACATATAGCCATAAACCAAATGATAACAGTACACAAATAATCTTAACAATTAACGTTCTGTTTTCACTTTTATCCATGACTTCACCTTCTCTCCTGCTGTTTTTACTTTTTTCTCATTTCTATTTTCTATTATTTTTATTAATATATTTCGTAATCTTTCTTTGTCATAGCCTCTTGTTATTCTCCCATTAACAGCTAATGATACAATGCCTGTTTCCTCTGATACAATTATGATTAATGCATCTGATACTTCTGATAATCCTATTGCAGCTCTATGTCTAGTTCCCAATTTTTTATTAATTGTATTATTATCAGTTAGTGGTAGAACACAACCTGATGCTAAAATTCTATTATTTCTTATTATTGTTGCTCCATCATGAAGTGGAGTATTCACTACAAATATATTTTCCAAAAGATTTGAGGTTACATTGGCATCTAATAATGTACCAGCACCAATCAATTCGTTGAGTCCTGTACTTTGTTCTACTACAATTAATGCTCCAGTTCTACTCTCAGCTAAATTTTGCACAGCAATTGCAATTTCATTAATAGTTATATTTAATTCTTCTTTATTATTAGGATAATGCTTATCATCAAAAGCTGTTCTTCCTAAATGCTCTAAAGCCCGCCTAATTTCAGGTTGAAAAATTATAATTACAGATAATACACCGATAGTTAATGTCTTATTTAATATAAAATATAACATATCTAATCTTAATAAATAACTAATTGGAATAAGGATTATAATTAGTGCTATTCCTTTTAATAACTGTTCTGCTCTTGTTTCTTTCATCAACATATATACTTTATAAAATATGTATGATACCACTAAAATATCTAATATAGACCATAATGACATATTAGAAAAACTCTTTACTATCATTGATAAAAGTTCACTCAAAATTCTCACCTCGCCTCTTTTCTCTTCTCTTAATTAAAATTATACAACAAATACTATACTCTTAGATATAAAGACAATTATTATTTTCTTACTTTTTTATTATTTTTATTATAATTTTTTATTAATCTTAATTAATGCTTGTTCATTATAGTTTAAATGGTTAGAACGCCCCATAAATAATTATAAAAATAAATAGTGTATATAATTACTTTCTTTGGCAATACTATTATTTGTTGCACTATACCGAAGGAGGTTTTTTATGAAAAAGACATGTAGTATTTTTGTAACTGCTTTAATACTATATCTTTCCGTTATTAATATGAATCCAGCTTTTGCCGCAGTTTTAGGTGAAGCTTGTAGTGAAACTAAGAGTATTTCTGTAAACCAAAAAATAGATAAAAATTATTCAAATACTAATATAAAAGATACTTCACAATCTAATAAAAAAGATAATGACGTGTTAGAAGTTTTCAATCATGCAACTCAACAAGTGTATATAACGGCTGAAGATATAGATTTAATGGCAAAACTTGTTTCTGCTGAAAGTATTGGCGAGCCCTATACTGGGAAAATAGCTGTAGCTTCTGTGGTATTAAATCGTACTATTGATCCACATTTTCCAAATACTATACAAAAAGTTATATTCCAGAAAAATGCTTTCTCTTGTGTTAAAAATGGTAAAATAAGTGCTAGTGCAAATCAAGATTGCTATAATGCAGTGTACGATGCAATTAAAGGTGTTGATCCAACAAACGATGCCTTGTTTTTCTATAATCCAACTATAGCAACATGTAATTGGATGAAGGAAACACATAAAATCAATCAAACGACTATAGGGCACCATACTTTCTTTAAAATAAAAGATTAATCTTAAATGTTAATGTAAAAAAACAGGGTTAGCTATATAAAAATACTATCTAGCTAACCCCTTTCTTATTCTTAAATTCTTATCTTTCAAAAATACTCTTAACAATAGCTTTCTCATTCTCCACCACATACGATATGAACATGACAATCTATAAACCCTGGGAAAAGTAACTTATTTTTCCCATCAATAATTTCAACATTAAGTAAATCATTTTTAATATGATACTGTCTTGTTATTTTTTGAATATTCCTAAATATGATTTCATAAATAAAAATTATAATTTAGCTTCTTGTTATGCTTACAAGATTATGATTTATATAAATTGAATTTGGAAAATTATTTATTAATGCATTTGCATAAGTCTTACTTTTTCCCCTATCCACAGCATTGCTTAATAATGCTAATTCATATAATGTTTCTTGAACATATGTCCCCTTAGGATATTGGTTATAATACTCTTCATATTGTACTAACGCAGTTTCATTATCTGATTCTTTAAATGAATTACTTGCCCTATAAAATAAAATATGTTCTTCTAAACTATTTCCTTCACAATATGTATACGCTTTATCAAGTGAAATTTTAGCATCTGAATAATTGTTTTTATTAAAATACCATAATCCCTATTCATAGAATTTTGATACTCCTTTGCTTTTTATTAAATCAACAGCTTGCTTATATATTTCAGTATCTTCACTACTTATTGATTCTTCTTTAACATTTCTTAATTGTTCATATACTCCATCTAAATCATTATTAGATATTAATGTTTTTAGCTTTTCTTTATCAAAATTTATAATTTTAGGATCTTCTTTAGCTATTTCTTAAGAAGTAGTCTCAGCATTTATTTCTGCCTTTCCTTGGTTTTCAGTCTCTTTAATATCATCTGTTGTACTACTTTTTGCTTCTAGAACTTTATTATTTTTTGTTTCTTCTATATTATTAACTAAATTCTTCTCCTTAACTCTTGATATAATTAAATATCCCCCAGCAACAATTGCAACAACTACAAACAAAATTGTTATTCCTATGAGAAAACCTTTTGAAGAATTTTGAGATTCTAAATATATTCCATCTTCTTTTAGTTCTTTTTCAACAATCTTAGCTGTAATTGCATTTTGATCTATGCTTAAAGCTTTGTCTGCATATTCTTTAGCTTTATATAAGTCACCTTTTTTTTGATAACACATTGCAATTCCTGTATTTACTTTAATTGCATTAAAATCACTTTCTGAACATCTCTTAAATAACTCTAGTGCCTTATCAATTTTTAATTGTCTTAAAGCTTGTTCTCCTTGTTTATATAAATCTAATCGCCTTTGGTCAGCCATAGCATCTTTTATATAATTTTTTGCAATATCATCATTATTTAAGTCCTTATTTATTTTCCATACTGTAATTGCCTCAGTTAGGTTTCCTTTTTGATATAATAATAGACCTTTAAAATTTAATACAGCTGGACTATCTAGTCCTTCTAATAATACATCTTCACATATTTCTAGTGCCTTATTAATTTTCCCTTTTTCATAATACTCCATAGCTTTGTTGTAAGCTTTTTTAGCTTTTTTATTCATAAATATCCCCTTATTAAACTTAACATCAAGTGTTTCTTACTTATAGTATATTCTATCTTATATAATCCTTCCAACTAAATATTAAAATAAAAATAATTCTCAATCTAATTTTACGTTTCAATAAAATTATCTAAATACGAAAAAGCTGCCTCAAATAACTTTGAGACAGCCTGCCTTTAACCATATTTTTAAAAATAACAAGTCAAATATACATTGGTATCTTTGACTTGTTATTTTCTTTAATATGCTTATATAATAATTCTTATGTTTATTCTTGTTCTAACATTATTTTCTTAGCATTTAAGATTGATGAAGCACTCATTGAGAATTCATCTAACCCATATTCAATTAATGTAGGGATAGCAGCTTCATCTCCAGCCATTTCTCCGCACATTCCAACCCATTTACCATGCTTATGAGCTCCATCTATAGTCATCTTTATTAATCTAAGTACAGCTGGGTGCATTGGATTATAAAGATATGAAACTTTTTCACTCATTCTATCAGCAGCTAAAGTATATTGAATTAAATCATTTGTTCCTATTGAGAAGAAATCAACATGCTTAGCTAATTCATCAGCATAAACTGCTGCTGCTGGAATTTCAACCATGATACCCCATTGTATATCTTCTGAATATTCTTTTCCTTCAGCTTTTAATTCAGCCTTACATTCATCAACAACTTCTTTTGCTTGTTCAAATTCTTGTAATCCTGAAATCATTGGGAACATAACTGCAAGATTTCCATAAATGGAAGACCTAAGTAATGCTCTTAATTGAACTTTAAATATATCTTTTCTATCTAAGCAAAGTCTGATTGCTCTATAACCTAAGAATGGGTTCATTTCTTCTGGTAATGGTAAATATGGAAGAGTCTTATCTCCACCGATATCTAAAGTTCTTATAACAACTTGCTTACCATCCATTTTTTCAAGAACAAATTTATAGCTTTCAAATTGTTCATCTTCTGTTGGAGCACTATCTCTATCCATGTATAAAAATTCTGTTCTGAATAGTCCTACGCCATCTCCACCATTTGCTAAAACTCCAAGAACATCTTCTGGTTGACCGATATTTCCGCAAACTTCAATTCTTCTACCTGATTTAGTAGTTGTTTTTATATCTATCAATTTCTTTAATTCTTCTTGTTCGGCTTGGAATTTTTCCTTTTTAGATTTATATTCTGCTGTTACTTCTTCTGAAGGATTTATAATTACATCTCCAGTTATTCCGTCAACTATAATCATGTCTCCAGTTTTAACGCATGTAGTTATGTCACCTAATCCAAGTACAGCTGGAATTTCTAAAGTTCTAGCCATTATAGCTGCATGTGAAGTTCTTCCACCGATATTTGTAATAAATCCTACAACCTTAGTTCTATCTAATCCTGCTGTATCAGATGGAGTTAAGTCATGAGCTACAACTATTGTATTATTTTCAGTTATTGCGAAGGAATCTCCGCCTTTACCTGCAAAATTTGATAGTATTCTTTTAGATACATCTTTGATATCCGCAGCTCTTTCTCTCATGTATTCATTATCCATAGATTCAAATATAGCAACAAAAGTATTTGTAACACTTTCAATTGCCTTTAAGCCATTTAAGCTGTTATTTTCAATTTCACTTATCATTGCTCCAGTAAATTCTGGATCATCCAATAATGTGATGTGTGCTTCAAATACATCTGCTTTTTCTGCACCCATTTCTTTTTCTGCTTTAACTTTAATAATCTCTAATTGTGTTTTAGAATCATCTAATGCTTTTTGCATTTTTTCTTTTTCTGCGCCTATATCTGCAATTTTAGCGTCACTTATAACGATTTCTTCATTTTCTTGTAAAAATACTTTTCCTATTGCATATCCCTTAGAAGCAGCAATACCTTTTTTCATAATATGGAACTCCTCCTTGATTGTAAATTTTATTATAAAATTATTTTTTACACATTAATGTATACAAAAGTTTATTGTAAGTATAAACTCTTTTTATTATATCATAACTTTTTTAAAAATTTAACCGAATTTTGTGACTTTTTTAACAAATTCATTTAAATTAATTATATTTAAACTTTTTTACTCATATCTATAGTTAATCTCCAATGAAACTTGAATTAATTACATTCTTATTTTACTAATATTTATACTATTTTATAATATTATCAAAATTATTTAATAATTTCTTTTCAGTACAAATCCTTCTTTATCCTTAATTCCATAAATATCCTCTTTACATAATTGATGTAAATCTCAATTTTATTCATTTAAATCATATATTGTGTTATTATATACACATTAAAATCCTCATCCAACATATTGTATATTATAATTCTTACTAAGATAATTGTAAAACTCTAAATTTATACATATATATAAAAAGCAGTTAATGTTTAATTTCTTATAGATTAACTACCTAGTTAATAAAATTTATTTTATACTTTCTATCCTTTATTTATAGGAAGTATAAAATAAATTTTGAACATATCACCTTCTTTTTTTATCTGAGCCTCTCCACCATGAAGTTCAACTATACTCTTAGTTATAGCAAGGCCTAGTCCTGAACCGTCAACTTTTGAATTTCTAGACTTATCACCTCTTGCAAATCTTTCAAACATTTCCTCTTCATTAAAATCCATTTCATAGTTGGCAATATTTTTCACTCCAATCTTCACATAATCATCTTCTAGTTTAATATTAATGTAAACACGAGTATTATTTAATGAATATTTTAAAGCATTAATTATTATATTTTCTAATGCTCTAGACATCATCTTACCATCAAGTTCCATATATATTGCATCTTCTTCAGTTGTTACTTTAAAAGAAATATTTTTTTCCTCATATAAAGTACTATATTCTCCTATTCCCTGATGTATCAATGATAATATATCTATTAATTCTCTGTTTAATTTAATTTTTCCACTATTAATCTTTGACATTTCAAATAAATCTTCAATTAAAATTTTTAATTTAAAAGATTTTTTTTCTAATATTAATAGATATTCTTCTCTTTCTTCATCTGTTATATCCTCGCTTTTTAATATATTTACATAATTTATTATTGAAGTTAATGGTGTTTTTAAATCATGAGATACATTGGATATTAATTCAGTTTTCAATTTTTCATTATGTACACCATTTTCTAAAATCTCCTTATATCCAGCTTTTATTAAATTAATATTTTCAGCTAATTCTCTTATTGCAGAAGAACCATCAAGCTTAATATCTTCTTGTAAATTACCCTCATTAAATTTTCTAAGGGCATCATTTACAACAATTATATCTAAGGTTTTTTTTAATGCATACATCATAGTAAAAAATATAATTACAATAACAAATACACTTCCTTTAAATGGATACGTCTGAAAAAATCTAACAAATATATTATTTTCATATCCACCAGTTGCAAGAAAATATAGATATGTAATCAAGAGTATCAATGCTAATGTTATAGATATTAAAAGTGTATTTCGTGTTTCCTTATAATGAAATCCATTTTTAATTACGAAAATCATATTATTAATATAATTGGATTGAATTTTAGGTGCTTTAGGATTTCTTTTTATTACAATAATAATTTTGGTAATAAAACTTATATATACAATACATAATAAAATTAACTCCATTGCATTACTTTTAATATTATATACTGCTAAATCATGTTGTCCTTTATTTATCTGTATATAATCCCCTAAATTTGAAAGTAAAATTAATGTTATTAATGCTACTACTACTATATCAACTAAGTAGATACTTCTAGAATATGTTTTAATCTTCCTTTTCAATCTTGTATCCAATTCCCCACACCACCTTAATATACTCAGGCTCTTTTGTGTTTATTTCTATCTTTTCTCTTATTCTTCTAATATGTACAGTCACAGTATTTTCGCTCTTATAAAATATCTCTTCCCATACATTCTCATATATCTCTTTTATAGAAAATACTTTTCCTGAATTTGAAGCTAATAAATAAAGTATTTTATATTCTGTAGCTGTTACCTTAACCTCTTCTCCCCGCAAAGTGATTTTCTTAGCAATGGTATCTATAACCAAATCCTTAACTTTAATTATATCTTTGCCCTCTTGAACACTTAATGGTTTTTCATATCTCCTTAATTGTGATTTAACTCTTGCAACTAATTCTAAATGATTAAATGGCTTCGTTATATAATCATCTGCACCTACATTTAATCCTAATATCTTATCTGAGTCTTCACCTTTTGCAGATAGCATTATTATAGGTAAATTTTGATTTTCTCTAATTTTTAAGCAAGTCCTTATTCCATCAAGTCTAGGCATCATTATATCTAATACAATTAAATGTATTTTTTCCTTTTCAAGAATATATAAAGCTTCTAATCCATCTTCAGCCTTAAATACTTTTAAATTTTCGCCTCTTAAATATATTTCAATTGCATCTCTTATTTCTTTTTCGTCATCAACTACTAATACGTTGAACATGCTAATTCCTCCTAGATTTCACTTTTTATATTATAATCTTAGGTACACGAAATGAAATGACATGAAACAACAGACCAAAGATGCACTGTATATTTGGTGTCTAGCAAAGAGCTACATTTTGCTCTTTGCAGACTATTAGTGAAACTTACCGACGCAGTATGACGTAACATATACAAGCATACTGGTCTGTTATTTTTTGAATGTGCCTTACTTAAACCCTATAAATTTATCAATTTAAAATTAATTATATACTGCCATTTTGAATTCTTCTGAGCTATTAACTGGGTCAAAATCATGTTCTGTCTTCGCTACTTCTTTAACTCCTGAATCTATTTGTATTGCTTTATTTAGATATACCATTGTATCTGCCACATCGCCTCTTCTTCCATAAATAGATGCTATCCCATAATAACTCCATACATAATCTTCAACCTCTAAATCCTTATTATACCAGTCTAATGCCTCATCCATGTTTTCATATAATTCATATGTAAGTGCTTTGTTAAATCTTGCATAACCATAATTTTCATCAATATTTAATGAGGTATCTATATCTTTCATACCGCCATCATAATCTCCATTATAAGCCTTTGCAATACCTCTTATATTATATCCCATTGCATTGCTTGGAAACTCACCTATAAGTGTATCTGCTTTGTTGATTGCATTAGCATATTCATGTTCAAAAAATAATCTATATGCATCATTATACAGCTCATTTTCTCTAGCTGAATAATTCTTTTCTTTTTCAGTTATTTTAATCTTCTCATCATTAGTATTTGTTTTAGAATTATCACCAACAGCTTCTTCTGCATCTGTATCAGTTGTATTATTAATATATGATTCTTCTGTATCCATAGATTTTACTATCTCTTTTTGTGATTTTTTTTCATTTTTTATGTTTTTACTGTTTATATTTGTCCAAGCTTTATAAGATAATATTCCCATTGATACTATAACTAGGATTATTAATATTATTTTCTTGTTCTTTTCTTTTCCTGGCAACTTAATTCTGCTCATATATTTCTCCCTTTTCTTAATACAACTTTGATGCATAAACATTTTACATATTAACTTGTTATTTTTTTGAATTTACCTTAACTGAATTTAAATATTCTTGTTGCCCAATCTCGTAAAGATTATTTCCTTCAGTATCTATAATAACAACTAATGGCATATCTTTAACTTCCATTTTTCTTATAGCTTCAGCACCTAAGTCTTCATATGCAATTATTTCAGATTTAACAATACTTTTTCCTATTAATGCAGCTGCACCCCCAATAGCACCAAAATAGACTGCTTTATTTCTCTTAATTGCATCAATTACTTCTTCATTCCTTGCACCTTTACCTATCATCCCTTTTAAACCAAGATCCATTAATGTTGGAGCATACGCATCCATTCTATAGCTAGTTGTAGGACCCGCCGATCCTATTATATTCCCCGGTTTTGCTGGAGATGGTCCAACATAATATATAGTTTCATTACTTATTTCTAAAGGCACTTCTTTTCCCTCATGTAGCAAATCTATCAATCTTTTATGTGCAGCATCCCTAGCAGAATAGATAACTCCACTTAATAAAACACTATCCCCAGCTTTTAAATTTAATATTTTATCTTCTGTAAGAGGTGTATGTAACTTAATTTCCATTCGACTTTTCCTCCAATACTTTAATTATAATCTGATATCTAGCCGTTCTAGTATTCCCCTCTCTTTAGATTGGATCTAAAAAACGTACGACCTAGATGAGGTACCCCTCGGTAATATGTATAAGTTCAACTAAATCCAGTTGGAATATATGCATTCCACTTAAAAAATTTCACTTTATATTATGGCCTCTTTATGTCTAGTTGCATGGCAATTTATATTTACCGCTACAGGTAATCCTGCAATATGTGTTGGATAAGTTTCTATGTTTAATCCTAAAGCAGTAGTCTTTCCACCAAAGCCTTGTGGTCCAATGCCCAATTCATTTATCTTTTCTAATAATTCTATTTCTAATTCCTTATAGAACTCATCTTTATTTCTCATGTTAATAGGTCTAAGTAATGCTTTCTTAGCTAAATACGCAGCCTTATCAAAAGTTCCTCCTATTCCAACACCTATAACCATTGGTGGACAGGGATTAGGTCCGGCAGCTCTAACCGTATCTATTATAAACTTCTTAACACCGTCTAAACCATCTGAAGGTTTAAGCATACCTATTTTACTCATATTCTCTGATCCGAATCCCTTTGGTGCTAAAGTGATTTTAACCTTATCACCCTCTACTATGTCATAATAAATTACAGCTGGAGTATTATCCTTTGTATTTATTCTTCTAATAGGATCTTCTACAACTGACTTTCTTAAAAAACCTTCTTCATAACCTCTTCGTACACCTTCATTAACAGCATCCTCAAGTCTGCCCCCAACTAAATGTACATCTTGTCCTATTTCAATAAACACACATGCCATACCTGTATCTTGACACATAGGCATTTCTTCATTATTGGCAATTTCAGAATTAATAATTATTTTATCTAAAACCTCTGCTGCTAACTTCCAGGTTTCTTCTTCTCTAGACTTTTGTAATGCCTCTTTAATATCTGACCCTAAAAAATAATTTGCCTCAATAGATAAATTCCTTACCGCATCTCTAATAAGTTCAACTTTCACTTCTCTCATCCTAACAATTCCTCCATTTATTACTTAATAAATAAGAATAGAAATTATTATTATTAATCAAATTCCATTCTTACATATTTTCTACTCATTGCTACATATAAGTTTAAAATTATTTCTTATTATTTACAACCCTAAATAAATGTATTTATTTTATAATTTCAAATAATTATACTCTATCAAACTTTAAATATATACTTTATTCATAAAATGAATAAACTTTTAATAAACAATTTTTTCTTCTTCTATAATATTCTTAAAGTTATTTTTACTTTTTAACTTTAGCCTTTCATATTTATAATTTTTTATTACTATACTTAAATATAAACAATTTAGATATTGAGGAGGGCTAACTATAAATAATAAAAATTCAAATAAATTTATAACTATGATAATTTATTTTTTAGTTGTTTTTTTAATGTGTTTAATATTATATAATTTATTTTTACTAATAAACAAAACTTACTATTCAACTGAATCACCTAGAAATAGTATAAAAGTTGGTCCTATTTCTGTGAATTGAAATATTAATTGTTCTTGTTTTCAAAATACTTATTAACACCGTTTATTATTCCTTTTACTATTTTATCTTGGTGTTCATCACTCTTTAATTTTTGTTCTTCCTTATTATTAGATAAAAAACCGCACTCCACAAGGACACATGCACCTTCATATCCATCTCTTAATATTCTATATTGTTCTTTAGCTGCTTTAGGAATTCTTTTGTTACTATCATCTACTGTTTCTTTTAAGGAATTTTGAATATCCTCTGCTAAAAGTTTACTATTATCATTAGATGCATACCAAGCTTGAGCTCCAAAACAGCTTGCTTGTGAAAACATATTTTGATGTATAGAAATGAATACATCACATTTAGTGTCTTTTTTCATCTGACATCTTGCATTTAAATCTTTAACTTTTTTAGAATCTAACTGTGAATCTTCTTCTCTTGTCATATACACAATGTAACCTGAATTTTCTAATTCCTTTTTTAATTTTGTAGCTATTAATAAATTTATATTTTTTTCTATTGTTCCATTTTTTGATTTCGCGCCTCCATCAATACCTCCATGTCCTGGATCTATTAGTATAATACTTTGAGTATCATTTTCATCTGAATTTGCCCTAATTGGCATTCCAAGCATTAAACAAAATATGCAAAATAGCACTAAGACTTTTTTCATTTTCATCAAATTAATTCCTCCAATTATTTTAAATTATATAAGATATTATTTGCTATATAATCTTAATTATTCGGATTCATTACACTAATATTAGAATTTTAAATTTAATTGCTCTAACCCAAATTATTTTTTGTCATTATACATACATGTTTGCAAGTAATTAAATATCCATGCTTATTCGTAAAAGTATTTGTTATAAATTGATTTAATATAGATATTTGTTAATTACCGTAAAAGGCAGTGTGTTTTGATAGATTTTTATATAACAAAATCCCACAAACACTGGGTTTGTGGGATTCCTTGTACTCCAAATATTATCTCTTTGAGAATTGTGGAGCTCTTCTTGCTTTTTTAAGACCGTATTTCTTTCTTTCTGTCATTCTTGGATCTCTAGTTAAGAAACCTGCCTTCTTTAATTCTGACTTTAAAGCTTCATCTGATTTAACTAATGCTCTAGCTATACCATGTCTGATAGCTCCTGCTTGACCTGTAAATCCACCACCGTGAACATTTACTAGAACGTCAAACTTATCCTTAGTTGCAGTTAAAACTAATGGTTGGTTTACGATAACTCTCAATGTTTCTAAACCAAAAAAGTTTTCTATTTCTCTTTTATTTATAACTACCTTACCATTTCCTGGTACAAGTCTTACTCTTGCTACTGATTTCTTTCTTCTTCCAGTTCCCATGTATTGAACTTTTGCCATTTTTTATTCCTCCTCCCGAGTCGGTATTAATACTTTAATTCAAGTACTTCTGGTTTTTGAGCTGCATGATTATGTTCAGCACCTCTATATACATTTAATTTCTTTAACATTTGTCTTCCTAATACACCATTTGGAAGCATTCTTCTTACAGCTTCTTCAAAAGCGAATTCAGGTTTCTTATCTAATACTACTCTATAAGGAGTTTCTTTTAATCCACCTGGATAAAAACTATGTTTTCTCATTAATTTTTGATCTAACTTCTTACCAGTTAAAACAACCTTTTCTGCATTGATAACAATAACAAAATCTCCGCAGTCAACATTAGGTGTAAATATTGGTTTATTCTTACCTCTTAAAATTGAAGCTATTTGGCTAGCAACTCTACCTAGTGTCTTACCATCTGCATCAACTATATACCATTTTCTTTCGATTTCACTTGCTTTAGCAATGTATGATTTCATCAATTTCCCTCCCTGAACTTACATTAATTCTTTACTTACTTTATAAGTAAATTTTGTTATGTCAAGACCCGGGGCTAGTGGATCTTATATACATAAATGTTTTAACAAACAAGCTTATTATAATACACGCATACGGGCGTGTCAACATTTTTTTGCCATTTAATAAAAAACTTTTTCTAATATTAAACCATTTGGTGGTACGCACATACCTGATCTTTTTCTATTTCCTTCTATTATTATGCTTTCTATCTCTTCTGCTTTCAGTTTTCCATTTCCAACCTTAATTAATGTTCCTACTATTATTCTTACCATATTATATAAAAAACCATCAGCAGTTATAAATATTTTTATTTTATCTTTATTTTGTTCTATATACAACTCTTTAATATTTCGTGTAGTTGTTTTTATAGAACTTCCCAGAGATATAAAGGCCCTAAAATCATGATTACCCACAAAATACTTGCAAGCTTTTCTCATTTCATCAACATCTAATTTATATCTATAATGATACAAATATTGATGACCTAAAGACAATCTTTCATATCTATTAACAATAGTATAAGAATATGTTTTGCCTTTTGAAGAATATCTAGCATGAAAATCCTTATCAACCTCTTCAGATTTAATAATAGATACATCATCAGGCAATCTTGTATTTATAGCTTCTCTAAACTTATCTCCTGGTATAGTACTATCAGTAAAAAAATTTGCAACCATGTCTCTTGCATGTACACCAGCATCAGTTCTAGAACTTCCATTAATCATAATATTTTCTCCTGTAGCCTTAAATATTGCTGTCTCTATTACTTTTTGAACAGTTCTTCCCTCAGGCTGCCTTTGCCATCCACAAAAATTACTTCCATCAAATTCAATTATTAATTTTATATTCTTCATTTATATCCTCTTAATCTTAAGTTAATGCAAATCTAACTACTAGACACCATAAAAATAATACACTAAATACCACAAAAGCAATTGTATCCTTAGATGAAAACATTAATACTTTCATTCTAGTTCGCCCAGCGCCACCTCTATAGCCCCTTGCTTCCATTGCCATAGCTAATTCATCAGCTCTTCTAAATGAACTGATAAATAAAGGTACTAATAGTGGTACTAAATTTTTAGCCTTCTTTATAATTCCACCCGATTCAAAATCAGCTCCTCTAGCTTTTTGTGCCTTCATTATCTTATCTGTTTCATCTATTAATGTAGGAATAAATCTTAATGCTATTGTCATCATCATAGCTAACTCATGAGCTATTTCCTTTCCAATTGGCTTAAGTAACATTTCAATTCCATCTGTTAATTCAATAGGTGACGTAGTTAATGTTAACAAAGATGTCCCTACTAGCAATAAAATTAATCTAATAGCCATAAAAGCTGCAATACTTAATCCTTCTTGATATACTTTTAAAAATCCTATTCTAAAAACTTCAGTTCCTTCTGCACCGCTAACCATAAATATATTTAATACAGCTGTTAATGCTACTAACAAAAAAACTGGTTTTAACCCATTAAAAATAAATCTAAATGGAACTTTTGCTATAAATATTATTGCAAACAAAAATGCAACAATAACTGCATATCCAATAAACTTATTTATAATAAATAAACATGCAATAAAAAGTATAGATAATACAATTTTTGTTCTAGGATCTAACTTATGAATAAAAGAATCTCCTGGTAAATACTGTCCTATTGTAATATTCTTCAACATAGTTTTGTCTATTCCCCCTTTTCTTTATTTATCTTTAGAATAGACAAGATTTCCTTCTTAGCCTCTTCTATGGTAAATATATTGTCTGAAAGATCAAAACCTTTTTTTCTTAACTCTCTAACTAAATATGTTACTTGTGGTACACCAAGTCCTATTTTTTCTAGCATATCTACTTCCTTAAAAACTTCTGCTGGAGTACCTTGTAATGCCACTTTTCCATCATTCATTACAATAATTCTTTCTGCAATCTTTGCAACATCTTCCATGCTGTGGCTAACTATAACTATTGTCATACTATAATCCTTATGTAGCTTACTTATTTGGTCTAATATATCATCTCTACCTTTAGGATCCAATCCTGCTGTAGGCTCATCTAATATTAATGTTGTAGGTTTCATAGCTATAACACCAGCTATTGCAACTCTTCTCTTCTGACCACCACTTAAATCAAACGGTGATTTGTCCTTATAAGTTTCATAATCTAATCCAACCATATCCATAGCTTCAATTACTCTATTGTGAATTTCTTCATCAGAGAGACCTAGATTTCTAGGTCCAAATTCAATATCTTTAGCTATTGTCTCTTCAAAAATTTGATATTCTGGATACTGAAATACTAATCCAACCTTCTTTCGTATATTAGTTAATTTAGCTTTTTTATCAGTAATATCTATTCCATCAATAATTATTTTTCCACTAGTAGCTTCTAATAATCCATTAAAATGTTGAATTAGAGTTGATTTACCTGAACCAGTGTGTCCAATTAAAGCAACAAATTCTCCATCTCTTATATCTAAAGACACATTATCTAGTGCAACCTTTTCAAATGGACTTTTTGGCATATATATATGTGTTACATTTTCTATTTTAATTGACATAACTCATTCACCATCTCATCTACATTTAATATTTTTTCATTTATATCTATTCCTGCCTTTTTTAATTCATAAGCTAATTCAGTAACCTGTGGAACATCTAATCCTATCTTTTTCATACGCTCTACTTGTGGAAAGATTTCTCTCGGTGTACCTTCCATTTTAATACTTCCCTCATCCATTACTATAATTCTATCAGCTTGAGCTGCCTCATCCATATAATGTGTTATTAACACTATAGTCATACCAAAGTTTTTATTTAGGTATTTTATATTGTTTAAAACATCTCTTCTTCCAGATGGATCTAGCATTGCTGTTGGTTCATCAAAAATTATACATTGCGGTTGAATTGCAAGTATTCCTGCTATGGCAATTCTCTGTTTTTGTCCACCTGACAAAAGATGCGGTGCATGCCTCTTATATTTACTCATTCCTACTTTTTCTAAACTCTCATCAACTCTTCTACGTATTTCTGATGGTTCAACCCCTAAATTTTCAGGTCCAAAAGCTACATCTTCTTCAACTATAGTAGCAACTAATTGGTTATCTGGATTCTGAAATACCATTCCTGCTTTAGATCTAATATTCCATACATTCTCAGAATCACTAGTATCAAGTCTATCTACTACAACTGTACCCATTGTTGGCACTAATAGTGCATTCATATGTTTAGCTATTGTTGATTTGCCCGAACCATTATGCCCTAGTATAACTAAAAATTCTCCCTTTTTTACTTCTAAATTAACATCTTTCACTGCATATTTTTCTTCACTAATACCTTCTGAGTTTCTTATATATTTAAAATATACATTCGTGCACTTTATCATTGCATTATTCATAGTATACCTCCATAATGTTTTATTGTTAATATATTATACAAATGTCTTATAATATTAATATAACTGTATATGCACTATATTATTATATCTTAAAATCTCACATATTCAATAAATTAGTACACATTTTTATCATAAATTTAAAAAACTGCTCTATAATATATTAATTTTATAATTTAATTTTTCATGTTAAAATGGGGATTAAGTCTAAACTTAATCCCCATTAGTATTATACTAATTCAAGTATTACTATCTCAGCTCCGTCCCCTCTTCGAGGACCTTTTTTAATTATTCTTGTATATCCGCCATTTCTTTCAGCGTACTTTGGAGCTACATTATCAAATAAATTCTTAACAACTAATTCTTCTTGAACAAAAGATAAGACTTGTCTTCTAGCATGAAGATCTCCTCTTTTTCCAAGAGTAATCATTTTTTCTGCTATTGATCTAGTTTCTTTAGCTCTTGTGTCAGTTGTTTCGATTTTACCATGTTTTAATAGACTAGTAACAAGATTTCTTAGCATAGCTTTTCTTTGGTCTGTAGGAAGACCTAGTTTACGATAACCTGCCATGGATTTACCTCCTTACTCCTCGCATAGAGTTAGGCACAAGCCTAACTCTTTAAGCTTTCTTTCAACTTCTTCTAAAGATTTCTTTCCTAGATTTCTTACCTTCATCATATCATCCATAGATTTTGTGGCAAGTTCTTGAACTGTATTAATTCCGGCTCTCTTTAAACAGTTATATGATCTAACTGATAAATCTAGTTCTTCTACAGTCATCTCTAGGACTTTTTCTTTCTTATCATCTTCTTTTTCTATCATTATTTCAACATCATTGGTATTATCTGTCAATGACATGAATAACTTAAAATGTTCAATAAGTATTTTTGCTGATAAACTAATAGCTTCATCTATTTTTATAGTACCATTAGTCCAAATTTCTAAAGTTAATTTATCATAATCAGTAATTTGACCAACTCTTGTGTTATCAACAGTAAAATTAACTCTTTTTACTGGTGTATAAATAGAATCAACTGCTATTGATGAAATTGGTAATTCATCACTCTTATTTTTATTTTGAGTAACATATCCTCTTCCCTTATTAACTGTTAATTCCATATAAAGTCTTCCATCGTTGTCTAAAGTTGCAATATGTAAATTCTTATTAACAACTTCAACATCTCCATCAGTCTTTATATCAGCTCCAGTAATTTCACCTGGTCCTTTAGCATCAATATAAATAACCTTTGGACCTTCACCATTCATTTTTAAAGCTAATGATTTCACGTTAAGAATTAATTCAGTAACATCTTCTTTAACTCCTTGAACGGTAGAAAACTCATGAAGCACTCCATCAATTTTGACAGAAGTTGTTGCAGCGCCTGGAAGAGATGATAATAATATTCTTCTTAAAGCATTCCCTAATGTAATACCATATCCTCTTTCAAGTGGTTCAACAACATACTTACCATACGTACCATCTTCATTAGCTTCTATACATTCTATTATTGGCTTTTCGATTTCTAACATTGACAAACCCTCCTTATTTTATAAATGGCAACCTTATTATGAGGGCAACTGATTCTATATTTGCATATATTGTGATAAATTTCTCTAACAAATATAAATATATTATTTACTGTATAACTCAACAATAAGTGTTTCGTTAACAGGCACATCTATATCTTCTCTTGATGGCTCTGCAACTACTTTTCCTTCATAGTTATCAACATTAGCTTCTAACCATTTTGGTAAAGTTTTTGGATTTTCAATAAAAGTCTTAAACTTTTCACTTGATTTGCTCTTTTCACATACAGTAATAACATCATTAACTGAAACTTTATATGAACAAATGTCAACTTTTTTGCCATTTACTAAGAAATGTCCATGAGTTACTAATTGTCTAGCTTCATTTCTTGATGCACCGTAACCTAATCTATAAATTACGTTATCAAGTCTCATTTCTAATAATCTAAGTAAGTTTTCACCTGTTATGCCTTGAATATGCTCAGCTTTTTCATAATATGTTCTGAATTGGCCTTCTAATACGCCATAAATTCTTCTTGCTTTTTGCTTTTCTCTTAATTGAATACCATAGTTTGATACTTTCTTTTTACTTGCTCCATGTTGTCCTGGGGCATAGCTTCTTCTTACAAAAGCACATTTATCTGTAAAACATCTATCACCCTTAAGGAAAAGTTTCATACCTTCTCTTCTACATAATCTACATGTAGCGCCAGTATATCTAGCCATAAAATTACACCTCCTATTACAGTTATATTAGACTCTTCTTCTCTTTGGTGGTCTACAACCATTATGTGGTATTGGAGTAACATCTTTAATTAAAGTTACCTCTAGTCCTGCTGCTTGTAAGGATCTTATAGCTGCTTCTCTTCCTGAACCAGGTCCTTTAACATAAACCTCTATACTTTTTAAGCCATGTTCCATTGCTACCTTAGCTGCAGTTTCTGCTGCCATTTGAGCTGCAAATGGTGTGCTCTTTCTTGATCCTCTAAAGCCTAGTGCGCCTGCACTTGACCATGATAAAGCATTTCCTACTGCATCTGTTAAAGTAACTATTGAATTATTAAAAGTTGACTTAATGTGTGCAGCACCATGCTCAACATTTTTTCTTTCTTTTCTTCTTCTAGTTTTCTTAACTTTTTGAGCTGCCATTATCTTCCCTCCTTACTATTTCTTCTTATTTGCCATTGTCTTCTTAGGACCTTTTCTTGTTCTTGCATTAGTCTTAGTTTTTTGTCCTCTTACTGGAAGACCTCTTCTATGTCTAATTCCTCTGTATGTTCCTATGTCTACTAATCTCTTGATATTCATAGCGACGTCTCTTCTTAAGTCACCTTCAACCATTAAATTCTTGTTGATATAAGTTCTGATTTCATTAACTTCTTCTTCTGATAAATCTTTAACTCTTGTCTCTGCATTAATTCCTGTTACAGCTAAGATTTTTTGTGAAGTTGCTAATCCTATTCCATATATATAAGTTAAACCTATTTCAACTCTTTTTTCTCTTGGTAGGTCGATACCTGATATTCTTGCCATTAAAATTTACACCTCCTGATAATTGAAATGTATGAAATTTGATTTTATATTTATAATAAAATTCTAGGTCAATAGATAATTTCTATCGTCAGCCGCCCTAAAATTTATTGTTGATTAATTAAACGACTATATAATCATATTTGACTTTTGCTGAAATGTCAATATTATTTACATTTATTTAATGTAAATAATATTGTAAACTTGATCATTAGCCTTGTTTTTGCTTGTGCTTAGGATTTTCACAGATTACCATGACTTTCCCTTTTCTTTTTATTACTTTGCACTTTTCACAAATAGGCTTAACTGATGGTCTTACTTTCATAGCTAACCCTCCTCATATTACTTTTGTGGTAGATATTAATTTTAGTTATATCTACCTTATTTAGCTCTCCATGTAATTCTACCTCTTGTTAAATCATAAGGAGAAAGTTCCACTGTAACTTTATCTCCTGGTAAAATTCTTATGAAGTTCATTCTTAATTTACCGGATATATGTGCTAGAATCTTATGACCACTTTCAAGTTCAACTTGAAACATGGCATTTGGTAAAGACTCTAGGACTGTACCTTGCATTTCTATAACGTCATCTTTTGACATAAGGTAATCAACCCTCCTTAACAATGCCTATAAACTTTAGGAATCTCTTAATTTTTAAATCAGTACTCTTATCGCATGATTGTATCGATGATAACAATTCATCATCTATATCGTCTAAAATACTTAAGTGTTTAATCTTTTTCTTCTTAGGCATTTTTACTAACTTTGTATTCCCATTAGCTAGTAATACATAATCATTATCTATCTGCCTAACAACAACATATAAGTGATCTATATCTCTTCCTGCTTTTGAAAGTACTACTTTTCCAATCAAGTCATTGTTTTGCAAATTTTTCACCTCTATGATTACCTTAGTATAAATTAACACTACCACAATGGTATTATGCAAATTTATAACTAAGCAACACTCTTTTTTCTACTTAATCAGTGTTAATATTTCAGGTCCATCTGATAAAATTGCAACTGTATTCTCATAATGTGCAGACAACGAAGAATCTGTTGTTACAACTGTCCATCCATCTTTTAAAGTTTTCACTTTATGAGTACCTGCATTAATCATAGGTTCTATTGCTAATACCATACCCTCAAGTAACTTTGGACCCCTACCAGCTTTACCGAAATTAGGTACATTGGGATCTTCATGAACTTTTCTTCCAATCCCATGACCTACAAAATCTCTTACAACTGAGAAACCTGCTGCTTCTACGTAGCTTTGTATCCCATATGATATATCAGTTAATTTATTTCCTTCTTTGGCAAATTTTATACCTTGAAAAAAACTTTCTTTTGTTATATCAATTAATTTTTGAGCATCTACTGAAATATTTCCAACTGGGAAGGTTCTTGCAGCATCTCCATGGAATCCATCAAAAAATGCTCCACAGTCAATGCTAATTATATCTCCTTCTTTAAGAACATATGCTCCTGGAAATCCATGTATTACTTGCTCATTTACTGAAATACATAGTGACGAAGGAAAACCATATAAGCCTTTAAATGAAGGTTTTGCTCCATGCTTAGTTATAAATTCTTCTGCCATTCTATCCAATTGTGCAGTTGTTACACCGGGTTTTACCTCATTTTCAAGCAATAGCAATGTTTTTCCTACTATTCTGCCTGCCTTTTTCATTAGGGTTATTTCATTATGATTCTTTATAATAATCATTACTTATTTTTTCCCAATATTTCACATATTCCTCTGAAAACTTCATTAATAGCTTTTGTCCCATCTACTTCTGAAAGCAATTGTTTTTCACTATAAAATTCAATTAATGGTTGTGTTTCTCTTTGATATACATCAAGTCTTTCCTTTACAGTTTCTACTGTATCATCTTTTCTTTGTATAACTTCACTTCCACACAAATTACATTTTCCTTCATTAGTTGGAGGATTAAATTTAACATGATAACTTGCTCCACATGATGGGCATACTCTTCTACCAGTCATTCTTTCTAGGATAAACTCATTAGGTACCTTTATTAATAATGCAGTATCTAATTGTTCGCCTCTTTCTATAAGAAAGTTATTAAGAGCATCAGCTTGAGTCACAGTTCTAGGAAAACCATCTAATAAATATCCATCATTACAATCATCCTGCTGTAGTCTATCTTTAACCATGTTAATAGTAACTTCATTAGGAACTAACTGTCCATTATCCATATAACCTTTTGCTTCTATCCCTAAAGGAGTGTTTTCAGAAATATTTTTTCTAAAAATATCTCCTGTAGAAATATGAGGTATTGAATATTTATTACTGATTGATTTAGCCTGTGTTCCCTTTCCAGCTCCAGGAGGACCTAGTAATACTATCTTCACTGGCTTCATCTCCATTTATTCTAATCTATTTAAGAAATCCTTTATAGTGCCTAACTACCATTTGTGATTCTACTTTTCTAGTAAAATCTAATGCAACGTTTATAACAATCAAAAGCCCGGTTCCTGAAAAGGATATATTTTGAAATTGTGTATAGTTCTGTATTATTGTTGGAGTAATAGCTAAAATTGCTGCTAATATTCCTCCAATAAATGATAGTCTATTAAGAACTCTTTCAAAATATATTGTGGTTTCTTCTCCTGGTCTTACTCCTGGTACAAAACCTGCTGATTTGTGTAAGTTTTCAGACATTTCATCTGGCTTAAACGTAATCTGAGTATAAAACCAATTAAAAAATACTGTTAGTATTGCATATAATACTATGTACATCCAACTTTTTTGATTAAATATAGATGTATTATTAGTCAATATCCACTTTGCCCACTCTTTATCTCCGCCAAACAATGTTGCTATTGTTTTTGGAAACTCCATTACTGACATAGAAAATATGATTGCAAGAACAGCTGAACCAATTATACTTAATGGAATATGTGTTGATTGTGATTTTACCATATTACTATTTCCAGAAGCGAATTTACCTGCATATTGTACAGGTATTCTTCTTTCTGATAAAGAAAAATATAAAATCGTTCCAAGCATTAACACAATAAATACTCCAAATAATACAATTTCTACAATACTTGCACTTCCTGATTCTTTAAGTGTCATCATTGAAGCAATTGTTACTGGAACCCTTGAAATTATATTAACAAATATAAGTACTGATGTTCCATTACCAATCCCTTTAACTGTAAGTTGATCACCTAACCACATACAGAATGTTGAACCAACTACTAACGCAAAAACAACAATTATTTTTTGTATTAATTGTAATCCTGCTGTTGCACCACTACTTGAAATTGTTGCAAATATTCCATATGCTAATATAAAAGCTATTCCAAAAGATACGTAACGCGTTGCATTTTGTATCTTCTTTCTTCCACTTTCGCCTTCTTTGGAAAGTTGTTCCAATTGAGGAATAGCAACAGTCAATAGTTGGACTATGATTGATGCATTAATATACGGCATAACTCCTAATGCTAATATGCTAGATCTACTAAAAGCACCCCCAGAAATCATATCATAAAATCCTAATAAGCCTCCAGATTGAGATAGACTTTTTAAATATTCAGAATTAATTCCAGGAAGAGGAATATGGCTTCCCATCCTGAAAACTGCAACTAATACTATAGTCCATAAAATCTTTTTCCTAATTTCAGCAACTTTGAATGCATTCCGTAGAGTCTGAAGCACTTTAAATCACCTCAACTTTTCCCCCAGCTGCTTCAATTTTTTCTATAGCAGACTTAGAGAACTTACATCCTTTAACTGTTAAGCTTTTTTCTAATGTTCCATTTCCAAGAATCTTTACTCCGTCTAATACTTTACTTATAACTCTCTTTTCAAGTAATGCTTCTGGAGTAATTTCTGTACCATTTTCAAATATATTTAATCTGTCAAGATTTATACTAACAATTTTCTTTGCAAAAATGTTTGTAAAACCTCTCTTAGGAACTCTTCTATATAAAGGCATTTGACCACCTTCAAAACCAGGTCTTACGCCACCACCTGATCTTGCATTTTGACCTTTTTCACCTTTACCAGCATTTCTTCCTGTTCCAGAACCAGTACCTCTACCAATTCTTTTAGGTGCTTTTTTGCTACCTTCTGCTGGTTTTAATTCGTGAAGTTTCATATTCAGTGCACCTCCTTATTCTATATTTCTTCTACTTTTAATAGATATTCAATCTTTTTTATCATACCTTGTATTTGATCTGTTGCTTCTGGTTCTACTATTTTACCTATTTTCTTAAGTCCAAGAGCATTTGCAGTAGCGATATGGTCTTTTTTTCTACCGATTAAGCTCTTTACTAGTGTAACTCGTACTTTAGCCATTGCAATACCTCCTAACCTAATATTTCTTCTACAGATTTGCCTCTTAATTTAGCGATATCTTCTACTGTTCTTAAACTAGCTAATCCGTTTATTGTAGCATTTACCATGTTATTAGGATTGTTTGAGCCTAATGATTTAGCTCTAACATCCTTTAATCCGGCTAATTCAAGTACTGCTCTTGCTGGTCCTCCTGCAAGAACTCCTGTACCTTCTTTAGCTGGCATAATTAGAACATTTGCAGTTCCAAATTTACCGTTCACTCTGTGAGGAATTGTTGTTCCTACCATTGCAACACTTACTAAGTTTTTCTTAGCATCTTCTATTCCTTTTTTAATTGCTTCTGGGATTTCGATTGACTTACCCATTCCAACACCAACGTGTCCGTTCTCGTCTCCGACAACAACTAGAGCGCTGAATCTGAAGTTTCTACCACCCTTAACAACCTTAGTAACTCTGTTTATAAAAACAACCTTTTCTTTAAGGTCTAGTGTACTAGGATCGATTCTCATTTATTTCCCTCCTCGTATATTAGAATTTCAAGCCTGCTTCTCTAGCTGCTTGTGCTAATTCTTGAATTCTTCCGTGATATATGTATCCACCTCTGTCAAATACCACTACATCAATTCCTTTTTCTATAGCTCTTTTTGCAACTACTTCTCCTACAAGTTTAGCACCTTCTTTAGTTCCACCTTTAACAGCAAAATCTTTATCTAAACTTGAAGCAGCTACTAATGTAACACCATTTATATCATCAATAACTTGTGCATATATATTCTTTTCACTCTTAAAAACCGAAAGTCTTGGTCTTTCCGCAGTTCCAAAAACTTTTTTACGAACTCTAAGGTGACGTTTTTCTCTGCTTGCTTTTTTGTCTACCTTTTTGAACATAAAACTCACTCCTTTCTATTATTTCTTACCAGTCTTACCTTCTTTACGTCTAATCACTTCATTATCATATTTAATACCTTTACCCTTATATGGTTCTGGTACTCTCCATTTTCTTATATCTGCTGCTGCAAATCCAACTTTTTCTTTGTCTATTCCACTAACTATTATTTTAGTTGCAGCTGGAGTTTCAAATGTGATTCCGTCAATAGGTTCAATTTCAACTGGATGTGAATATCCAAGGTTCATTACAAGTTTCTTTCCTTGTAATTGAGCTCTATAACCAACACCAACTAAATCTAAAGTCTTTTGATAACCTTCTTTTACTCCAATTACCATATTATTAATTAATGCTCTTGTTAAACCGTGAAGAGCTCTGTGTTCTTTTTGTTCACTATGTCTAGTAACAATTACTTCATTGTTTTCAACAGCTATGCTAATATCTTTATGCATAGTTTTAACTAATTCACCTTTTGGTCCCTTAACTGTAACAGAATTGTCTGGTGTTACAGTAACAGTCACATCAGCAGGAATAGCTATTGGTAATCTACCTACTCTTGACATAATTGCACCTCCTGTATTATTTAAAAATTGTATATCCATCACAATTTTATTTAGTTTAATTTATCTAAAATATTACCAAACGTAACAGATTACTTCTCCACCTAAATTGTTCTTTCTAGCTTCTCTATCTACCATTACTCCGTTTGAAGTTGAAACAACAGCAACACCTAATCCATTAAGAACCTTTGGTACTTCATCTTTCTTACAATAAACTCTTAATCCGGGCTTAGAAATTCTCTTAATCCCAGTTATAACTCTTTCTTTGTTAGCTCCATATTTAAGAGATAATCTTAACATTGGAACAACTCCGTTGTTATATTCATTTATTTCTTTTATATAACCCTCTTGTAATAATATATTTGCAATTTCCTTCTTTACAGTTGAAGAAGGTACTTCTACCACTTCATGTCTTACAGCATTAGCATTTCTTACACGAGTTAATAAATCTGCTATAGGATCTGTCATAACCATTTAATGTGCCTCCTTTCGTTACATTGTGTATATTACCAACTTGCTTTTCTACAACCTGGAATTTCGCCCTTATAAGCAAGTTCTCTAAAACAAATACGGCATACTCCATATTTTCTTAATACAGAATGTGGTCTTCCACATATTCTACATCTTGTATAAGCTTGTGTTTTAAATTTAGGAGTTTTGCTCCACTTTTCGATAATAGCTTTACGTGCCAATGTGTTTCCCTCCTTATTTTTGAGCGAATGGCATTCCAAGGAATCTTAATAATTCCCTAGCTTCTTCGTCAGTATTTGCTGAAGTAACGAAGATTATATCCATTCCTCTAACTTTATCAATCTTATCATATTCTATTTCTGGGAATATTAATTGTTCTTTAATTCCTAATGAATAATTTCCTCTACCATCAAATGCTTTGCTTGAAACTCCTCTGAAATCTCTAACTCTTGGTAATGCAATACTCATTAACTTATCTGCAAATTCAAACATTTGAGCTTTTCTTAGAGTAACCTTACACCCTAATGGCATATTTTCTCTAATTTTAAAGTTAGCTACAGATTTCTTTGCTTTTGTTAATATAGGTTTTTGACCTGCTATCAACGTTAAATCATTAACTGCTGATTCTAAGACCTTTTGATTTTCTTTAGCTTCTCCAACTCCCATGTTGATTACGATCTTCTCTAGTTTTGGAACTTCCATTATGTTTTTGTATCCGAACTTTTCAATCATAGCAGGAATTACTTCTTTTTGATATTTTTCTTGAAGTCTTGTCATATTAGTTACCTCCTTTCAAATTTTAGAATGTTTCTCCGCATTTTTTACATACTCTGACCTTAGTACCATCATCTAAGATTTTGTTACTAATTCTAGTTGCATTCTTACATTTGTTACAATATAACATAACTTTTGAGCTGTTGATTGCTGCTTCTTTTTCAATTATAGCGCTTTCAACTTGACCCTTATTAGCCTTTTGATGTTTTTTTACTATGTGAATTCCTTGAACAAGAATTTTTCCTGTCTTTGGATATGCTTTTAATACTTCACCAGTCTTGCCCTTATCTTTTCCTGATATAACAATAACTGTATCATTCTTTTTTACATGTATCTTCAAGTTAGCCACCTCCTCTTATAGAACTTCTGGTGCTAATGATAAAATTTTATTGAATTCTTTATCTCTTAGCTCCCTAGCAACAGGTCCAAAGATACGAGTTCCTTTTGGTTGTTTATCATCTTTGATTATAACTGCTGCGTTTTCATCAAATTTAATATATGACCCATCGGCTCTTCTTACACCTTTTACTGATCTAACTACAACTGCCTTTACAACTTCACCTTTTTTAACAACTCCACCTGGTGTTGCACTTTTAACGCTGGCTACTATAACATCACCGATATTACCAAACTTCCTTTTAGATCCGCCTAAGACTCTTATACACATAATCTCTTTTGCACCTGAATTATCTGCAACCTTTAATTTGGTTTGTTGTTGTATCATTAAATTACCCTCCTTTCAGTTTTAAAGCCTATTTAGCTTTTTCAACTATTTCAACAAGTCTCCATCTCTTATCTTTAGATAAAGGTCTAGTTTCCATTATTGATACTCTATCATTAATTTTAGCTTCATTCTTTTCGTCATGTACTTTAAACTTCGTAGTCTTATTCACTGTTTTTCCATATAGCGGATGTCTAACTTTAGTTTCAACCGCAACTACAATAGTTTTTTCCATTTTATCAGAAACAACCCTACCAATTCTTTTCTTTCTTAATGATCTTTCCATTAGGGCTTACCTCCTTCCAACTTTTATTGTTCCAATGCTTTCAATTCTTCTTCTCTTAAGATGGTTTTTATTTGGGCTATAGACTTCTTAACTTCTTTTATTCTCATTGGATTTTCTAATTGTCCTGTAGCTAATTGAAATCTTAAGTTAAATAATTCAGCTTTAAGATCGCCTAATTTAACTGTTAAATCTTGAGGATTGCTTGATTTCAATTCTTTTAATTCTCTAGCCTTCATTATTCTTCACCACCCATTTCCTCAAAATCTCTTTTTGAAACAAATTTTGTTTTTACAGGAAGTTTATGTGAAGCAAGTCTCATTGCTTCTCTTGCAGTTTCTTCTGGTACTCCTGATAATTCAAATAGTACTCTACCTGGCTTAACTACTGCAACCCAATATTCTGGTGATCCTTTACCTGAACCCATTCTTGTTTCAGCTGGTTTTTCTGTAACTGGCTTATCTGGGAAAATCTTTATCCAAAGTTTTCCACCTCTTTTAATGTATCTATTGATAGCAATTCTGGCAGCTTCGATTTGGTTGCTTGTAATCCATCCACAATTTAGTGCTTGAATTCCATAATCTCCATAAGCTAAGAAATTACCTCTTGTTGCTTTACCTTTCATTCTACCACGTTGCACCTTACGATGTTTTACCCTTTTAGGCATTAACATGATCTATTCCTCCTTTCCTATGCGTTAGCCTCTTCCTTTTCTACTTTCTTAGTTGGAAGAACTTCTCCATTATAAACCCAAACCTTAACTCCGATTTTTCCATATGTTGTATCTGCTTCAGCAAATCCATAATCAATATCAGCTCTTAATGTTTGTAGTGGAATTGTCCCTTCATGATAATGTTCAGTTCTTGCTATTTCAGCTCCACCTAATCTACCAGAGCATGAAGTTTTTACACCCTTTATTCCATGCTTCATAGCTCTTTGCATTGTTTGCTTCATAGCTCTTCTGAATGAAATTCTCTTTTCTAATTGTGCTGCAATGTTTTCTGCCATTAATTGAGCATCAGCTTCTGCACTTTTAACTTCAACTATGTTAATTAAAACATTTTTACCGTTGACGAATTGAAGTAACTTATTTTTCAAACTTTCAATTCCTGCTCCACCTTTACCAATAACAACACCTGGCTTTGCTGTGTATATGTTTAATTTAACTCTTTTAGCAGCTCTTTCAATTTCTATCTTAGAAATACCTGCTGAAAAAAGTTCTTTTTTAACAAATTTTCTAATTTGATTATCTTCTATAAGATTATCTGCAAAATTCTTTTTATTAGCATACCATTTTGCATTCCATCCTTTGATAACACCTACTCTAAGGCCATGAGGATTTACTTTTTGACCCACTTGCTTTTCCCTCCTTTTATAAACTAAGCTCTTTCTTTAACAATTACTGTTATATTGCTTGTTTTCTTTAAAATTTTGAATGCTCTACCTTGAGCATGAGGTTGGAATCTCTTTAATGTTGATCCTGAACCAACGAAACATTCTGAAACATATAAGTTATCAGCATTTAATTCCAAATTATTTTCTGCATTAGCAACAGCTGATTTTAAAACTTTATTAATTACTACTGCTGCTTCTCTTGGAGTATATTGTAAAATAGCAAAAGCTTCCTTAACTTGTTTTCCTCTTATTAAACCAAGAATTACTCCTACTTTTGTTGGAGACATTCTAACATATTTTGCTATAGCTCTAGCTTCCATTTATGATCCTCCTTTCCAGGCTATCTTTTTGATGTTTTATCTGCAATATGACCTTTAAAAGTTCTAGTTAATACAAATTCACCTAACTTATGACCAACCATATCTTCTGATATATATACTGGTACATGCTTTCTTCCATCATGCACAGCAATTGTATGCCCTATAAATTGTGGAAAAATTGTTGAACTTCTTGACCAAGTTTTAACAACCTTTTTTTCTCCATTGCCATTCATTTCTTCTATCTTCTTAAAAAGTCCTTCATGAACAAAAGGTGCTTTCTTTGTTGATCTACTCACTAATATGCCTCCCTTCATAAATGCAAAGTTCTAAGTTGTGAAGAGAAATTACTATTCTCTTCAAACTACTTAGATCTTCTATCTTTGATGATAAATTTATCTGAATACTTCTTATTCTTTCTAGTTTTGTATCCAAGTGCTGGTTTACCCCATGGAGTAACTGGACTTGGTCTACCAACTGGAGATTTACCTTCACCACCACCGTGAGGGTGATCATTAGGATTCATTACAGAACCTCTAACTGTTGGTCTCCATCCCATATGTCTTTTTCTACCTGCTTTACCGATATTAACAATATCGTTAGTTGCATTAGAAAGTGTCCCAATTGTAGCTCTACATTCGATTCTTACATATCTCATTTCACCTGATGGTAATCTAAGAGTTGCATAATCTCCTTCTTTAGCCATTAATTGTGCTGAATTACCAGCAGCTCTAACTAATTGGCCACCTTTTCCTCTTTGTAATTCGATGTTATGAATAATTGTACCAACTGGTATGTTCTTTAATGGAAGAGCATTACCTGGTTTAATATCTGCATTAACACCTGATTCTATAATATCTCCAACATTTAATCCTACTGGTGCAAGAATATATCTTTTTTCTCCATCTGTATATACAACAAGTGCAATATACGCTGTTCTGTTTGGATCATATTCTATAGTTGCAACCTTTGCTGGAACTGCATCTTTATTTCTTTTAAAATCTATTATTCTGTATTTTCTCTTAACAGTACCACCACGATGTCTAACAGTGATTTTACCTTGATTATTTCTACCCGCTTTAACTTTTAACGCAACAAGAAGTGACTTTTCTGGTTCTTGTGAAGTTATTTCTTCAAAAGTTGGCATAGTCATTTGTCTTCTTGATGGTGTGATCGGGTTATACTTTTTAACTGCCATTTAAAATTTCCTCCTTCTTCAAGCTTCTCTGGTGCTTATCACCAATAATTGCTTTAATATACTATTGCATTCCTTCAAAGAATTCAATTCCATTGCTTTCTTCAGTTAATTTAACAATAGCCTTTTTGTAGTCTGGTCTCTTACCTACATGTACGCCCTGTCTTTTCATTTTTCCTAAACCGTTTATAGTATTAACATTTTCAACTTTAACATTGAAAACTTCTTCCACAGCTCTCTTTATTTGAGATTTATTAGCATCAACATGAACTATAAAAGTGTACTTCTTTTCGGCCATAGATGACATACTTTTTTCAGTTATAACTGGCTTTCTTATTATATCATGGCTTGTTAATTTCATTATGCGTACACCTCCTCAATTTTTGATACAGCATCTTTAGTTATGATTAATTTTTCATACTTTAATAAATCATATACGTTGATGTTGTTTGCTGGAATAATACTTATTCCTTGAATGTTTCTTGCTGATTTATAAACAACTTCATTTGATTCTGCAGTTATGATTAATGCTTTATTAGCTTCTAAAGCTTTTAACATTTCTACTATGTTTTTAGTTTTTGGTGCTTCAAAATTTAATGTATCAAGAATAATCATTTGATTTTCTTGAACCTTGCTAGTTAAAGCAGATTTCATAGCAACTTTTCTCATACTCTTTGGAACTGAAACTCTATAGTCTCTTGGCTTTGGTGCGAATACAATACCACCCTTAATCCATTGAGGTGCTCTGATAGAACCTTGTCTTGCTCTTCCAGTACCCTTTTGTCTCCAAGGTTTAGCTCCGCCTCCTCTGACTTCAGATCTAGTTTTAGTTGATTGAGTTCCTTGTCTCTTGTTAGCTAATAATGCTACTACTACTTGATGTAATGCATATTCATTAACTTCTACTGCAAATATACTTTCATTTAGTTCCATATCTGAAACCTTATTTCCTTCTTTATTAAATACTCCTACTGTAGGCATTCTATTTCCTCCTTTCTTTAAAGAAATTAAGCTCTCGCTGAATCTTTAATTACTACTCTACCCTTATTAGGTCCTGGGATTCCACCCTTAATTAGTATTAAATTCTTTTCAGCTATTACTTTAACAACTTCTAAATTAATTACTGTTGTATTAACAGATCCCATATGTCCTGGCATTCTCTTATTCTTGAATGTTCTAGATGGATCTGATGAAGCTCCCATTGAACCTGGTGCTCTATGGAACTTAGAACCATGAGTCATAGGTCCTCTTTGTTGGTTCCATCTCTTAATAACACCTTGGAAACCCTTCCCTTTAGAAACAGCAGATACATCAACCTTGTCTCCTGCTTCAAATACATCAGCCTTTATTTCTTGACCAACTTCATATTGGCTTATATCATCAAGTCTGAATTCTTTAAGAGTTCTTCTTAAAGTAGTTCCAGCCTTAGCAAAATGACCTTTTCTTGGCTTGTTAACTAATTTTTCTCTTATTTCTTCAAAGCCAACTTGTATTGCTTCATAACCATCATTATCTGATGTTTTCTTTTGAACAACAACACATGGGCCAGCTTCTACTACAGTTACAGGAACTACTTTACCATTTTCATCGAAAATTTGTGTCATCCCTATTTTCTTTCCTATTATAGCTTTTTTCATGTATTTACACCTCCCAAACTAATTAGCGGATTTTTAACAATCATAACTAGCCGTTTTTTTTATTTTATTTCCAGTATTATAGTTTGATTTCTATATCAACACCAGCTGGAAGATTTAATCTCATTAATGCATCAACAGTTTTAGGTGATGGATTAACAATATCGATTAATCTCTTATGAGTTCTTATCTCAAATTGTTCTCTTGAATCTTTGTACTTATGAACTGCTCTTAATATTGTAACAATATCTTTTTCAGTAGGTAGTGGTACTGGACCTACAACCTTAGCTCCTGTTGTCTTTGCAGTTTCAACAATCTTTTCAGCTGATTGATCTAATATTGTGTGATCAAAAGCTTTTAATCTAATTCTTATTTTTTGCTTTGACATTTCATTTCCCTCCTTTTTATGTACGTTTTACTTCTAACGCACAACAGCGGTTATTCTGTAAACTGTTCCAGGTGTTTCATACCAGGACAACGTTTTACCTAATCCCTGTCGTCGGATTCTAGATCCAAACTTACTCATCAAGAATTACCCGGAAGTCCGGCAACCTCTTGATTCATCGCTGTATGCTATGCAACCTCTTAAGTATACTATTGTTGTATTATCTTTTCAAGCTTTTTTTTACATTTTTTTAACTTTTTTTATTTTTTATTTATTCGCATATTATTCTTTTATTATTTTAATTGCATTTTAATTAAATTTCAATATATTTTTTATTTTAAAAATTATTTTTTATATGGTGTATTGATATTTCATCAATAAAATGTAACTTAATATTGTTTATCGCAAAACAAAAGCAAGAAATTTAATTTCTTGCTTTTATCTATTAAAATCTGACTTTTTTATTTTTGTATGCTAGTAACAACTCCAGAACCTACAGTTCTTCCACCTTCTCTGATAGCGAATCTTAATCCTTCATCCATTGCTACTGGTGTGATTAATTCAACTTTCATGTCAATGTGATCTCCTGGCATTACCATTTCCATTCCGTCTGGTAATTTGATTGATCCTGTAACATCTGTTGTTCTGAAATAAAATTGTGGTCTATATCCGTCGAAGAATGGTGTATGTCTTCCGCCTTCTTCTTTCTTTAATACGTACACTTGACCTACAAAGTTAGTATGTGGATGTACTGAATTAGCTTTTGCTAAAACTTGACCTCTTTCGATATCAGCTCTTTGTACCCCTCTTAATAATGCTCCGATATTATCTCCTGCTTGCGCTTCGTCTAATAACTTTCTGAACATTTCAATTCCAGTTACTACAACTTTCTTCTTTTCTTCACTTAATCCTACGATTTCTACTTCGTCTCCTACGTGAAGTACTCCAGTTTCAACTCTTCCTGTTGCAACTGTTCCTCTACCAGTAATTGTGAATACATCTTCTACTGGCATTAAGAATGGCTTATCTGTTGCTCTTTCTGGTGTTGGTATATAGCTATCTACCGCTTCCATTAAGTCCATTATGCACTTAGTTGCTTCTTCATCTGTTGGATTTTCTAATGCTTTTAATGCTGATCCTGTTATTACTGGAATATCATCTCCTGGGAAATCATATTCGCTTAATAATTCTCTAACTTCCATTTCAACTAATTCTAATAATTCTGGATCATCTACCATATCAGCCTTATTTAAGAATACTACCATGTATTCTATTCCAACTCTTGATCCTAATAGTATATGTTCTCTTGTTTGTGGCATTGGACCATCTGCTGCTGATACAACTAAGATTGCTCCATCCATTTGTGCTGCTCCTGTAATCATGTTCTTAACATAGTCAGCATGTCCTGGACAGTCAACGTGAGCATAATGTCTGTTTTCTGTTGAATATTCAACGTGTGCAGTATTGATTGTGATTCCTCTTTCTTTTTCTTCTGGAGCCTTATCTATATCTGCATAGTTAAATGCTTCTGCAAATCCTTTTTTTGCTAATACTGTTGTGATTGCAGCTGTTAATGTTGTCTTACCATGGTCTACGTGACCTATTGTTCCAATGTTAACATGTGGCTTATTTCTTTCATATTTTGCTTTTGCCATTATAATTTTCCTCCCTTATAGACATTAATTAAAAGAACCTTTTCGTAAATATTATAACTGATAGATATTTTAATATCTACATTTATTATTCAAGTTTTTTACTATTTATATAAAAATTATTTAAATATATCTAACGAGTAATCATTTATTCTATCGCTATAATATCCTTAGATATTATTTAGTTTTATTACCAGCAATTTGTTCTTGAATATTCTTTGGAACTTCTTCGTAGTGATCGGATACCATTGAGTAAACACCTCTACCTTGTGTTCTAGATCTTAATGAAGTGGAATATCCAAACATCTCTGATAATGGTACAAATGCTCTTATAACTTCAGCTCCATTAAGAGCTTCCATTCCTTCTATTCTACCTCTTCTTGAATTTATATCTCCAATAACATCTCCCATATATTCTGTTGGAACTGTTACTTCAACTTTCATCACAGGTTCTAGAAGCACTGGATTTGCTTTAGCCATAGCATTCTTAAATGCCATAGATCCTGCAATTTTAAATGCCATTTCAGATGAATCAACTTCATGGTATGAACCATGTACTAACTTGACTTTAAAATTGATAACATTATAACCAGCAATTATACCATTTAAAGCTGCTTCCTTTATACCTGCATCTATAGCTGGGATATATTCTTTAGGAATAGCTCCACCTACAACTCCATTTATAAATTCATATTCGCCTTCAGTTGGTTCCATTTCAATTACAGCATGACCGTATTGTCCTTTACCACCTGATTGTTTAGCATACTTAGCTTCAGCTTTAACAGCATTTCTAATTGTTTCTTTGTATGCAACTTGTGGAGCTCCAACATTACATTCAACCTTAAATTCTCTTGTAAGTCTATCAACAATTATTTCTAAGTGAAGTTCTCCCATACCAGCTATAATTGTTTGACCTGTTTCTGTATCAGTCCAAGTCTTAAAAGTAGGATCTTCTTCAGCCAATTTAGCTAATGCCATTCCCATCTTTTCTTGAGCATCTTTTGTTTTTGGTTCAATAGCTACATTTATAACTGGTTCTGGGAAATCCATTGCTTCAAGAATTATTGGATTAGCTTCTGAACATAAAGTATCACCTGTTGTAGTATTCTTAAGTCCAATTATAGCTCCTAATTCACCAGCTTCTAAAGCTTCAACTTCTGTTCTTGAATTTGAGTGCATCTTAACAAGTCTACCGACTCTTTCTTTCTTACCTTTTGTTGAGTTAAGAACATATGAACCACTTTGCAATACACCTGAATATATTCTTGCAAATGCTAATTTACCAACAAATGGATCAGTAGCAATCTTAAATGCTAATGCTGCTAATGGTTCAGAATCTGATGATTCTCTATGAGCTTCTTCTCCATCTAATGTTGTTCCTTTTATTGCTGGAACATCTAATGGTGATGGTAAGTAAGCTACTACACAATCAATCATTTGTTGAACGCCTTTATTTTTATATGAAGAACCACAAATACATGGATAAATTTCATTAGCTATTGTTGCTTTTCTTAAAGCACTATGCAATTCATCTTCAGTAAGTTCTTCACCTTCTAGATATTTCTCCATTAATTCTTCATCAGTTTCAGCAATAGCTTCTATCATTGCGCTTCTGTATTCTGCAGCTTGCTCAGCATATTCTGCTGGTATAGCTTCTTCTCTCATATCTTTTCCAAGATCATCATAATACAAAATAGCAACATTTTTTATAAGGTCGATCATACCTTTAAAGTTTTCTTCTCCACCAACTGGAATTTGAATAGGCACTGCATTTGCTTTTAATCTTTCTTTAACTGTGCCTATACATCTAAAGAAATCTGCACCTGTTGCATCCATCTTATTTACATAAATCATTCTTGGTACTCCATACTTATCTGCCTGTCTCCAAACAGTTTCAGTTTGTGGTTCAACACCACTCTTAGCATCAAGAACTGTAACAGCTCCATCAAGTACTCTTAATGATCTTTCAACTTCAACTGTGAAGTCTACGTGACCTGGAGTATCAATAATATTTAATTCATGTTCTTTCCACATACAACATGTAGCTGCAGAAGTAATTGTTATACCTCTTTCTTGTTCTTGAACCATCCAGTCCATTGTTGCCTGCCCATCATGAACTTCTCCTATTTTATGACTCATTCCTGTATAGAACAATATACGTTCAGTAGTTGTTGTCTTACCTGCATCTATATGAGCCATTATACCGAAATTACGGAATTTATCTAAAGGATATTTTCTAGCCATTTATTTGTCCTCCTCTCAACGAGTAAATATAATTTAATTTGACAAAACTGCCTTAGCATAAGCCAAAACAGTTTTGGATATATATTAGTATCTGTAATGAGCGAATGCTTTATTAGCTTCTGCCATTTTATGAGTATCTTCTCTCTTTTTAACAGCTGCTCCTGTGTTATTAGATGCATCTAATAATTCACCAGCAACTCTTTCACTCATTAGCTTTTCGCCTCTTTTTCTTGCTGCTATTAACATCCATCTTATTCCTAAAGTCTGTCTTCTTTCTGGTCTGACTTCTATTGGAACTTGATAAGTAGCACCACCTATTCTTCTAGCTTTAACTTCTAGCAATGGCATTACATTGTTCATAGCTTCTTCAAATACTTCTAAAGATTCTTTTCCACTTCTTTTTGCCATTAACTCAAATGCGTCATAGCATATTTTTTGGGCTACACCCCTTTTACCATCTTCCATTATACTATTTATAAACTTAGTAACAACTTTTGAATTGTATACTGGATCTGGTAATACATCTCTTTTTGAAATATGTCCTTTTCTTGGCACTTTTCTTCCCTCCTTAACATTTTAAATTTAAGTTCATCGGTACTCGGCATTATTAATACCGTAAAGTGCTACATCTTTTACATCTATATATAAACTAAATTTTAAATCTATAACTTCTGTTGAAGATAGTACCACTCTTAGTTAAAAATCCTATTTTTGTTTAGGTCTTTTAGCACCGTACTTAGATCTTCCTTGTAATCTGTTAGCTACTCCAGCACAATCTAATGCACCTCTTACAATATGGTATCTAACACCAGGAAGGTCTTTAACTCTTCCACCTCTTATAAGAACAACACTATGTTCTTGTAAGTTGTGACCTACCCCACCAATATATGCAGTTACTTCATATCCATTTGTTAATCTAACTCTCGCAATTTTTCTTAACGCTGAGTTAGGCTTTTTAGGAGTTGTTGTTTTAACAACTGTACATACCCCTCTTTTTTGTGGACACTCTTTAAGTGCTGGTGCAGTTGATTTAACTACTGCTGTTTTTCTGCCTTTTCTTACTAATTGGCTAATAGTTGGCATTTTTTCACCTCCTGAAATTTATTTATCTATTTTTAAATTAAGATAAAGCTAATTTGTTGGATTATATAACATTTTCTTATGTAGTTATGTCATATAGTTTATCCAATTACATCTAATTTTTATACATTAAACTGATATATTAATTATAAGTTATCAATTTAACTACATAAAAACAATTATATTGACATTAATTTGTGTGATTTTATATTTCAAATCACACAAATTGTATTTTATCATTTAACTTAATACATGTCAATATAATTAAATTCTATTCTTCAACAGCTTCTGTAACAGTTTCTTCTATTACCTCATCTTCTGTCTCTATCTTTAAATCTCTATATCTCATCATTCCAGTCCCTGCAGGAATTAACTTACCAATAATAACATTTTCTTTTAATCCAACTAAAGGATCAATCTTACCCTTAATTGCTGCTTCTGTTAAAACTCTTGTTGTTTCTTGGAATGAAGCTGCTGATAAGAAACTATCAGTTGCTAATGCTGCTTTAGTTATACCTAATAGAGTTTGTTCGCCCTTTGCTTCTTCTCCACCAAATTCTCTAACTCTAGCATTTTCATCATGAAAATCAAACATGTCAATCAATGTTCCTGGTAATAATTCTGTATCTCCTGACTCAAGAACTTTTATCTTTCTAGTCATTTGTCTAACAACTACTTCTAAATGCTTATCATTGATATCAACACCCTGTAATCTATAAACCTTTTGAACTTCTGAAAGTAAATATCTTCTTGCACCATCGATTCCCTTTATGCTCATTACATCATGCGGATTTACTGACCCTTCTGTGATTTCATCTCCAGCTTCAATATAATCATTTTCACTTACTCCTAGTCTAGAACCAAATGGGATATCATAACTACGTTCTTCACCATCTGAGCCTATAACAATTACTGTTCGTTTCTTCTTTGTATCTTCAATTTTAACATTTCCAGTAATTTCACTTACTATTGCAAGTCCTTTTGGTTTTCTAGCTTCAAATAATTCTTCAACTCTAGGCAAACCTTGAGTTATATCTGATCCTGCAACTCCACCTGTATGGAATGTTCTCATTGTAAGTTGTGTTCCTGGTTCGCCTATTGATTGAGCTGCTATGATTCCAACAGCTTCTCCAATGTCAATCTTTTTAGCAGTTGCCATATTCATACCATAACATTTTGCACAAACCCCAACTTTACAACTACATGTAAATACAGATCTAATCTTTACTTTTTTAATTCCTGTTAAGACTACTTTGTCAGCTATATCTGGTTCCATATATTCATTTCTTTGAACTACAACTTCACCAGTATTAGGATCAACAATATCTTCTGCAGTGTATCTACCAATTAATCTTTCTCTTAATTCTTCGATAACTTCGCTGCCTTCCTTTATTTCACTTACATATATTCCATCTTCTGAACCACAATCTTGTTCTCTTACAATAACATCTTGTGATACATCAACAAGTCTTCTTGTTAAATATCCTGAATCGGCAGTCTTTAAAGCTGTATCTGCATTACCTTTTCTAGCACCATGAGTAGATGAGAAATATTCTAATACATCTAATCCTTCTTTAAATGACGCTCTTATAGGTATTTCGATGATCTTACCTGATGGACTTGCCATAAGTCCTCTCATACCAGCTAATTGCTTGATTTGAGACTTAGATCCTCTGGCTCCAGAATCAGCCATCATATATATTGGGTTAAATTTATCAAGACTATCCATCAATGCATTTGCTACATCTTCAGTTGTTTTAGTCCACTTTTCTATAACTCTTTCATATCTTTCTTCATCAGATATAAATCCTCTTTTATACATCTTTTCTATCTTATCAATGGTTTCATCCGCTTCCTTAAGTAAATCATACTTAGCATCTGGTACTACTATATCTGATGTAGCAACAGTTACAGCTCCTATAGATGAATAGTGATAACCTAACGCTTTAATATTATCAAGCATTACAGATGTTTTTACTGGACCATGTTTCATATAACATTGATCTACTATTGTTCCTAATGTTTTTTTAGTAGCTAAGACATCAAATTCTAAATTGAATTTTTCTTCTTCATTTTCTCTATTAACTAATCCTAAATCTTGTGGAATTGATTCATTAAATATTATCTTTCCAACAGTAGTTTTAATAACTTTAGATTGCATTACACCATTAAATTCTCTAAACATTCTAATATTTATTTTAGCATGTATGGCAATTGCTTTAACTTCATATGCCATTATTGCTTCATCTTTACTTGAGAATGTCATTCCTTCACCCTTAGCACCATCTTTATCCATTGTTAAATAATATGATCCAAGAATCATATCTTGTGTTGGAACACAAACTGGTTTACCATCTGATGGTTTCAAAATGTTTGTTGCTGCTAACATTAAAAATCTAGCTTCTGCCTGTGCTTCTACTGACAATGGAAGATGGACAGCCATTTGATCTCCATCAAAGTCAGCATTATAAGCTGTACATGCTAATGGATGAAGTTTAATTGCCCTACCTTCTACCAACACCGGTTGAAATGCTTGAATACCCAATCTGTGTAATGTAGGTGCACGATTAAGTAATACTGGATGGTCTGCAATAACTTCTTCTAAGACATCCCATACCTGTGGTAATACTCTCTCCACCATTCTTTTAGCACTTTTTATATTATGAGCTAATCCATCTTGTACTAGCTTCTTCATTACAAACGGCTTAAATAATTCTATAGCCATTTCTTTAGGAAGACCACATTGATACATTTTTAATTCTGGCCCAACAACTATAACTGATCTACCAGAATAATCAACTCTTTTTCCAAGTAAATTTTGTCTAAATCTACCTTGTTTACCCTTCAGCATATCTGAAAGAGATTTTAACGGTCTGTTTCCTGGTCCAGTTACTGGTCTTCCTCTTCTGCCATTATCAATAAGTGCATCTACTGCTTCTTGAAGCATTCTTTTTTCGTTTCTAACTATGATATCTGGAGCACCTAAATCCAATAATTTTTTCAATCTATTATTTCTATTTATTACTCTTCTATATAAATCATTTAAATCAGACGTTGCAAATCTACCACCATCTAATTGAACCATAGGTCTTAGATCTGGTGGAATTACTGGTATTACATTAATCACCATCCAATCAGGTTTATTCCCTGATTTTCTAAATGATTCTACAACTTCTAGTCTTCTTATAATCCTAACCTTCTTTTGTCCAGTACTTTGCTTAAGTTCTTCTTTTAGTTCCTTCGAACCATTTTCTAAATCAATTTCATTAAGTAATTCTTGAACTGCTTCAGCACCCATACCTGCTACAAAACTTTCGTCACCATATTTATCTACCGCTTCTCTATATTCTTTTTCATTAAGAAGTTGTTTCTTTAATAATGGTGTCTCTTTTGGATCTATTACTATATAAGACGCAAAATATAGAACTTTTTCTAAAGCTCTTGGTGACATATCTAAAATCAATCCCATTCTTGATGGAATCCCTTTAAAGTACCAAATGTGAGATACTGGAGCAGCTAATTCTATATGCCCCATTCTCTCTCTTCTTACTTTAGCTTTTGTGACTTCAACTCCACATCTATCACAAACTATACCTTTATATCTTACTCTTTTATATTTTCCACAATGACATTCCCAATCTTTCATTGGTCCAAAAATTCTTTCACAGAATAAGCCATCTCTTTCTGGTTTTAATGTTCTGTAGTTAATTGTTTCAGGCTTTTTAACTTCTCCTCTTGACCATTGTCTTATTTGCTCTGGAGATGCTAACCCAATTTGTATTGCATCAAAATTATTAAATTCAAACAAGGGTAAATCCTCCCTTCAAAATTAGTGTTCATCATTGAAATCATCTAGTTCTAATTCATCTTCGATTTCGTCTATATCAACATTCTCTTCATAATCAATTTCATCTATATCTTCATCTTTGCTTTGATCATAACTATCATCTAAAACTTCTGGTTCTTGGATAATTATTTCCTCAGCACCGTCTATATTAACGTCTAAATTTGCCATATCTTCATCTACTAATTCTTTTAAAGTTACTTCTTCATGCTCATCATTTAAAACTTTAATGTCTAAACATAAAGCTTGAAGCTCTTTAATAAGAACCTTAAATGATTCTGGAACTCCTGGTTCTGGTATATTCTCACCCTTAACTATAGCTTCATATGTCTTAACTCTACCTACAACATCATCTGACTTAACAGTTAATATTTCTTGTAATGTATGTGCTGCTCCATATGCTTCTAATGCCCAAACTTCCATTTCACCAAATCTTTGACCACCAAATTGAGCTTTACCTCCTAATGGTTGTTGCGTAACTAGTGAGTACGGACCTGTAGATCTAGCATGAATCTTATCATCTACCAAATGGTGAAGCTTTAAAATATACATTATCCCAACAGTTACTGGATTATCAAATGGTTCTCCAGTTCTACCGTCATACAATACTGTTTTAGCATCTACACTAAATCCTGCTTTTAACATACACTCTGTAATTTCGGGTTGAGTTGCACCATCAAATACTGGTGTAGATATATGCCAACCTAAATGGCTAGCTGCCCAACCTAAATGTACTTCAAGTACTTGCCCGATATTCATACGAGAAGGTACTCCAAGTGGATTTAAGCATATTTGAAGTGGTCTACCATCTGGTAAGAATGGCATATCTTCTTCTGGTAATATTCTAGAGATAACCCCTTTATTACCATGACGTCCTGCCATTTTATCTCCAACTGAAATCTTTCTTTTTTGTGCAATATAGCATCTTACAAGTTCATTTACTCCTGGATTTAAATCATCTCCATTTTCTCTTGTAAATACTTTTATATCAACTATTATTCCAGCTTCTCCATGAGGAACTCTTAATGAAGTATCTCTTACTTCTCTTGCTTTTTCTCCAAAAATTGCTCTTAATAGTCTTTCTTCTGCCGTAAGTTCAGTTTCACCCTTTGGGGTTACCTTACCAACTAATATATCTCCTGATCTCACTTCTGCACCTATTCTGATAATACCTCTATCATCAACATCCTTAAGTGCATCATCACTTACATTCGGTATATCTCTTGTTATTTCTTCTGGTCCAAGTTTTGTATCTCTAGCTTCACATTCGTATTCTTCTATGTGCATAGATGTAAAGACATCTTCTCTAACTAATTCTTCTGAAATTAACATAGCATCTTCATAGTTATAACCTTCCCAAGTTATAAATCCCATTCTGATATTTTTACCTAATGCAATTTCTCCTAAATCTGTAGATGGACCATCTGCAATTACTTGGTTCTTAAATACTATTTCGCCTGTATCTACTATAGGTTTTTGATTGATACAAGTTCCTGAATTACTTCTCTTGAATTTTAACAATTTATATATATCTGTTCCACCATCTGAGTCTCTCTTAATTCGAATTTCACTACCTGATACATAAGTAACAACACCTGCATTCTTTGCTTTTGGCAGTACTCCTGAATCTACAGCAGCTTTAAATTCTATACCGGTTCCAACAATTGGTGCTTGTGAAATTAATAATGGAACTGCTTGACGTTGCATATTTGATCCCATAAGCGCTCTTGTTGCATCATCATTTTCAAGGAACGGAATCATAGCAGTAGCTACTGATACCATTTGCCTTGCAGATACATCAATTAAATCAACATCTGTAGCTGGTACAACTAATACGTCTTCTAAGTGTCTTACAGTTACTTTCTTATCAAGAAAGTATCCTTTTTCATCCATAGTTTCTTTAGCTTGAGCAATTAAGAATTGATCTTCTTCATCAGCTGTGAAGTATCTTATTTCTTCTGTTGCTCTTGCATTTTCTTTATCAACAATTCTATATGGTGTTTCAATAAATCCATATTGATTAACCTTAGCAAATGTAGCTAACGAGTTAATAAGTCCGATATTTGGACCTTCTGGGGTCTCGATTGGGCACATTCTTCCATAATGAGAATGATGAACATCTCTAACTTCGAATCCAGCTCTTTCTCTTGAAAGACCTCCTGGCCCCAATGCTGATAATCTTCTTTTATGTGTCAATTCCGACAATGGATTTGTTTGATCCATGAATTGTGATAATTGAGAACTACCAAAGAATTCTTTAATAGCTGCTGCCACTGGTCTTATGTTAATTAACATCTGAGGAGTTATTGATTCTTGATCTTGAATAGTCATTCTTTCTTTAACTACTCTTTCCATTCTAGATAAACCAATTCTAAATTGATTTTGTAATAATTCTCCTACGGATCTTAATCTTCTATTTCCCAAGTGATCTATATCATCAACATAACCTATTCCATAAGTTAATCCTAATTCATAACTAATAGTTGCGAATATATCATCTCTTATAATATGTTTTGGAATAAGTCTACTAATATTTTTCTTTATCTCTTCTTTAATACTTGCTTCGTCCGAGAAATTATCTAATATTTCCTTTAATGTAGGATAATGAACTAATTCTTTTATTCCTAAATCTGAAGTATCAAAAGAAACTTGCTTATTTATATCTACAAAGTTATTGCTAATTACTTTAATGACTTTATCGTCTACCAATACATCAATTGATTTAATACCAGTGTTTTGAATATCTTCTGCCATTAATCTACTTATCTTTTGTCCTTTTTCGATCATAATCTCACCAGTTTGTGGATTAACAATATCAGTTGCTGCCATTTGATTAGCAATTCTTAAACTTAACGCAAGTTTTTTATTAAACTTGTATCTACCAACTCTAGATAAATCATATCTTTTTGCATCAAAAAATAATGTATCTATTAAAGATATAGCACTATCTACTGTTGGTGGTTCACCTGGTCTTAATCTTTTATATATTTCAAGTAATGCTTCTTCTTTGGTTTTAGTATTATCCTTTTCTATTGAAGCTCTAAATCTTTCTTCTTCACCAAAGAAATCTAATAATTCTTGGTCACTACCCAGCCCCATAGCTCTTGCTAAAATAGTTATTGATAATTTTCTAGTCTTATCAATTCTTACATAAATTATATCATTAGAATCTGTTTCATATTCTAACCATGCACCTCTATTAGGGATTACAGTTGCTGAATATAATTTTTTACCACTCTTATCTCTAGAGTAGTTATAATATACTCCTGGTGATCTCACTAATTGACTAACTATAACTCTTTCAGCACCATTTATTACAAATGTACCTTGCTCTGTCATTAATGGGAAATCACCCATAAACACTTCTTGTTCTTTAATTTCACCTGTTTCATTATTTTGTAATCTAATTGAAACTTTTAACGGTGCTGCATATGTTGCATCTCTTTCTTTGCATTCTTCGACAGAATACTTGATATTCTCCATATCAAGTTTGTAATCTATGAACTCAAGTACTAAATTTCCTGTGAAGTTTGTGATAGGATTAATATCATCAAATACTTCGTGCAACCCTTCTCTTAAAAACCATTCATAAGAATCTAATTGTACTTCAATTAAATTCGGCATTTCAGTAACGTCATTAACTTTACCAAAACTCATTCTTGTTCTTTTTCCAATTTGGACAGGATGTACCATGAATTTTCACCCCTTGTATAAAATAAACTAAAATAGCCAAAAGCATACTTTCCCTAAGGACTTTTACTTTCGGACAACTTCTTTTTTATAGTATAACCATTATTCACCAGATTATACTCTTTTTTTCCACTATAAATATATACTATCCCATAGTGAATAATACATTATATTAATATATCATAGGATATTTTTCTTGTCAATGATATTATCAAAGAATTTTTTAGCTATAAAGCTATATAAAATACCTATTCTTTAACAAGCATTTTATATAGCTTTATAAATAGAGTTTAAAAAAGGTGCTTTTATAAGCACCTTTTTATCTCAAATAAATTACTTAACTTCTATAGTAGCTCCAACTTCTTCTAATTTAGCTTTCATGTCGTCAGCTTCTTCTTTAGAAACGCCTTCTTTTAATGTTTTAGGAGCTCCATCAACTATTTCTTTAGCTTCTTTTAATCCTAATCCAGTTATTTCTCTAACTGCTTTGATAACCTTGATTTTGTTATCTCCTGTACTTGCTAATACTACATCAAATTCAGTTTTTTCTTCTGTAGCAGCACCTCCAGCTACAGCACCTCCAGCTACAACAGCAGCAGCAGCACTTACTCCAAATTCTTCTTCACAAGCCTTTACTAATTCATTTAAGTCTAAAACGCTCATTTCTTTTATTGCTTGAATTATATCTTCTCTTGTCATTTTAATAGCACCTCCGAAATTTTTTTAAAATTATTTTTTTATTTTTCTTTAATTATTCTGCAGATTCAGTTCCCTTGCTATCAGCAATAGCACTTAATACACGTGCAAAGCTTGATATTGGAGACTTGATACTTCCAAGAAGTTTTGCAATAAGAACTTCTTTTGATGGTATTGTTGCTAGTTGTTTAATCTTAGCTTCATCATAGATTTCTCCTTCTACAATACCTGCTTTCAATTCTAGATTTTTATGATCTTTAGCAAAATCATTTAGCACTCTAGCTGCTACTGTAACATCCTCATAACTAAATGCAATAGATACAGGTCCTTCTAAATGTTCTACTATACCATCTAAACCTAATTGTTTAGCTGCTAAAATAACTAAAGTATTTTTATATACTTTATATTCAACTCCAGCTTCTCTTAAAGTTTTTCTAAGAGCAGTATCATCTTCAACAGTTAAACCTTGATACTTACTAAGAACAACAGCTTTTGATTTTTCCAATTTTTCCTTAATTTCTGCAACTTTTGCTTCTTTAAGTTCTCTGTTTTTATTCATTATTGTAGTCCACCTCCTCACAGTTTTAAACTGCTTCTTTTATTTAAAAAGACCTTCCGTAGACAAGGAAGGTCTATAATATCATCTATTATATATAACCTAAGCAGGTAGTACATCTTTATGCTTTCGCGCCTACTGTCTACGGAAAAAATATTTTCTTTTTACAACATTAGAAATTATACTACTTAAGTTTACTTAAGTCAATACTAATCTAAAGTTTTTGTAGGATTAATTTTTGCACTAGGTCCCATTGTACTTGAAACAGATACTGATTTTAAATATTGTCCCTTTGCTGCTGCTGGTTTTGCTTTAATTAACGCATCCATTAATGCAGTAAAGTTTTGCTTTAATTTTTCAGCTCCAAATGATTTTTTTCCAATTGGGCAGTGAACTATAGATGTTTTATCTACTCTATATTCAACTTTACCTGCTTTGATTTCTTCAATTGCTTTAGTAACATCAAATGTTACTGTTCCTGATTTTGGATTTGGCATTAATCCCTTAGGTCCTAACACTCTACCAATCCTACCTACAACTCCCATCATATCTGGTGTTGCAACAACTACATCATAGTCAAACCAATTTTCACTTTGGATCTTTTGAACTAATTCATCTGCTCCAACAAAATCAGCTCCTGCTGCTTGAGCTTCTGTAGCCTTATCGCCTTTTGCAAATACAAGAACTCTAACTGTTTTACCTGTTCCATTTGGTAATACAACTGCACCTCTAACTTGTTGATCTGCATGTCTTGGATCTACTCCAAGTCTTGCATGTAATTCAATAGTTTCATCGAAATTTGCCTTTGCAGTCTTTAATGTAAGTTCTAATGCTTCTATTGGATTATATAATGCATTCTTATCTATAAGTTTTGCACTTTCAATATATTTTTTTCCCATGATTTGCCTCCTCTGTGGTGTTAACGGTTTTGACCTCCCACTTATTTTTACGAATTATTCTTCAATAGTTATTCCCATACTTCTAGCTGTTCCTGCAATCATTCTCATTGCTGATTCAACACTTGCAGCATTTAAGTCTGGCATTTTAGTTTCAGCGATCTTTTTAAGTTGATCTTGAGTTAACTTACCAACTTTTGTTTTATTAGGTACTCCAGAACCGCTTTCTAATCCTATTTCTTTCTTAATTAGAACTGCAGCTGGAGGAGTCTTTAATATAAAACTAAAAGATCTATCTTGATAAACTGTAATAACCACTGGGATTATATACCCAGCTTGATTTGCAGTTTTTGCATTGAACTCCTTGCAGAACCCCATTATATTTACACCGTGTTGACCTAAAGCTGGACCTACAGGTGGAGCTGGTGTTGCCTTACCTGCTTGAAGTTGAAGTTTAATCATTCCAGTTACTTTCTTAGCCATTTTGTTATTCCTCCTATTACTGTGGTATATACGAACTTTTAGTTCTCCCACTTAATTAAAACTAGTTTAGTTTATATTAAACTAATTTTTCAACTTGATTAAAGTCTAATTCAGCAAGAGTTTCCCTGCCAAACATGTCTACTAAAGCTTTCACTTTACGTTTGTCTAAAATTATCTCTTGTATTATAGCTACCGATTCTCTTAATGGTCCTGAGATAATTTTAATGCTTTCCCCTATCTCTAAATCAATCTCAACAGGCATTTCTAATACTCCCATTGATTCAACTTCTTCATCCGAAAGAGGAACTGGTTTAGATCCTGGACCAACAAATCCTGTTACGCCTCTTGTATTTCTTACAACGTACCACGCTTCATCACCCATTAACATTTTTATAAGCACATATCCAGGAAACTTTTTCTTTAATGAGACCTTTTGTTTTCCGTCTTTTTCTTCAATCACTTCTTCCATAGGTACCTGTATATCATGGATTAGTGCTTCAAGATTTCTATTTTCAATTGCTTTTTCTAAGTTTACTTTAACTTTATTTTCATATCCTGAGTATGTATGCACTACATACCACCTTGCTCTATCACTCATACTTGTCAGGTGACCTTACATCACCCAAACCTCCCTTTTACTTCAATTTTAAAATTATTTCAAAGAGGCTCTTGAAAATAAAATCCAATCCACCAACTAATATAGTATACATTAGTGTGAATACTATAACTGCAATAAATGCTTTCTTTGTCTCATCTTTTGAAGGCCAAGTTATTCGCTTAACCTCTGACTTAACCTCTCTAAAAAAACCAAAAAAGCCATTATTTTTAATAGTTTTTTCAATTTTTGCATTGTTTTTTACTGACATATCTTCACATCCTTAATTTAATAACTATATGTCATTACTGCGGCTAATTATTTTGTTTCTTTATGAAGAGTGTGCTTTTTACAGAATTTACAATACTTTTTCATTTCTAATCTATCTGGATCATTTTTTTTGTTTTTCATTGAATCATAATTTCTTTGTTTACACTCTGTGCATGCTAAAGTTACTCTTGTTCTCATTACTGCACCTCCAGTTTTCATATATTAAACAAGAAATTTATTTTCTTGTTCATCTCTAATTTGCATTACTTAAAATGTCACGTTTATACAATATCATAGAATATTTAAGTTGTCAATCATCCTTTAAATAGGACTAAGTTATACAACCTAGCCCCATTAAAATAGTAATTACTTTTTTTATTTTTGTATGCTAGTAACAACTCCAGAACCTACAGTTCTTCCACCTTCTCTGATAGCGAATCTTAATCCTTCATCCATTGCTACTGGTGTGATTAATTCAACTTTCATGTCAATGTGATCTCCTGGCATTACCATTTCCATTCCGTCTGGTAATTTGATTGATCCTGTAACATCTGTTGTTCTGAAATAAAATTGTGGTCTATATCCGTCGAAGAATGGTGTATGTCTTCCGCCTTCTTCTTTCTTTAATACGTACACTTGACCTACAAAGTTAGTATGTGGATGTACTGAATTAGCTTTTGCTAAAACTTGACCTCTTTCGATATCAGCTCTTTGTACCCCTCTTAATAATGCTCCGATATTATCTCCTGCTTGCGCTTCGTCTAATAACTTTCTGAACATTTCAATTCCAGTTACTACAACTTTCTTCTTTTCTTCACTTAATCCTACGATTTCTACTTCGTCTCCTACGTGAAGTACTCCAGTTTCAACTCTTCCTGTTGCAACTGTTCCTCTACCAGTAATTGTGAATACATCTTCTACTGGCATTAAGAATGGCTTATCTGTTGCTCTTTCTGGTGTTGGTATATAGCTATCTACCGCTTCCATTAAGTCCATTATGCACTTAGTTGCTTCTTCATCTGTTGGATTTTCTAATGCTTTTAATGCTGATCCTGTTATTACTGGAATATCATCTCCTGGGAAATCATATTCGCTTAATAATTCTCTAACTTCCATTTCAACTAATTCTAATAATTCTGGATCATCTACCATATCAGCCTTATTTAAGAATACTACCATGTATTCTATTCCAACTCTTGATCCTAATAGTATATGTTCTCTTGTTTGTGGCATTGGACCATCTGCTGCTGATACAACTAAGATTGCTCCATCCATTTGTGCTGCTCCTGTAATCATGTTCTTAACATAGTCAGCATGTCCTGGACAGTCAACGTGAGCATAATGTCTGTTTTCTGTTGAATATTCAACGTGTGCAGTATTGATTGTGATTCCTCTTTCTTTTTCTTCTGGAGCCTTATCTATATCTGCATAGTTAAATGCTTCTGCAAATCCTTTTTTTGCTAATACTGTTGTGATTGCAGCTGTTAATGTTGTCTTACCATGGTCTACGTGACCTATTGTTCCAATGTTAACATGTGGCTTATTTCTTTCATACTTTGCTTTTGCCATTATAATTTCCTCCCTTATTATCTTCTAATAAACTTTGCCTAGTGTTTTTTTATTTTTATTATTTGGAGCTCACAATCGGGATTGAACCGACGACCTCCACCTTACCAAGGTGACGCTCTACCGACTGAGCTATGTGAGCATTCAAAATCTTTATGCTCTTTGATATACCAATTATAAAGTTTACTATCATTTTTTTTATTTGTCAATATAAATTCTCACTTTAGATCTAAGCATTTTTCTAATTTTCTTTTCACTCTTTGCAATGCGTTATCAATAGACTTTGAATGCCGCTCTAAATCACTTGCAATCTCTTGATATGATTTACCATCTAAGTATGATGTAAGAACTTCTAATTCCAAGCCAGATAATACCTTCGAAATTTTTCCTTCAATGTAATCTATCTGTTCTTTGCTTATCATTAATTCTTCTGGATCTGTGATTTTTAATCCTGTGAGTACATCTAAAAGAGTTCTTTCAGATTCTTCTTCATATATTGGTTTATTTAAAGATATATAGTTATTTAACGGAATATGTTTTTGCCTAGTAGCCGTTTTTATTGCAGTTATGATTTGTCTAATTACGCATATTTCTGCAAAAGCTTTAAATGATGTTGATTTTTCTGGATTAAAATCTCTAATAGCTTTATATAAACCTATCATGCCTTCTTGATAAATATCTTCCTTGTCCGCTCCGATTAAAAAGTATGATCTAGCCTTTGATTTTACAAAGTTTTCATATTTTGAAATTAAATATTCTTGAGCTCTGTTATTTTCACTTTTAGCTTGTGCAACAATTTCTTCATCTGATTTATCTTTGAAATCTAAAAAAATTTTCAACTATTCACTCTCAACTCTCTTCTGCATTCAACTGACTACTCATTCAGACAATTATACCTTAGTAAAATCAAGTTAGTCAACTGAATTTACTTGCTTCTTCTAATTTCTTCTAATATTTTAGCTGTCTTGTCATCTATATTATCACTTATACTATTTCTTTGTGTATTTTTATTTTTATCATTTTTAAGCTTTATAGATTTTTCTACATTAATTACCTCATTATAGAATTCTAAAGATGACATTCTAACTGCACCTCGTTGAAAAACAGTTTGTTGCTCTAAGTTATCTGAAGTAACTACAACTATTTCATGTTTTCTGCCTAGAGCATTTACCTTTTTTTCAATATAACTATCCGCAGTTTCTCCATCTTTTGTAAAAACCACAGAAATATTTTTGTTTACTTCTTCTTTTTTTTCTAGACTACCTATAACTTTATGTGCATCAAATACTAATACTATTTTACAGGCTTTGAAAACCCCATAATTATGTAGCTTATCTATCAAAGTTTGCCTTGCACCTTCGAAGCTAAAATCTTTTTTTTGCTTTAAATTCGGCCAGCTATTCACCACATTATACCCATCCACAAAAATAGTTTTCACCATATACCTCTTTCTATTTTAATCGTCCTTTTAAAACTTCATACATAATTATACCACCAGCTACTGAGGCATTTAAAGAGTTGATCTTTCCAACCATTGGTATCTTTATTAGCTTATCACATTTTTGTACTGTTAATTTAGAAATTCCTCTTCCTTCATTTCCAATTATAACTGCGCAAGAACCATTAAAGTCTACTTGATAACTATATTCTTCAGCTCTTATATCTGCTCCATAAACCCAAACACCTTTTTGTTTTAAATCTTCTATTGTTGCATTTAAATTTGTTACTTTAGCTATTTTCACATGTTCTATTGCACCTACTGAAGATTTGTATACCGTTGCGCTTACAGATGCACTTCTTCTCTTTGGAATTATAATTCCGTGTACTCCAAATAATTCTGCTGTTCTTACTATTGATCCTAAGTTATGTGGATCTTCAACTTCATCTAATATAACAATGAATGGGGATTCTCCTCTTTCTTCTGCTAAAGCTAATATATCTGATACTTCTGAATATTTGTAAGGAGTCACCTTTGCTATTACGCCTTGATGTACTCCTCCATCACACATTGAGTCAAGTTTTCTTTTATCAACTTCTTTAATTAAGACTCTTTTTTCCTTTGCTAAACTAATAATTGTATTTATCGACCCTTCCAGTTTATTATTAGATATGTACAACGTTTCAATTGTTCTATCTCCTTTTAGAGTCTCAATTACTGCATTTCGTCCAATAACTATATCTTCTCTCTCTTGAACTTCACTATTGGCTTTGCTTATATTAATTTCTACTGTATTTTCTTTTTTATGTTTACCTTTGGCATCCACATAATTTTTATCTTTATCTCTTAATTCAGATTTCTCTTCATTCTTTTCGTTTTTAATAAATTTACCGTTTGAATTAAATTTTTTCGATTTACTTGGCATTATAAATCCTCCTTTTTGTAATTTAAAAATTTATTTTATAATTTCAATACTTTTGTTAAATATAAATTCCAATCTTTCTTTATGTCCTATTAAATATAAATATCCTATTAAAGCTTCAAATCCAGTTGCCATCCTATAATCTCTTACATCTGCATTTTTAGGAACTGTTGGAGATTTAGCATTTCTCCCTCTCTTGTAAATAGCTTCTTCTTCCTCATTTAGAAAACCTTCAATTTCATGCATTATGTCTGATTGACTTTTTGCTTTAACATATCCAATAGCCTTAACGTGGATTTTATTTGCTGATAATGCTGTATTTTGTGTCAAAATATAATTTCTAATAAAAACTTCGAATACACCATCTCCTATTAATGCTAATTGAAGTGGATTTAACCGTCTTGCTTCATCTTTTGAAAATTCCCTCATTCTTAAATCATCTAACATTATAATTCTCCTCGTATAATAAGGGTTGCATAATTGCAACCCTTATTTAATTAATCAATCTTTTTCCATCTAACCCCTTGTGGTGTGTCTTCTAAAACTATATTTCTATTCTTTAAATTATCTCTTATCTTATCTGCTAAAGCAAAATCTTTATCTTTTCTTGCTTGTTGTCTTTTATCAATAAGTTCTTGAATTTCAGTTTCTAAATCTTTCTTCATACGATTTTGAAGAATTCCAAGTGGATTTCCAAGTTCTCTAATTAAAGCTCCTGCCTTTTCACATAATTCCACAGATGAATTGATATTAATATTGTTATTAATATCTTTTGTTAAATCAAACAATACTGAAATTGCATCTGCCGTATTAAAATCATCATCCATCTTTTCAATGAATCTTTCTCTATACTTATCTAAAGACTTTAAATAATCATGTTCTTCATTATTTATTGTTCTTTTATTAACCTCTTCTTTTAGATTTTCAAGATTATTTATACAATTATATAATCTTTCCATCGATGCTGTTGCTGACTCTAAAAGTTCTTTAGTAAAGTTTATTTGAATCCGATAGTGCCCTGATAACATTAAAAATCTTACTGCATCTGCATCATATTCTTCAAGAATCTCTCTAGCAGTAAAGAAATTATTTAATGATTTTGACATTTTTTTATTGTCTACATTAACAAATGCCGAATGTATCCAATAATGTGCAAAGGGTTTACCAGTTACAGCTTCGCTTTGAGCTATTTCATTTTCATGATGCGGAAATTTTAAGTCCATTCCACCAGCATGAATATCAATTGTATCACCTAATAACTTTTTTGCCATACATGAACATTCTATATGCCAACCAGGCCTTCCGGGCCCCCAAGGACTTTTCCATGAAGGTTCACCTGGTTTTTGAGACTTCCAGACTACAAAATCCATTGGATCTTTCTTTCTTTCATCAATAGATATTCTTGCACCAGCTTGTAAATCCTCTAAATTTTGGCCTGCTAATTTTCCATAATTTCTAAATTTCTTTGTGCTATAATATACATCTCCATTTACTTCATAAGCAAATCCAGTTTCAATTAGTTCTTCAACAAATTTTATTATATCTTGAATATATTCTGTTGCCCTAGGATTAACTGTTGCCCTTTCTATTTGAAGTGCATCTGCATCCTGATAGTATTCTTTAATATATTTATCTCCAAGTTCTTTTACTGTAATGCCTTCATCATTAGCCTTATTAATCATCTTATCATCTATATCAGTAAAGTTTTGAATAAATGTAACTTTATATGCTCTGTATTCTAAATATCTTCTGATAGTATCAAAAATAATAAAAGTTCTTCCATTTCCTATATGAAAGAAATTATAAACAGTTGGTCCACACACGTACATTTTAACTTCACCTGGAATAATAGGGATAAATTCTTCTTTTTGTTTAGTTAACGTATTATATATCCTCATTAAACTACCTCCTAAAGTCATTTTAGTTTCATATTATTTTTTTCAAATTCACCTTTTACTATATTACAAACATCATTTATTTTTATTACTTCCATTTCACCATCTCTAAGCTTAAATTCAACTTCTCCGTCACCAATTTTTTTACCTACAGTTACTCTCATTGATATTCCCATCAATTCTGAATCTTTGAATTTTACACCTGCTCTTTCATTTCTGTCATCTAAAAGAGCTTCTACACCCATGCTTATTAATTCTTCATAAAGTATATTTGCCACTTTAATTTGTTCCTCATCCTTAACATTTACAGGAATTACTGAAACATGATATGGTGCAACAGATAATGGCCATACTATTCCATTTTCATCATGATGTTGTTCAATTATAGACGCCATTGTTCTTGTAACTCCAATACCATAGCATCCCATTATAAATGGCTTTTCTTTCCCATCTTCATCAATAAAATTAGCACTCATAGCTTCTGAGTATTTAGTTCCAAGCTTAAAGATATGACCAACTTCTGTCCCTCTCGCAATAGTAATCTTTTCACCACAAATTGGACACTTTTCCCCTTCAGTTACATTTCTAAAATCACCAATTGTGCCTTCAAAATCTCTGCCATAGTTTACATTTTCAATGTGATATCCCGTTTCATTCGCTCCCACAATAAAGTTATACATATTAGCAACTTCTTCATCAACTAATAAAATATCTACTTTTATTCCTATCGGACCTGCAAATCCAACTACTGCTCCAGTTGCTACTTTAACATCTTCACTACTAGCAAGTTCTAAATTAGTAACTTCCCCAATTGCATTGCTTACCTTAACTTCGTTAATTTCTCTATCACCTCTAACCATAACTGCTACTATTCTTCCATCTGCATTGAATAAAATAGTCTTAGCAAACTTCTTTTCATTAGTGTTAAAGAATTTAACTAATTCTTCAATAGTTTTTGAATTGGGTGTCTCGACTTTATTTAATTCTTTGAAGTCTTGTTTTTCTTCTTTTTCAGCAGGCGAAGATGCTTTTTCAATATTTGCTGCATAATCACATTTACTGCAGAATACTACATCATCTTCTCCAACTTCTGATTTAACCATAAATTCTGCTGAATTAGAGCCACCAATAGCACCTGAGTCTGCTGCAACACATTTAGCATCTAGACCACATCTATTGAATATTTCAACATATGCGTCATGCATTTTATCATATACTAAGTCTAAGCCCTCTTGATCTTTATCAAAGCTATACGCATCTTTCATAATAAATTCTCTAGATCTCATAACACCAAATCTTGGTCTACGCTCATCTCTATATTTAGTTTGAATTTGATATAAATTAAGTGGTAATTGCTTATATGATTTAATTTCATTTCTTGCTATATCAGTAAATACTTCTTCATGGGTAGGTCCTAAGCAAAAATCCCTTTCGCCTCTATCTTTCAATCTAAACATTTCTTCACCATATGCATCCCATCTACCTGACTCTTGCCATAATTCTGCTGGAATAATAGCCGAAGCTAAAAATTCTTGTGCACCTGCTACATTCATTTCTTCCCTTACTATATCTTCTACCTTTTTTAAAACCTTTAATCCAATTGGCATATAGTTGTATACTCCTGCTGCCATTTTTCTTATCATTCCAGCCCTTAACATAAGTTTATGACTATCAATTTCTGCTTCTGCTGGTACTTCTCTTAATGTTGCTATTAACATATTAGACATTTTCATTTTAATATTTCCTCCTATAATTTTATTTATATTATATCTAAATAATTTAGCTAAAAATGTATTTTTCAAATTCCCAAAGAACTTATTTCTTAATTTGCAATTTAATACTGACTATTATTAATATTCGATTATAAGTTTATGAAAAACAAGGAAACCTGATTTACAGACTATGTGTTTCTGATATTTCTCGGAACTATCCACAAATCTCACTTTATAATAATTTTCTAAAAAATAAAAAAAGTCCGCCTAATATATGCATTAGGGCGAACTTTTTATCGCGGTACCACCTAAATTTGTTCTCTAATAATGATAACGGTATTAAACCGATAGTTTTTACCTATACTCAAAAGCTGGTTCAAAGTCTGTTTAAAAGTCTTACAGCCTATGGACTTTTTCTCTTAAGAATCGACTTCTACTATTCTTCATCATCGCTCTACAAACTTCATTTTATTTTAATTTATTATAACTTCTTGAATTTTACCTGTCAATATATTATCATTGTACTACTTTTTCACCAAATATTCTGCTAAAATTAAGTCTTCTTGTGTTGTTATTTTGATATTAGTATAATCCCCTTCATAAATATAAACCTTATTTCCAAAAAGCTCTACTACCATAGTATCATCAGTAACTATGATTCCTCTTTCTTTAACTTTTTTATGACACTCATATATAATATTAAAATCGAAAGCTTGCGGTGTTTGAATAGCAACAAGATTGTTTCTGATCAATGTATCTACTGAAAAATTATTCTCATCTTTAACCTTTATAGTATCTTTAGGCATTACTCCTGGTGCTGTAGCTTTATAAATTCTAGCGTATTTAACAGCGTCATTTATTATTCTTTGCGACACAAATGGCCTTGCTCCATCGTGAATTAATACTATATCTGAGCCTTCCAATTGAACTAAAGCATTATATACAGAATTCTGTCTTTCTTTTCCTCCAAATACTAAGCTGTTAACCATTAATCCATATTTGTCCAACACTTCATTCTTACAATAATCCCTTTCATTTTCTGGAATCACTAACACAATCTTATCTATCAAATCATTTTTTATAAACTGTTTCAGAGTGTAGTAAAGAATGGGTTTCCCATGCAAATCAATATATTGTTTGCTTTGAACAGAACCCATTCTCTTACCTCTTCCTCCAGCTAATACTATTGCACTAACCATTCGGAAAAATCTCCTTAATTTTTAATTATTTTTTGGTTTTGCAAAAATCATTCTTCCTGCTGCTGTTTGAAGAACAGATGTAACTATAACATCTGTTGTTTGTCCTATATATTTTCTTCCGCCTTCCACAACAATCATAGTGCCATCCTCTAAATATGCTACCCCTTGACTTGATTCTTTGCCATCTTTTACTATATCAATTATCATTTCTTCTCCTGGTAATACAACAGGTTTTATTGCATTTGATAATTCATTTATATTTAATACTGGTACTCCTTGAAACTCAGCTACTTTGTTTAAATTATAATCATTAGTTATAACTTTTCCATCTATTTTTTGAGCAAGCTTCAACAATTTTGCATCAACTTCTGCAATTTTAGGAAAGTCGTCCTCTATGATTTGAGTTTCTATTGATAATTCTTTTTGTATTCTATTTAATATATCTAAGCCTCTTCTACCTCTGTTTCTTTTTAAAGAATCTGAAGAATCTGATATGTGTCTTAATTCATCTAATACAAAATTAGGTATAACTAATGGACCTTCAATAAATCCTGTTTCACAGATATCAAATATTCTTCCATCAATTATTACTGATGTATCTAATATCTTTGGAATTCCTTTAACAACTTCTTTAACTGCATCTTTAGATTTCTTTTCTTTTATTGCAGGCTTTTTAATGTTAACAAGAAGAGCTGTTATATCTTCTTTCTTCTTAATCATTATCTCTGCGCCTATTACAGCTGCTAATATATTTACTAAGATTAATAGAATTGGTCCTATGAACGGATGTATATCATTTATCGGCTTTGCAATAAATGTCATAAGAATTAAAGCAATAACAGCTCCTACAGTTCCATAAATTATTTCTGTTATGCTCATTTTTTGCATACTTTTTTCAATATATTCAATTAAATTAGAAATACCCTTATATATAACAGGAGAAATAATATACAAAATAAGTCCAGAAATAAAAGATATAATAATAACAAATCCAACCTTATAAATAGTAGTTGAAAGATAAGTTGAATTAGTAATTTGTGATATTGTAAGTAATATTTCAGATATAAAGTATCCTATTATTAGCCCAATTACAGAAAAAATTCCCCTTAATAACTTCTTTAACACAGACTTCACCTCCTTCTAATTATTTACATTTTTATAGTACTTTAATCATATTTTTAATATTTTGTCTATACATTTTTATTATAACATACAATATGTTTATCTAAAATGAATAATTATTAAGTTTAATTAATAATTCCATATAAATAATAAAAAAACCGACCAAAAATGTAGCTATAACAAACTAAAATAGATTAGTTGCTCTATTCTAAATAACTTTATTTTAAGACAGTTTCTTTTTCACTATATTTCTTTTTTTAATGATATTTGTTCTTTTATACGTTTCAATCCCTCTTTAATAGCGGTAGCTCTAGCTTCTCCTATTCCTTCAACATTATCTAAATCAACTATATCTGCATCTATTATATTACTTAATTCTTTAAATTTCTTTATAAGATTATCAATAACATTTGATGGTATCCTTGGTACCTTACTTAATACTCTATATCCCTTTGGTGATATTAATGTATCCATAAGAGGAGTCCCTCCATGCCCTAGCGTTCTTGAAATTGCATCCAAGTCTAATAATTCTGATGAATTTAGTTTTTGAATATGCTCATACACCTCATTATATTGCAATCCATTCCCACAATAATCCCTAATTAATAATATGCCATCTCTTTCTATATGCTTAATTAATTCATTAAGTTGCATAGATATTAGTCTTCCTTCATTTCCAAGTTCTAATATATACATATTGATTTCTTCCACTATTCTCATTACCATTTCAGTTCTTTGGACTGCAGTAACTACATCAAAAAGTGTTGTTAAATCTTGAAATTCTAATAGGTTTAAATTGTTAATAACACGTTCAAGGACTGCAACATATTTTTCTAATGTTTGAATTGCTTGATTAGCCTTACTTAGAATTATACTACTTTCTCTTAATACATATTTTATATCACCTTTATACATAGTTATTATATTTCTTCTCTGAGAGATTGCAATTACTACCTTGTTAGTTTGTTTAGCTACCCTATGTGCTGTTCTATGTCTAGTTCCTGTTTCATAAGTTTGAATAGATGAATCCGGTATTAATTGAGCATTTGCACAAACAATTCTTTTTAAATCTCCAGTTATTACTATGGCCCCATCCATCTTAGCTAATTCGTATGCATATGATGGAGTATACTCTGAGTTAATATAAAAACCCCCATCAACTAGCTTCATAACTTCTTCGTCATCTCCAATTACTACAAGTCCGCCTGTCTTGGCTCTTAATATATTTTCAAGACCTTCCCTTAGTTGAGTGCCTGGGCACATTATCTTTAAGACATTTTTTATTCCTATTCCCTTTTCTATTCTCATACACTCACCATTTTCTTTAAAATATTATTTGTAGTTTTTTAGATTTACTCTTCCCTACTACCTCAATAAAAATTCAGGAAATCTTATATCTTAACACTACTAACACCTAATTAATCCTTTAAATTTAAACCCTAAAACTATAATACTATAATAACTATAATCCCTCAATAATATTTACTCAATTTAAGTATAATATATTTTTTAGAAAAACGTTTCTATACAACACATCAAATTTACTTTATCCATATTATCTTAAAACATCTCATCTGCAAAATATACATAGATTCACATTAAAGTTATTTCAATATATTCTTTCTTTAATCAATATTTTAATGATTGTATACATGACTTATTACATTAGCTAATGTCTTTAATTCAATTACTTCAATTTTTTCAAAACTACATTCCCTTATAAATGAATCTTTTGGAACATAAACCTTTTTAAATCCCATCCTCTCAAGTTCTTTAACTCTGCTTTCCAATGATGGCACCTTTTTAAGCTCACCAGTCAATCCTACATCTGCTATAAATGCAATATTAGCCTCTATACCTTGTTGCTTTACAGATGATACTATGCTCATTATCACAGCTAAATTAATTCCTTGTTCTCTTATTTTTATACCACCAGTAGTTTTAATAATTACATTTTTATCATACAGAGTAATGCCACCACGTTGTTCTAATATAGATATTAAAGTATTTAATTTGTCTTTGCCTAATGTTTCTCCTATTCGTGTAGGATATGGAGTAAAGCTTTTAGATACTAAGCTCTCGATCTCAGTTATAATTGCTCGTGTTCCTTCCTTGATTACAGTTAATGCACTTCCAGAGACTACTTCCCCTTCTTCGCGTTTTGTCATAAAAAACTCTGATGGATTATCTATTGAAATAACACCTTTCTCACACATTTGAAAAAATCCGTTTTCTATACCACCAAATCTATTTTTGGAGCTCACAAGTACACGTAATTCTTCATCATTATCATCTTCTATTATAAGAACTGTATCAACTAAATGTTCTAATGCTCTTAATCCTGCAAGTTCATCATTTTTAGTCATTTGTCCTACTACAATAACAGCCCTTGGCCTTTTTTCATTTTTAGCAATCTGAAGTAGTGCATTAGCACATTCCATAGTTTGTGTAGGAGAACCTGCCCTTGCTGGTAATGAAGCTTCCATAGTAAATGTTTGAATACTATCTACAATTAGCATGTCAGGGTTTATTTCTCGCACCGCATCCAGAACATTATCAAGACTTGTTTCTTGTACTACCCATATATTCTCATGAATTTTATCAAGAATTCTATCTGCTCTATTTTTTATTTGACTGTCACTTTCTTCTCCCGATGCATAAATTACTTTATATCCCTTTTGTGCTATAGCGTCTGAGATTTGAAGAAGTAATGTTGATTTTCCAGCGCCCGGTCTAGCCGTTATAATTGAGATTGAATCTTTTACAATTCCTCCACCCATAACTCTATCAAATTCATTTATTCCTGTAACTATTCTATCGCTTTTATTAGAAACTACTTCTAAAAGTTTTTTTATTGGCTTTTTAGATGCTTGCCTTACTCTTGTTTCCAAACTTTTTGATTCAACAACAACTTCTTCTAATGTGTTCCAACTATTGCATATTGGACATTTACCAAGCCACTTTATACTCTCAAAGCTACAGCTTGAGCACCTATATAATGTTTTCTTTTTCATAAATATCTCCTTCTATTTTGTAAATAGATATTATTTAAACTCTTATATAATTTAATTAGTCAAAAAATATATACTATACATTTCTGTAATATTATTGAAAATAAATACTAATGTCATTATAACATATTAATTCTTTCAAAGGATTGATTTACCCAATATTGTCCTTAAATCAATTAAGATTTTGTTAGTATTTTTTATTTACTGCCCATTACCTTTTTATACATAAGTATCTACTTTTATATAGAATATTTTTATATGATATTTAGCAAAATAGACTATTTCAATATATAAATAATTTATATTTTTGAAATAGTCCATTAATCTTTAAATTATTTTTATTCTATTTTAAATTATTCTCCGACTAATTTACTAAAAACAAGCTTATTTTCTGATTCACTAACTTTTACCTTGTCACCAATTCTTATATTTCCTTGCAAAATTTCTTCACTTAATCTATCTTCTACTTCTTTTATAATAAGCCTTCTTAATGGTCTTGCTCCATAATCAAGGTCAATTCCTTTGTTTAATAAGAATTTTTTACTGTCATCTTCAAAGTTTAGATAAATTTCTCTACCTTCAAGTCTTTTTCTTATGGATGCAAGCATTAAATCCATTATTTCATCTAAATCTCCATCACTGAGTTTATGAAATACTATTGTATCATCAATTCTATTTAAAAATTCTGGTTTAAACTTTTGCTTTAATTCTTCTAATATGCTTTCCTTCATCTTTTCATATTCAGTTTCATTATTAACACTAGCATTATTAAATCCTATGCTCTTTTGCTTTTTGATTTGATGTGCTCCAACATTTGAAGTCATTATAACTATTGTATTTTTAAAATTTACTACCTTTCCTTTGCCATCTGTAAGTCTTCCATCTTCCATAATTTGAAGCAATACATTAAATATATCCGGATGAGCCTTTTCAATCTCATCTAAAAGAATTATTGAATATGGTTTTCTTCTAACAGCCTCTGTAAGTTGACCACCATCATCATGTCCTACATATCCTGGTGGGGAACCTATCAATTTAGATACAGAATGACTTTCCATATACTCTGACATATCAACTCTTATAATACTATTTTCATCACCAAACATCGCTTCTGCAAGAGCCTTAGAAAGTTCAGTTTTTCCAACTCCCGTTGGTCCTAAAAATATAAAACTCCCAATTGGTCTATTAGGGTCTTTAATTCCAACCCTTGCCCTTCTTACAGCTCTAGCTATAGATTTTACTGCCTCATTTTGTCCAACAACTCTTTTATGCAATATATTTTCTAAATCTAATAATCTTTCGCTTTCTAATTCTGTTAATTTTTCTATTGGAATCTTTGTCCATGATGATACTACGCTAGCTATTTTTTCTGCATCTACAATTAATGTCTTAATTGAATTTTGAGTATCCCAATTATCCTTCATACTTCTTAATTGTTCTTTCAATTCTCTTTCTTTATCTCTTAAATTCGCAGCTCTTTCAAAATCTTGAATTCTTATAGATTCTTCCTTTTCTTTATCTATATTTTCAATTTTTCCTTCTAAATCCTTTAAATCTGGTGGTGTTATTAAGTTCTGTATTCTTACTTTCGCAGCTCCTTCATCTATTAAATCAATTGCTTTATCTGGCATAAATCTATCTGTTATATATCTGTCTGACAAATTTACTGCTGCTTCTAATGCCTCATCTGTAATCTCAACTCTATGATGTGCCTCATATTTATCTCTTAAACCTTTTAAAATTTCTAGAGTTTCTTCTTTTGAAGGCTCTCCTACTGTTATAGGCTGAAATCTTCTCTCTAAGGCAGAATCTTTTTCAATATATTTTCTATATTCATCAATAGTTGTTGCTCCAATACATTGAATTTCCCCTCTAGCTAAAGATGGCTTTAATATATTTGATGCATCAATAGCGCCTTCTGCTCCACCTGCTCCAATTATAGTATGAATTTCATCTATAAAGATAATAATATTCTTATCTCTAATAATTTCCTCCATAGTTTTTTTAAGTCTCTCTTCAAATTCCCCTCTATACTTGGCACCTGCAACTATAGATGTTAAATCTAGAGAAATAACCCTTTTGCTTTTAAGTATTTCTGGAATATTCCCTTCAACTATTCTTTGTGCTAGTCCCTCAACTACTGCTGTTTTACCAACCCCAGGTTCACCAATTAAACATGGATTATTTTTAGTCCTTCTACAAAGAATTTCCAATAGTCTTTGAGTTTCTGTATCCCTTCCTATTACAGGATCTAATCCTTGTTCCTTAGATAAAGCTGTTAAATCTTTACCATACTTATCAAGCATAGGAGTGTTTTGCTTTTTACTATTGTCTATTGCTTTTCCATCACTAACCTTATCTTCATAAGTCCCTGATAAAAATATAAGCAATTCGTCACCTATAATAGCAAAATCAAGATTCAAACTCTTTAAAATTGTATATGCCATTCCTTCTTCTTGATTAAGTAATGCTAGCAAAATATGTTCCGGACTAATATATTTATGGTTTAATTTTTTAGCTGCTGCAAAACTCTCATCAACTAATCTCTTAGTTCTAGGTGTTAATAATATATTATCATCTGACTTCTTAATATCACCATATCCTAAATATCTTTGTATCATTGTTGTAATATTTTCACTAGTGACTCCATGTTTTTTTAATAATTTAGCCGAATATCCATCTTCCTTTAAAATACCTAGTAATATATGCTCTGTTCCAACATATCCATGTTTAAACTTTTCAGATTCATTTTCAGCTTCTAAAATTACTACTTGTGCCCTTTCTGTTAATTTATTATATTCCATATTCTTTAAACCTCCTATCTTTTCTTCATCTCAATATTTCCTTTACAAGTTTTGCTCTTTCATACTTAATTTCTTTACTATCTAAATATTTCCCTAAATAATTTTGAAGTGATGAATTTCTTGTAAGCATAAGTAATTTATCCAATTTATTTTTATCAATATCTATAAGTGAAAGTTCTGCTCCTAATCTAACATTAGACAATAAATCGATAATTTCCTTAGACTCTAAAAGAATTGCACATTTCAATATCGCATATGCCCTATATACCTTATCTTCTAATTCATATCTACATTTGCTAAGTAATATTTCTCTAAATTTATTTTCTTCTGCTATTATATTTAAAATTTCCTCTTTTAATTTGATTATAATATCTTTTTCTGTTAAACCCAATGATATTTTATTAGTTATTCTATATAAATTCCCATAAACATTTGTACCTTCTAAATATATTCCCTTTATGCTCATTCCTATTTTGCTAAGATCTTTTGAAATATTTTTAATTTCCTCACTCATGGTAAGTGCAGGTAAATGTATTATTACTGACGCCTTCAGTCCTGTTCCAATATTTTCTGGTGATGTTGTTAGATATCCTAAGGTTTCATCAAATGCATAATCAAAGTTTTTTTCTATTTTATCATCAATGCTTACTACTTTCTCAAAAGTTTTTTCTAAATTTAATCCTTCACTTATACATTGAAGCCTTAAATGATCTTTTTCATTTATCATAATACTAAGAGTTTCTTCTTTATTTAAGATAAATGCCCCTTTATCAGAATTTTTTAGAAGTTCTTCACTTATTAAATCTTTTTCTAAATATTCTTTACCAAATTCTTCTTTTGTATTCCAAATTTCATATAATGTAAGTTCTTCATCAATTAGTTCATTTTTAAGTACATTATATATATTTTTGCCATTATCTCTACCTTTTATATAATTTAATTTATTAGGAAAAGGCAAATTGCTAAAATTTCTAGCTAACAATATTTTGCTACTTAACACTATACTTTTTTCGCTATCTTTATGAATCAAGCTGTCCATTGCAATTTCCCTCCTTTACACTTACTGTTTCTTTAACGTTACTTTCTAATATATAAAGTTCTAATTTCTTAATCTCATCTCTTACAATTGCTGCTCTTTCATATTCTTCATCTACTATTAATTTTTGCATTTCTTCTTTTAGGTCCTTAAGTTTTCTCCTTCTAATCAATTCTTTACCCTTCATATTAGGTATTTTACCTACATGCTTTACTCCTGCTTGCAAACTCTTTATTCTCGGCTCAAGTACAACCTTAAATTCTTTATAACAATCAGAACATCCTAATTTGCCTGATTTCTTAAATTCATCATAAGTTAATCCACAATTTGAACAAACAATTTCTTTTATTTTATTATTATCTATATTAACTTTATTACTATCTACATTAGATAATATTTCTGTAAGCATACCTTGAAATGGAAAGTTTACATTTTGACCAATTGAACCAAAGAATGGAATGCTAGATATATCTTTTACACAATTTTCACATAGCCAAATCTCATGTTTTTGTCCATTTACCACTGTAATTAAATTTATTTTCGCCTCATTTTTTTTACATTTTTCACATAACATATATATCCCCACCTTTAAGATAAAATTATCATAACCATACCTTTTAAAATATCAGCTCTTACTTTATTTTTATTATCTGTTGAAATTAAACTTCTATCATTTATTGCTATTTTCATTATTTCATATTCTCTTTTTTCAATAACTCCAGACTCTAATAAATCTTTGAGCAAAGCATTTGCATTATGATATGTCATTGCATCTCCTATACTTTGATTTATTAATTCTTCTCTTTTATTAGAACTATCATATTCTAATTGCTTAATAGCTATATGGCCTCCTCCACCTCTTTTGCTTTCAATTAAGTATCCTCTTGCATAAGAAAATCTAGTTGTTAATACATAATTGATTTGAGATGGTGCACATCTAAATTGATCTGCCAATTCATTTCTTTGTATAAAAATTACGTTGTCTCTGTTTTCATTAAACATTTGTTTTATAAAAGCTTCTATTATATCTGAAAGTCTTGCCATAATATCACCTACTTAAACTTTAATCAAAATATTCGCTCTTGACTTACTTTGACTTTACACTATTATACTATAATCTTTTTATTTTTTAAAGTATCAATACAAATTTAGTTACCGTAAAAGAAATGTAGGCAAAAATTTTTACTTTTATAACAATATATTCAAATTCGATTTAAGCACAGAATATCCCTAAGAATTCAAAAATAAATTTTTTATTTTCTAGAGATTTAATTCTCTATTAAACCACTCCACACTAAAGTATGGAGAATTTTCATAGGTGGACTTCACCACCTATGAGTGATTTCGCCTAAAGGCGACTGAAAGCTCATTCTACTGAAAGTAGGTGGTTTTAAACCACGGAACAAGTTCCTTCGGAACGCTAAAGCGTTCTATTGGAAAATAAACCATGTAAAGCCTTAAAAAGTTGAGTTAATTTATTATTAAAAACTTGTATGTGAGATTCTTTATTAGAAAACTTTCTAGGCTTTTCGTATATTAGTTCTCTTACCGCATTATTTACGTCTTTTTTAGCTTTAATCAGCTGATTATCAAGTTCACATTTAACATCATATTTTAAATTCTTATCAATATTTCTGTTGGCTATATCTTAAATTGCTTCTCCTAGATCTTGTTTACTATGTTTTAAACAAAGTAATTTTGCCATTGCATCCGCTCCGGCAATGTCGTCAACTTAACAATATAGTAGCAAAAATTTCCATACAAATTTAGAAGTAATTATGTTATCTATCGTAAAAAATGGTATAATTAATAAACCCACTGATAGAAGTGAATTTTTAGAAATATT
>Ga0302140_10000087_pt1 | contig 93450 bp, 87 predicted proteins | sample I_Bog_E1_1_FD_202095 | JGI IMG/M metagenome (GOLD analysis project Ga0302140, IMG submission 202095) | Peat permafrost microbial communities from Stordalen Mire near Abisko, Sweden - I_Bog_E1_1 | ecosystem: Environmental > Terrestrial > Soil > Wetlands > Peat | place: Sweden: Abisko, Stordalen... | reverse complement strand
AAATTTGATTTTGTTCTTTATGATATATAAAATAAGACATTAGAAAATATTTACAATATTCTAGTAAGGGACAAGTATACCTGTTTGAATTTCAATAAATTTCATTTTTATATATAAATGTTATTTTGAGGTTATTATTTGATTAATTGCCACTGTAATTATATTGAATAATATAAGTTATTCACCAAATAGGCATACTTAATCCAAATAACTGTCCGTAAGTCAGATTAAAAAGGTACCCTACCAGTATGTTTCTACATTGGATTTGTTCTTTAATTTCATGTGTCTAAATTATTCATAAATTAAAATTTAACTTTTTGTTATTATTGTCTCTAAGATTCATATAAATATAATAAGATTTATATTAGGCACATTCAAAAAACAACAAGTCAGCATGCTAGTCTCTTTTGTGTGATGTCTTTCAGACACTAGACGAAGTGCCCCTTGTGGGTACATTGTGACCCTTGTGGGTTACGTTGGCCCCCTTGATTATGTGGTGCCCCTTGTGGGTATAAGTTCAACTGAATTCATCTGGAATATAAAATTCCACCTGAAAAGTTTCACTTTATGTCATGCTTCGTCAGTATATTCACCTAATAGCCTACTACAGGGAAAACATACCGCCTCGCCTGACGCAAAATATGCATCGCATCTTTGACTTGTTATTTTCTTTCACGTGCCTTAAAGATTGGAGTGAAAAGCTGTGTGCAAACTAACTATATTCGATAAGCTTTCTTTTTTGTTAGTTATTATAGGATCTTTAAATTGGGGAACAATAGGATTATTCGACTTAAACTTAGTCAACATAATTTCTTTAAACAGTTCATTAATAGAAAGAGTAATTTATATCATTATATTCTTTGCCGCTTTAGATTTAGTTATATTATTATTCAGATGCAATTTAATTGTTGATGATAATTAAATCTTTACTAAGAATGTGTACAAGATAGATATGACAATCGTATTCAAATAGTTTTGCTTAGCATTTTTGCACATTCAAAAAAATAATAAGTCAGTATGCTAATCTATTTTATTTCATGTGCCTTGAATATGTATTATTTATACAAAAGAAAAAGGTTCCATATTAAAAATATGGAACCTTGATTTGTATATTAGTCTTCTAAAGTTTGAACTAATTTAACAATTTCTTCAACAGCTAAAGCTTCGTCATCTCCTGAAGCTACAACTTTGATTAAAGCATCTTTAGTTACTGCTAAAGATAAAACTCCGATTAAGCTCTTTACATTTGCTTTCTTTCCGTTATATTCTATACTAACGTCTGATTTAAATGATGAAGCTTTCTTAACCAATAATGTTGCTGGTCTAGCGTGAAGACCAGATGAATTTTTTACTGAAACCTCTTTTGCTATCATATATACACCTCTTTACACAAAATTAATAAATATAGCATTTAACTATTATATTATAATCGTTTTTACAGATAATTTCAACTTAAAAATCACTACTTGTTCATAAAATTGAAAATAAATTTAATTATCTAGGTTGTACTATTAATTTTATAGCTGTTCTTTCTTCTCCATCTATTACTATATCTGTAAATGCTGGTATACAGACTATGTCCTTACCACTTGGAGCTATAAATCCTCTTGCTATGGCAATCGCCTTAACAGCTTGGTTTATAGCGCCTGCCCCAACTGCTTGCATTTCTGCAATGTTCTTTTCTTTTATTATAGCTGCAAGTGCACCTGCTACAGAATTAGGATTTGATTTTGTTGATACTTTTAATACGTCCATTATTGTTATTCCTCCTACAATTTATTATACAAATCGTTTTCATTAGAATATATTCTATAACTTTTCTAAAAATCCTTTTTATTTCCTATGAATAAAAAAGAAGTATATTTCATTATATAAATAAAATATACTTCTTTTTTTATTTAGCAAAATCTACTGATCTAGTTTCTCTTATCACATTAATTTTAATTTGTCCTGGATATTCAAGTTCTTCCTCGACACTCTTGGCTAAATTATGTGCTAATTCAATTGTCCCAGCATCATCAATTTTATCTGGTTTAACAATAATTCTAATCTCTCTACCAGCTTGAATGGCATATGACTTTTCTACACCTTCATGTGAATTTGCAATTTCCTCTAACTTTTCCAATCTCTTAATGTATGCTTCTAACGTCTCTCTTCTAGCCCCTGGTCTAGCTGCTGATATTGCATCTGCTGCTTGAACTAGTACGGCTTCTAAAGATTGCATTTCTACATCCGAATGATGCGCTGCTATTGCATTTATTACTAATGGTGATTCATGATACTTTTTAGCTAAATCTCCACCAATTAAAGCATGTGGTCCCTCTTGTTCCTGATCAACAGCTTTCCCAATATCATGTAGCAATCCTGCCCTTTTAGCTAAAGTAACATCTAAACCTAGCTCTGAAGCCATTAAACCAGCTAAGTAAGAAACTTCTATAGAATGTTTTAAAACATTTTGCCCATAACTTGTTCTATACTTTAATCTACCAAGAAGTCTTATAATCTCTGGGTGTAGTCCATGTACACTAGTCTCAAGGGCCGCTTGTTCCCCTTCTTCTTTTATACTATTTTCTACATCCTTAGTTGCCTTTTCAACCATCTCTTCGATTCTTGCTGGATGTATTCTACCATCCACTATTAACTTTTCTAGTGCCATTCTTGCAACTTCTCTTCTAATCGGATCGAAGCTAGAAAGAATAACTGCTTCTGGAGTATCATCTATAATTAAATCCACCCCTGTTAAAGTTTCTAATGTTCTAATGTTTCTTCCTTCTCTGCCTATTATTCTACCCTTCATCTCATCATTCGGTAGTGCAACAACGTGTACAGTTGTTTCAGACACATGATCAGCAGCACATCTTTGGATCGCAGTTGTAATTATTTCCCTTGATCTCTTGTCTGCTTCGTCCTTTGCCTTACTTTCAATATCTTTTATCATTAAAGCAGCATCATGTGTAATTTCTTTTCTAATTTCATCTAAAAGAATTTCACGAGCTTCTTCACCAGAAAGGGCTGATACTCTCTCAAGTTCTGCTCTTCTTTCCTCATAAACTTTCTGTACCCTTGCTTCTACTTGATCTATTTCAAGCATTCTTTCATTGATTGTTTCGTCTTTCTTTTCCAGAAGTTCACTTTTCTTATCAAGTGATTCTTCTTTTTGGATTACTCTTCTTTCAAGCCTTTGAATCTCACTTCTTCTTTCACGAGATTCCTTATCAAAATCATTTCTTAATTTATGAAGTTCTTCTTTTGCCTCAAGGATTGATTCTTTTTTAGCTGATTCTGCATCCTTTTGAGCTCTAATTAAAACTTCTTCTGCTTCTTTTTCAAGCGATTCAACTTTAATTTTCGATGTATTTTGAATCGTTTTATAAACCACTATTCCTAATACTAATAAAACTACTACATCTATTAATATCATTAACGCTATTAACACATAAACACCTCCTAATTTATTATCTTCTCATTATATTACTAACAAGAAAGTATAGTAGGTGTCATACTCTTCTCACTGCATTTGGAATATGATAAACCAGTATTCCTTTTTATTCTATATTAAAAATAAAATTATGTCAAGTTTGCTCACATCATGCATTATACTATATAATACTTAATTTTAAATATAGCTACATAATGTGAATTAACACAAATATAGCTACATTAGTATATTTCTTTTTACTTCCTTAAATTCTATTTTTTTATATCCTTAGCATCGGCTTTAACTATATCATTTTTATTATCTTTAATTTCATTAGTTTTCTCATCTTTAGTTTTGTTTAATATATTTTCTTTAACTAATTCTGCTAATGGAAGATTATATTTTTCTCTAATTTGATTTTCTATATCTAATGCTATTTCCGGATTTTCTTTTAAATATATTTTAGCATTTTCTCTTCCTTGCCCTAATCTTATATCTCCATAAGAAAACCAAGCTCCACTTTTTTGAACTATTTCTTCTTTTACTCCAACATCCACTATATTACCATTCCTAGAAATACCTTCATTATACATAATGTCAAATTCTGCTTGTTTAAATGGTGGTGCTACTTTGTTTTTGGTTACCTTAATTCTTGTTCTGTTACCAATTATGGCATCACCTTGTTTTATAGAATCTATTCTTCTAATATCAAGTCTTACTGATGCATAAAATTTTAATGCTCTTCCTCCAGTTGTTGTTTCTGGTGAACCAAACATAACTCCAATTTTTTCTCTTAATTGATTAATGAATATGGCAACACAATTAGTTTTGTTTATTGATCCTGCAAGTTTTCTTAATGCTTGTGACATAAGTCTTGCTTGAAGACCCATATGCGAATCTCCCATTTCTCCTTCAATTTCAGCTTTAGGCACTAAAGCCGCAACAGAGTCTACTACTAAAACGTCAATTGCACCTGAACGAACTAGAGCTTCTGCAATTTCAAGACCTTGTTCTCCTGTATCAGGTTGAGATATTATTAAACTATCTATATCAACACCAAGTTTTTGAGCATAACTAGGATCTAAAGCATGTTCTGCATCTATATATCCTACAGCTCCTCCTTTTTTTTGTGCTTCAGCAGCTATATGAAGAGCAATTGTAGTTTTTCCCGAACTCTCTGGTCCATAAATTTCAATAATTCTGCCCTTAGGTACTCCACCAATTCCAAGTGCTATGTCTAAATCTAAACATCCAGTTGATATAGCCTCCATATTTGAAATGTTATGATCTCCTAATATCATTACTGATCCTTTTCCAAATTGCTTCTCTATATGACTCATCGCACTTTCAATTGCTTTTAATTTTTCAGCATCTATATGTCCCATAATACTAAACCCCTCCCACCGAACTTATGTTCTGCATTTATTATAAATTAATTATAAACTATAGTCAATAATTAATTCTAAGAAAAGTCCCTCCTTTAATTTATTCAAAGAAGGAACCTTTTAATTTATATCCATTTTTTCATATTCTTAAACATAACTTTAATATAAACTTATATTTTTGTATATTCTTAATCATTACATTGAATTATTTTATTTATACATATCAACTGCGTCTTTATTTTTTTTAAAATAATCGTAACCTGAAATTAGAGTTATTACAACTGCAACCATTAGCATTATAGTTGGTACTATTGCAAAAAACTCCTTTAAATAATGATTATTAATTACAAAAATTTTCAAAAGTTTTGCATCATGTATATTTACTTTCAATAACAATAAAATTATTGCTATTATTTGTATTACTGTTTTTATTTTTCCCCACCAGCTAGCAGCGATAACTCTACCTTGTGCGGCTGCTATTGATCTTAATCCTGAAACAGCAAATTCACGTGCGATTATAACAACTGCTGCCCATCCTGGTACTACATGTAATTCAACTAAAGAAATTAATGCTGCAGTAACTAATAATTTATCTGCTAAGGGATCCATGAATTTTCCAAAGTTAGTTATCTGATTTCTGCTTCTAGCAACATATCCATCTAGCTTATCAGTTAATGAAGCCAATATAAATATAAAAGTAGCCATAAAGCTTCCATATGGTATATCTTTCGTCGCTATAAATAACAAAAACACAGGAACTAAAAATATTCTAATTAAAGTTAACTTATTGGCAAGATTCATCAACAACAACTCCCACTAAATCATAATCCATATTCTCAATTATTTTGACATTTATAAATTCACCATTATCTATATTTTTTGATGATTTAAATAATACACTTGCATCTATATCAGGAGCCATTTCACAGCTTCTTCCATAGTAATACTTACCATCATGTCCCTCAACAAGAATATCATACAACTTCCCAATTTTCAATTTATTTATTTCTTCTGAAATATCCTTTTGTGCTAGCATTAATTTCTTTTCTCTTTTTTTCTTAATTTCTTCTATTATTTGTCCTTCCATTTTTGCAGCTGGAGTATCTTCTTCTTGAGAATATGTAAATACTCCTACTTTATCAAGCTTATATTCTTTAAGAAAATCAATAATTTCGATAAAGTCTTCTTCAGTTTCCTTTGGAAATCCAACTATAAAAGTTGTTCTTAAAACAATTTCCGAAACTTTTTCTCTTAATTTATTTATTGTACTTATTATATCTTGCTTGCTCGTTTTTCTTCCCATAAGTTTTAAAATCTTATCACTTATATGTTGAATAGGTAAATCTAAGTACTTCACAACTTTTTCATTACTTGCAATTTCATCTATAAGCTCATCATATATCTCTTCTGGATAACAATAAAGCACTCTAATCCACTTAATTCCTTCAATTTTAGATAGCTCTCTAAGTAATAAATGAAGAGTTTTCTTTTCATAAATATCACTACCATATAAAGTGGTATCTTGAGCTATAAGTATTATTTCTTTGACTCCATTTGCACTTAAATCTTTTGCTTCGTTTATAATATTTTCCATTTTCCTACTTCTAAATTTTCCTCTTATTTTAGGAATTATACAATATGTGCAAAAATTATTACATCCCTCTGCAATTCTAATATAAGCACTTTCTTTTTGAGTTGTAAGAATTCTTTTTCCTTCATTAATATTTTCATCTGAGTAATTTAAAAGTTCTGAAGCTTTTTTATTTCCGTCTATGAAATCTGTTATAAATTCATTTATTTTATTATAATCATTAACTCCAAGCATTATATCTATTTCAGGTATTAAATTTCTTAGTTCTTCTCCATACCTTTGAGTAAGACATCCTGTTGCTATAAGCAGTTTACATTTATAATTAACCTTATAATTTGCCATTTCTAAAATTGTATCAATAGATTCTTGCTTTGCACTTTCTATAAATCCACATGTATTTACGATAATTATATCTGCATTTTTAGGATTATTAGTTATTTCATACTCATTACTCATCTTACCTAGTATTATTTCTGAATCAACTCTGTTTTTGTCACAGCCTAAACTAACCATTCCTACTTTATACTTATTTGAAGTATGATTGCATTTTTCTTTTACATTTGCTATTTCTGTTTTAATTTCACTCAAGTCTTTATATCCTCCTGTATTCTAATAGTTTTAATTATAACAAATTAAAACTACATTTTACAAGCCACTAATCATATATATTATTATATTACATGAAAACCTCTTAATTATTTTAATTTAAAACATATTAAAGAAAAAGTTAACATAGAATTTAATTTCATATTTAGTTCAAATTTATGTTTTGAAAAATAAAATTTAAAAATTACTCTAGCTATTTTCTTCCTCATTATTATCATCGAAAAGTTGTTGTCTTGTAATAAGTATTTGTCTTGGTCTGCTTCCATCCTTTTCAGAGATAATACCTCTTTCTTCTAATTGATCCATAATTCTAGAAGCTCTATTAAATCCTATTCTAAATTTTCTTTGAATGAATGAAGTGGATGCTTGACCATACTCTACTACAGCATTTATTACTTCATTAAGTAATTCATCTACATCATCACGTTTTTCACCGGACTCTATATTTTTTGAATCTGTTGTACTATTTATATGGTCAATTATATCTTCTTCATAATTACTGTCACCTTGCTCACTTTTAATAAATGAGACAACTTGTTCAACTTCTTCTTCAGATATAAAACATCCCTGAACTCTAAGTGGCTTACTTTCTCCTACAGGATAGTATAACATATCTCCTTTTCCAAGAAGTTTTTCTGCACCTGATCCATCTAAAATAGTTCTAGAATCTATTTGAGATGAAACTGCAAAAGATATTCTAGATGGTATATTGGCTTTAATTACTCCTGTTATTACATCTACTGATGGTCTTTGAGTTGCTATAACCAAATGCATTCCAGCCGCTCTTGCCATTTGAGCCAATCTTCCAATATAATCTTCTACGTCGTTTGGACAGACCATCATTAAATCTGCAAGTTCATCTACAATTATAACTATATAAGGAATCTTTTGTTCTATAATTCCTTTATCAAATAGTTCATTATAAGATTCCATGTTTCTAACTCCTAAATCTGCAAAAAGCTTATATCTATTTGTCATTTCATTTACTGCCCAATTTAAAGCTGCTGCAGCCTTTTTAGGATCTGTAACAACTGGAATCAGAAGATGTGGTATCCCATTATAAACATTTAATTCAACAACCTTAGGATCAACCATAAGAAGTTTAACTTCATCAGGATTATATTTATATAATAAACTTATTATAAGTGAATTAATACATACACTTTTACCTGAACCGGTTGCTCCAGCAATTAGTGTGTGAGGCATTTTACTTAAATCTCCTACAACACATTTACCTGAAATATCTTTTCCTAGTGCAAAAGCTATTTTTTTCTTGGAATTAATAAAATCATCCTTTTCTAATACTTCTCTTAAAAATACTGGCGTTTGTTTTCCATTTGGAACTTCTATACCAACTGCTGCCTTTCCTGGAATTGGAGCTTCTATTCTTATTCCTGAAGCTGCAAGTCCTAATGCTATATCATCTGATAAATTTACTATCTTACTAACTTTAACTCCTGGACTTGGTTGAAGTTCAAATCTTGTAACAGAGGGACCCTTAGTTACTTGAGTCACCTTTGCATCAACCCCAAAGTTAGATAATATCTCTTCAAGTTTGTTTGCATTTTCTATTAATTCTTTTTTATCTGTACTATTTAACTTTGTATTAGCATTTAATTTTAATAATTCTAAGTTTGGATGTTTATACTCTTTTAATTCTTTATGTTCAGAAAGTTGCTCTTGTATTTCTTTATTAACCACATTTTTAACATCATTATCTAAATTTTCTTTTTTGCGTGAATGATTTTGCACCGTTTTTTCTAAGAAATTATTTATTTGAATATCTGATGAAATTTCAGATTTTAACTGTGGTGAAGCTTCTTCCTCTTCATTTGAATCCTTCATAAAATCTAAAATCTTTATTTTTTTATTAACTCCCGATAAAAAAGCTTCTTTTTCATTTTGGCTCTTTTGTTCATTCTCATCTTTTTCTACTATGTTTATGAAGTTTTCACGAGTTTTTTTCTCTTGAGTTTTTTCTCTTTCTTTTACCTTTTTATTTCTATTATTTCTTATTTTTTCTCCTTTATTATATGCCTTTATACCTAAATCATATAATGTAATATCAAATGTTAAAATAACAGCTATTATTGAAAACGCAAGAAGTATAATATATGTTCCTAAAACTCCTACCATTTTATAAAGTGGATAACATATAAGATATGATATTATTCCTCCATGCATAGTTTTAGTATTATCACTAATTATCAATTTAATGTTTTCAAAAAAATCACTTTGATTGTCTAAGCTTTGGATATTTATAATTCCAAATGTTAACATAATAACAACAACTACTATAGTCATTCCAAAAAATCTCTTATTTAATTTAATATTTCCTCTTGTTTTTATATATTGAAATCCAAAATATATTAAATAAATAGGCAATGCATTTGCACCTATTCCAATTACTACATATGATATTTTTTGTGCTAACGATGATAATATTCCAGCTAAAGAAGTATATATTGCTATGCCCAGTATTATTCCTGTTGCAATGTACACTATTGCTACTATGTCAGGATTTATTGTATTTTCATCTTTTTTACTTTTCGTAGTGCTATTTTTGCCTTTAGTTCTACCCAACTTAAATCACCTCATAATCTTTATTTCTACATTAAATAATTATTCTCCTCTATTTTTATTTAATATACCGACCGTAACTAATATTTTTATCCGATAGCTATCATCCGTAACACTTCCGTATATATGAAACTCCTCTTCCTAAAGTCAGAGGAGTACTCACAAAGTAAGCGACCATCATCAAATCATAGATTTGAGATGTCTGCTTAACTGATTCACACTAAATCATTGATTTAGGTTCTATGCTTAACTTGGAGATAACGGCTGCACGCTCCTGGACTAGGTACCCCTTGAGGGTAAATTGTGACCCTTGAGGTTATAAGTTCAACTAAATTCAGCTGGAGTATAAAACTCCACCTAAAAAGTTTCACTTTATAAAAATCAAACATTTATTTCCCTTTAATAAGATAACACTAAAAACAAAAATCGGCTATAGATTTTTTCTACAGCCGGCATTTCTATTTTTCTATAATTTCATTAAGTTTATTTAAAGCTTCATGTATTCCTCCAACTTGATCAATAAGTCCACAATCTACTGCCTGCTTTCCAATTAACATTGTGCCTACATCATTTAGCAAGTCATCTGTTTGTAGCATAAGTTTTTCTAAAGTTTCTTGCTTTATATTTGATGTCCTTACTATAAATTCATTTATTCTCTCTTGCATTTTTTTAAAATATTCAAAGGTTTGAGATACCCCAATCACAAATCCATTCATTCTTACTGGGTGGACTATCATGGTTGCAGATGGAGTTATAAATGAAAAATCTGAAGATGTTGCAAGAGGTACTCCTATAGAATGTCCTCCTCCAATTACTATAGAGACTGTTGCTTTGGACATACTACGAATCATTTCAGATATAGCAAGACCTGCCTCAACATCTCCTCCAACAGTATTTAAGACTATAAGTAAGCCTTTAACTTCTTCATTTTGTTCAATATCTATTAATTGTGGGATAATATGCTCATATTTTGTTGCCTTTGTTTGTGGTGGAAGCACTGAATGTCCTTCTATTTGACCAATTATAGATAAAACTTGGATCCTTCTATTTTTATTTGTTAAATCTGTATTTCCTAGCTCCTTTATATTATCTATTTTATCTTGTACTTCTGATGTATTATTATTTTCTTTTTCTGTGTTCTCACTATTTAGAATATCTTTATTCATAAAATAATTCCTCCTTGCATACTTTTTTTATTTTGTACAATAGAAATTATTTTATTCATGGTCTCAATTTAAAAATCTTAAATTAATAATTATTGTTGTTTTTTAATAAGCCTTAATATAGATAACTAAGTCTGAAATTACTCTTATACTTTGAAAATATATCCGAGACTAGAAATAAGGGGACATGCTTTTATGAAATCTTGAGTAACTGCAACAAATGCCTGCCCCCTTATTTCGGTGGAATATCCGCATCTTAAGTATCTATATTAAAGATTAAAAGTTTTATGTAAAACATTTATTGCCTCTTTTTCATTTTTAGAGTGAACCAAACACCAAATTGTCATATGTGAATCTGCAGTTTGCAATACTTCTATATTGTTATCACTTAAAGCTTTTATAATCTTTGCCATAACACCTGGTATTCCCTTCATTCTTGAACCAATAACTGCTACTTTACTACAATCTTCTATTAGCTCATATTTTAATTTAGAGTTATCTAAAATATTTTCTAAAAGATACTTATCTTTTTGATTTATAGTGAAAATTTGTTCACTTGGAAATATATTTATTAAATCTAAACTGATTTTGTTTGCAGCAACTAAATCCAAAACATTTTTATATTTAATATTCCCTTCATTTTCAGAAGCTTTAATAGAAACTTGAATTCTATTCTTTTGGCTAGTAATTCCAGTCATAATTCTATCCTTACCTTTATCACCAAAATTATTTATTAAGGTTCCTTTGCAATTACTCATAGTATTTTTAATTAATATAGGAATATTACCTTCCATAGCAACTTCTACAGCTTTTGGATGAATCACAGTAGCACCTTTATCAGCTAATTGAAATACTTCATTATAACTTATCACATCAATTAAATTAGCATTTTCAACTATTCGTGGATCAGCTGTCATAATTCCATCTACATCAGTATATATTTCAATAGCTGAAGCCTTAAGTGCAACTCCTAAAATAGAAGCTGTAGTATCGCTTCCACCTCTACCTAAGGTGGTCAAATATCCATTTTCAGTCACTCCTTGAAATCCTGTTATTACTGGAACTCTTCCTTGTGCTACTAAGTCCAAAATCTTCTCTGGCTTAACTTCAACGCAAGTAGCATCTGTAAAATTATTATTAGTTAATATCCCTGCTTGCCCACCAGTAAGTGGCACAGCATCAATTCCAGCATTATATAAATCACTACTCATAACAACTGAACTTATAGTTTCTCCACAGCACATAAGTAAATCTTGAGCTAATTTATTTGTGTTTTTAAATTTATCATCTATTAAGGATAACAATGTATCTGTAGCATAAGGTTGACCCTTTCTTCCCATGGCAGATACCACTAAAACAGGGCTATATCCCTCCTTAATAGCATTCTCAACTTTTTTAATGACTTGCTTTCTACTTTCATCAGTTGAAACTGAAGTTCCTCCAAATTTTTGCACAACTATTTTCATTGCATTTCCTCCTAATCATAGTTTCACCTTTTTAATCACTTCCTCATCTGCATCTAATATAATAGTTTTAGCTCCAATCTTTTTTACGCAATCCCATGGAATTTCCAAAAAATCTTTGCTACTAAAAAAATTTAATTTCCCACCACTTAAATTAACTATTAAATATTTAAAATTTCCTTCTTCATCTATTATTAAATCATTGTTTAATAAATAATCATATTTTTCCCCATCGTTAATATTTATAAGCTCATATCTTTCTATATCACTTAAATATTTAATTTTACTTTCTTCACTCATAATAAAAACCTCCTTTAGTACTCATAAAATAATATGAGAAAAGGAGGTGTATTATTACAATATTCTTTCATATACCTATAACTTAAGTTTATTATTATGCTTAGAATTATCATACGCCTTAGCATTTTTTAAAATTATAGAGTCCAATTTAGTACATTCCACATCTTGCCCAACATAGGCTGTATTTAGAACTCCTTTTTTAAAGCATTTATCTAAAACATATTGAATATTATCTTTACTTATATTATCTATCTTCTTTATAACATCTTCTTGAGTCTTTATCTTATTTCTAAAAAGATATGTTTTCGCATTTGAAAACATTCTTGAACTAGTACTTTCTAGTCCTAAAATATAATTAGCTTTAATCTTTTCCTTATTTATTTCAAGTTGTTTATCAGTTATTCCATTTTTACTAAATAAAGAAATTTCTTTTTCTATAACTTCTAAAGCTTTTTCTCCATAATTTCTATTTAAACCTGCATATATATTTAATGTACCAACACCTTGAAATGGTTGTAAATATGACGTTATAGCATAACATAGTCCTAATTCTTCTCTTACCTTTTGAAAAAGAATTGATGAAGCTCCGCTTCCAAATATATTATTAAGAAGTACTAATGCATAATTATTTTCATCTCCATAAGGTAATCCTTCTAAACCTAAAGAAATATGAAGTTGTTCAATTTCTTTTTTCGCATATGCAGAATCAACTTGTATTATTGTTTCATTATATTCTGGTTTATATTGATTTTTATTTTCCCAAGAACCAAAGTATTCATTAATTAAATCTTCCAGTTCTTTATCATCAAATTTACCACAAACTGATATTACAGAATTATAAGGAGTATATTTCTCACTAATAAAATTTAATATTTTTTCCCTAGTAAATGATTTCACTAAAGGTATAGTCCCAAGAATTGGATATCCTAGTGATCCTTCACCAAAAGAAGCTTTAGAATGTACATCATCTAGTACATCTTCTGGTGAATCATCACTCATATTAATTTCTTCAATTACTACGCCTTTTTCTTTTTCTATTTCTTCTGGATCAAACTTTGCATTTAATATTATGTCTGAAAGTACATCTAATGATAAATCTAAATGCGTATTTAATGCTCTAATATAATAACACGTAGCTTCTTTACTTGTAAAAGCATTAATTTGACCTCCTACATTTTCTATATCTTCCATAATTCCTTTTGAAGTTCTTTTGTCAGTTCCTTTAAAAAACATATGCTCAATGAAATGGGATATTCCATTGACCTCTAAGCTTTCATTTCTTGAGCCATTTTGAACCATAACTCCAACACTAATAGAATTTAAGTGTTCTATTTTTTCAGTCACAACTCTTAATCCATTTTTAAGGGTATATGTATTATACATGTTGTATTTGCCCTCCTTGTTAGTAAAAAAAAAGGCAATTAATTGCCTTTATTTCTCTTCTTTATTTTCTTGTTCTTCTAAAGCATCTTTTCTTGAAAGATTTATTCTACCTTGGTTATCAACTTCTGTAACCTTAACTAAAATTTCATCTCCAATAGATACTACATCTTCTACTTTGTTTACTCTTTCTTTAGCTAACTTAGAAATATGAACTAAGCCCTCTTTTCCAGGTAAAATTTCAACAAATGCTCCAAAAGTAGTTATTTTAGTAACTTTTCCCAAATAAACTTCTCCAGCTTTAAATTCTTTAGTTAAAGCTTCTATTATCTTAATAGCTTCTGTAACGCCTTCGTGATTAGGTGAACTTACAAATACAGTTCCATCTTCTTTTATGTCAATTTTAACACCTGTATCTTGTATTATCTTGTTTATAATCTTACCACCGGCTCCAATTACATCTCTTATCTTATCCGGATTTATGATCATTGTTTTAGTCTTTGGTGCATATAACGAAACATCTTCTCTAGGTGTAGACATACATTCATTTATTTTATCAATTATAGTAAGTCTTGCTTTTCTAGCATCTCTAATAGCATTTTCTACTACATTAAAACTAAATCCGTGAAGCTTAGTATCAACTTGAATTGATGTTATACCTTCTGTTGTTCCTGCTACCTTAAAGTCCATATCTCCAAAAAAATCTTCTATTCCTTGAATATCAGTTATTACTGCTTCTTCTGATAAATCTTCTGATGTGATTAATCCCATTGCAATACCCGCAACTGGTCTTTTAAGAGGTACACCTGCATCTAACAATGCTAGTGTTGAACCACAAACTGATGCTTGAGAAGTTGATCCATTTGAGCTTAAAACTTCTGATACTAATCTAATTGTATATGGGAATTCTTCTTCTGATGGAAGTAAAGGTATAAGAGCTCTTTCTGCTAAGGCTCCATGACCAATTTCGCGTCTACCAGGTCCCCTTAAAGGTTTTACTTCTCCAACACTATATCCTGGGAAATTATAATGATGCATATATCGTTTAGATTTTGCTTCATCTATTCCATCTAATATTTGAATTTCACTAATTGATCCAAGTGTTGCAACCGTCATTACTTGAGTTAATCCTCTTGTAAATAATCCTGTACCATGTGTTCTAGGTAAAATTCCCACTTCACAACCTAAAGGTCTAACTTGATCAAATGCTCTTCCATCAGGTCTTCTCTTATCCTTTAAAAGCATGTTCCTTACAACTTTCTTTTGCATTGTATAAAGAACTTCTTTTATGTCACCTGATTTATCAGCATATTTTTCGCCAAATTCTTCATTAACTTTTTCATTTACTACGTCTATAGCAGCATTTCTTTCGTCTTTGTTCATGATATACATGGCTTCTTTAACCATATCGTTAGCAAATTCTTTAATATCTTTTTCAAGTTCTGAATCTACAGTATATAATACTGGTACATCCTTTTTCTTTCCAAATTTAGCTACAGCTTCTTCTTGAAATGCAATAATCTTTTGACATTCATCAAAACCATATTTAATAGCATCTATCATGATATCTTCTGGTATTTCGTTTCCACCAGCTTCAACCATCATTACTCTTTCTTTTGTAGAACATACTGTTAGATGAAGAGTACTCTTTTCACGTCCTTCAGTATCTGGATTTGTAACAAACTTATCATCTATAATTCCTACTTGCACTGCAGCAGCTGGAATTGTATATGGAATACTTGAAAGACATAATGCAAGTGATGCTGCATTAATTGCTAAGATTTCTGGTAAATTGTCGTTTTCAACAGATACTACTGTATTAACTACTTGAACATCATTTCTGTATCCTTTAGGAAATAGAGGTCTTAGTGTTCTATCAACAGCTCTACCATTTAATATAGCTTTTTCTGATGGTCTTGCTTCTCTCTTAATAAATCCACCTGGAATTTTACCTACTGCATATAATCTCTCTTCATATTCAACACTTAGAGGAAAGAAATCTATTCCTTGTCTTGGCTGCTCTGATGCATTAACATTAGTTAAAATTACTGTGTCTCCATAGCTAGTAAATGTTGCTGCGTTTGATAACATACCTACTTTTCCGAACTCAACTTTCAATACTCTTCCAGCGATTTCAGTCGTTAGAACGTTATTCATAATTTTGACCTCCCTTTAGGTTCATCTCTTTATTATAATTTTTTAAATATTTACATTTGAAATGTTCTTGGTTGTGCTGACGCACTCTTTTTATATGTGAAAAAATCTTGGTTGTGCTAACGCACTCTTTTTATATGTGTATATTTTTTAAAATAATAGAGCGGAAAACTCCGCTCTAAAAATTATCTTCTTAATCCTAATTCTTTGATTAAAGTTCTGTATCTTTCGATATCTTGATCGCTTAAATAGTTTAAAAGACCTCTTCTTTGACCAACCATCATTAATAGTCCTCTTCTTGAGTGGTGATCTTTCTTGTGAATCTTTAAATGTTCAGTTAAAGATTTGATTCTTTCAGTAAGTAATGCTACTTGAACTTCTGGTGAACCAGTATCTCCTTCACTTCTTCCAAATTGTTTGATTAATTCTAATTTTCTTGCCTTATCCATTATAAGTGCACCTCCGTGTATTATATTAATTATCCCCCAGTTCCAAGTAAAAAGATGGCACCTTTAAACTTAGAATTAGGTTCTATGTGTTATTATATCAAAAGTAACTATTATTGTAAACTATATTATTAAACTCGACATGTAATTCTCATTTTTTGCGAAAGATTCATCCTTTTCAAGCTGATCTTTTAGATCTTCTAAACTATTGAATTTTTTTTCATCTCGAATTTTTTTTATGAAACTTATATCTATTGTTTCTCCATATATATCTTTATTGAAGTCTAAAATATATGTTTCTATCGTTAAAGTTTTACCTTCTACTGTAGGATTATTTCCAACTGATGTGATTCCCTTATATATATTATTATTTACCTTTATATTGGTATAATATACACCAATTTTAGGTAAAATAAAATTTTGATTATATTTTAAATTTGCTGTTGGAAAGCCTATAGTTCTTCCAAGTTTCTTTCCATGAATAACTTCCCCACTTAATGTATATGGTAAACTAAGCATTCTACTAGCATCTAAAACTTCTCCATCTTCTAAAGATTTTCTTATTCTAGTACTACTTATAACTTCACCATTATATGTACATGGCTCCATAACATATAATTCGTATCCATATTTATTTTGTAGTTTTTTTAAAAGTTCTACATTCCCTAAATTTTTGTATCCAAATTTATAATTAAATCCTACAACAAATCCTTTTACCTTGTACTTAAGCACCAAAAATTCCACAAATTCTTTAGGTGTCATTTTCATAAATTCAATATTAAATTCCTGAAAACAAACTATATCTACTTTATGAATTCTTAAAATTTTAACTTTTCTATTATTATCCATCAAAAGTTTTGGCACATCTTCTTTATTTATAAGAGTTTTAGGATGATTTTTAAATGTAAAAACCATGCTTTTCCCATCATTCTTTTTTGCGATTTCTACTACTTTATATATTAAAGAAAGATGCCCAATATGAAGTCCATCAAAACTTCCAAGAGCTATATAATTATTAGAATTTTGAATATCTTTTAAATCTTTATCTATAATAATCATGTCTTTACTCCTAAATTAAACCATCTTAGGCATGTGAAATAGAATAACTACCAAAAGATGCCTAAAGCAACAATTTTTCAATTTTAAAGCCTTCATCATCTTGTTTTCCAATACCTATGAAAGTTTCTTCACTATCATAGACCCTATACAAAACATTTTTTTCTCGCTTCTCATTTGTTAATCGTGCGTCAAATACCTTAACTCCATTTACTAATAATTTAGTAAATGAACTGTTGACGGTGATCTTAGGATAGAATGAAAGAGCCTCTTCAATAGTTATTATATAGTTTTGTATATTTTCTTTAGTTAAGTCCTCTATATTAATACTATTTTCTTGTTTAAAAATAGATGTTTCACATCTATTTAACTCTGCCATAGTTGCCCCAACATTTAGTTTTTCACCAATATCATAACATAAGCTTCTTATATATGTTCCTTTTGAGCAAGCCACTTTCATATATACATATGGTAAATTAATTTTCAAGTCAGATATGTTAAATATATTAATTTTTCTAGCTTCTCTTTCTATCTCAATGCCTTGTCTAGCTAATGTATAAAGTCTTACTCCATCTTTCTTAAGTGCAGAGTACATTGGTGGAACTTGATCATATTCTCCAATAAAAGATAATACAACTTTTGAAACTTCATCTTCTGTAAGATGCTCTGTTTCATTTTTCTCTACTACTTCACCTTCTAAATCATATGTAGTTGTTTTTGTTCCAAGTAACAATTTAACATCATATACTTTTCTACTGTTCATAATATAATCGATAGTTTTTGTAGCTTTTCCAAGACATACCGGAAGAACTCCAGTTGCCTCAGGATCTAATGTACCAGTATGTCCAACTTTTTTTTCATTAGCTAAAAATTTTATCTTTCTAACTACATCAAAAGAAGACATTCCTTTATTTTTGAATACATTTAATACTCCATTTATATGTGAAGTTCCTATTCCTTCTTTCATAAGTGCATCTCTTCTTTAAGTGTCTTTAATAAATTTTCCTTCGCTTCCATAATATGCAATCCCCTTTGCATAACACCAGCAGCCTTTATGTGGCCACCACCACCATAAACTTCTGCAATTTTTCGTACATCTACATTATTTTTAGATCTCAAACTTCCTTTAACACCATCTTCAACTTCTTTTAAAAGCATAGAAACTTCTACACCTTTAATTCCAAGACCAACTGAAATTATATCTGAAGTATCAGTATTTATTAAATTAAAATCTTCTAGCATTCCTTTTGGTATTTGAAGAACTGCTACTTTGTTGTCTAAAACAAGTTCTATATTGGATAAAACACTTCCCATTAATTTTACTTTGTTAAAAGGCTTGTTATCAAAAAGATTGCTGTGAATTTTACTGTTATTCACTCCAAGTTCTATAAGTTCTGATGCTATAGTATGAGTTCTGCTTGTGACATTTGAATGTCTAAAAGAACCAGTATCTGTCAAAATGCCTGTATATACTGCATTTCCTATAGCTATTTCAACATCAGTTTTATCATTAAAATCAATTCCTAATTCTTTTATTAGTAAATATGATATCTCACATGTAGCAGCTGCATTTACATCTACATAATTAATAAATCCATAATTTTCATTAGAAATATGATGATCTATATTAATTATCTTTCCACTATAATTACTTAAATTTGCAGATATTCTATCAAAATTCCCACAATCTAATACTATTACTAAATCAGTATTTATTTGGGGCTCTAAAATATTGCCATTTATCTCATTAGATAAAGAAAGGAAAGAGAAGTTATCAGAAATAACATCTCTTGATATAATATAAGAATCCTTTCCTAAACATCTTAATGCATTAAGCAATGATAATGTGCTACCTATAGCATCCCCATCTGGAGATGTATGAAATGATAATCCAATTCTTTTTGATTTTAAAATTTCTTCTTTTATTGCCTTAAAATTCATTATTCTTTACTTATCCTTTGAATTAATTCATCCATATGCATACCATAGTTTATAGAATCATCTAATTCAATAATTATTTCCGGGGCGTGTCTTAAGTTTATTTTTTGTCCTACTGATTTTCTTATAAACCCACTTGCACTCTTTAATGCTTGAAGGTTAATTTTCTTTTCTTCATCATCTTTAGTGAATATGCTTACATAAACCTTAGCATATTTCAAATCTTTAGTAACTTGAACATCAGTAACTGAAATCATAGCTGTAAGTCTTGGATCTTTGATTTCATTTTGAATTAAGTTACTAATTTCTCTTTTGAATTCTTCGTTAATTCTTCCACCTCTATAATTAGCCATGTTTATTTCACCTCTTTTAAAGTTCTTTTCTCTTAATTGCTTCCATCATAAAGCATTCAATGATGTCGCCCTCTTTAATGTTATTGAACTTATCCACAGTTAAACCACATTCATATCCAGCATTAACTTCTTTTGCATCATCTTTAAATCTCTTAAGTGATGATAGTGTTGATTCAAAAATTACTATTCCATCCCTTATAACTCTTGTTTCTGCATTTCTTTGAAGCTTACCATTTAATACATAACAGCCTGCTATTGTTCCAACATTTGAAATCTTATATATTGATCTTATTTCTGCAGAACCTAATATAACTTCTTTATATATTGGGTCAAGCATTCCTATCATTGCTGCTTTAACGTCATCAATTGCATCATAGATAATTCTATAAGTCTTAATATCTACTCCATCTCTATCTGCTAGTAATGCTGCATTATTATCAGGTCTTACATTAAAACCTATAACTATTGCATTAGATGCAGTCGCAAGTGTTATATCTGTTTCAGTTATAGCTCCAACACCACCGTGAATAACTCTTACTTTTACATCATCAGTAGAAAGTTTGTCTAAAGCCCCCTTAATAGCCTCAATAGAACCTTGAACATCTGCCTTTACTATTATAGCAAGCTCTTTAACGCTACCTTCTTTAATTTGATTATATAAGTCTTCTAATGAAACTCTATGATTTGCTAGTAAAGTTTCTGCTTTTAAGTTATCTTTTCTAGTATCAGCCATATTTCTAGCAGTTTTTTCATCTTTCACTTGATTGAATCTATCTCCTGCTTCTGGAACGTCTGAAAGTCCTAGAACTTCTACTGGAATAGATGGACCAGCAGATTTGATTTTTTTACCAGTATCATCAAACATTGCTCTTATTCTACCATATGTAGAACCAACTAAAATTGAATCTCCAACGTTTAATGTTCCATTTTGAACTAATAAACTAGCAACTGACCCTCTACCTTTATCCAGTTTAGCTTCAATTACAGTTCCTCTTGCTCTTCTATTTGCATTAGCTTTAAGTTCAAGCATTTCTGCTGAAAGAAGAACCATTTCAAGTAATTTATCAATATTTAAATTTTGTTTTGCAGATACTTCTACGCATATAGTATCTCCACCCCAATCTTCTGTAAGCAAGCCTTTATCTGCCAATTCTTGTTTAACTCTATCGATATTTGCACCAGGCTTATCAATTTTATTTATTGCAACTACTATTGGAACTCCTGCTGCTTTACAGTGATCAATAGCTTCTTTAGTTTGTGGCATAATTCCATCATCTGCTGCAACAACTAATATAACAATATCTGTAATTTGTGCTCCTCTAGCTCTCATTGCTGTGAAGGCTTCATGACCTGGAGTATCTAAGAAAGTTATTTCTTCTCCATTTAATGTAATAGTATAAGCTCCTATATGTTGAGTTATACCACCTGCTTCTGAATCAGTAACCTTTGCTTTTCTTATACAATCAAGCAAAGATGTCTTACCGTGGTCAACGTGACCCATAACAGTTACAATTGGTGGTCTCTTTTGAAGATTTTCTTCATCATCTTCTTCGATTTCCAAAACTTCTAACTCTTGGCTTTCTTCTTTCTTTTCAACAATAACTTCATATTCAGCACATACTTTTTTTGCTGTTTCGAAATCTACTTCTTGATTTACTCCAGCCATAACACCCGAGAAAATTAATGTTCTTATTACATCATTTGTAGGTTTATCTAACTTTTCAGCTAATTCCTTAACTGTTATGCTTTCACCTATTTCTATTATTTGAGCATCTTCCATACTTTTCTCAGCCTCAATCTTTAAAGCTTCTTCTTCTTCTTCTCTTCTAGTTTTTTTCTTTTTTTTGCTTACGTTGTTAAGTTGTTCTGCTAATTCATCTTCATATACGTCAACAATGCTCTTTGAAACTTCAGTTTCTGCTCTTCCTGCTAATAATTCTTTTATTAATATCGCATCCTCATCTTCAATTGTACTCATGTGATTTTTTGCTTCTATATTAAATTCTTCCATTAATATAGTTATTAAATCCTTTGACTCGATGTTTAATTCTTTTGCTAATTCATGCACTCTTATTTTTGACATGCAGTCACCCCCATATTATTATCTACTCATATATTTTTTTCCTCCTCGTATAACGACAGCATTTTTTTTGCTATATCGCTATCTAGTATTCCAAGTAACATAATTTCTTTACGCCCAATTGGAGTTCCTAGTTCCTCTTTCGAGAAATCTTCAATATATGGTATATTTTTGTCTATACAATGTTTTTTAAATTTATCTTTAGATTTATCTGATATATCATTAGATATTATAAACAGATAGATTTTAGTCTTATTTCTATAATCATCACATTTACTATATCCTTCAAGCAAATTCCCTGACTTTTTTGCAATACTTAAAAAGTTAAAAAACTTATTCATTGTTTACTTCATCCTTTAGTTTATCATAAATTTCTTCACTTATAGGAATTTCCAAGTTTCTACTAAGTCTCTTTGTTTTAAATGCTTTTTCTAAGCATGTTATGTTTTTACAAATGTATGCACCTCTTCCTGATTTTTTACCAGTTAAGTCAACACAAACATCTTTATCTGGAGTTTTTACTATTCTAATTAAGTCTTTCTTTGGTTTCATTTCCATGCAACCAGTGCACATTCTTAAAGGAATTTTCTTAACCTTCATGAAAAGCACCTCACTATTCTTCTATTTTTTCAATTGAAGCTTCTATGTCTTTTGAATCATTAACTTCAATATCTTCTGAAATTTCTAATTCACTTAAATCAGTAGTATTTTCATTTTCTATCTCTACTTCAGTGTTTAGAATTTTTTCATCTTCTGCATCTTCTGCATCTTTTTGAGATTTACTCTTAATATCTATCTTCCAATTTGTAAGTTTAGCTGCCAGCCTTACATTTTGGCCTTCTTTACCAATTGCTAAAGAAAGTTGATTATCATCTACAACAACCTTGCAAGTTTTGTTTTCTTCATTAACTACTACACCTAATACTTTTGCTGGGCTTAAAGAATTAGCTATAAATTCTTCTGGGTCTTTACTCCATTTTATTATATCGATCTTTTCATTTTTAAGTTCATTAACTATACTTTGTACTCTTGCTCCCTTAGGTCCTACACAAGCTCCCATTGGATCTATTTCTTCATTATTAGAGTATACAGCTATTTTACTTCTTGAACCTGCTTCTCTTGAAATATTTTTAATTTCAACTACGCCTTCAAAAATTTCTGGCACTTCAAGTTCAAATAATCTTTTGACTAATCCTGGATGCGTTCTTGAAACATGTATTTGAGGACCTTTAGTTCCATTTTTAACTTCAACTATATATAGTTTTAACCTTTCGTTGAATTTATATTCCTCATTTGGAATTTGTTCATTAGGACCTATGATACCTTCCAGTTTTCCTAAATTAACAAAAACAATACCTTTATCTTTTCTTAAGATAATTCCTGTAATTATATCAAATTCCTTTTCTTTATATTCATCATATATTATGTTTCTTTCAGCCTCTTTAATTCTTTGAGTAACAACTTGCTTTGCAAGTTGAGCTGCAACTCTTCCAAAATTTTTAGGAGTTACTTCTATGTTTATAATATCATCAACTTCATTTTTAGGACTTAATTCTTTTGCTTCTTCTAATGAAATTTCTGTTACCTCATCATATACCTCATCAACTACTGTTTTCTGAGCATACACATGTATTTCTCCGGTTTCTCTATCAAGATTCACTTTTACATTTTGTGCATTTGTATTAACATTAGCATAATTTTTCTTATACGCTGCAACCATTGCATCTTGAATTGTTGTAAAAAGTAACTCTTCTGAAATCCCCTTTTCTTTAATCAATTCTTTAAGAGCACCTACAAACTCTTCATTCATTTTTATACCCTCCTTGCTATATTTCCCCTTCTAAATTTGCAAATTTAATTTTATCTTTTAGAATTTTAACTTCTGTTTCTGCTTCAACTACTATAGAGTCTTCTAAAACATCCTTTAATATTCCCTTTACACTTTTTGTTCCATCAATTGAGCTATTAAGTTTAACTAATACTTCTTTTCCTATGACCTTTTTAAAATGTTCTTCTTCATATAAGCCTCGATTAAGGCCTGGTGAAGAAACTTCTAAGTAATATGCCTCTTTAATTGGATCTTCAGTATCTAAAATTTCGCTAACTCTCCTTGAAACTGCAACACAATCATCTAATGATATTCTATCATCTTTTTTATCTATATATATTCTTAAATAAAACTCACCATTTTCTTTTATATATTCCACATAATATAATTCATATAATAATTCCGAAATAATAGGTTTAACTAATTCTTCAATCTTTTCAATCAATACATTTTTTTTCAATTTTCTAACCCTCACTTTCACCTTTTAAAAACGCCTAGCTTATAACTATCTTATGCATTTTTAAAATTTGTAATCAAAAACGCAACTATCTTAGATTAGTTGCGTTACAAACAGAAAGAGCGGGTAACTTCCCACTCCTTTTTTCTAGCTATTAGAAATAAATCTATTTACATGATATCACATTTTTTTTTACAATACAAGGGATACTCTTAAAATTTAAATATATATCTTGCAGTTTACAATTATAGTATATTTTCATTGAAAGCCGTATTAATATCATGTGTATCTGTGACATAATCATGATTGCACTTAATAAGTTCTTGGTTGTGCTTCTCACTCTTTTCAGCGGTGCGTGCTTTTTTCATCTGTGTATAATTTTTCTATTTCTTCCATAAGAACATCTACTAATTCTTCTTCTTTTACTTTTTTTATCACTTTGCCTTTTTTAAAAATAATTCCTTCTCCTATTCCTCCTGCAATTCCAATATCAGCTTCTCTAGCTTCTCCAGGACCATTTACCACGCATCCCATAACCGCAACTTTAATATCTTTTTTGTAATTCTCCAATCTCTTTTCAACTTCTTCTGCAATCTTTATTAAATTTATTTGAGTTCTTCCACAAGTAGGACAAGATACGAATTCAACACCTTTTTTCTTTAATCCGAGCGTCTTTAAAATTTCAATACCAACTTTTATTTCATGAATAGGGTCAGCAGTTAATGATACTCTTATAGTATCTCCTATGCCTTCTGAAAGAAGTGTTCCAATTCCTATACTTGATTTAATTGTTCCTTTTTGAACAGTTCCCGCTTCTGTTACTCCTAAATGAAGAGGATAATCACATTTTTCTGCTATTAATCTATAGCAATCTATCATCATAGTTACATTCGAAGACTTTATGGATATAACAATATCCTGAAAATCTAAATCTTCTAAAATCTTAACATGTCTTAATGCACTTTCAACTAATCCCTCCGCCGTTGGCATACCATATTTTTCTAATATATCCTTTTCTAAAGAACCGGAATTAACACCTATTCTTATAGGTATTTGTTTTGCCATACAAGCTTCTTTAAGAATCTTAATTCTATCTGCACTTCCTATATTACCAGGATTTATTCTAAGAGCTGAAACTCCATTTTCAATTGCTTTTAAAGCTAATCTATAATCAAAATGTATATCTGCAACTACTGGAATAGGCGATTTTTCTGTTATCTCTTTTAAACATTCTGCGTCTTCCATATCTAATACTGCACATCTTATAATATCGCATCCAGCATTATATAACTTATTTATTTGATTTAAGGTATCTTCTACATTTTTAGTATGAGTTGTAGTCATTGATTGTATTGTAATAGGGGCATCTCCCCCAATATATATATTTCCCACTTTAACTTTTCTTGATTTTCTTCTTTCCATATGTATATCTCCCCTAACTCTTCCTAAAAATATTGTATCTTTTATTAATTTGTATTTGTTTATTAACGCATATTCAAAAAAAATAACAAGTCAGTATGCTAGTCTATTTTGTCTTAATACGAGGTACCCCTTGTGGTTACATTAGTGACCCTTATGGTTATAAGTTCTAAATTCAGATGGAATATAAAATCACACTTGAAAAGTTTCACTTTATGTCATAAGGAAGCTCGACTCGTAGTCACCCGCTTTGGAAGTTCAAGGAACAAAATATACATCACATATTTGACTCGTTATTTTCTTTCATATGCATTATGTAATCAGCTTACCCATATAAATCACTTTATATGGGTAAGCCTTATTTTACCTTCTAAAACTTTACTGGGAATACTATGTCTTTTATAGTTACCAATATCATTAATGCTATGAGTGCTGTGAAACCTACATAATTTAATACTCCAACTATCTTATCTGGAACTTTTCTTCTAGTTATTAATTCAATTAATAATATTACACACCAACCACCATCTAATGCTGGGAAAGGTAACAAATTAAATACAGCCAAATTAACACTTAAAAATCCAACAAAATATGCTAAATTCCAAATTCCTGACTGAGCACTTGCTGCTGAAATTTTAATTATTGTAATAGGCCCACCCACATCAGTTTTCAGATTTGCTTTACCAGTGAATATCATTTCTAGTCCTTTGAAAGTTTGAGACACTAAAGATTCCGTTTTATTGAAACTTTGTTTAAAACTCTCTACAATTCCAGGATTTTTAACTGGTGCAAAGCTAAGTCCAATTAAGAACTGCCCATCTTCATTTTTTCTTGGTGTTACTGTTATATCTCTTTTTTCTCCATTCCTCTCAATAGAAACATCTATAGGTTTCCCATAAGATAAAGCTATTCCTGCTGAAATATTATCATATGAAAAAGCTGTCATGCCATTTACTTTTAAAATTTTATCTCCTGCTAAAAGTCCTGCTTCATAAGCTGGCGATGCTGGAGCAACTGCTGTTGGAATTGGATTCGTATATCCAAAATTATATATTATGGTTGTAAATATAACTATGGCTAAAATGTAATTCATAATTACTCCAGCAATTATTATACTTATTCTTCTTAAAGGAGACTTAGCTGAAAAACTTCTTTCATCCTCAACAGTCTCTTCTTCTCCCATCATCTTTACATATCCACCTATAGGAAAAAGTCTCAAAGAATATTTCGTTTCTTTTCCTTGTTTAAACAAAATATTAGGTCCCATTCCTATAGAAAACTCTTCAACTCTTACACCATTTAGTTTTGCCAAAGTAAAATGCCCCAATTCATGAACAATTACCAAAACTCCAAATGCTAATATAGCCATAATTATATACAATATATACATATTTAAAAATTTCCTCCTTTAAAGTATCGCTTTTTGTACAACGTATTCTTTAACTCTTTTATCTAAATCAATAATGTTTTCTAATGTCAATTCTTTTTTAATTTCATCCTTAAACACTTCCATGGATTTTTCTATTGTATCTGAAATTTGTAGAAATTTTATTTTTTTATTTAAAAATAATTCTACGGCTGCTTCATTAGCTCCATTTAAAATAGTTGGCATAAGTCCGCCTATTTTTCCAGCTTTAAATGATAAGTTTAAAGCTTTGAACGTATCTAAGTCTGGTTTTCCAAAAGTTAATTTTGATATTTCATAAAAATCTATTGTATCTGCAATAAGATTTTCTCTTTTTTCATAATTAAGAGCATATTGTATTGGTAATCTCATATCTTGTGCACCAAGCTGTGCTATTATACTTCCATCAGTGTATTCTACCATAGAATGTACAATACTTTGCGGATGCACTACAACTTGTATATTATCATAATTACAATCGAAAAGCCAATGTGCTTCTATCACCTCAAGCCCTTTGTTCATAAGTGTTGCAGAATCTACAGAAATTTTTTTTCCCATATTCCATTTTGGATGCTTTAGTGCATCTTCTACTTTTATTTCTTGCAACTCTTCTATTATTTTTCCCCTAAAAGGACCTCCTGATGCAGTTAAAATTACTTTTCTTAATGTATTTATATTATTTCCCCTTAAAGCCTGAAAAATAGCACTATGTTCTGAATCTACTGGAAGTATTTTCACATTATTTTCTTTAGCAGCCTTCATTACAATTTCTCCTGCAACAACTAAAGTTTCTTTATTTGCAAGGGCAATATCTTTTTTAGCTTCTATCGCTTTCATTGTAGGCTCTAACCCTATCATACCAACTACAGATGTCACTACTATGTCAATCTCATCTAAAGAAGCTATTTTATCAAGTCCTTTTATTCCATCTAAAACTTCAATTGATTTGTTGTGTTCTTTGCAATAATTCTTTATTTCATAAGCACTTTTTGAGTCCATCATAGCTACATAAGACGGTTCAAATTCTTCTATTATTTGAATAATTTTTTCTACAGAAGTATTGGCAGTCACTCCAATTAGTCTTAATTCTCCATTTGATTTTCTAATTACATCTAAGGTTTGAGTTCCTATAGAACCAGTAACCCCTAATATAGAAATTTTTCTCATTCTTTCTCCTCCTAGAAGCAAAATAAAATTAGCACCATCATAAATTTCATTTCCTTAAAATCAAATTTCAGTTATTACTGGGTCTAAATTTTGATTTTTTGATTGAAATAACATCTATGTAAGGCATATAAAAGAAAATAATAAGTCCATGATGCAATATATATTTCCCGTTAGACAAGAAATTATGTTTGCCTTATAGTGGGCTATTAGGCGGACATGCTGACTTATTATTTTTTTGAATATGCCTAATATAAATATGGTCAGTCCGTGCTATAAATTATTTCTTTTGCTAAAATACTATACATTGGTCCAACTAATATTCCTAAAATGCCAAAGACCTTCACTCCAATATATATAGATAATAATATAACAAGAGGGTGAATATCTAATTTGTCACCTAAAAATTTAGCCTCTAATATTTCTCTGATAACTTGAACTAATATATATAAACATATAAGCCCAAATGCACAAATAAAATTCTTCATTATAATATTGTATATTATAATCGGAATAAATACAATTATAGTTCCAACGTATGGTAAAACATCTAAAATACCACATATTACACCAATTGTGAAAAAATTAGGAATCTTAATTATATAAAAACCAATTATAATTTCTAAGGTTGAAATGAGTACTAGTATTCCTTCTATCCCAATCATTTGAATAAAATTTTCCTTTTGATTTTCAAATTTTAACATTATCTCTTTGGGAAGTAACATTGAAATTAATTCTAGTATTTTTTGCTTATCTATTAATACAAAAAAAGTACATACATTACCTATAAAATAAGCTAGAATACCATCCCCAGTATTTACTGCTCCTCTTCTTATATTTTGGTCATTAATTATAGAAATTACACTTTTTCCAATCTTAAAAGTTTTAAAATCTACATTTAGAGCAATTGCAATATCCTGAATAAACTTATTTATCCATTCTAAATTTGTTAAATATAATTTTTTAAATACATCAATAATTTCACTTCCTAAATATATTCCTATGAGAATTATAATAATATTAACAATAATAATACTTAGAGCACCAGCAATTTTATTTGGTATTTTAGCTTTAATCATAATTTTATATATAGGAGTGCAAATTATAACCATTAGAATCATAGATAAAAAAGGTTTGAAATAATATTTTATAAAAAATGTCCCTATTACTATAAATATAAAGGATAACAACAGTGAAAAAAGTTTTTTATATGTTTTAAAAATATTCTTCACCTCACTAACTTTATGCTTAGGCACTATGAAAAAAATAACAAGTCGGCATGCTAGTCTATTTTGCGCCATACTACTTCGGCATATTCACCTAACAGTCCACTATGAGGTAAACATACCTCCTTGTCTGACGTAAAGCAAAACTTTTCAGGTGGAATTTTACATTCCACCTGAATCTAGTTGAACTTATACCCTCAAGGGGCACCTCGTCTTAAGACAAAATATACATCGCATCATTGACTTGTTATTTTCTTTCTAGTGCCTTAATGATTATTTTTATCTAAAAATTTTTACTTTATAGTATATGCTTCTTATGTTCTCTTAAAAACTTCATAATTTAATTTACATAAAAAAAGTCGCAAATTTATAAATTTGCGACTATATATTAAAGTTTTATTATAAAAGTTAAGTAATAAAAAACAACAGTTGCTGAAAATATTATACTATCAAATCTATCTAATACTCCTCCATGTCCTGGAATTAAATTACTGTAGTCCTTAATTCCCACATATCTTTTTATTGAAGAAGCAACTAAATCTCCAAATTGTCCAAATATTCCGCACAAAGTACCTATTATAAAATAATTATATATTGGCATAATATTTATATATTTCTGTACTATAATTCCAAAAATCCCCGAGAAAACTGTTGCCCCTATAAGTCCACCTATTGAACCTTCTATGGTTTTTTTTGGTGATACTCTAGGCGAAAGCTTATGTTTTCCCAAAAATTTACCACTATAAAAAGCTGCCGTATCCGAAAGCCATGAACCAATAAATATGATCCAAACTAAAAATTCACCACATGGTTTTGCATTAACTAAATATACAAAACCGAATAAAATTCCACAATATATAAATCCTAGTAATGTTAATGAAACATCAATAAAAGTATATTCTAAATTTATAACTGGAAGTATTAATAATATAAATGCTGCAGCGACAAGAACATACATTATGTGTTCAAAATTATTATTCAAAAGATAATATATTACCAAAAGAATGTATCCTGCACTTTTTATTGGTTTAAAATTTTTCTCTTTTAACGCATTATAAAATTCCCCAAGCGCTAGTATAGATAATACAAATATAAAGCCTTTAAGATAAATTCCTCCAAGAAAAACAAATATTATAAATGGAGCAATTATCGCAGCACCTAAATATCTATTATTAGACTTCAAAATCTAACCACTCCTCTATTTAACTTTTCCAAAGCGTCTATCCCTATTTTGATAATCCGCTATAGCTCTTTTTAAATCTATTTCTTTAAAATCTGGCCAATTTATATTAGAATACCAAAATTCTGAGTAAGCACATTGCCATAGCAAGAAATTACTAAGTCTTTGTTCTCCAGATGGTCTAATAATTAAATCTGGATCTGGTATACCTTTAGTATACAAATATTCTCGTACCAATTCTTCATTGATTTCTTCTTGTTTTATTTTGTTATTTTTTATATCTGAACTAATAAGCTTAATGGCCCTAACTATTTCATCTCTTCCGCCATAGTTTAAAGCGAAATTTAAGTTTATCTTTGTATTATTCTTCGTAGTTTCTACGGCTTCATTTAACGCTTTTTGACACTCTTTAGGCAGTTTTGTAGTATCACCCAAAATATTCATTCTAACTCCATTTTCATGACATTCTTTTAATTCTTTCTTTAAATAACTAACCAAAAGATTCATTATTGTTCCAACTTCATCTTTAGGTCTTGACCAATTTTCAGTTGAAAAAGCATATAAAGTTAAATTTTTTATTCCAAGTCTTGTAGCTTCCTTTAAAATTATTCTAATAGTTTCCATTCCTGTTTTGTGTCCCATACTTCTAGGCAAGTTTTGTTCTTTAGCCCATCGTCCATTACCATCCATTATTATAGCTATATGATTTGGTATGTTATTCATATCCAATTCAAAATTTTCTTTATATTCCTTTTTTGATTTAAACATATTTAACATATTTTCTCCCCCTAGTTTTAAAAGAAACTCGACTCGTATTCACTCGCTGAGTAAGCGACTCACACCAAATCATAGATTTGGGTTCTCTACTTAAAGAAACTCGACTCACATGCGTTCGCTGAGTAAGAGATTCACGTAAAATCATTTTCATATTAGGCTAACGCCCTTTGGTTGTTTGCTGAGTTCGAAGAACGAAATATAAAATTTCGACTCTCACTTATCCGCTTGCTCAAAGAGTAAGCGATTCACACAAAATCGTAGATTTTGGTTCTCTGCTTAAAGAAAAAACCTGCTTTCTTAGCAGGTTTTGAGCTTTAAACTGATAAGACTTCTTTTTCTTTTGTAGCAATTATAGTATCTATTTGTTTTACAACTGCATCGGTCTTCTTTTGAATTTCATCTTCAGCTTTTTTTATTTGATCCTCTGAAAAATCAGAATCCTTTTTTAAAGCTTTAAGCTTATCATTAGCAGTTTTTCTAATTGATCTTATAGCTACCTTAGCTTCTTCTCCAGTTTTCTTTACCTTCTTAACAAGAACTTTTCTTGTTTCTTCTGTTAACTCTGGTATTGCTAATCTAATAATTGAACCATCATTTGAAGGATTTAAGCCTAAATCTGACTTTAGGATAGCTTTTTCTATCTCTTTTAATAGAGGTTTTTCCCATGGTGTTATCATAAGTACTCTTGGTTCTGGAGCTGAAACATTGGCCACTTGGCTAAGTGGACACATACTTCCATAATAATCAACTTGAATTCTATCGAGCATTGTTGGGTTTGCTCTACCTGCCTTCATTGTTGATAGATCTGACTCTAATACAGACATTGTTTTTTTCATTTTTTCTTCTGCATTTTTAATGATTTCCTTAATCATGATTATCCTCCTATTTCTTTTTTACTAATGTACCTATACTTTCTCCATACATTGCTCTTTTAATATTTCCTGGTTCATCTAACCCAAATACAAGAATTGGAATGTCATTATCCATACATAATGAGGTTGCTGTAGAATCCATAACTTGTAATCCTTGTTCTAATACTTCTATATAGGATAGTGTATCATATTTTTTAGCATCTGCATACTTGTGAGGATCTTTATCATAAACACCATCAACTTTTTTAGCTAAAAGAATTACATCTGCTTCAATTTCAGCAGCTCTTAAAGCAGCGGTAGTGTCTGTTGAAAAATATGGATTTCCTGTACCAGCAGCAAATATAACAACTCTTCCTTTTTCTAAATGTCTCATTGCTCTTCTTCTTATGAATGGTTCTGCAATTTCCTTCATTTCTATAGCAGTTTGTACTCTTGTTTTAACACCTACTTGTTCTAAAGAATCTTGAAGTGCTAATGCATTTATACACGTTGCCATCATTCCCATGTAATCTGCAGTGGTTCTATCCATGCCTTCCCCACTTCTTCCTCTCCAAATGTTTCCGCCACCAACTACAGTTCCAACTTCAACACCCATGTCGACTAATTCTTTAATTTCAAGTGCTATTCTCTTAGCCACATTAAAATCAAGTCCAAATCCACTAACTCCAGCTAATGCTTCTCCTGAAAGTTTTAAAATCACTCTCTTGTATTTACACTCTGCCATGTACAATTACCTCCTGAATTTTTTAAGGATTATATTTACTTTATTCTTTAAAAAAAGAGAACACAAAGTGTTCTCTTTAGGTTTAAACTATTTACCGATTTGTCTTGCAACTTCTTCAGCAAAGTCTACCTTTTCAACTTCGATTCCTTCTCCTCTTTCGTATCTTACGAATCTAGTTACTGTAATTGGAGAACCAACCTCTTTAGATTTCTCTTCTAAGAACTTAGAAATTGACTTATCGCCATCTTTAACCCATGGTTGTTCTAAAAGACAAACTTCTTTAAAGTATTTTTGAATTCTTCCTATAACCATTTTTTCAACGATTTTTTCTGGCTTTCCTTCATTCAAAGCTTGCACTCTGTAGATTTCTTTTTCTTTTTCCATAGATGTTGTATCAACCGCATCTTTGTTTAAGAATAATGGATTTGCTGCAGCAATTTGCATACAAACTTCTTTTGCAACTTCATCTAGAACTTCTGAATCTTTGTCACAAGCAACTTCTACCAATACTCCAATTCTTCCGCCACCATGAATATAGCTCTTAACTATTCCGTTTTCAATAGAAAATTTAGTGAATCTTCTTACTGACATGTTTTCACCAAGTTTTGCTATTAAAGCTTTCAAGCTTTCTGAAACTACAGTTTCTCCTTCAAGCTTTTCATTAAGAATTTCTTCTACTGTTGTAACTGAAGTTTCCACTACTATTTTAGCTAACTTATCAGCAAAACCAATAAATTCTTCATTTAAAGCAACAAAATCTGTTTCACAGTTAAATTCAAGAACTGCTCCACTCTTTTTATCATCTGTAATATACGTCTTAACTATACCTTCTGCAGCAACTCTACCTGACTTCTTTGATGCATCCGCAAGTCCTTTTTCTCTTAAAAATTCAACAGCTTTTTCAATATTTCCATCTGTTTCTACTAATGCTTTTTTACAATCCATCATTTTAGAGCCAGTCATTTCTCTTAATTCTTTAACTAATTGTGCACTTATATTTGCCATAATCTAAATTCCTCCTAAATATAAAGTAATCCTTAATAACTAATAAAAGGGCAGGTAAATTGAACTTACTTACCCCTTTTATTTAAAATTATTCAGCTAATTGTTCGCCTTGTCTTCCTTCCATAATAGCATCAGCCATTTTAGCAGTTATTAATTTAACAGCTCTAATAGCATCATCATTACCTGGAATTACATAATCAATTTCTTCTGGATCACAGTTAGTATCTACAATTGCAACTACTGGTATTCCTAAAATCTTAGCTTCTAAAATAGCATTCTTTTCTTTTCTTGGGTCAACGATAAACATTGCTCCAACATTTTCAACGTCTAAGTTTCTAATACCACCAAGATTAGTTGTAAGCTTTTCCATTTGTAACTTAAGTTTTATAACTTCTTTCTTAGGAAGAACTTCAAAAGTTCCATCTTCTTGCATTTTTTCAATTTGTTCTAATTTTCTTATTCTACATTTGATAGTTGAAAAGTTTGTTAACATTCCACCTAACCATCTGTTATTTACGAAATGCATATTACTTCTTATAGCTTCGTCTTTTATTGCTTCTTGAGCTTGTTTCTTAGTTCCAACGAAAAGTATATCTTTTCCTTCTTCAGATACTTGTTTAACAAAGTTATAAGCTTCTTCAGCCTTCTTAACTGTTTTTTGAAGATCTATAATATAGATTCCGTTTCTTTCTGTGAAGATATAAGGAGCCATCTTAGGGTTCCATCTTCTTGTTTGGTGACCGAAATGTACACCTGCTTCTAATAATTGTTTCATTGATATTACTGACATTTTGTTACCTCCTTGGTTTTTACCTCCACTATCTTTAGCTCATAAATTCCCCTTAAATTAAGGGCACCTAATCTACAAATTGGATAGTGTGTGTATTTCTTATCTTAAGTAGTATATCATAAGGTATTTAACGTATCAACAAAAATTTTTCAATTTAGACATAAAAAAATAGCTATAGGATATTTTTTTATCTATAGCTACTTAATTTAGACACATTCAAAATCGTACCCTCAAGTGGCACCTTGTCTTAAGACAAAATATACAGCGCATCTTTTGTCTGTTATTTTATTTTAGGTTCCTTATTTAATCTTTTTTAATTCTTCTGTTAATTTTTCATTTAATATTCTAATGTAAGTTCCCTTCATACCAAGAGACCTAGATTCAATGACTCCAGCACTTTCAAATTTTCTTAATGCATTTACTATAACACTTCTAGTTATTCCTACTTTATCTGCTATCTTTGAAGCTACCAATAATCCTTCGCTCCCATTTAACTCTTCAAATATATGTTCAACAGCTTCTAGTTCAGAATAAGAAAGAGTTCCTATAGCCAATTGGACAACTGCTTTTTTTCTTGTTTCTTCTGCAATTTCATCTTGCATAGCTCTAAGCATTTCCAAACCTACAATAGTTGCACTATATTCTACTAATACTAAATCTTCATCTACAAAGGCATTACCAAATCTAGCTAATATTAATGTTCCTATTCTTTCTCTACTTCCTATAATTGGAACTATTGTTGATAGCTTATCTACCTTCTTGCATTTACCAATCTCTTGAAATACACAGCTGCCTTCATTGGGAAGATTTGCCAACGTCTCATTAACTTGCAAAAGTGACTTGTTGTAATCTTCCGGAAATTTTTTATCTTCTATTACCTTTTTTTTCATAGCATCACATTCAAAATCTTTACCAAAAGTATATCCAAGTACTTTCCCTTTTTTACTTATTATATACGTATTGCAATCAAGAACTTCACTTAATAATGTACATATATCTTGAAATGCTACAGGTTCTGTACCAGATTTCTGTAGAATCTTGTTTAACATCCTAGTTTTATTTAATAATGCTGACATATTCTTATCCTCCTTGACAACTGTATAACAATATTATTTAAACATTTGAAAAATAACTATCAAAATATGCCTTAAATAAAAATAATAAATTTGTTATAAAATTCTTAATTTATTGAATTTTTTTACAAGTTGCTATTAAAACTAGTTTATCATATAAAATCCTGCTTTTCAACACTCTTTTTATATCATTCGACAAAATGAGGCACATTCAAAAAAATAACAAGTCAGTATTCTAGTTTATTTTGCCTTAAGACAAAATAGACATAGCATCTTTGACTTGTTATTTTCTTTCACGTGCCTAATATTTCTTATTTATTAAAGTATTTGTAGTATTTATTTCTACGCCTCTTCTTCTGTATCTTTTTTCAACTCTTCTTTATAATTACATTCACCATTTGAACATTGTATATACTTTCCTTTTGTCTTTGAATATTTCAATACCATATAAGAATTACAATCAGGACATTTTTCTTTTACTGGCTCATACCAGCTTACAAACTTACATTCTGGATATCCCATACATCCAAAGAACTTCTTTCCTTTTTTGCTTTTCTTAGCTACAATAGTTTTTCCACACTCTGGACATGGTACGTCCAATTCTTCAACTATAGGTTTAGCATTTTTACATTCTGGATACCCTGGACATGCTAAAAATTCACCAAACCTCCCTCTTTTAATAACCATCATGCGTCCACATTTTTCACATTTTACATCACTAACTTTATCTTCAATTACAACCTTTGATATCTCTTTTTCAGCTTTCTCAATTGCAATTTTTAATGGATCAAAAAACTCTCCAACTATTTTAGTCCAATTTTCATTTCCGTCTTCTACATTATCAAGTTTTTTCTCCATATCTGCTGTAAAATCCACATCTACTATTTGTTTAAAATATTCACTTACAATATTATTTACTATATCTCCAAGTTCTGTTGGTACTAAGTTTTTCTTTTCACGAATAACGTAGTTTCTTCCAAGCAAAGTTGAAATAGTTGGTACATAAGTACTAGGTCTACCTATGCCCTTTTCCTCTAATAATTTAACAAATGATGCTTCAGTATATCTTGGTGCTGGTTGAGTAAAATGTTGAGTCCCTTTAAGTGAATCTGTTTTAAGTTCTTCATTCTCCTCTAGTTCTGGTAATAATACTGAATTTTCGTCATCTTCATTTGAATATTCATATATTTTCATAAAACCATCAAAAGAAATCACTGAACCTGATGCTTTAAATTTATAATCCCCATTTAATATATCTATTGAATTTGTATTTAGTTCACATGATGCCATTTGACTTGCTACAAATCTGTTCCATATTAATGAATATAATTTAAATTGTTCTGAATTTAAATTTTCTTTTGCAATTTGTGGTGTAATTTCTACATAAGTAGGTCTTATTGCTTCATGAGCATCTTGAATATTCTTTTTTCCTTTATATATTCTTGGAGAACTTGGCACATATTTTTCCCCATAAGTATTTTCAATAAATTCTTTAGTTTTTCCTTGTGCTTCTTCTGAAATTCTTACTGAGTCAGTTCTCATATATGTTATTAGCCCTACTGTTCCATAACCTTTTATCTCTACACCTTCGTAAAGTCCTTGTGCTATAGACATAGTTCTTTTAGTCATAAAATTTAATTTTTTATTTGCTTCTTGTTGAAGTGTACTTGTTGTAAAAGGCGGAAGTGGATTTCTATTTTTCTTCCCTTTCTTTATGTTTTTTACAATAAAGTTTCCATCTTCAAGTTCTTTGACAATTCTATTTGATATTTCTTCATTTTCAATTTCAATCTTTTTCTCTTTATATGTTGAAAGTCTCGCTGGAAACTTTTTTCTTTCTTTTTTAAGCATACAATCTATAGACCAATACTCTTTAGGAATAAATTCATTTATTTCTTTTTCTCTATCACATATTAATTTCAAAGCTACTGATTGCACTCTTCCTGCACTAAGCCCCCATTTTACATTTTTCCATAAAATCGGACTTATTTCATAACCAACAAGCCTATCTAATATTCTTCTTGCTTGTTGTGCATCTACTAAATCTAAATCAATTTTCCTTGCTTCTTTTATAGATGCTTTTACTGCTGATTTTGTAACTTCATTAAATACAATTCTACATGTTTCATCTTCTGAAATTTTTAAAATGTTAGCTAAATGCCATGAAATAGCTTCTCCTTCTCTATCAGGGTCGGTAGCTAGGTAAACTTTATCTGCTTTTTTAGCAGCTTTTCTTAATTTATCTATTAATTCTCCCTTTCCTCTAATAGTTATATATTTAGGAGTATAGTTATTATCTATATCAACACCCAATCTACTCTTAGGTAAATCTCTTACATGTCCCATTGATGCTTCTACAATATAATTTTTTCCCAAATATTTGCCGATTGTTTTGGCTTTTGCCGGCGACTCAACAATTACAAGTTTTTGACCCATAGTACAACTTCATAAAATTTATGAAGTATTCACCCCCCTATACATTTTAAATTGTTCTCACATAGTAATTTCCAGGCAAACAAATAATTTCACTTTTTATCTGCATCTCAAATAACAATGCATATAAAGCCCCTCTATCAACAGATGTATTTTTTAAAATATCATCTATGTGAACTGGTGCATCTGTTATTAACTCTAATATTTCACTTTTTTCTGGTGTAAACCTCATAGGTTTAATGTGAACATGTTCCAAGCTAAGTGTAACTCTTAAATCCTCTACATCTGTACAAATGGTAGCACCATCTCTAAGTAATTTATTAGAACCACTTGCTCCACTATACAATATTGAACCAGGCACAACAATAACTGTCTTATGTTGTTGTTGTGCAAGTCTAGCTGTTATTAATGATCCACTTTTTTCTGAAGCTTCTATTACTATTATACTTTCACTAAGCCCACTAATTATTCTATTCCTCCTAGGAAAGTTTTCTCCCATTGGTGGTGTACCAAGTAAAAATTCGGAAATTACTACGCCATTTTCTGCTATCTTTGAAAACAAAGCTTTGTTCTCAGATGGATAAGTTATGTCTATTCCACACCCTAATACAGATATGTTATATCCATTATTCTCTAAAGCAGTTTTATGTGCAATAGAATCTATTCCTCTTGCACCTCCACTTATAAGCGTTATATTATTAGTAATAAGCTCCTTTGTCAAGAGCTTTGTTACAGTTAGTCCATAAATTGAGCATTTTCTAGCCCCTACAACTCCTATAGATTTCTTATTTATAATATCTATATTTCCCATATAAAACAGAAAATATGGTGAATCCAAAATTCCACTCAATTTCTCTCTATATAAAGGATTAGCGTATGTAATATAACCTATACCTTTTTTAGATAATGTCTCTTTGAGATTTAACACTTCATAGTTTAAATCTTCTTTTTGAAAATTTTTTAATTTTTTTGAAATTATCTTATTTTCTTTCAATATATCTTCAAAATTGTTATATACGTTTTTCGCAGTTTCATATTTATCTACTAACTTTATTTTCCTATAATTTGATAAATTAACAAGTATTAACCATAAATCATAATCCATTTATCTGTATCCCTTTCTATATAATTTCTCCATTAATATTTTTTCTATAACTAAAAGCTTCTAGAATGTGTCCTTCTAAGATATCATTTTCACTCTCTATATCTGCTATTGTTCTTGATAATTTTATTACTTTACCATATCCTCTTAGAGATACACTACATGTATTATAATAATGTTTTAGAATTTCCGTACATTTTTTATTAACTCTGCATATTTCAAAAATATCTTTTCCTTTTATATCAGAATTATATTTATATGTTGTATTTTTAAATCTTTTCATTTGAATTTCCCTAGCTCTAAAAACATTTTCCCTCATGATCTTTGAATCATATGAATCCTTTTCATTCTTTATTTCATCATAATTCAATCTAGGTACATAATTTATGATATCAATTCTATCTAATAAAGCACTTGAGAATTTTTTAGAGTATTTCTTAATTCTAGTATTAAAATAGTACTTATCATCATTACCATCTTTATCTTCATTATTTTCAACAGGATTAAATGCTCCAATTAATAGAAAATCAGCTGGCATTTGATAGCTTCCACTAAGTCTATTTAAATTTACACATTTTTCTTCAAGAGGCTCTCTTAAAGATTCTAAAACATCTTTTTTAAATTCTAAAATTTCATCTAAAAATAATATTCCGTTATGTGCAAGTGTTATTTCGCCTGGCTTTATTTCCTTTCCTCCACCAATTAATGCCGGCCTTGTAGTTGTATGATGTGGAGCTCTAAAAGGTCTGCTAATGTGTGAAGTCTTTTTTATAAGACCACATGCACTATAGATTTTTGCAATTTCTATTAATTCTTCTTGAGATAAAGATGGTAAAATTGATATTAACGCTTTTGCAAGCATTGTTTTACCACATCCTGGTTCTCCATAGAGAATAATATTATGATTTCCAGCTGCAGCTATTTCTAGTGCTCTTTTAGATGAATGCTGACCTATAATACTACCATAATCTACCGAATCATAACTTTCTTCGCTTTTAAGTTCGTTGTCTGCTTCATAAGGAAGTACGTCTTCATATGTAATATACGAAATCACTTCTTTTAAAGTTTTCAAAGGATAATACTCTCCTCCTTCAAAATAATAGCTCTCTTCTAAATTGTCATAAGGAAAAATAAACTTATTAACTTTTTCCTTAGCACCTTCGATTATTATAGGTATAGTTCCTTTTACTCCTTTAAGTTCACCAAATAAAGATAATTCTCCAAATACTATGCAATCATCCATACTTTTTCTGCATATTTGATTAGACTCCATAAGAATTCCAAGTGCAATAGGTAAATCTAAAAGAGAACCTATTTTCCTTACATCTGCTGGAGCCAAATTAATAGTAATTCTTCCCAAGGGGAACTCAAAGCCACAATTTGTAATTGCTGCTCTAACCCTCTCCTTGGCTTCTTTTACTGAGGTATCAGGAAGTCCAACTATATTAAATACTGGTAATCCCTTAGATATATCTACCTCAACATTTATTAAGAAACCTTCTAAACCATTGTGCGTTGCACTAATTATTTTTACTGCCATATAAATCACCCACTAAAGATTATAGACACACTTTCAAATATTAATTCTTTAAAAATAATTTTGTTTAACTTATTTTCAAATTGTTAATAATCTTAAACAAATGAAATGAATACTAGGCACATTCAAAAAAATAACAAGTCAGTATGCTAGTCTATTTTGTGTGATACTACGTCGGTATGTTCACATAATAGTCCAGTATGATGCAAACATACCTCCTTGTCTGGCACAAAATATACATCGCATCTTTGAATTGTTATTTTCTTTCATGTGCCTAATTCTAAAGTTGGAGTGATTTAGTGAAAAAATTAAATAAAGAGATAGGTAATTATTGTGAAAATTTAGCTAAAGAATATTTACAAAAAAATAAATATCATATATTAGATTGTAATTTCAGAACTTTCTTAGGTGAGATAGATATTATATGCATTCAAGATGATTTGTTAATAATTATTGAAGTTAAAGGTAGATATAGTTATGATTATGGTTTACCTAAAGAATCAATTAATATTTCAAAACAAAAATCCATAATAAAAGTTACTAACGCTTATATTTATTATAAAAAATTAATTAACATTAATATAAGATTTGACGTTATAGAGGTTTATTTAAATCCAGAAAATACACTGTTTAAAATAAATCATATAAAGGATGCTTTTAGATTAAATTGATAACCTTAAGGTATTAATTTCAATGCTCAATTTTCAATCATTGAAAATTGAGCATTTTAAGCCTCTTACTTATAATAATTTTGTCAAAAAGCTATTTCTATGTATGTCGCATTTTCCATACATTTTTAAAGCTTCTATATGTTTTGAAGTGCCATATCCAACATTATTTTCAAAATCATAGTTTGGATATTTTTCAGCATATTCCTTCATAAGATTGTCTCTATACACTTTTGCTAGAATTGATGCTGCAGCAATACATGCACTTTTTGTATCTCCTTTTATAACTGCCTTATTTTCTATCTCAATATTCTTAACTAAATACCCATCAGATAATACTAATTCAGGCTTTATACTAAGTGAATTACAACTCTCTAAAAATACTTTATTATTAGAAAAAGATATACCTTTTTCATCTATTTCTTCATTTGAAGAAGCTGCTATATGGTAACCCAGTGCTCTTTCTTTTATAATCTCCGAAAGCTCTTTTCTCTTAGATTCATTTACTTTCTTAGAATCATTTATATATAAAATCAAGTCTTTATCTAAAACATTTAAATCCAATATAACACTACAAGCAACTATCGGACCTGCAAGAGGACCTCTTCCTACTTCGTCTACTCCTGCAACATATCTATAGTTTCCAAAAGATTTATCAAAGTCATACATTGATTTAACTCTTTGGACTTCATTTAAGTATGAATCTAATTCTCTTTGAATTTTATTTTTAAAAGATAATACATTCTTTCTTTTATCTTCTTTTAACCAATTTATAATTTTTGTATACTCTCCATTTTTATATGAATCAACTATTGAAATTTTAGATACTTCTTCTTTAATTTCTATAAATGACAAAGACCTTATATCTTTATTAATTATCATCGCTTTTCTCTTCTAGTGGCCGTTCTAATGAAATATTGCCAATCTTCCCACCTCTAAACTCATCAAGTAAAATAACAGCTATTCTATTATAGTCAATTTGTCCTCCTGAAATTAGAGTTCCTCTCTTTTTGCCTATAGCGTCTAAAGTATCTACCGGATTTTCAAAAACTTCAGTTAATTTATATCTCTCTTTTAATTTAACCTCATAACTCTTTTGTAGTCTCTCTACAAGTTTTAAGGCTAATTCTTCTATATCCATTATTTCATCCTTTATCGCTCCTGTAAAAGCTAAATTTAAAGCTGTTTCATCATCTTCAAACCTAGGCCATAATACTCCTGGAGTGTCTAAAAGTTCAATTCCTATATCTGTCTTTATCCATTGTTTGCTCTTAGTAACTCCTGGTCTGTCACCTGTTTTAGCTATATTATTTCTTGCCATTTTATTTATAAATGTTGATTTACCTACATTAGGTATTCCAACAACCATAACTCTTGTTGTTATATTAACCATACCTCTTGTTTTTAATCTATCATGCTTTTCTTTTAAAAGAGTAAGTAGCATAGGTTTTATATTTTTAAGTCCATCACCTTTTAAACAGTTGACTTCTAATACTCTAACATCTTCTTTAGTTAAATATTTAATCCATTCTTTAGTTATAGCACCATCAGTTAAATCACTTTTATTTAAAAGTATAATTCTTGGTTTTCCTTCTAATAATTTTTCAATATCTGGATTAGCTGAGCTTCTTGGAATTCTAGCATCTCGTATTTCAATAACAGCATCAACTAATGTTAAATTTTCTTTAATTTCTCTTTGAGTTTTTTTCATATGCCCTGGGAACCAATTAATTGCCATATAGATCCCTCCTTAAATTTATTTGTAAGTATAAAAAAAAGGGACTGAAACAGTCCCTTTTAATACTATCTAGTTAATAATTCTTTAACTTTAGCAGACTTACCAACTCTATCTCTTAAGTAGTAAAGTTTAGCTCTTCTTACTTTACCTCTTCTTGAGATCTCGATTTTCTCGATAATTGGCGCATTCATTGGGAAAGTTCTTTCAACTCCAGTTCCTAAAGCAACTCTTCTTACAGTGAAAGTTTCTCTTAGTCCACCATTTTGTTTCTTAATTACAGTACCTTCGAACATTTGTACTCTTTCTCTTGTACCTTCTTTAACCTTAACATAAACTTTTACGTTGTCTCCAACTCTAAATTTTGGTAGGTCAGTTCTGATTTGTTCAGCTTCAATAGCTCTTATTATTTCGTTCATTGTGTATTCCCTCCTTAAAGATAATTTGACGTTCTTAACATAATATATACTGACAGAGGAACGCCCGTACTAACACAATTTTTATCATATCACATATTTTTTTATTTTTCAACAAAAATTATGTATTATTTTTATTTATCTGTATTATTCTTTAAAATCTTAATATCTTCTTTAGTCAAAGTTATATTTTGGTACAAATCTGGTCTATTTTTTTTAGTTATCTTCAGAGACTTAAACCTTCTCCATTTTCTTACATTTTCATGATGTCCAGATAATAATATTTCTGGTACTTTATCTCCTTCAAAATCTTCTGGTCTAGTATATTGAGGATATTCTAATAATCCATTATAAAAGGATTCTTCCATAAAACTTTCTTCTTTTCCAAGAACGCCTGGAACAAGTCTTAAAATGCAGTCTATGACTGGAATTGCAGCCATTTCTCCTCCAGTTAAAACAAAATCACCAAGTGAAATTTCCATATCTATATACTTATAAACTCTTTCATCTATTCCTTCATAATGCCCACATAGAAATATGAGATTCTCTTCTTTAGAAAGTTCTTTTGCGAGCTCTTGATTAAAAGTCTTCCCTCTAGGCCCTAGAAATATTACCTTACCTTTATTATTTTCTTTTGCATTCCTTATAGCATCCGCTATAGGTTGAGGTGCCATAACCATACCGGGTCCACCACCATAAGGATAGTCATCAACTTTTTTATGTTTATTTAAAGTATAATCTCGTATATTTAACAAACTGAAGTTAACTAAATTATTTTCTCTTGCTCTTCCTATAATACTATGGTCAAAAATAGAAAACATCTCAGGGAATAGTGTCAATATACTAATCTTCATCTTGCCATTCACCAACCGGTTTAATAACTATCTTCTTTGAATTAATATCAACGCTAAGTACTATATCCCTAAGAACTGGTATCAATAATTCTTTAGGTTCTTGAATCCAATATACATCATTATTAGGAGTGCTTATTACATCAAAAATTCTTCCAAGTTCTTTTTCATTAGTATCATATACTGTACATTCTTTTAAATCCGAAACATAATAAGTATCTGCTGGAAGTTCAGGTTGATTGTCACGTGGTACTTCAATATATTTTTCTTTATACGTCTCAGCATCATTCATAGAGTCTATTCCTTCTATTTTTAATATAACCCTATCCTTTTGAAATTTAACTCCTAAGATATTTTTTTCTACCCCACCTACTAAAACAGTTTTTAGACGTTTAAATTTATTAACATCTTCTGTTAAAGGATAAACTTTAACTTCACCTTTAATTCCATGGGTATTTACAATTTGACCAATTTTAAATAATTTGTCCAATCTTTTCACCTCTATTTTTTATATTTAATTTATTAAAATAATTAGGCACTATTAAAAAATTGACTTGTTATTTTCTTTCTAGTGCCTTAACGTATGCTCTCGAAAATATACATCAATTTAATTTTCAATTACTTGTTATATATTGTTACTTTTACACTTTCATATTATAGATAACCCAGTTCCCAGTTACTCTTGTACCCTGCATACATATCCAAAACTAGAAATAAACGGGCATTATTTTGTGGAGTGTTACATCAAAACCTTCAGTAGCTGGAACAAATGCATACCCCCTTATTTCGGCGAGTTATACGCATAAGTACGATTTTCACCTTGGGTATCTATAAACTACTATTTCTTTTCAGATACCTAAAAAGAGTTAGGTTAACCCTAACTCTTGATTTTTAGATGATTTCTACTATAACTCGTTTATTCTGTTTAACTGCTACAGCTTTTACAACTGTTCTTATAGCCTTTGCAATTCTTCCTTGCTTACCTATAATCTTCCCCATATCTTCTGGTGCTACTGTTAATTTCAGTATTATAGATTGTTCTTCATTCACTTCATTAACAATAACTGAATCTGGGTTATCAACAAGGGATTTGGCCATAAATTCAACTAATTCCTTCATAAACGTCCACAATTAGTATAGACTAATTGCAGAATTCACCTCCAAAAATTACTTAGTAACACCTGCATTAGTGAAAAGTCTTTTAATTACATCTGTTGGTTGTGCTCCCTTAGCGATCCATTCAGTAGCTTTTTCTTCATTGACTTTAAAGTCAATTGGTTCAGTTAATGGATTATAATATCCAATTTCTTCGATGAATTTACCATCTCTTGGCGCTCTTGAATCTGCAACAACTATTCTATAGAAAGGTGCTTTTTTAGAACCCATTCTTCTTAATCTAATTTTTACTGCCATTTTTAATTTCACCTCCTTTAAAGATAATTATATATTTTAGGCATCTGATAATTAATTAACCAAGATGCAAAATAGACAAATAATATTGGTTTATTCTTTGAATATACCTTAACTCTAGAAAGGTAATTTCCCAAATAAGCCACCCTTCTTTGATTGCTTTTGAAATGATTTCATTTGCTTCATTTGCTTTTTCATCATTTCATAGCCCTTCATGAGTTTGTTAACTTCTTGCACACTTGTACCTGATCCTTTTGCAATTCTGTTTTTTCTTGATGCAGATTTTGCTATAAGGCTTGGATTTTTTCTTTCTTTAGCAGTCATAGATTGAATAACTGCCTTACTTTTATCAAGTGCTTCTGTTCCTTTTTCAAAATCAACTCCTTGAAGTTCTTTTGAATTCATGCCAGGTATCATTTCTAAAATTTTATTTAACGGTCCAAGCTTCTTCATTTGTTCCATTGCCATTAGATAATCATCAAAATTAAATTCTTGATTTAACATCCTCTTACCTAAATCAGCAGCTTCCTTTTCGTCAATAGCTTCTTGAGCTTTTTCAATAAGTGATAATACATCACCCATTCCAAGTATTCTTGATGCCATTCTGTCAGGATGAAACACTTCAAAATCATTCATTTTTTCACCAATACCAGCATATTTAATTGGTTTATCAATTATGCTTTTGATTGAAAGTGCAGCTCCACCTCTAGTATCACCATCTAATTTTGTTAATATAACTCCGCTTAAGTCTAAATCATTATTAAAACTTTCTGCTACATTAACAGCATCTTGACCTGTCATTGAATCAACAACTAATAATATTTCTGATGGTTTTACATTTTCTTTTATATTTTTCAATTCCTGCATTAATTCCTCATCAATATGAAGTCTACCTGCAGTATCTATAATAACTACATTATTACCATTATCTTTTGCATGAGCTATTCCATTCTTTGCAATTTCAACAGGATTAACTTTATCACCCATAGAGAATACAGGAATCTCAATTTGTTTCCCTACAACCTCTAATTGCTTTATAGCTGCAGGTCTATAAATATCACATGCTACTAATAGTGGTTTCTTATTATCTTTTCTAAGGTTTAACGCAAGCTTACCGCACATGGTAGTTTTACCTGCTCCTTGTAGCCCAACTAACATTATAACTGTAAGTCCTGAACTACTGTAGTTAAGTTTACTTTCACTTCCACCCATAAGATTAGTAAGTTCTTCATTAACTATTTTTATCACATGTTGTCCTGGTGTTAAACTTTCAAGTACTTCATTTCCAACACACTTAGAACTAACAGAAGAAATAAATTGTTTAACAACTTTATAGTTAACATCTGCTTCTAATAAGGCAAGCTTTACTTCTCTCATGGCTTCTTTTATATCTTTTTCAGTCAACTTTCCTTTACCTTTTAATTTTCTGAAAGTTTCCTGTAATTTTTCACCTAATCCTTCGAAAGCCATGTTTGTCTCCTCCTTATAAATTTTCTAGTTTCTCTTTATATTTTATAATATCCTCATCATCTATGGAATACTTATTTTTTAAATACTCTAAAAAATTTATAATTTCTTTTTCCCTGTCCATACTCTTTTGAAGTAAGTTAAGCTTACTTTCATAGGAGAGAAGTTGTTTATAACATCTTTTGATTAAATCATGAATAGCTTGACGACTCGTTTCATTAAGTTCTGCTATTTCAGATAAAGATAAATCGTCATTATAATACCATTGCATAATTCCACTTTGCTTTTGTGTTAATAATGGACCATAAAAATCCATAAGCAACGAAATTTCAACTCTATCTTCCATTTAATCACCTTACCTACAAAAAAGATTTTAACAGGATTTTTTACATGTGTCAAGTACTTTTACTTAACACATAATTTTTTTATGATTTACAGTTCACAATGCACAATTGATGATGAAATTTCTTCAAAATTTCTAAAATCACTATATTTGAGCATCTTAATTAACTTTGAATTTATATATGTGTTACGAATCTCCGAAGGAGATTCGTAACACTGAACATTGAGCATTGTTTTATATTAATGCTTCTGCAAAACCTTCTGCATCAAATTTTTGAAGGTCATCAATGCCTTCTCCAACTCCTATATATCTAACTGGGATCTTCAAACTTTGTTTTATTGATAAAACTACTCCACCTTTTGCAGTTCCATCTAATTTAGTTAATATTATCCCATCAATCGGGCAAGCTTCCATAAAATGTTTCGCTTGAATTACAGCATTTTGTCCTGTAGTTGCATCTAGTACAAGCAAAGTTTCTTTTCTATAATCTTCTAATTCTCTGTCTATTATTCTATTTATCTTTTCAAGCTCATTCATTAAATTCTTTTTGTTATGAAGTCTTCCAGCTGTATCACAGATTAATAAATCAACATTTCTAGCTTTAGCTGCCTCTATAGCATCAAAAACTACTGCTGCTGGGTCCGAACCTTCTTGATGCTTTACTATATCAACACCTGCTCTAGTACTCCAAACTTCAAGTTGATCTATAGCTGCTGCTCTAAATGTATCTGCAGCAGCTAACAATACCTTTTTGCCTTCTTCTTTATTTTTAGCTGCAAGCTTTCCAATAGAAGTTGTTTTACCAACACCATTAACTCCAATTACAAGCATTACTTTTTTGCCTTTTTCATCATATTCATAAGAACCTTCAAGTAATATATCTCTTATTACTTCCTTTAATGCAGGTTTAACATCCTTAGGATCATTTATCTTTTCTTTACGTATCTTGTTTCTTAATCTTTCTATAATATTCACTGTAGTATCCATTCCCACGTCTGATATAATTAATATTTCTTCTAATTCTTCATATAAATCCTCATCTATAGTTATTGCTAAATTTAAAACTTCATTTATTTTATCAGTTAATCCATCCCTAGTCTTTGTTAATCCTTCTTTTAGTTTATTAAATAAATTTCCAAACAAATTCATTTCCTCCTAAATTAAAATTTTCTGATCAAGTGAAACTTGATTCAGGTGGGGTTTGATCCCCATCTGAATCTTAGTTGAACCCATCCAGGAACGTGCAGCCGTTATCTCCCACTTAAAGAAGTGGGAGCGTTACGGATGCTAGCTATCGGATAAGTCTACTGATACTACTTTAGATATTCCTTTTTCCTCCATAGTTACTCCATATATAATATCACTGACTTCCATAGTACCTTTTCTATGGGTTATAATTATAAATTGAGTATTTTTAGAAAATACTTTTAGAAATTCTGCATACCTATACACATTTGCATCATCTAGTGCTGCTTCTATTTCATCTAGTATACAAAATGGAGTTGGCTTCATTTTTAAAATTCCAAAAAGTAATGCTATTGCTGATAAAACTTTTTCCCCACCTGACATCAAATTAATATTTTGAAGTTTTTTACCTGGCGGCTCTACATTAATATCAATATTAGATGTAAGTTCATCACCTTCACCTAAAATAAGTTCTGCACTCCCACCTTTAAATAAATCTTTAAAAGTCTCATTAAAGTTATAATTCAAAATTTTAAAGTTTTCTCTAAATAAAATTTTCATTTCACTAGTCATCTCTTCAATAACAGAATTTAATTCTTTCTTAGCATTTTCTAAATCCTCTGCTTGTGATGACATAAACTCATACTTATCCTTTATTTCTTCATATTCTTCTATGGCAGCTAAATTTACTACTCCAATCTTTGTTATTTTACCCTTTATACCAAAAATTTCTTCCTTTAAAGATTCCTCATGAATTACTGGTTCACATATATCTAGTGCTTCTGCATATGTTAATTCTAGCTCCTCATTAAGTTTTTTATAAGCATGTTCCTTATCCGTTTCCTTTTTAGCCTTAATTATTTCTCTTTTATTAACTTCCATTTCCCTCAAGCTAATTTCATCTAAAATGCCACTTATCAAATTATCTTTCTCTTTAAATTCTTGTTTTAGTTTTTCTTTTACTAGGTCTTCATCTTTAAAATTTAATTCTAATTTAGTAATGCTAATAGTGTTATCTTCTATATTTTTATTTTTAACTTTTATATTTAAATTTAAACTTTCAATACTATTTTTATTTTCAGCATTTTCTTTATTTAAAAGTTCATTCTTAATAGCTAAATCATGAATTTCTTTTTCTATTCTCGAAAATTCATTTTTTTTATTTTCAATAGCTTCATCTAAAGTTGCCTTATTTATTTTCATTTCTGTAAGCTTAGTATCATTACTATTTACTTCTTGTGATTTTACTCTTATTAATTCTTCTAAGTTTATACTTTTACTTTTATTAACTGTATTTTCAGTTTCAATGGATTTAATTTCAGTTTCTTTAATTTTGAGCTTTTCAAATATAATTTCTTTTTCATTTACTATTCTTTCAAGTTCTTCTTTAGATATTTCTAAATTTGCTTTTAATTTATTAGTATCATTTTGTAACCCTTGAATTTCACTTTCTTTTTTAGTTAATTCAATATTTTTTTCATGAACTTCATCTCTTTTATTCAATATATCTTCATCTAAATTTTTGATTTCTTCTTTAAGGTCTTGAACTAACTTTATTAATTCTTCATAATGTTCTTTCTTATGGTGTATATCTTTTGTTAATTCTTCAATTTCTCTTTTTCTACCTAGAACATTAGAATTTTTTCCTTTTATGCTACCACCAGTTAAAGATCCCCCCGGATTTAATACTTCACCATCTAAAGTAACAATCTTATAACCATATTTTCCAATACGTGCAATATTAAGAGCACAATCCATATTAATACAAATTATTGTTCTTCCAAGAACATAATTCATTATATTATCATACTCTTTATCGTAAGAAATTATGTCACTTCCAATGCCAATATAACCGTTAGCTTCAGTAATGCTTTTACCTAATTCTAATTTTCTGCCTCTTATTATATTTAAAGGCAAAAATGTTGCTCTTCCTAAGTTGTTTTTTTTCAAATATTCAATAAGAACTTTAGCTATTTCTTCATCTTTTGTTATTACATTAGATATTGCAGCTCCTAATGCTATTTCTATAGCCGTTTCATAATTCTTTTCAACAGTAAAAACTTCGCCTAAAACTTTAGTGTCACTAACAGAGGTAATCTTTTCCTTGTGAACTGACTCCATCAATGATTTTACAGACCTATTATACCCTTCATAGTGTTTCTCTAGGTTTTCTAACATAGCCTTATTCGCATCAAGTTTAGTTAAAATCCTATTCATTTCTCTAAGCTCATTTTCCTTTTTAGTTAAATTGGCAGATAATGAACTTATTTTTTTCTTACCTTCTACTATTTCTAAATTTAATAATCTTATCTTGTCTTTCTTATGTTCAATATCATTATTTAATTCTTTATAAGTTGCTAGATCAATTACTATATTATTTTCTAGAGATGATATAGATGAATTTAAAGTTTCTCTCTTTTCTTCTCTCAGTGAAATATCTTTATTTAATATAGTAATCTCATTTTTTACATCGGAATTATTTCTTAAAAATTCAAATTCTCCTTCTTTTAAAACTTTAAGCTCCTCTTCAATGCTTTTAAGCTCTCTAGCACTTTTTGCATTGTGTTCTTCTAGCTTTTCAATATCTTGATTTTTAAATTTTTGTTCTTCTAGTCTTTTAGCTAATTCTTCTTTTAATATTATCTTATTTTCATTTATTTGACTTATTTTAGTTGCAACATCACTTAATTCATAGTTATTTCTATTAATTTTCTCTTCAAAACTCTTGATTCTCTCTTTGTAAAGTTCAATATTTTTTTCATCTTCACTAACTATTTCTTTCAAATTATAATATTGTTCTTTTTCTTCTAAAGTTTTCTTTTCTGTTTCCTCTATCTTATATTCTAAGGCTCTCAGTTTTTCTTTATCACTAGCTATATCTTTTCGTTTATCTTCAATACCTTTAATTTTTAATTCTAAATCTTCATTGAAGCTTTTTAGTTCTTCTTCCATATTCTTTATAGTATGAACTATAAGTGATACTTCTTTTTTCTTTAAATCCTTAGATAATTCATTAAACTCTAATGCCTTTTCTCTTTCAATCCTTAAGGGTTCAATTCTCTCTTCATAAGTTGACAAAATATCATTTATTCTAACTAAATTATCATCAGTATTACTTAACTTTTTTTCAGCTTCTTCTTTTCTATTCTTAAATTTCACAATACCTGCCGCTTCTTCTAAAAGAGATCTTCTATCTTCTGGTTTACCACTTAAAATTGCTTCGATTTTACCTTGTCCAATTAATGAATATCCTTCTTTACCTATTCCTGTATCCATAAAAAGGTTTGTTACGTCTTTAAGCCTACATTTTGAATTATTTATTAAATATTCAGATTCTCCTGACCTGAATATTCTTCTAGATACTGTCACCTCATTATATGCTGTTGATAATTGTTCATCGCTATTATCAAGAGTTAACGAAACTTGTGCAAGCCCAACAGCTTTTCTAAACTGAGTTCCAGAAAATATTACGTCTTCCATCTTTCCGCCTCTTAAAACCTTAACACTTTGTTCTCCAAGTACCCATCTTACAGCATCAGAAATATTACTTTTCCCACTTCCATTAGGGCCTACAACAGCTGTCACACCCTTTTTAAATTTCAATTCTGTTTTATCAGCAAAGGATTTAAACCCTCTTATTTCTAAAGATTTTAAAAACAATCCATTCACTCCTTATCTTTGAAATATTGCTGGTATAAAACTTATAATCATAGCTAAAGCCATAAAAATAACTAATGCAATTGTCATCTTTTTTCTAGTCTTATTTTTCATATAAACACCCCTCGTTATAATTAAGTTTATATTAAAGATTAATAAATATCAATCAATACATATCTTAACTTTAATAAAAAATATAAAGCAATTTTTTAGTTTTTAATTGTGCCTAAGTATAATATATTAAAAGCGAGAGTTTCCTCTCGCTAATATATTATATCTAATTTTTTATCTTTTAGACAGAGTTTTATCTGTCCTCTTTCAATTTTATCATCTTGCTCTACCATAATTAATTTATCATTTTCTTTAAGTTTATTAAAATATATTTTTTTATTAGCATAAAGCTTACTTAAATCTTTAGAATTAATATGAATGAGTGCATTTTTTTCGTGTTTCATATTTTCTAAAATTATATCCACTAATAAGCTTCCTTCCACTAGTTCTCTAAAAGAAGGGTGAAATGGTCCAGCTATAATATCTCTTCCTTCATTTATACTTTCTGTTGGTTGAAGTCCTATTCTTATTACATTAACGTTGTTTTTTCTATACATGTCATACATAACTTTACTTATATTCACTGCTTCTTCTAAAGAATATGGAACGTACTCATTACATTTACACATTTTTTCCATCGGTGTATCTTTTATAACTAACGCTGGATATATTCTGCAAATTTCTGGTTTCATCTTAATTGATGTTTTAGTTGTGTAGATATCCTTCTCAAATGTATCTCCTGGAAGTCCTGGCATTATTTGATGACCTAAAACAAATTCATATTCCTTAATTAGTTTAGATGCATTTATAACGTCCTGTACACTATGACCTCTTCCAGCTTTTTTTAATACATCTTCATCTAGTGACTGAACTCCAAGTTCTATTATATTAACTCCATACTCTTTAAGATAATTTAATATATAATCATTTATATAATCTGGTCTTGTAGAAAGTCTTATTTTATCTATAAGTCTTTTATCTTTAAACTCTTTAGCTACTTCTAAGAGCTCCCTTTGTTTTTCTTCCCTTATTCCCGTAAATGTTCCGCCGAAAAATGAAACCTCAATAGTTGCACTCTTATTTTGTATTGTTTCTAAATATTCATTTATTGTATTCCTTACAGTTTGTGCTGTAACATCGTCCCCAGCACCAGTTATTCTATCCTGATTACAAAACACACAATTGTGAGGGCATCCTTCATGTGGTACAAATATAGGGATTATATAATAATTCTTACTCATTTATACCTTCCAACATATCTAACGCTTGTTTAGCTGCATTTTGTTCTGATTCTTTTTTACTATAGCCCGAGCCTTCACCCATAAGCTTTTTATCTATAATCACATTGGTGAAAAATTTTCTTCTATGAGGCGGCCCTTCATATCTTGTTAATTCATATTGAATTATTACCTCTCCATCTTTTTGAAGAAGTTCTTGCAGCTTTGTCTTAAAGTCTAATATTATCTCATTATTTATAGCTTTGTTTATTACTTCTTCAAAATGAAGTAATATAAAATCTCTTACAAAGCCAATACCTTTATCTAAATACACAGCTGCAATTACTGCTTCAACTGCATCCGCTTGTATTGAAATTCTTTCTCTTCCCCCTGTAATTTCTTCACCTTTACTCATTCTAATATAATGACCAAGATTTATTTTTTTTGCAATTTCATAAAGGGAATTTTCACAAACTATCAAACTTCTTATTTTAGTTAATTCTCCTTCACTTTTATGCTTAAAATTATTAAAAAGATATTCAGTAATACAAAGTTGCAATACTGAATCTCCTAAGAATTCAAGTCTTTCATTATATTCAGCATCTTTAAATTGGTTCCCAAAAGAACTGTGTGTAAGTGCTGTTTTTAGCAAAGTATGATTATTAAAACAAACTCCTAAGTTTTCTTCTATTTCTTTAAGTGTATATCTATTCATGTATTCCACTCCTTAAAGTTTATTCTTCAACTTGCTAAAACATTTTCTTTCAGATGTTTGATATAACAAATTCAAGAATAAACTAATTAATCTGATGTCTAGTAGCACTCTCATCTCTTTAGCTATAGGCTGAGAAATCCCACGCTCCTAGCCTGTGTTGTTTGTACTCCACCCAGGATACATTGTGACCCTTGAGGGTATTAGGTGCCCCTTGTTGGTACATTGTGACCCTTGTGGGGATAAATTCAGCTGAAGTATAAAACTCCACCTGAAAAGTTTCACTTTGTAAGAAAATATAAAATCCCGCAAATGTGCGGGATTATTCTATTCTTCGTGATGAGCTTTTACGTAATTGACAACATCTCCAACTATTTTAAAGTTTTCAACATCTTCATCAGGTATTTCCATATCTAGGTCATCTTCTAGAGCCATTATAAGTTCAACTATATCTAATGAGTCAGCATTTAAATCTTCAATAAATGATGCTTCCATAACAACGCTTCCTACATCGACACTTAACTTATCAGCAATAATTGCTTGGATTTTTTCAAACATTAATTTCACCTCCCACGTTCTACATTTAGATAATAGTATATATTGTGTAAATCGTCAATATTAGTTTCAATAATATTTTAATTAATTTTCCATAGAAAACTCATTTTTCATATCATTTAACACATCATTTTCATAAAAAATTTTAGTTTGTTTAATAGAGTTTTTAAATGCTTTTGCATCTGAACTACCATGGGCCTTTATGCATATTCCATCAACACCTAAAAATGGTGCTCCTCCATATTCTTTGTAATCAAACTTTTTCATTATATTTTTTAATACGGGTTTTAATAGTACTACACCTAATTTAGATATAATTGATGATTTAAGTACTTCATCCTTTATTATTCCTAAAATACTTGAGGCGGAGCCTTCATACATTTTTAAAGCTGTATTTCCTACAAAACCATCACTTACTAAAATATTAGTATCACCTGTAGGTATTTCTCTTGGTTCTATATTTCCTTTAAAGTTAAGAGAATTTTCTTCTTTTAAAAGTTTAAATGTAGCTTTTGTAAGTTCATTTCCTTTTTCTTCTTCTTCTCCAATATTTATAAGTCCTATACTAGGATTTTTCACATTAAAAATCTTTTGATAATAGATTTTTCCCATTTTCGCAAATTGGACTAAAGATGCTGGTTTGCAATCAACATTAGCCCCAACATCTACTATCATAAAATTTCCACGTCTACCTGGCATTATAGGTGCAAGGGCAGGTCTTTCTATCCCCTTAATTCTTCCTACAATTAAAGTGCATCCAGCTAAAAATGCGCCAGTACTTCCTGCTGATATTATCCCATGACAAGTTCCATCTTTAACCAAATTTAAAGCCTTAACTATGCTAGAATCTTTTTTTCTTCTTAAGGCCATTACAGGATGTTCATTAGGTGAAATCACTTCTTTAGCATCAATAACAGTAACTTTATCTTTAGGATAAGTATATTTAGCTAATTCTGAATTTATAATTTCTTTTGGTCCTGTAATATATAATTCAATATTATCATATTCTTTTAAAGCTTGAATTGCTCCATCTATTACAGCTACTGGTGCATTATCTCCACCCATTCCATCTATAGCTATCTTCATATAATAACCACCCTTCATTTTAGGCACGTGAAAGAAAATAACAAGTCAAAGATGCGATGTATATTTTGCGTCAGACGAGGATGCATGTTTTCCTCATAGTGGACTATTAGGTGAACATGTTGACGAAGCATGACACTAAGTGAAACTTTTCAGATGGAATTTTATATTCCACCTGAATTTAGTTGAACTTGTCTTAAGACAAAATAGACTAGCATACTGACTTGTTATTTTTTTGAATGTGCCTTATCTGCATAAATAACAAAAAAAGAAAAGAAAGTCATAAAGACTTTCTTTTAGTTTTCAGAAGCTACAACTTCCTTACCTTTGTAAAAACCACAATTTTTACATACTCTATGAGCAAGTTTCATTTCGTGGCATTGTGGACATTCAACTATGCCAGGTAAACTAGCTTTAAAAGTTTGTGCTCTTCTTTTCTTTGTTCTTGCGCTACATTGCTTTCTTGCTGGATTTCCCATACTTACACCTCCTTATTGTCAAACAAACCTTTTAGGGCTTCAAAACGTATATCTACGTCTTCTTTATTACAAGAACATGTATTATAATTAAGATTACATCCACATTCTTGACAAAGTCCTTTACAGTCGTTCATGCAAACTCTTTTAATAGGTAACGTTGAAATTATACTAGTTTCAACAATCTCTGTGATGTCTAAAACATCATCCATTACAACAATAGCCTCATCATCTTCTGTGCTTCTATTGGTTGTAAACCTTTCTTCTATATCAATATCTATTGGATAGATAAAGGTATCTAAGCATCTTGAACATATCATTTCTAAATTAGCTTTAATTTTAGCACTTAATATTAACATATCACTATCTGATAAAATCACTCCAATAACTTCACAAGAACCTATGGGATTAATTATATCCCCTTCAAAGTTAAACTGTGGTATCTCAAATGTGTAATTAAAATTTTTGCTTCTATCTTTACCTGAAATAATATCTGAAATTTGTACTTTCATAAATTTATAGGGTATATTATATAATAAACTTATTTTAAATTATACAATAGTCTCCCCTTTTCAACTCCTTAGCACATATATTTATAAAACAAACACAATTTATTATATAAATTGCATGATTAAAAGTCAAGTTATTTATATTAAATTACTAACTAAGACACATGAAAGAAAATAATAAGTCAAAGATGCGATGTATATTTACCTCACAGTGGGGCTATTAGGTGAATATGCTGACGCTAACATACTGACTTGTTATTTTTTTAAATATGCCTAACTAAATTAATGCTAAAGTTTCCCTAGCAATCATTACTTCTTCATTAGTTGGAATTACAAATACTTTTACTTTTGAAGTTGGTTTTGAAATTTCCATACCATCTCCAATATTTTGATTATCATTTTTCTCTACATCTAATTCTATTCCGAAGAATTCCATATCATTTAAAGATCTTATTCTTATTTCTGGAGCATGTTCTCCAAGTCCTGCAGTAAATACGATTCCGTCTACTCCACCCATTGCTGCTGCATAAGCTCCAATTTGTTTCTTGATTTGGTACCCATAAATATCCATCACAAGTAATGCTTTAGGATCATTTCTTTCTTCAACAGCACTTCTTATATCTCTAAAGTCTGTTCCAAGATCAGCTACTCCTAAACATCCTGATTCTTTATTTAAAATCTTATCTACTTCTTGTGCAGAATATCCTTTTTCTGTCATCAAATAAGTAACTATTGATGGATCTATACTTCCACATCTTGATCCCATCATTATACCATCTATCGGAGTGAATCCCATTGTTGTATCAACTGACTTACCACCTTGAACAGCAGTAACACTTACTCCATTACCTATATGACAAGTAATAATCTTTAAATCTTTAATATTCTTGTTCATACATTCAGCAACTTTACCAGCTACATACTTATGTGATGTTCCATGGAAACCATATCTTCTTATATGATCTTCTTCATAGAATTTATATGGCACTGGATACATAAATGCTTTTTGAGGCATTGTTTGATGAAATGCTGTATCAAATACTGCAACCATTGGTATATTTGGCATAATCTCTTGACAAGCCTTTATTCCAGTTATATTTGCTGGATTGTGAAGTGGTGCAAGTTTTGAAAGATCTTGAAGATTTGCAAGAACTTCTTCATCAATTATTACTGAAGCTGCATATTTTTCTCCACCATGAACAACTCTATGTCCAACTGCAGATATTTCATCCATTGATTCGATTACACCATGTGTTTCATCAACTAAGCTTTTTAATACAAGTTCAATTGCAACTTGATGATTGTTCATAGGTGTTTCAACAATATATTTATCTTTTCCCTCAACTTTTTGTGTTAAAATTGATCCATCCATTCCAATTCTTTCTACAAGGCCTTGTGCTAAAGCTTCTTCATTAGACATATCAATAAGTTGATATTTTAATGAAGAACTACCACAATTTATAACTAATACTTTCATAATTCTTTCTCCTTTAATTATCCTTAATATTTTATAATTTAATTATTTTCTTTTAAAATTTTTAGAGCATATTTTTAATTCAAATACTACTTATTAGTTTGTGCTTGAACTGCTGTTAATGCAACAACATTTACAATATCATCTGAACTACATCCTCTTGATAAATCATTTATTGGTTTTGCGAAACCTTGGCAAATTGGTCCAATAGCCTCTGCATTTGCAAATCTTTGAACTAATTTATATCCTATGTTTCCAGCTTGTAAATCTGGAAATACCAAAACATTAGCTTTTCCTGCAACCTTACTATCTGGTGCTTTTTGATCTGCTACCTTTTTAACTATAGCTGCATCTAGTTGTAATTCTCCGTCTATATCTAAATCCGGTCTTATTTCTTTTGCTTTTTGTGTTGCATTTCTAACTTTATCTACAAATTCATGATCTGCGCTTCCCATTGTTGAGAATGATAACATTGCCACTTTAGGATCCATATTACATAAATTTTTAGCTGTTTCAGCTGTTGCAATTGCAATTGCTGCTAATTGATCCTCATTTGGATTTGGGTTAACTGCACAGTCTGCAAATAGCAATAGTCCCTCTTCTCCATAATTTGATCCTGGAACTTGCATTATAAAAAAGCTTGAAACAACAGATACGCCTGGAGCTGTCTTTATTATTTGTAATCCTGGTCTCAATAAATCTCCAGTAGTATGAATAGCTCCTGATACCATTCCATCTGCATCATCTAATTTCACCATCATTGTTGCAAAATATAAAGGATCCCTAACTATTTTTTCTGCCTTTTCCATAGTTATTCCTTTTTTCTTTCTAAGTTCATAAAATGCAGTAATATATTTATTTAAATTATTTGATTGATCTGGATCTATTATTTCAACTCCCGATAAATCTACATCTAATTCTTTTGACTTATTTACTATTTCTTCTTTGTTACCAACTAAAATTGGATATGCTAGTCCTAATTTGTGTATTTTTTCTGCTGCTACTATAGTTCTTTCTTCATTTCCTTCTGGAAGAACAATTTTCTTTTTGTTTGATTGTGCATCAGTCCATATTTTTTTCATAAGGTCCATATCTAATTTCTCCTCCTCTAATATCCTATCTCTAATATTAATATACTCCTTTATTAGGGGGGTTTTCAACCTAAATTCATTATAAAATCGAATTCTTTAGATTGGCAATAATCCAAATTGTCTGACAATTATATTGTATAATACCAATATAGTAAAAGTATATTTTTTAACAATTAATTTTTATATAAAATTACTTTTTAATTCATCATTAAATATCGTTAGATGTTAAACTTAAGTAATTTATATATATTAAAATCTCTAACATCCAAGCCTATTTTTAATTATGAACTATTAAAAATATGTAATAAATTCGTATTAGTCAGTCAAAAATATGTAATAAATTCGTATAGCCAGTAAATACACTTTGTTTTTATATATAATATCCTTTTATTCAAAATTTATTATTTCTTAAATTTTAAGACTATTCCGAAAAATTCTTTTTAATATAGCTATATCACTAAAGTATATTTTTTAACAATGATTTTTTAATGATGTTAACTTTCTATAATAAGTAAAATATACTAAATACACCAATGGAAATAACTAATACTATCTAATTTTATAATATGCTATACTATCATATATAAATTCTATCTCAATTTTTATTAAAAAGGAGATGATTATAATAATTACAGGAATAATTACAGAATATAATCCATTTCACAAAGGACATGAATATCATCTTAAAAAAGCAAACTCTGACACAAATGCAGATGGTATAGTTTGTGTTATGAGTGGTAACTTTATGCAAAGAGGAATACCTGGAATTATAGATAAATGGAAAAGAGCAGAAATGGCGCTTAAAAATGGAGTTGATTTAATTTTAGAATTACCTCTAGTTTATTCAATATCTTCTGCTGAACATTTTGCTTTTGGAAGTGTATCTCTTCTTAATTCTTTAGGTATAGTAGACTATCTATACTTTGGATGTGAAGAAGGAAGCATAGGCACATTAGAAAATATAGCAAAAACTCTAGTTTCTGAACCTTATGAATATAAAAATCTTTTAAAAAACAATTTGAAATTGGGCTTACCTTTTCATTTAAGTCGAGCAAATGCTCTTAATGATTATTTAAATTCTAATAACATTTTAAATGTATTATCTAATTCTAATAATATTTTAGGTATTGAATACATAAAGGCTTTAAAAACATTAAATAGCTTAATAATACCTAGAACATTAAAACGAGAAGGTGCATCATATAATGACAATAATTTAAATTCATATTTTTCTTCAGCTACCTCCATAAGAAAACATCTTAGAGAAAATTCATTAAGTGAATTAATTGATGTTCTGCCAAAAGCTAGTTATGATATTTTATATAGTTTATCATCTTCAAATTATCCATTTATTTTTGAAGATGATATGTTTAAATATATTAAATATAAATTGTTTACAAATGAAAAATGTCTTTTAAAATTACCTGATATTTCAGAAGGTTTGGAAAATAGAATATTAAAAGAAGTTTTAAATGCGAATTCTTTAAATGAATTAATACTAAATTCTAAGAGTAAAAGATATACTTATACTAGAATTAATAGAATACTTACTCAAAGTTTTTTAAATCTTGAAGACTTTGATTTGTTTAACTTATCTAAAACACCTGCACCTTATGCAAGAGTTCTTGGCTTTAATTCTATAGGGCGTAATATGCTAAAGAATATAAAGACAAAAGGTAATATTGATATAATAACAAAAGTTCCAAAAAATAATTTATGTGACCATATGAAAATTGATATTTTAGGGACTAAGGCATATTCTCTTTTAAATTCAAGAGTAAATCCTATGGAAGATTATTTAAAAGGTCCTATCATAATATCGTAATATTTTACATAATCATGATAATATACATAATTAAGTATATTTAGAAAATAATAAGTCAGCATGCTGTATTCTATATACTAGTATATTTGACTTGTTATTTTACTTCATATGCCTTAAGGCACTATCAAAAAAATAACAAGTCAGTATGCTAGTCTATTTTCTTTCTAGTGCCTAAGTATCTGAAATAAAGATTGGAGTGATTTCATGATATATGTTATTATCTTATGGTTTTTAATTATTAGCTTAATTATTATTTTAATTAGACAACTTAATATAAAAAAAAATATTATTATTTGTATACTTATTTCAATATTTATAATTCTTTTTACATTAAATATAAACCAATGCATTTCTGCTGCTATTGACGGATGTAAATTGTGGTATAAATCTATATTACCAACAACATTTCCTTTCATAGTTATTTGTAATTTACTAATATATTATGATGGAATAAACCTTTATTCTAAGTTTCTTGGACCTTTACTCTGCAAACCTTTAGGGCTTTCTAGAAATTGTTCTTTTCCTATTGTAGCTAGCATCTTATGTGGTTATCCATTAGGTGCAAAGTACTGTGTTGATTTGTACTCTATGGAATATATTAAAAAAGATGAGTATGAAAGACTTTTGAATATAGCTTCTAATGTTGGTCCACTGTTTTTAGTTGGTTCTGTTGCTGGAACTTTACTTGGAAATATCTCTTTAGGTTATATTTTGCTTGTTGGAAATTACTTATCAATTATATTTATAGGATTTATAACAAAAAAAAAGAGAAACCCAATCAAATCAAGTCCTCTATCTTGTCCTAAATATCAAATTATAAATTTTGGTTCCGCAATAAAAAATGCAATTCAAAATGGAATAAATACCACATTGTCAATTGGTGGATTTATTGTAATTTTTTCTGTTGTAATCTCTCTAATCAAAAGTAATGTTTATTTCCATATTATATTTGAACAATTGGAGACTTTTTTCAGATTACCTGTTGGAACTTTATATTGCTTATTTTTAGGAAGCATAGAAATTACAAATGGATGTAGCATTGTATCTACACTTTCTCTTTCTCTCCCACTTAAATTAAGTATAATAAGCTTCTTGTGCTCATTTTCCGGTCTAGCTGTAATTGCTCAAGTCAGTTCTTTTGTAAGTGAGACTAGAATTCGTTATAGTAAATATATATTTTTCAAGATAATCCAAGGAATCTTTAGTTTTATTACAACTTATATATTATTAAAAATATTACCTACAAGCATATACACATCTAAACTCAGAATAAATTCTTTTGTAAGTGTATATACATATCTTTATCCAATATTAGTATTAACTTTATTAACACTCTTATTGATTATACTTAATAAGGCTTATACATTATTTTTTCATACTTCGTAACTCTTTGACATTATCTTTTATAACATCACACGCACTAGTTAAACTCGTATCGATACTCTTTGCAGCTGATTCAAAGCTATCTTGGAGACCTTTTATTAATTTTATCTTTTGATCCTCTATTTCTTTATTCAATTGAGTTAATATTTCATCGGAATAATCCCTAGAGCCCAGTCTTATAGCCTTAGCATCTCGTTGTGCTGAGGTTATAATTTCTTGAGCTCTTACCTTTGCTTCCTTTACAACATCATGATTTTCAACATTCTGCCTCATCATAGTCATGGTTTCTTTTCTAACAGAGTCATATTCCTTTTTAGCTTCATTTAATATTCGTTCTCTTTCATTCATAACCCATTCAGCTTTTTTAAATTGATCTGGCATATAATTAATTATTTGATCAATCACTTCAATAATTTCTCTTTTATCAATCATAACCTTTCCACTCATAGGTACCTTCGATGAGTTTTCTATTAACTCTTGTAAATACTCTAATAATTCTATAATATTTACATCTACTTTTTCCATAAAAACACTCCTTAGACATTTATTCTAGCTATTATATCTGAGATAATTTCAGTTGGAACAAGCCCTTCAATATTCCCTCCGAATTTTGCCACTTGCTTAACACATGAAGAACTTATATGTATGTTTTTAGAAGATGACATCATACATACAGTTTCAATATTTGAATCTAATTCATTATTCATAAATGCCATTTGCAACTCATATTCAAAATCAAAAGTTGTTCTTAATCCCTTTAAAATTATATTAGTATTACATTCTTTTAGAAAATTTACTACAAGTCCATTAAAACTTCTAACTTCAACATTTTCTATATCCCTTGTCACTCTTTTTATTAATTCAACTCTTTCATCAATTTCAAAAACATACTTTTTATCTACATTAACTAATACTGCTACTATAATTTTATCAAAAACCTTTGCTCCTCGCTTTATAATATCTAGATGTCCATTAGTTATAGGATCAAAGCTTCCTGGATATACTGCAATTTTCATTGTTTATTTCTCCTCATACTTATAATAACATACTGTTGTATTTCCATATTTCTTACTCTTAGTTAGTTTAATATCTTCATATCCTTCATAAATTGTTTCAATAGTATCTATTTTAGTAACTATTATTCCATCTTCCTTTAACATTTCATGTTCCTTAATAATTTTCATAGCTTCTGGAATCATTTCTTTGCAATAAGGTGGATCAATAAATATTATATTAAATTTATTCCCCTTACTTGCTAATTGTTTAAGTCCTGAATATGCATCAGTATTTATTGGAAAACAAAAATCTTGAAATTTAAGATTTTCTACATTTTGCTTTAATAATGGAAATGTCACTGAACTCTTATCAAATAAATAAACCTCACTTGCTCCTCTGCTTGCACATTCTAATCCTAAACTTCCTGTTCCCGAAAAAACATCCACAACTACTGCTTCTGGTATATATGATTGAATTGAGCTAAACATAGCTTCCTTAACTCTGTCTAATGTAGGTCTAGTTTCCATTGTCGCTGGAGGTATTAATTTATGTCCTCTTGCTTTTCCTGCTATTATTCTCAAAATTTTATTCCTCCTTAAATAAGCATATAATAAAATCTACTTCGTAGATTTTTCAATTTACAATTGACAATTACGATGAAAGCGCTTCGTAATTTCTTTATGTTATAAGTTCTTGGTTGTGCTCCGCACTCTTTTCAGCGGTGAAATATGATCTTGATTGCACTACGTGCTCTTTTCAGCGATGTATATTTAATATATTAACACAACTATACATAATATTTCAAATTAATTAAAACAAATGTATTTACTGCTCTTCTCCAAATTAGTGTTAATTTCATTTATTATTTCTCTATTTAACTCACATTCATTTTGCAACATATTATTTGCTTCTAGTTTAGCACATCTTAAGATTTTTATATCATCATAAAGATTTGCAAGTATAAACCCTTCATCTCCACTTTGTTTTCTACCAAACATTTCTCCTGCACCTCTAAGTTCCAAATCCTTTTCTGATATTAAAAATCCATCACTACATTCCGTCATTATTTGCATCCTCTTTTTAGTTGTATAGCTTTTAGCTTTTGTAATTAATATACAATAAGATGAGTACTCTCCTCTTCCAACTCTCCCTCTTAATTGATGTAGCTGAGAAAGACCAAATCTTTCTGCATTCTCAACAATCATAACTGAAGCATTAGGAACATTAACTCCAACTTCAATTACAGTGGTTGAAATTAAAACATTGAAGTCATTATTTTTAAATCTTTTTATTATGTCATCTTTTTCTGTGCCCTTCATCTTTCCGTGAAGAATTTCAACTTTCAAATCTTTAAAAATTCCATTTGTAAGTCTGTTATATACAGTTTCAACTGAATTTAATTCTTCCTTTTCATCTTCTTCAATAAGAGGACAAACAATATATACTTGTCTTCCATTTTTAATTTCATCATAAGCCAAATCATAGCCTATGTCTCTTTGAGCTTCTACATAAAATCTAGTGTCTATTTTCTTTCTACCTGGTGGTAGCTCATCAATTATAGATACATCTAAATCAGAATAAAGATATAACGCTAAAGTTCTAGGAATTGGTGTAGCCGTCATAACTAAACAGTCTGCTCTTTTCCCTTTATTTATAAGCTTACTTCTTTGTTCTACTCCAAATCTATGTTGTTCATCAGTTACTATTAGTCCTAATTTTCCGAATTCCACATCATCTTGAAAAAGTGCATGGGTTCCTATTACCAAAATAGGTTCTAAAGTTTTAATTCTCTGTTTAATTCTTTGTTTTTCCTTTAAAGTAGTTGATCCTGTTAATAATTCTATCTCTATATTAAAGTCTTTAAAAACTTTTTTGGATTCTTCAAAATGCTGACTTGCAAGAATTTCTGTTGGAGCCATAAAAGCACATTGGTAGCCATTCTTAATAACATTAAAAATAGCTATTAGAGCAACTATCGTCTTTCCACTTCCAACATCTCCTTGAATTAATCTATTCATAGAAGAATTTGATTTTTGATCCCTTAAAATTTCACGTACAACTCTAGTTTGTGCACTAGTAAGAGAAAATGGTAGTTTTTCTTTAAACTGACTAAATTCATTCACCCATTCAAAAAATATTCCATTTGTATTTTTTTTAATCTTATACTTTAAAAGCAATAATTTCAATGAATATGTGAATAATTCTTGAAACTTAAGTCTTATTTTAGCTTTTTCTAACATCTCTTTATTTTCCGGGAAATGTATGCTTCTTATAGCATCATTTAAAGAAATTAAAGAATATTTATCTATTACATTCTTAGATAAATTTTCTTTGACTTCCATATGTGATAAGATCTCATTAATCAATTTTTCGAATAGCTTATTACTTATATCTGATTTCAAAGGATATTTCGGTAAAATTTCACTTGTTAGTGCTTCTTCACAAGTAACTATAGGGTTAATTACTTCCAAAGTATTACCTATTCTTTTAAACTTACCCATTAAGTTATATATTTTTCCCTGTATAAAAGAATTTTTTATATACCTTTGATTGAACCACTTTACAGATACTTTATGTCCCTCATAATTAAAATCTATTGTTGTCAATACCTTACCCGTTTTGGTTTTAACATCACTTCTAAATCGTATAACTTCACATTTTAAGATTTGTTTATCTTCACCTGTAATACTTTCAAAATTTGCATTACCATCTACAAACTCATAATCTCTTGGGAAATATAATAAAATATCTAGTATATTAAAAATTCCACATCTATTTAATTTTTCTGTAGCTTTTGGCCCGACTCCTTTTAAATCAGAAATATTACTATATATATCCAAAGGTTTACCTCCTTCCAAAAATAATAAAAGCGCCTATTATTTAGGCGCTTTTATTATTTTTTTATTCTACTGACATTAAAAAATAGTAAAGAGGTTGATTTCCCTTATAGAATTGAATATCTAACTCTCCATATTTATCTTGTAACTCAAGTTCAAATTCATTAGCTTCCTCATCAGTTACTTCTTCACCATAATACACAGTAATAAGTTCACATTCATCATCTATCATATCATCTAGAACTTTGCTCGCAACAATTTTCTTATCTTCGCCTACTTCTTTTATTTTACCTTCTACGAGTCCTAGCATATTACCTTCTTTAATATCAATTCCATCAATTTCAGTATCACGAACTGCATAAGTTACTGAACCAGTTTTCACTTCTCCAATTGTATTCTTTAAATTGTTAAAATTTTCCTCAGCCTCAGAATCAAAATTAAACATAGTTGCACATGCTATACCTTGAGGAATAGTTGTTGTAGGTATCACACGTATATTTTTATCACATATTTCTGCTGCTTGATTAGCTGCCATAATTATATTTTTATTATTTGGCATAATAAAAATATGTTCAGCATTTATTTTGTTAACAGCATCTAAAATATCTTGAGTAGATGGATTCATGGTTTGACCACCTTCAATAACATAATCCATACCTAAATCTTTAAATATGTTTGAAATCCCATCTCCCATTGCTACTGTTATAATTCCATATTTTTTCTTTTCATTTTCTAAACTTTCATCTTCAACATTAGCAATATTTGTTTCTTTGTTCTTAGAATTAATTAAAACTTCTCTGTGCTCTTCTCTCATATTATCAATTTTAATTTTTGATAATTCTCCTATAGTTACTGCCTTAGATAATACTAATCCAGGATCATTTGTATGTATGTGAACTTTAATAACATCATCATATCCAACAACAATCATTGAATCCCCCAAAGACTCTATTTCATTTTGGAAATCCTTTGCACATTTAGCATCTCCAAGTATTATAAATTCAGTACAATAACCAAACTTAATATCAAATTCTTCAATAGACTTAGCTAAAGTATTACCAGATGCATCTATGGTTATATCCTTTATTTCCGCTTTAATTTCATCCTTTAAAGCTTCAAGCATACCTTTAAGTATAATGTAAAGTCCCATCCCACCAGAATCAACTACTTTAGCTTTTTTAAGTGCTGGTAGTAATTCCGGAGTTCTATCTAGCATATCTTTTGCTTTAATTGTTATCTCTTCCATAAAACTCACTATATCTTTTGCATCAGATGCTATTGCTGCTTCTGATGTTGCTCTAATTACAGAGAGTATAGTTCCTTCTGTAGGCCTCATTACTGCCTTATATGCTGACTTTGATCCTTCAAAAAAACCAATTGCAAATTCAGTAACATCTACTTCTTTTTTTCCTTCTAACCCTTTAGAAATCCCTCTAAGTATTTGAGATAATATAACCCCTGAGTTACCTCTAGCACCCATTAATGCACCTTTTGCTAACTTTTTAGATGTTTCTCCTATAGAATCAGTATTTATATTTTCTATTTCTTTAACGGCTGCTTTAAATGTCATAGACATATTAGTTCCAGTATCTCCATCGGGAACTGGAAATACATTTAGTGCATTTACAAAATCACTTTGTTCTAATAATCTATTACTAGCATTAACAACCATGTTATAAAAATCATGCCCATTGATTTTTGTATATTCCATTTAGTTTAACCTCCTAAACTCTAACCGCTTGCACATTTACTGTTATAGATGAAACCTTAAGACCTGTATAATTTTCAACACTATAACGAACCTTTTGAATTATATTATTAGATATAACAGATATTTTTGTTCCATATTCAACCATAACAAACAATTCTATTTGCAATTTATTTTCATTTGTTAATTGTAATTTTACACCTTTGCTAAAATTCTCTATGCCTATAAGTTCCCAAAGTCCTTCGCTAGCATTTTTAGAAACCATACCAACTACTCCATAGCATTCCATTGTGGACAATCCAACAATCTTAGCTAAAACTTCTTCTGAATAATTTATATTACCATTTTCATTTGAAAATCCAACCATTCATATTCCTCCTAAAATCTTATATCCTATTCTATATTTTATATTTTATATTAGAACAATATATTATTCAAGTATTCAAATAATATATATTATATACTAAATATTAAATTATAATAAATAATAATTTATCTTGCGCATTATATTTTCCTATGGTATAATTTAGTCTGTCCTATTGAAGATGATTATCTATGCAATATAAGGAGGTGTTTTCTAATGGCAAGAAGATGCGAAATTTGTGATAAGGGTGTTGTAGCAGGTGTACAATACAGCCATTCACATCGTCAATCAAAGAGAACTTGGGCTCCTAACATAAAGAAAGTAAAAGCTTTAGTTAACGGAACACCAAAAACTGTTCATGTATGTACAAGATGCCTTAGATCTGGAAAGGTTCAAAGAGCAATATAAGTTCATAATAAAAAATGCAATTGTTATCCCAATTGCATTTTTTGTTGTTTAGAGTTATTTAGGCATCTGAAATAATAAAATATGCCTTATGTATACTCTAGTTTTTTCTTCTAAAAAATCTTATTATATTTGATAAAAATTTTGGTAATTTAAAAGCTATTATTTTCATAGCTATCCCTCCTAAATATTAATAATACAAAACACTCATCTTGAAATTAATTTCGTCTTATTATATTAATATTCAGTTACTCTTAAAAATGTTCCAACTTTTAGTCATCTAAAAAAATAACTTTCAAAGATGGAACGTATCTTAGGCATATTCAAAAAATAACAAGTCAGTATGCCTTAATCAATTGAGTGAAGAATTAATAATTCGCCTTCTTCATAGCTAATCTCTATTGGAGTATCAACAAACTCATTACATATAGCTCTTGGATCTAACAAACTTATATCGTAAGGCTCTAAATTGTATTTAGCACCTCTAATCTTAAAACTCTTAACTGTATCACATAATGCATGAAAAGATATGTTTTCACCATATTCTCCAAGCAACTTCATTTTCTTTTCACCTAGATAAAGTCTATTATTATCGTCGATTATTTCTAAAGTTGCTCCTCTTTTTTTAGTAGTTAAAATAAGCCCTATATTTCCTAAAGTATGGTCCATTCTAGATCCAATTGCTCCAAATAAATATATTTTCTTTGCTCCTCTTTTAATAGCTTCTATTATTGCAATTTCAGTATCTGTATAATCCTTTTCTGGTGGAAACTCTAAAACTTCTTTTATTTGTAATTTCACATCGTCTAAAATTTCTTTTTTAACAGAATCAAAATCTCCGAGTAGCAAATCTGGAATAATACCATAATTATAAAGACATTCACTTCCTCTATCAGCAGCTATTATAAAATCTACTTTTTCAAGATAATTCCTTAATAATCTTTCTGATGGTGCAGTGCCTCCACTTACAATCGCTATATTCAAAGTATTACCCCCTCAAAGCTTTTATATTATCACTAATTTCTCCCCCATTAAATACAGCAGAACCTGCAACAATTACATTTGCACCAGCTTCTATAATTTCTTTTACATTAGTCTTATCTACCCCGCCATCAACTTCTATTAATAGTGATGGGTTAACTTTATTGCTAAATTCTTTTATTTCTCGAATTTTATCTAAACAGTATGGTATAAACTTTTGTCCTCCAAAACCTGGATTTACAGTCATTATTAAAACCATATCCAAACTTGGTATTAAATTTTTTAACACACTTGTTGGAGTTCCTGGATTTAATGAAATTGCTGCCTTTTTACCTTTTGACTTAATATAGTTAATTGTTCTATCTATATGTTTATCTGCTTCATAATGAACAGTTATTATATCAGCTCCTGCTTCTATAAAATCATCTATGTAATTTGACGGATTATTTATCATTAAATGTACATCAAATATCTTATCTGTTCTATTTCTTATTGACTTTATAACTGGTAATCCTAAAGATATATTAGGTACAAAAGAGCCATCCATTACATCTATATGGATAAAATCTGCTCCCCCTTTATCTATTTTTTCTATATCTTCTCCTAACTTTGAAAAATCTGCTGATAATATTGATGGTGCAATCTTTACCATTTATTTTTTTCCTCCTCCATTATTTCTTCTAAGGTTTTTATATAAAAGTCATATCTGTATCTATTAATTTTCCCATTATCTAGTGCCTCTTTTAAAGCACAACTGGGTTCTTTATAATGCAGACAGCCTCTATATTTACACTTATCATTATACTCACTAAATTCAGAAAAACAATATTTTAAAGAATTTTTATCCATTAAGTCCTTTATTTCTAATGTAGAAAATCCTGGTGTATCTACAATGTACCCATCTGCAACTTCTATAAGTTCACTGTGTCTTGTTGTATGTTTACCTCTTCCAATCTTTTCACTAACTTTACCAGTTTCCATATGTTCTTTATTTGAGAGTTTATTAATTAATGTTGATTTCCCTGCTCCAGATGGTCCACAGAAAACTGTTATATTTCCTTTAATCTTTTCTTCCAATCTTTCAATTCCAAGTCCTTTTTTAGCATTTATATAAAGAACTTCATATCCTATATCATTTATTCTCTTTTTTATTTCATCTCTTTCTTCCTCTGACACTAAATCTATTTTATTTAAACAAACTATAACCTCAATATTATTATACTCGCACAAAATTAAAAATTTGTTTAATAAATCAAAATTTATATCTGGATTCTTAACTGCAAAAACAATAAATGCTAGAGAAACATTTGCAACAGTTGGTCTAGTTAATTTCGATTTTCGCTTATGTATTTCTTCAATAACACCTTTTCCATTCTCTATTTTAATAGTAACATTATCTCCTACCATGGGTGTTATATCTTTATGTCTAAATTTACCTCTAGCTTTGCATTCTATTAATCCTTCTTCTGTCTTAATATAATAGAAACCTCCTATGCCTTTTATTATCTTTCCATCCATATTTACCCTCCATAATTTTACAATTTTAGTAAAGCCAACTTTACAGACCTTGTATAACAATAATTCTTTAATATGTTTTCTCACTAGCATTGACAATTGCTAATTGTTTTACACTTAGGCATATTCAAAAAAATAACAAGTCAGTATGCTAGTCTACTTTGTGTCATATTCATTATTATATTTAATCCTTCACAATTCTATACAACTATAAAAATAAATATATTATAAAAGGAGAGGGTTTCTACCAACCTCTCCTCATATTTTTTCTTATTAATACATCTTCAAAAATAACGATTCTGATTTCATGTTTTATCTTGTAAAGTACTGCTTTAATTGCTAGTTGTATTATTCGAAGGACTTGTAGAAGTCTTTGGAGTTGTTCCTGTATTCGGAGTTGTTCCTGTACTCGGAGTTGTTCCTGTGCTCGGAGTTGTTCCTGTGCTCGGAGTTGTTCCTGTGCTCGGAGTTGTTCCTGTACTCGGAGCTGTTCCTGTATTCGGAGTTGTTCCTGTACTCGGAGTTGTTCCTGTACTTTTATCAGTACTTCCATTAGTTTTAGCATTTCCAGGATTAGTTATTTGAGGTGGCTCTTGTTTTGCAACATATTTTCCAACCACTATTGTAACTGTAGTTCCTTGTTCTACTTTATTTCCTTCGTAATTTTGGCTTAACACCTTACCATTCTCACTCTCATCTTGAGTTTCCTGATCCTTAACAGACACATTTAAACTAGCATCACTTAATTTACTCTTAGCTGTGTCTGTATCTAATCCTACTATACTAGGTACTGTTGTCCGTTTAACTTCTGGCCCTTTGCTTACAACAGCTGTTATTTTATCGCTTGAAGATACTTCTGTCTCCTTTTCAGGACTTTGACTAATTATTTGACCCTTAGGTACATTATCACTAAATTCTTCGCTAGTGCTACTAATTTGAAGACCTAAAGATTTTAAAATAGTTTTTGCACTATCTATATCATAATCCTCTAAATCAGGCATTTTAAGCTTTGTTTGCCCTCCACTTACAATAACTCTGATTTGACTTTTTTCTTTAACCATGCTTCCCGCGTCTGGATTCATTTTAATAATTGTTCCTTCTGGCTGATCACTAGATTCTGTTCCACCTTCTACTAAAACTAAATTTAAGCCTTCAAGTTGTTTTTTTGCATCATCTACATTATTACCAATTATATTAGGTACTTGAACTTCTTTATTACTAGTATTAAGTGACCTAAAGGCTCCAACCCCTAAAACTATTAATAATAATACTAAAGCTACACCTACTGCAATTTTTACTATTTTACTTTTATTCATTCTACCTGTTCGTTCATCATCATCTTCTTCTTCTTCTTCATAATCATCATCATATTCATCATCTTTTTTATTATTAAGCTCTTCTTGCTTTAAGATTTGCTCAGTTACAGCTGACATTATTATTGTATGATCATTATCGTCTTCACCATTATCAATACGCGCATTAGGATCATCCTTAATTTTTTGAAGATCTGCTATGATTTCTTTAGCACTTTGATATCTCTTAATAGGTTCTTTTTCCATGGATTTTAAAATTAATTGGTTTAAGCTCTCAGGAATTTTTGAATTAAGAGTTTTAGGTGGTACAACCTCTTCTTGGAGATGTTTTAATGCTATAGTCACAGCGGTATCAGCTTGAAAAGGTAGCGTTCCTGTAACCATTTCGTATATGACAACTCCTAATGAATATAAATCTGTTCTACAATCAATAAAACTTCCCTTTGCTTGTTCTGGAGAAAGGTAATGAGCTGATCCCATTATTGTACTAGTATTTGTAATAGTTTCAGAAGTTGTAGATTTTGCGATTCCAAAATCAGTCACTTTCATAATTCCATCTTCTGTCACTAAAATATTTTGTGGTTTAACATCTCGATGAATTATATTGTTTCTATGGGCACAATCTAAAGCTTTAGCTATTTGAATAGCAACGGATATAGCTGTCTCGTAATTCATCTTTCCCACTTGTTTTATAATATCCTTTAGAGTTTTACCTTTAACATATTCCATCACGATGTAATTTATATCATCTTGAGTTCCTACATCAAGTATATTTACTATGTTGTTGTCAGATAAAGTTGCAATAGCAGTTGCTTCTACTTTAAATTTTTCAACAATGTCAGCATTATTACAAAATTCTTTTTTTAGAATTTTAACTGCAACAAATCTATTTAATTTGTTACATCTTGCTTTAAATACTTCTGACATTCCGCCTTCACCTATTTTTTCTAACAACTCGTATCTGTTTCCAAGTACAATTCCATCCATACTATATCTCTCCTCCAAACAACAATACTGTTATATTATCTCTGCCACCTTTTTCTTTTGCCATATATATTAATTTATTGGCAATACTTGTATACTCTTCTTCTTCGGTGACAACTTGTAGAATTTCTTCCTTAGTTAATTCATTTGTAAGTCCATCTGAACACAATATAAATAAGTCATATTCATTATTTTCTAATTGGAATATATCTACATTCACAGTACTACTAGTGCCTAAAGCTCTTGTAATAATATTTTTCTTTGGATGATTTTCTGCTTCTTTTTCACTTATACTTCCACTATCAACAAGTTCTTGTACTAAAGAATGATCTTTAGTAATCTTTATAATTTCATTATTTCTAATTGCAAAACAACAACTATCGCCTACATTTGCAACATGTATAAAGCTTTGATTTATAAAACAAGCTGTGACCGTAGTTCCCATCCCATTTAAATTTTCATTAGTATTAGAAAAATTAAATATATCTATATTCACTTTTTTAATAGCTTCAACAATTAGATTTTCTAATTTGCAAAAAGAAAAGTTTTCATTTACATAGCTAACAATCCGTTCAGCAGCCATTTCACTTGCAACTTCTCCTGCATTATGTCCACCCATACCATCTGCTACTACATATATTTTAAATTCTTCTTTTTCTAAATAAGAAGCAAAATCCTCATTTAATGTTCGCTTTAATCCCACATCGCTAACTATGCCTACCATTTCATTCTCCCCTCTATCTCTTGGGTTTCCATGTAACTTCTTCTAAGTTGTCCACATGCTGCATTAATATCACTTCCCATTTCACGTCTTGTAGTAACTTCTATCCCCTGAGCTTTCAATATTTCAGAAAAATCCTCTATTGATTTCTTTGAAGATCTTTTATAAGTATTTTCTTTTATTTCATTTACAGGGATTAAATTTACATGACAGAGCATTCCTCTTAATAACTTTCCTAATGCTTTTGCATCTTCTTTGCCGTCATTTACTTCTTTTACTAATGCATATTCAAATGTAATTCTTCTGTTAGTTTTATTAATATAATATCTACACGCTTCTAATATTTCTTCAATACTATATTTGTTAGCTATTGGCATAATCTCTTTTCTTTTTTCATCACTAAATGCATGTAATGAAATTGCCAAAGTTATGCTAAATTCTTTATCTGCCAATTCATATATCTTTGGTACAATTCCGCAAGTAGATAATGTTATATGTCTTTGCCCAATATTTAATCCATAGTCTGCTGAAACTACTTCTAAAAACTTCACAACATTATCATAATTATCTAGTGGTTCTCCACTTCCCATCAGTACTATATTGGATATTCTTTCATTAATGTAATTTTGAACTGCAAGAACCTGTGATAGAACTTCTCCAGTGCTTAAATTTCTAACACGACCTTCAATAGTAGATGCACAAAACTTACAGCCCATTCTACAACCAATTTGAGTTGATATACATATGGAATTACCATGCTTATATCTCATAAGTACAGATTCTATTAAATTTCCATCTTCAAATCCGAATAAAAATTTTTCAGTTCCATCAATATCTGATTTATAAACTTCTATTATCTTTGGTAATTTAATAGTAAAATTTTCTTTTAACTTAGATATTAATGATTTAGGCATATTCTTCATATTATCAAATTCATTAATATCCTTATAAATCCATGATAATATTTGTTTACCTCTAAATGCACTTTCACCATTTTCTTTCATCCATACTTTAAGTTCTTCTAAAGTATAATCTAGTAAATTGTTCATTTGTCCACCTACTATTATCTTTTTTCTAGTTTTGCCACAAAAAATCCATCCATGCTTTCATTTGGCATAATAGTTAAAGAACCATTTCTATTGTATACTAAGTTATCTTGCTTACCAACAAAGATTTTTTTCACATTACAATCTTTATGTTTATTAGCAAACCACTCAATATTTTCTTCATTTTCTTCTTTGTTTAATGTACAAGTTGAGTATATCATTATTCCACCGTCTTTTAAATACATCCATGCATTTTCCATTATATCTCTTTGAACAGGTATAACATTTCTTAAGTCAGATCTAGTCTTATTCCATTTTATTTCTGGTTTTTTTCTTATTATACCAATTCCTGAACATGGAACGTCTAATAAAATTCTATCACTAGATGCAATTAAGTCTGGATTTAATTTAGTTGCGTCATTTGTATTAACTTCAACATTAGTTAATCCTAATCTTTCACAGTTTTCTTTTATTAATCCAAGCTTAGACTCATGAAGATCAAAAGCTAACACTTTTCCAGTGTTTTGGAGTATTTCTGCTATATGAGTAGTTTTTCCACCTGGTGCACTACATAAATCTATAACTGTCATTCCTTCTTCTAATTCTAATAAAGGTGCTATAATCATTGCACTTTCATCTTGAACTGTAATCTTTCCATCTTTAAAAAGTGGATTATTTTCTATTGATTTACCACCCTTAATTGAAATTGCCTCTGGACAAATAGCACCTTCTTCAACTTCATATTCAAGTGCTTCTAGTTCTTCAAAAGCTTCATCATAATCTGATTTAATTTCATTCACTCTAATGCTAACCTGCGGAATTGCATTTAATCCTGACATTATTTTTTTTGATAAACTTTCTCCATACTGCTTTATTAAAAGTCTTATCATCCAAGGCTCAAATGAAAATTTGTATGCATATTCATCAATTTTATTGCCTGGAACCTCAATATCATCTGGATTTTTAGTGAAATTTCTAAGTATTCCATTTACCAATTTTGAATCACCTTCAGATATTGCCTTTGCTTCTTCTACAGCTTCATTACAAGCAGCATAACTTGGTATTTTATCTAAGAAATTCATTTGATATATTGCTACTCTTAAAATATTTAAAGTATCTTTATTCATTAATTTTATATCTTTTATAAAGTTAGAAATTATAATATCTAATGTTTTTCTTCTTCTTAAAACCCCATATACAATTTCAGTAAGTAATGCTTTATCCTTATCACTTAAGTCTACTTCGTTTAGTTCTTTTGATAGTACTATATTAGAATACGCTCCTTCATTTAAAACTCTATCTAATATTTTTACTGCTAATTCTCTACAATTCATATTCTACCTCTTCTTCAATCGTCTCTATTGCTTAAGGCAATGAGTCTTATTAGTTGTGATACTGCCATTAATGTTGCAGCTACATAAGTCATTGCTGCTGCATCTAAAACTTTTTGTGCATTTTTCGTTTCATCACCATATAGTATTCCTCTTGATTTTAATATATTCAAAGCTCTAGTAGAAGCATCAAATTCAACTGGTAATGTTATTAATTGAAATACTACTACTGCTGAAAATAAAACAATTCCAAGCATTGTAAGTACTTTAAAACCTAGTAATAATCCTATAAAGAATAATACCCAAGATATATTTGAACTAATATTTACAACAGGTACTATTGAGTTTCTTATAATTAACGGTTTATATTTTTCTTTGTGTTGCAATGCATGCCCCACTTCATGAGCTGCTATTCCTGCTGAAGATATAGTTCCACCAGCGTATATATCTGGTGATAGTCTTAGTATTCTACTTGAAGGATCATAATGATCACCAAGCTTAGTATTTACAACTTCTATTCTAACATCAAAAAGTCCTGCTTCATCTAACATCATCCTTGCAACTTGCTGTCCAGTATATCCATTTATAGTCCTAACTTTACTGTATTTACTGTAAGTACTATCAATTTTAGTTTGTGCCCAAAATGAAATTATCATTGCTGGTATTAATATTATCATTGTAGGGTCAAAAACTGGATAAAAATGCATTTTACATTCCTCCATTATCCTAAAATTATATTCTTCTCTATTTCATGTCCATTTATATATTGTTCTATGGTTAGTGGCTTACTATTTGGGAACTGTACTTTTTTTATAATAAGTACACCTTCTTTACATGCAACCTTTATACCACTTTTGCTTACATCTATAATTGTTCCAGGTTCATTTGAATTTTTTTCTTCTAACGATTCTGTTTCATATACTTTCATTCTTTCGCCCTTACAATCAGTATAAGCAATAGGCCAAGGATTTAATCCTCTTACTAAATTATGAATTTCAATTGAACTTTTATTCCAATTTATATTTGCAAGATTTTTATCTAACATTTTTGCATAAAAAGTTTTATCTTCTTGCTTTTGTAGAACTATATTTTCTTTTACAATTCCTTCTATACTTTTGATTAAAAGATCTGCTCCTCGTACCATTAATATATCATGTAATTCTCCAGTTGTCATATAATTAGTAATTTCAACTTCATCTTTAAGAATCATGTCTCCTGTATCTAAACCTACATCCATAAGCATTGTAGTATTTCCAGAAACTTTTTCACCATTTATTATTGCCCAATTTAACGGTGCTGCTCCTCTATACATAGGTAGTAACGATGCATGAAGGTTTATACATCCATACTTAGGTATATCTAATATTTCTTTAGTTAAAATTTGTCCAAAGGCTACTACTATTATAAAATCAGGTTTTAACTCTTTTAATGTTTGAATTAAATTTATATCATCTTTAATTTTTATAGGCTGATATACTGGAATTCCATGTTTTAATGCTTCTTCTTTAACTGACGAATATGCCATTTTTTTGCCTCTGCCTTTTGGTTTATCTGGTTGAGTTAATACGGCAGTAACATTATGTTCTTCAATCAATATTTTTAAAGAAGGAACTGCAAAATCAGGAGTACCCATAAATACTATTTCCATTATGTTTTTCCTCCTATCATTAATTACTTTTTTACTCTGTCAATAAATAAAGTCCCATTTAAATGATCATACTCATGCAAAATAGCTCTTGCAAGTAGTTCCTCTGCTTCTATTTCAAATTCTTCTCCTTTTTCATTTAAAGCTCTTGCTCTAACATAGTTAGGTCTCATAACTTCTTTTGTTTCTCCTGGTAGACTTAGACATCCTTCTTCATCTGTTTGTGATCCACTTGTTTCTATTATTTCTGCGTTTATAAATACTAGTGGACCTTCGCCAACATCTATGACAAATAATTTCTTTAATATTCCAACTTGTGGTGCTGCAAGACCAACTCCTTCAGCTTCATACATTGTTTCCTTCATATCTTCAATTAAAGTTAATAATCTTTCATCTATTCCATCAACTTCTCTACACTTTTTCCTTAATATCTCATCTCCAAATTTTCTTATATTTCTAAATGCCATGTTCCATATTCCCCCTACATCATATTATTAGGATTAATATCTATACTAACCCTTATTTCATTATATACACTCTTATTTAATAGATAAAGTGTATCTTTCACTTTTTCACTAAACTCATCATCAAAATTTCCTTTTATTATTATTTGCCATCTATAATTTTCCTTCAACTTAGTAATAATACAAGGAACTGGTCCAAGTATAGTAAAATCTTCTACTACTAATTTTTTCAAATCAGATTCTAAAGTATACATAAATTTTTTTAGTTTTTCCTCAAATTTTGAAGAACCGTTAATCAATAATATTTTACCAAAAGGAGGATTTCCCATCAACCTTCTGATTTCTATTTCTTCTTTAAATAAAGATTCATAATCTTCTTCTTTAGCATAATTTAAGCTATAGTGGTTTGGTGTGTAACTTTGAACAATTACTTTCCCTTCATCTTCACCTCTACCAGCTCTTCCTGCAACTTGAGTTATTATTTGATATGTTCTTTCAGAAGCTCTATAGTCTGGTAAATTCAAAGACATATCAGCAGCCAAAACCCCTACTAAAATAACATTTTTAAAATCTAATCCTTTTGATACCATTTGAGTTCCTATTAAAATATCTGCTTCTCCATTTTTAAATGAATTGTAAATAGATTCATGAGAATTTTTATGTGTGGTAGTGTCTACATCCATTCTTAATACTTTTGATTTAGGAAAATATTTTTTTACTTCTAGTTCAACTCTCTCTGTCCCTGCACCAAAAAATTTTACATATTTGCTATTGCATTTTGGACACACCTTACTAACTTTTTCTGCTCTTCCACAATAATGGCATATTAAATATCCATTCTTGTGATATGTCATAGAAACATCACATTCTGGACACTTAAATACATACCCACAGCTTCTACATGATATAAATGTGGAATGACCTCTTCTGTTTAAAAATAAAATTGCTTGTTTTTTATTTTTTAAAGTTATCTCAAGTTCCTCCAAAAGTTTTTTACTGAATAAAGAAAGATTTTTATTCTTTAATTCTTCTCTCATATCTATTATCTGCATTTGGGGCATCTTATTTCCATTAACTCTTTTATGCATTTCTATTAATTCATATTCACCCTTAAGAGATTTATAATAACTTTCAATGCTTGGAGTAGCTGAGCCTAAAACTAATTTACAATTTTTAATTTCACATAGAAATTCACTTACTTCTTTAGTATGATATTTAGGATTATGTTCTGATTTATAGGTATTTTCGTGTTCTTCATCAATTATTATAAGTCCAAGATTTTGCAGTGGTAAAAATAATGCACTCCTTGCCCCTATAACTAATTTAGCTTTTCCTTCTTTTACTCTATACCACTCATCAAATCTTTCACCATCACTTAGTCTACTATGAAATAATGCAACATTTTCTCCAAATCTCCCTTTAAATCTCTCAATCATTTGAGGCGTCAATGCAATCTCCGGAACCAAAACAATTGCACTTTCACCTTGATTTAGCACTTCTTGAACTAATCTCATATATACTTCTGTTTTTCCTGAGCCTGTAACGCCCTTTATAAGATACTTTAATTTGGGTCCATTTAAAATTGCATTTAAACAATGTTCTTGTTCTTCATTTAACAATTTATTATTATCACTTTCATATTTACGAATATTATATCTAAAAACAACTTGCTCTTCAACTTTAAAGATATCTTTTTCTATAAGCTTGTTTAATGAGTATAAAGAAAATTGTTTATTATTTGTAACTTCTGCTTTAGTATAAATACCATTGTTAGTAACTATGAAATTATATAGATTTATGTAATTTTCTTTTTTGAGTTCATCTACGTTTATCTCTTTATTAATAGATATTACTTTTTTCTTTTTATTCTTTGAACCTTTCATAATACCAACTGGAATCATAAGACGAACAGCATCAATAAATTTGCAAAGATATTTTTTTCTCAAAAACTGAATCATTCTAATATCATCTTTAGTTAATATAGCCTCATCATCACACAAATTCAAAATCTCTTTTACCTTGTAATTAAAATTTATTGAATCATCTTGCAATAATGAATATACAAATCCTTCTATTGGTTTACTTCTTTGCCCAAAAGGAACCTTAACTCTAAATCCTACATTTATATTTGCTATAAGTTCATAAGGTACTTCATATGTAAATAGTTTATCTATCTCTAAGGCATCACTGTTTATAATTATTTCAGCATACATAATATTTACATCTACCACCTTACGACCAAATTTATATCATCAATGCTCAATGCTCAATGCTCAATGCTCAATGCTCAATGCTCAATGCTCAATGCTCAATGCTCAAATAATTATACCACAATATTAAAAACATTCATCATTTTAAATGTTATGCTAAATTTCTGTAAAAGCTTTTTTAAATTTACATTGAAACATTGATAATTAGATATTCTTCTCATATTTTATCATCTATAATCCTCTATTTAGCTATTTTTTCATAGTGCCTTATATTAAGAAAATTCCCCATAATATTAATAAAAGAAGCGCAAAGATTCTAGCGCTTCTCAATTAAGATATCAAATAAATTGCTTGCAATTTTTTCTTTACTCATCTTATCTAGGTGCATTTCTTTTCCTTCTTTAGATAAAATTATTACTTTATTATCTTCTGAGGCAAATCCAGTATCACTTGCAGTTATATCATTTGCTACAATATAATCTAAATTTTTTCTTTGAAGCTTAGACATAGCATTTTCTTTTAAATTTTGACTTTCAGCTGCAAACCCTACTAGAATTTGCTTTTCTTTTTTATTTCCAAGTTCCATTAAAATATCATTATCCCTAATAAAGTCTATACACAATTCTCCATTACTTTTTTTTATCTTTTGTGTACTATAATTTTTAGGTTTATAATCAGCAACAGCTGCTGATTTAATTACTATATCTGCATTATCAAATCTCTTTATAACTTCATTTTTCATTTCTTCATTGGTTGAAACTTTAATAACATTAATATTTTTAGGAACTTCTATAGATGTAGGTCCAGATATTAACGTTACATTGGCCCCCCTATTTCTTGCTTCCTTAGCTATTGCATACCCCATTTTTCCTGTTGATCTGTTTGTAATAAATCTAACAGGATCTATAGGTGCTATAGTTGGTCCTGCTGTTACTATAACATTTTTATTTAACAAATCCTTTTTTTCATAAAGTTCCATTAAAACTCTGTCTACTATAACTTCTGGACTTTCAAGCTTTCCTTTTCCACTTGTTCCACAAGCAAGTCGTCCTTCTGCAGGATCTATAAACTCGTATCCAAAAGACTTAAGCTTTCTAATATTATCTTGAACTATAGGATTATTATACATATTTGTATTCATAGCAGGTGCAAAAATAACCTTAGTTTTTGTTGCCATTATTGTAGTTGAAAGCATATCATCAGCTATTCCATTTGCAACTTTTCCTATTATATTAGCAGTAGCAGGTGCTACTAAAAACACATCTGCTTTTTCTGCTAAACTTATATGTTGAATTTCCCAAGCTTTTGGTTCTGTAAACATATCACAGGTAACCATATTTTGACTTAAAGATTGAAAAGAAAGTGGTGTAACAAATTTAGTAGCTGACTCTGTCATAATTACATTAACATTAATACCTTTTTTTATAAGTAAACTTACAATTTCTAAGGCTTTATATGCTGCAATACCTCCACTTACTCCTATCACTACATTTCTTTTCATTTTATCTAAGACCTTCTTCTACTATTTCATATTCAACTGCATTTTGATCTACTTCATTAATTGCAATTGTTAAAGGTTTGTTTGAATTTATTGAAATTTGTGGCGTAGAACCTTCAATTATTTGTCTAGCTCTCTTTGATGTTAAAATTACCAAAGAATATCTATCATGTATCTTTTCCAATAAATCTACCACTGATGGACTAATCATAGAGTTGTTCATGTATCATTCCCTCCTTCGAATCTAATATACTATCTTTTATTCTATCTACTCTGCATTTTTCAGCAGATATTATAGCTTCTAATTTTTCCACGGCTACCTCTACTTTATCATTTACTACTGCATAGTTATATTTTGAAATAAAATTTATTTCTTTATATGCAGATTTAAATCTTTTCATTAAAGATTCTTGAGTTTCGCTTCCCCTCTTTATAATTCTTTGCTTTAATTCTTGCATAGATGGTGGAAGTATAAATATAAAAACTCCCTCTTCTGTATTTTCTTTAACTTTCAATGCACCTTGTATATCTATTTCTAAAATAACATTTTTTCCACTTTCTAATATCTCTTCAACATTAGACTTCGGTGTGCCATAATAGTTATCATACACTTCAGCATATTCTAGGAAGTCATTATCTTTTATTTTTTCTTCAAATTTTTCTTTAGACATAAAGTAGTAGTTAACGCCCTCAACTTCTCCTTGTCTTGGATTTCGTGTAGTTGCAGATACAGATAAAGCTACATCTTTGTTTCTATCCATAAAGCTTTTACATATAGTACCTTTTCCTGCACCTGATGGTCCTGATATAACTATTAATAAGCCTCTTCCTTTAACTGCCATTATTCGTCAACCTCATCAACTGCCACATCATCTTTTGTTGCTAATCTATGAGCCACAGTTTCAGGTTGAACTGCTGATAATATAATATGATCACTGTCTGTTATTATAACTGCTCTAGTTCTTCTTCCATAAGTAGCATCTATTAGCATGCCTCTATCCCGTGCTTCTTGAATAATTCTTTTAATAGGTGCTGATTCTGGGCTCACAATTGCAACTAATCTATTTGCAGAAACTATATTGCCAAAGCCTATGTTTATTAACTTTATTCCCATTTTTATCCTCCTAATTATTCAATATTTTGAACTTGTTCTCTTATTTTTTCAATTGTGTTCTTCACTTCTATTACTTTGTTAGTCATATCTATATCTGTCGATTTAGATGCTATAGTATTAGCTTCTCTATTCATTTCTTGAATTATAAAGTCCAATTTTCTTCCAATTGGCTCATCTAAATCCAAAGTACTCTTCATTTGACTCAAATGACTTCTAAGTCTAGTTATTTCTTCATCTACAGCTGCCTTATCAGAAAGAATCGCTACTTCAAGTGCTATCCGACTTTCATCTATGTCTACTCCAGACAATAACTCACTTAATCTTTCTTCAAGCTTTTTTTTGTAATTTTTAGGAATATTATCTGCTACTTTTCCAATTTCTTCAACATATATCCCTATTATTTGGATTTTTGATAAAATATCTTCTTTTAATTTTTCTCCTTCTTTACTTCTCATTTCTTCCATGAGATTAAGCGCTGATTCAATTAATGGAGAAATTTCATTAAAAATATTATCCAAATTTTCTTCTGGTTCTTCTAAATTAATCACATCTGGAAACCTTGCTATTTGAGTAGTAGAAATATCATCTATAATATTTAATTCCCTTTGAATTTGCTTTAAACAATTATAATAATCCTTAGCTAACTCTATATTTAAATTTGCCTTCCCAACATTATTTTCATAACTCTTATAATTAATAAAAACATCGACTTTACCTCTATTTAATTTTTTACTAATTATATTTCTTATTTTCTCTTCTAATGCAAGAATCATTCTAGGCATTCTAATATTTATATCTAAATATCTATGATTTACACTTTTCATTTCTATTGAAAAGTATGAATCCTTGCCTTCTTCACTTTGAGCTCTTCCAAAGCTAGTCATACTTCTTATCAAATTTACACCTCCTTTTAAATAACTTTACTAATTCAATAAACTAATCATAAAGTATTTTACTGTTCTCCGTCAATGTTTTGTTCACACATTGTTAACAATTCTGTTTGTTTTATATTTTCACTAAGGCATATGAAAGAAAATAACAAGTCCATGATGCGATGTATATTTTCCGTCAGACAAGGAAGTATGTTTGCCTCATAGTGGGCTATTAGGTGAATATGCTGACGAAGTATAACGGAAAATAGACTAGCATGCTGACTTGTTATTTTTTTGAATATGCCTAATGTCAAAAGTGACTACGCTACGTTTTCAATTCATAATTCATGTAAGTCGAATTTCCTTCATTTGGTTTCTTGAACTTTCTCTTTGCGCTTGTCCCTTTATTGTGCATTGTAAATTGTGCATCACAGTTACATTCTAGCTGCTTAAAATTCTATGATTTCTATACAAAAAAAAGATTGCCTCACAACTATTTACAAAATCATTGTGATGCAATCCCATTAGTATAAATTATTTTTTGGCAGGTCGGCGTATCCTGCATCTCTGATTACTAAGATTAGCGCGTGAGGAGCCTTTTCTCACCTCAAAAAATAAGTTCATTAAAAATATATCATAATATATTCTCTTTTAATTCAGTATCTTCAATTTTTATTAATCTTCCCCTGTATATTCTTGCATTCATTTTTGACAATGTTATTGGGTACATTGTTGCTACATATATATATTGCTCTTCTGAATCAATTTCCAACCCCAAAAGTAAAACAATATTATCAACCTTTTTTATTAGTTCAAGAGATCCGCCATTTTCTCTCCTATAATTTAATCCAACATATTCAGGTTCTTTTACTACTTTTTCTATAATATCTATTATATTGTCTTTCATTTTCTTTGTTAATTGTCTACCATGTCTTTTTTTTATATGGTTTATAACACCTGGAGAGGCATAAACAATTCTAGGTAAATCAAGCTCTAAGAGCTCACTTATAGAGATTTTTATTTTACCAACTTTCTTATAAGCTTTATACTCTCTTTTCATAATACCCCTCATTTATATCCTTTCTTTTATTATATCCCAATACTATGTATTTCTCCACTTATTAAATAAAAAATCATAAGGCACATGAAATAAAATAACAGACCAAAGATGCGCTGTATATTTTGTATTAGATCTGTTATTTTTTAAATGTGCCTAACATAAAAAATGTTGATTATACTATATTTTATATAAAGAAATATGTAGTAATTATCTATTATATTTCTATTCACTTAACTATACTATAAAATCAACACTTTATTAAAATATAAAAAATTTTTAGACTGATATTTTTAAAGTATTATACAGATTAATCCACCATTGCCCTCATTAATAATTTTTTGTAGAGTCTTTTGAATCTTAACTTGAACATCTTCTGGCATCTTATACAGTTTATTTTGTAGTCCTTCTTTTACTAATACCTCTAAAGATTTTCCAAACATATTACTTTGCCAAAGAAGGGCTGGATCTATTTCAAATTGTTTAAGGAGTCCTTTTACAAGTTCTTCCGATTCCTTTTCTGATCCCATTATAGGACTTATTTCTGTTTTTATATCACATTTTATAAAATGTAAGCTTGGAGCACTTGCTTTTAATTTCACTCCATATTTATTCCCTTGTTTAACTATTTCAGGTTCCTCAAACTTCATTTCTGCAAGCTGTGGTGCAACTAACCCGTATCCAGTTTCTTTTACATCTTCTAATGCATCTTTGACTTTATCATATTCATATTTAGCGTGAGTTAAATCTTTTATGATCCCAAGTAAGTCACTTTCTGAATTTACCTCTAAATCACATATTTCACTAAGAACTTTATAGAAAACTCCATCTTTGGGTTTCATAAGTATCTTTGCCATTCCAGTTCCCAAATCAACCTCTTTTATTGTAGCTTTCCCCATAAAATCTTCTTCTTCAAAATTATTCAAACAATATTTAATATCTCTTACTCTAGACACATCTTGACTCATGCTCATAATTATGTTGAAAAAATCTTTTTTTAGCCAATGGTTGCAATCTAATTTGTCTAACCATTCAGGCATATCAATGTTAATTTCTTTTATAGGGAACTCTTTAAGTACATGTTTAAATAACTCTTCAATATCTTGTTCTTCCATATTGTAAACATCCATAACTTGTACTGTTACATTATATTTATCTTCTAATTCCTTCTTTAATACTTTAGTTTCTTGAGAATTAGGTTTAATTGTATTAAGAACAACAATAAATGGTTTATTTAAGGATTGTAGCTCATTTATTACCCTTTCCTCTGCATCTACATAATCATTTCTATCTATTCCTGTTATACTACCATCTGTTGTAACTACAAGACCTATTGTAGAATGGTCATTTATTACCTTTCTTGTTCCAATTTCAGCAGCATCTTCAAATGGTATCTCATAATCAAACCATGGTGTATGAACCATTTTACTTTCCTCTCCATCTAAATAACCTAAAGCTCCTTTTACAATATACCCTACACAATCAACCATTCTTACTTTAAATTTAATTTCATCGCCTAAATTTATTTCAACTGCCTCATTAGGTACAAACTTAGGTTCTGTTGTATGAATGTTTTTCCCCGATCCGCTTTGTGGCAATTCATCTTTTGCTCTTTCCTTTTTATAGGTATTATCAATTTTAGGTATCACCATAAGATCCATGAATTTTTTTATAAATGTAGATTTTCCTGTTCTAACTGGTCCTACAACACCTACATATATGTCCCCTTGGGTTCTATCTGCTATATCTTTGTATATGTTAAAATTATCCACTTACATCCCTCCTATATTCCTTTTACCAATATATATATATTCATACTAATTTTAAAATATACAATTTATACTAAATAAAAAAAAATTCTAAAATAATTATAACCACTTAAACATATGGTTATAATTATTTTAGAATTTCATATCCCTAACTCAAACTAAAATGTTTCACTTTTTTTATCTCTATTCATAAGTTCATCAACAATGACTTTAGCATCCTTGCCTTCAAATAAGCCTTTATAAAGACCATCTGTTATAGGCATAGATATATCAATTTTTTCTTTTAATTCATAAAAAGCTCTGCATGCTTTTACACCTTCAACCACCATTCCAATTTCCTTTAAAGCCTCATCAACTGATTTCCCTTTACCAATTAATAAGCCTGCTCTTCTATTCCTGGAATGCATAGATGTGCACGTCACTATCAAATCTCCCATACCAGTTAACCCATAAAAGGTTTCAGCTCTTCCACCTAGTACTATTCCTACTCTGGTAATTTCCTTCATACCCCTTGTAAGAAGAGCAGCTTTTGTATTATCTCCATATCCAAGACCATCTATAGCTCCTGCTGCTAGTGCAATTATATTCTTCACAGCGCCACCAATTTCAACTCCTATAATATCATCATTAGTATAAATTCTAAAATATGAAGTCATAAATAAATCTTGAATATCTGTTGCATATTTCATATTTTTAGATGTACTTACAATAGTGGTTGGAAGCTTCATAGCAACTTCTTCTGCATGACTTGGCCCTGATAAAATAACTACTGGATTATCTAACTCTTCTTCAATTACAATTGATAATCTCTTATCACTATTTTCTTCAATTCCTTTAGCAATTGAAATTATTGGTATATCTTTAGATATTTTCCCTTTTAACATTTTGCACATACTTCTAATAACATGAGAAGGAACTGATAATACTATATAATCCGAGCCCTCAATTGCTTCTTCAATATTGTTAAATGCAGTTACTCCTTCAGGGAATATTAAATCTTTCATATACTTTTCATTTGTTCTCTTAATATTTATTTCATTAACAACATTTTCATCCCTGTTGTATATACTAACAATATTATTTTTTTCTGCAAGTAATACAGCTAAGGCACTTCCAAAGCTTCCCCCACCTAGAAAAGTAATTTTACTCATAATTATTCCTTTCTTTGTCTATACTCAATTTGTATACCAGTTCCTTTGAAATCAAAACTATTTCTTAATTGATTTTCTAAGTATCTCTCATATGAGAAATGTCTAGCACTTTCATCATTTACAAAGAACACGAACTTTGGTGGTTTAGTTGCAACTTGAGTCACATAATAAATTTTCATTCTCTTAAGTGAAACGGTAGGTGGTTCTTTCATAAGAACTGCCTTACTTACAACATCATTTAATATTCCTGTTGAAATTCTCTTACTATAATTATCATAACAATATTTTGCCATTTTAAGTACCTTATTAGTTCTTTGTCCTGTTAGTGCAGAAATAAATAAATATTCAGCATAACTTAAGAATTTTAAGTTTCCTTGTAATTCCTTCTTAAATTTATCTAAAGTCTTACCATCTTTTTCAACCAAATCCCATTTGTTAACAATAACCATAATAGCTTTGCTCATTTCATGAGCATATCCTATTATCTTTTCATCTTGTTCTGTGACGCCTTCTGTTGCATCAATCATAAGTATACAAACATCTGCTCTTTCAATTGCAGTATAAGTTCTTATAACACTATATCTTTCAATTTCTTCTTTTACCTTGCTTTTTCTTCTAATCCCAGCAGTATCAACTAAGATAAATTTACCATCTTCAGTTTCTAAATAACTATCTATTGCATCTCTTGTGGTTCCTGGAATCTCTGAAACTATTACTCTTTCTTCACCAAGCAATTTATTAATTAAAGAAGACTTTCCTACATTAGGTTTACCAACCATAGCTATTCTAATATATTCATCATCATCTGTATCGTAAATTGATTGGTCAAAATTTTCAACTACTTTATCAAGCATATCTCCAAGTCCTAATCCTTGACCTGCTGATATTGTTACAGGGTCACCTATTCCTAAATTATAAAACTCGTATGCATTATTTTCATCTTTTAAATTGTCGACTTTATTAACCACTAAAACCACTGGTTTTTTGCTCTTTCTAAGCATAGTTGCAACCTCATTATCTGCTGCAGTTAACCCTTCTTTTCCGTCAACTATAAATACTATTACATCTGCTGTTTCAATTGCAATATTTGCTTGCCTTCTCATTTGTTTTACTATTATATCATTATTCTCTGGTTCAATACCGCCTGTATCTATCATAGTAAAGTTATGATTTAGCCATTCAGCTTCTGCGTACACCCTATCTCTTGTAACTCCTGGTGTATCTTGAACTATTGAAATTCTTTTTCCTGCTAATTTATTAAACAATGTTGATTTGCCAACATTTGGTCTTCCAACTATAGCAACTATCGGTTTAGCCATTTAAAATTCCTCCTATTTGTATTCATTTAGTTTTTGAATTAAATCTTCTCCTGTGTAATCTACTACTATAACCTTCACATTTAAAGCTGATTCAATATCTTCTATTTTCATATTATCTAGCATAATTTGTTCAGTAGAATCTGCTAGTTCATATCCTTTTCTAAACATATTATTTGGCAATAATAAATATTTACTATTGATTATACCCTTTATTTGATTTATTATATCAATTCCTGTTAAAAGTCCAGCTATAGTAATTGTATTTCCAAAGTAATTATTTACTATTTCATAAACATCTAGCTTTATATTGGGATTCTTCTTTTTTACTTTATTACTAGCTTCTAAAAGCTCAGGATAAGCTAATGTTCCTGTAACAATAGAGAAACTTCCTTTGATATTTGGGTCTAAATCTTCTAAAGTATTATATATGGCATCTCTAAAGCATCTAACCATTCCTATTCCATCTTCTATTTGATGATAATCATCATAAAATTCTTGACTTGGGATTTCTTTCCCTGCTACAAGATAAAATTCATCTGATAATCTAACAAATGGTTTTCCTACTTCTTTCATATATATATCTTGAAGTTTTTTAACTCTTTCAATTTCTTCTATAGATTGTTCCTTTGTATATGTATTAATTTGTTTAAGTCCTTGTCTAAATTTAGTTATACCTATTGGTACCACTGCTACATCTGAAACCTGTGGATATAATGTATATAAATCTGTAATTGTTCTTTCAAGTTCATCTCCATTATTTATTTCTGGAACTGAAACTATTTGTGCATTCATTACAATCCCTGCATCTGATAATTTTTTCATTCTTTCAAAAACCTTACCAGCAAACCTGTTATTAAGCATTTGTACTCTAAGTTCTGGATTTGTTGTATGAACAGATACATTTATGGGACTTATGTGATATTGTATTATTCTATCAATATCTTCATCTTTCATATTAGTTAATGTAACAAAATTACCTTGTAAAAAAGATAATCTTGAATCATCATCTTTAAAGTATAATGATTCTCTCATTCCCTTTGGAAGCTGATCTATAAAACAAAATATACATTTATTACTGCATGATTTTGCTTTATCCATTATACCGCCACCAAATTCTATACCTAAATCCTCACCATATTCTTTTTCAATTTCAATTTCCCATATCTCTCCATTGGTCTTTTCTACTTCTAAAATGATTTCTTCATCTGCTGATAAAAATTTATAATCTATAATATCATTTATTTTATTATCATTAATAGATAGTAAAACATCATTTACTTCAATCCCGACTTCTTCTGCAATTCCATTTGAGATTACTTTTGTTATAATATTTTTCATGTCTTCACTCCTAATTATAACATACTTATCCTTGTTATATTACATTAATCCCTTAGTTAAGTCAATAAGTCATATTAGGCAAATCTTTTCATAAAAAAATAAATACACTATTTCTACTTAAATAAGAATGCTGATGCAATTCAAAGAGCTACCCCATCATTCTTTGCAATAGCAGTTCTCGTTAAATTTATTCATTATTATTCCTCTTCTCTTAATGCCTATTCTCATCTTTTACATTAGATAATCATGCTTCTACCAGTAATTTTCTAGGTCTCTAGGGTGCTATACTGTAACTTCCCAGCATATGGATAACTAGAATTTTAAATATTAAGACCACATTAAGGAATCAAAAAGACCACTCCTGAGCGACACGCTCCCCTTCACCCAAAGGTCTTTCTTCATTAGCATCATAAAAACAAACTATTTCATTATGTTCAATTTCTTCATCAGTGATATCAAGGGTCCTATCTTTTTTCTTCTTTTTATTTACCTGTTTATTTTTTTTCATTTCTAAAAGTATGGGTATTCTATCCTGTAAATTATTATTAATCTTCTCATCACTCATATTATTATCAATTTTGTTAATATCTTTATGAGTAATTTCTAAATTGCCTATCTCATCATTTCTAACATTTTCTACTTTATTTTGACTTATTTCATTTTTAAAATTTTCTTTTACCTGAACTTCTTTGTTCTTTATATCTTCCTCTTTATCCTTAGATTTGATTTTTTCTTTTATCTTGATATTTTGATGCTTTGCAAAATTTTTCGCTCTATAAATTTTATCTTCAGTAAGTTCAATCATTTCCAATTCTATTAATACTCCTAATGCTGATTTAATTTGATCAATACTTCTATTAAATTCTATTGCTAAAGTTTCTATTGTATATGGAATGTTTCTTGTAATATACAAATCGCCTTCTAAATTAACCTTTCCAGCTAAAGTTACAAGTCTAGTCCAAATATAATGAATAAGATCTCTTTCAGGCTTCATATCTATTATTTTGAATTTAGTGTCATCATACATATCAACTCTAAATTTTACAACTTTTCTTTCTCTCATATTTATCATTCCCCTTAAATTTTTTTATTTTTTCAATATACCTTATATTTAAGATATATGCTTTACTTAATAAAATTTCAGTAGTTTTATTAAAATTTTTTCTATTAAAATATTACATTTTTTTATTTTAATTAGACTTTAAGATAAAAAAAGACACTACATCCTGCTAAAATGTAATGTCTTTTCCAAATCATTTTCTTAATTTTAACCAATTTTTAAAATTAAGCTAGCAAAACATAGCCTATTTTTAAAGTAATCATATTAATCTACTTCATATGCTTCTACTATCTTGAACCCACGATTTCTGGAAATGTCATAATTACATTCATATAAATTTATATTATCATCAAAAGCTCTTATACTGTGATTTGTTTATTATTCAAATACTTTCAGTTTTATATATTATTATCTCAAACTTCGCACATGAAAATATGACTTGAACCTTTGAAAAACAAAGGCTTTTCAGCATTGAAATATAGAAAATTCCTCCCTAAAATGATATAATGTAAATGACTAAAAATACAAAAAACGTCATATTTAGGAGGAATTATTCATATGAACAATATACCACAAAATAATCAAAATAAAAATGATTTTATGAAATCTATAATGAATTTTGTTAAGCAATTTAAGGTTATTAGTGCTTTAAAAAAAGCAAATTGCTATAAAGAAAAAGGTATATGTGTTCATGATATTTTTTGCTATTTATTACAACTTGTTTATACAGGGAAAAGCA
>Ga0302140_10000084_pt1 | contig 93820 bp, 84 predicted proteins | sample I_Bog_E1_1_FD_202095 | JGI IMG/M metagenome (GOLD analysis project Ga0302140, IMG submission 202095) | Peat permafrost microbial communities from Stordalen Mire near Abisko, Sweden - I_Bog_E1_1 | ecosystem: Environmental > Terrestrial > Soil > Wetlands > Peat | place: Sweden: Abisko, Stordalen... | reverse complement strand
GAGAAAGGCCGGAACCCAATCGGCTCCGGCCCTTACCCTCCCCATTTACATCTCTGATCTATAACTCTGACTGCCGGCTTTTCAAATTCCGGCTGAGCACCTTGTCCACCACGTTTTCCACGTCGGTGAGGAAGAAGCTGTTGGCCTGCTGTGGCGCGGCCACCTGCGTGCCCGGATGGCCCAGCGCCGAGGCAATCTCGTTCCAGCGATAGATGGTTGAGTTCACCGCTACAACCACCGGCTTGCGCACCGGCTCCGGCATGGCGCAGTAGGCTACCCAGGTGCCGAGTGAAACCAGGATGATTCCCTCATACGCAAACTGCAGCGGCGCGGTCAGCGACGCGAACCGCGAACTGAGCGAGACCAGCAGGAAGTCGTCCGAGGCCATTACGCCAAAGCCAAGCGAGAGACCGAACGCCATATCGCGCACTGAAAGACGCAGGGCGTTCATGCTGAGGCAGAGAAACGCCAGCAGGCAGATCTCCAGCAGGCTCACCGAGCGCATCAGCGCCATGGCGACGTCGGTGATAGCCACCAGGCCCGAGCGCGAGAAAGTGACTGTCGAGAATGTCACGATGATGGAAACCAGCACGGCCCAGCGAAAGATTACGATGCCGAACTTCAGCAGCCCGGGCACGGCAGAAAGCGCCGAGCGGAAGACTTCAAGGCAGATGAAGTAGAGGATAACGGCGCTTGCGATGTACACAGCCCAGTAGCTGAAGAAATACACCTGCGCGCAGGTCCTCTCGAACTCGGCAGTCGCGGCGATGCGGCCCGACTGGCCCAGAAGCAACAGCGAGAAAACAGGCGCCGACACAAGCTTAAGTGCCAGATACGTGCCCATCGCCGGATAGCGGCGATGCAGACCACGTCTCCAGAACATAAACGCGATCACAGCGATGAGCAACATCTCAACGCCCGTCATTGCTGTCATCGCGAGTTGAGAGGACATAATCGGCGACCTTCCGCGTTTCTGAGAACATTCTCAGCATATCGCCGAAACAACGCCCACTCAATGAAAAACGCCTGAATCACGATGCCACTTTTGGGCTATCACAGGCCCCGTATGGGTCAACGCGGTGAAGACTTAATTCGTGGGGCAGGTCGGCAAGCCAGGAGCGCAAAACGGAACCGGCTCGGTCGCGGTGGCAGACTGGTGGCTCGAAAACGGCTTAGGCGTTGAGGAGGAAACAGATGCGGCGGCAACACCAGCGAATGCGATCGAAATGGCGAAGATGCGGATGGCAACTTTCATGGTTGGTAACCTCTCCTGGTAATCTCTTTTGGCTCGGGATTCTCTCTCCGAGATTGTTTGCAGAATACATGACAATCGAAGATAAGTCCAATATTTTCATGAAGTTGTACATTTAGTAACCGAAGTGGTTACTGTAGTAATATGCAACTTCAGTAACCTGTTTATCCGGACGTTTGCCCCCTCTTTTCAACCCCTCTCCCAGTCCCACTTGCCGTGGTAAAATAAACCCAGGCAGTTTCTGCTAAAGCCCACGTCTTTCAAGCCTTTAGTCCCGATCGGTAGTGCTGCGCCCGCTTTGCGGAAACCCCCTCGGTACAGGCCTGACGGCGAGTTCCATCGCGATTGGAAACCTATGGCGACTGAAGTACCCCTCCCTGTTGGCGAGAACGGCAACAACGGCAGCTACACCGGCGAAAACATCAAGATCCTTGAAGGTCTTGAGGCGGTCCGACTGCGTCCGGCCATGTACATTGGCTCGACCGGCGACATGGGCCTGCATCATCTTGTCTACGAGGTTGTCGACAATTCAGTGGACGAAGCGCTGGCCGGATATGCGAAAAAAGTCGAAGTCACCATCCACGTCGACAACTCCATCACGGTGGTCGACGACGGCCGCGGCATTCCCGTGGACATGATGGACACGCCCGACGGCAAGCGCATGCCCGCGGTGCAGGTGGTGCTGACGAAGCTCCACGCCGGCGGCAAGTTCGACGCGTCCAATTACAAAGTCTCTGGCGGACTTCACGGCGTCGGTGTCAGTTGCGTCAACGCCCTCAGCGAAGAGTTTGAGGTGGAGATCTGGCGTCCGGAAAAAACCGGCGACCCCAGCCTCACCTACGAGCAGAGCTACTCAAAAGGCATCCCCACTTCCACGCTGGTGCAGACCGGAACCTCGAAGCGCCGCGGGACCAAAATTCACTTCCTGCCCGACAAGAGCATCTTCACCGTCACCGAGTTCAACTACGACACGCTGGCCCAGCGGCTGCGCGAGCTCGCCTTCCTCAACAAGGGCCTTGAGATCACACTTACTGACGAGCGCACCGCCGACACCAAGACAGGCGAGGCCAAGCGCACCGAGTTCAAGTACGCCGGCGGCATTGCCGAGTTCGTGAAGCACCTCAACCGCGGCAAGCAGGTGCTGCATGAGAAGCCGATCGTGATGGAGGCGTTGCGCGACGGCGTCGAGATGGACATCGCCCTCCAGTACAACGACAGCTACTCTGAATCCGTCTTCAGCTTTGCCAACAACATCAACACCGTTGATGGCGGATCGCACCTCTCCGGCTTTCGCACCTCGCTTACGCGCACCATCAACGCCGTTGGCCAGTCGCTGGGCCTTTTCAAAGACATGAAAGAGAACCTGAGCGGCGATGACGTGCGCGAAGGCCTGGTGGCCGTGGTCAGCGTGAAGCTGCCGCAGCCCCAGTTTGAAGGCCAGACCAAGGGCAAGCTCAACTCTGACATTGCCGGCATTGTTCAGGCATTCGTCAACGAGCGTCTCGGCATGTTCCTCGAGCAGAATCCTCCTGTCGCTAGAAAGATCATCAACAAGGCTATTGAGGCTGCACGCGCCCGCGAAGCTGCGCGCAAGGCCCGCGACCTCACTCGCCGCAAAGGGGCCCTCGATGGCGGCGGCCTGCCCGGCAAGCTTGCCGATTGCAGCGAACGCAACCCCGACCGCTGCGAGCTCTACCTGGTCGAGGGCGAAAGCGCAGGCGGCACCGCAAAGCAGGGCCGCGATCGCCGCTTCCAGGCCATCCTGCCCCTCAAGGGCAAGATCCTCAACGTGGAGAAGGCCCGCTACGACAAGATGCTGGGCCACGAAGAAATTCGCGCCATGATTACCGCGCTCGGCTGCGGCATCGGCAAAGACGACTTCGACGCCTCCAAGATTCGTTACGGCAAGATCATCCTCATGACCGATGCCGACGTCGACGGCTCCCACATCCGCACGCTTCTGCTCACCTTCTTCTTCCGCCACATGACGGAGCTGATCAAGCGCGACAACATCTACATCGCGCAGCCGCCCCTCTACAAGATCAAGAAGGGCCGCTTTGAGCAGTACATCAAGGACGACCGCGAACTGGTCAAGGTCATGATCAAGCGCGCCGGCGAAGGGACCGTCATCCGCCACGGAGAGAGCGCCAGCAAGATCGAAGGCGCTGACCGCACCCGCTTCATGAGCTCCCTCGGCGAATACCTCGGTTTCGTCGAGCGCGTTGACAAGCGCATCCGCAACGAGAAGCTCGTCGAGCTTCTTGCCCGCGCCGAGCTAACCCATCGCTCCGACTTCAGCTCCACCAACGGAAGCCAGGTCCCCGAGAAGCTTGCTTCCCTCTTTGCCCAGCTAAGTGAGCTTGCTGCGGAATTCCAGATCAAGGTCGCAAGGCCCGCCGAAGACGAAGAACACCACACCTGGTCCATCAGCTTCACCGACTCGCAGGGCGCTGTCCGCCCCATCGACTGGACTCTCGCCTCAAGCCCTGAGTTCCGCCAGATGATGGCCAAGTACTCCCAGATCAAGGACTACCTCGAGCCGCCCTTCCTCATCGAGTACGTTACCAAAGCCGCCGCGGAATCAACCCCCGAGTCTGAAGAGGCTGAAGAGGCTTCCGGGGAAAGTGAAGCTCCCGAAGCTAAGGCCGCTCGTCGTACCGCACGCACACCGCGTGAGCCTGTAGAGAAGGCCACCGCCCGCGAGTTCTTCCACTACGTCGTCGAGCAGGGCAAGAAGGACTATCAAGTCCAGCGCTACAAGGGCCTCGGAGAAATGACCGCGCCGCAGCTCTGGGAAACCACCATGGATCCCGATCGCCGCACTTTGCTTCAGGTCAAATTGGAAGATATCGCCGAGTGTGAAGCCATCTTCACCACCCTTATGGGCGAAGACGTGGAAGCGCGTCGCAAGTTCATTGAGGATAACGCCCTCGACGTCAAGAACCTCGACATCTGACGTTTACGACAATCCGCTCCAACTGGGTGCTGGGGCATCCAGCGGGCGCCGAATCCTACTGTTGAATCGCCTTTTCCGACGTGGCGCGCATCTCCTGGCCGGACAATTTCAGTAAGGGCAGAAAGGTATAGTTGTAGCTAACCGTAACCTTCACCAGGCAGCCTTTACTATTGGCGTTTGGTGAGCAAGGGCTGGTGGTGCCATCCGGCGTCTGACCCGGCCAAACATCCGAACTCGTTGTATCAATCGTCAGACCGCTCGGCACAATCCACGGGCCCGCCAGGCTTTGAACATAATTCTGAATATCGGTCGCCGACACCGTGCAGTTGTAGGGCATCGTGAAGTTCGGAGGCGCCGAAGTATTGCAACCTACGGTCGTATTTTTGCTCCAGGTATAACCGCGCACGATGGCGAAGCGCGTGGCTTGCTGTGCCGCATAGGTCGTAAAGTGATACGTGTACATTCCGACCATCCAATTAAAAACGGCGAACACAAGGCCAATCAGAACCAACGAAGTCAGGGCGAATTCCACCAGTTCCGCGCCACTCTCCTCGCGCGCCAGGCGATGGAGCTTTTGCATGTCGGTTCGTCCTTTCATCAATGGCACCCTTGCTAATCCTTCCCGCTCTGCTACTCAACGACACCTTGGTGTGTGTCCAGCCCTCCACCATGCAGCCAGGTCGACTCTCATCCATCGGCCCTGCTCACAACCTGCCAAAGGACTAGCTGCCTGCGCTGCGCATCGACGCCGTACTCGTAAACGTCATGCTGGTGAGCGTGGGCAACTTGAGTAGCGGCGTATAAGTTCCACTAACCGTTACGTTCACGCGGTACACCACGCCGATGTTGTTTGGACAACTCGACGGGGTGCTTGTGCAGCTCGCGCTGTAACTGCTGCCGTCGGCGCACTCACAACCATACGTGGGTGTTGTTACCGAAAGATTCGGCACATTGGGCGCATCATCCTGCGCCGCGGTTGTCATCCCTGCCGTATCGCTCGGATTCTTAGACCCGTACACTGCTGCCGCTTGCGCTGCACCAGCGACCTCGATCGCCAGATAATAAGCCCGCCCAAAATCGACACAGCCAAGCAGCAGCAGCAAAAACACTGGAAATACGAGCCCCATCTCCACAAGACTGGCCCCGTTTTCGTTGCTGAACAGATCCATTCGATTTCGTTTCTTCATTTGCTACTCCGCAAGCCCGAATGTCCCCAACGTCGGAGGATTAGCAACGGCAGTGCCTGGTAAGGTGGCGGTGATATTAAAGTGTTCGCTGTCATTAACCATGAAATTGGCAACATCCACGGCCGCCACACCTTTGGCGTTGATCGTAACGCCCGATCCGCTGTTGAGCGTGAGTTCGCCGTCGGGCATATAAATGGTTCCCGTGAAGTACGACGACGAACTGGTGTCGATCGTCATCCCCGAGCCGTTCGTGGGAGACTCCCAGATCAACATATTCGCGTTGGAGCCGTTGGTGCTGGTCGTGGGCGCCATCAGTTGGATGACGGTGCTGTTGCTGTTCATCTGCAACGACCCGCTATTGAAATATAACGTCACCCCCGACGTGCCCGAGCCGGTGCATGTCGTGCACTCAAGCGTCGAGCCGCTGTTCACGTTCACAGAGCCACCGAAGTAATAGAGGCCGGGAGAGAAATTGACCACAAGGTTCGAATTGATATTGATACCGCCGTAGTAGCCCGGTGGCAAGCTTATGGGCGCCGTCCCATTCTGTTGGGCAGTGGACAAATTATTCCCCCAGCAATCCTGATTGCTCAGGCTGCAGCTACCCGCATCCTGAGTCGCCGGCTTGGTGGGCTGAGTGAGCCCTGCCAGCGGGTCGGCTTGCTGCACTGTGGTGTGCGATGGCTGAGTCTCTGAATCGCCTAACGTCCAGCTGCAGCTCCCGTTGCAGTTGTTAGGATTCCACGAACCACCGTAAAGGAAGAACGAGGCTTTCACACTGTCGTGGTCGTCGGTTTGCAGGTTCCCAAGATCGTAAATTCCGCAATTTGTCAGGCTGAAGTTGCCTGTGGAGCTATTGAATTCGAGTGATCTCGTGTAAATGCAATCACCCACGCTGGATCCGCTTTGAATATATGCCTCGCCCGCTTCCGCCCGCGCCACAAGATTCATCTTCGTCATTGATGCAGTGCGGCCATAAAACATTCCGATCATCCCGGCAAACATCGTGCTTACCGGCTCGGTAAGCACCACCTCGGCAATATTGTTGTTGCCGTTGTTTGGATCGGTCGTTCCCAACACGCACGGACCAACATTGATGATCATCGCCAAACCCGTCGAGCTGGAGACCGTGCAGCCCGTTGTCGGGGTAATCGTCGAAGTAGTGGCGCCGTCTTCGATTAAGGCTTGTGCCGCTGCCGTCTTCATGTTGGTGCAAACTGTATTGCTGCAGTTGCCAATCTGGAGACCGGCAGCAATCGCCGCCGAATCAGCCGCTGTCTGTAACTCGCGCTGTCGATAGTGGATGCTGCCAACGTCAATGGCCAGCGCCATCCCGCCCATCAGCACTCCAAGGGACAAGCTCGCAAGGATGGTCATCGATCCGGATTCCCCGTCGAAGATTCTCATGGTACCTCCCCAGAATGATTACTCATATCCATGCAAAGATTACTTGTGAAGCCACAGGTAACAGACTAAGCGATTGTTCCACGTTACTCAAGCACGATGTGATCCGACTACGGCGAAAGTTGTATTTTCGCCGCAAGGGATTGGTCATACCATCCGTGCGCAATCGTATGCGCACTCACCTGAAAGTCCCATGCCCACCCTTCCGCAGCATATAAGACCTTCATTTTCTTGCTGATCAGGCCTTCCTCAGCTTCAAGAAACCTCGGCCGCAGGCGCCCCCTCTGCCCAACACCAGCCCCGGCCCCGAACGCGGAGAGGCCTCATCGTTCACGCCAGACCGCTTTCATCGGTCTCCAACACTTAAGTAACCACCCGCCCTCCGCATTTGCTCGACCAAGCCGAAGGTATTCAGGTCTTTGATCCACAAGAACTCCGGCTTCCCTGCGAGCGCCTAGGGCACATGGGGGCGAATGTACTCGTCCTATTCGGGACCTCTGGGAGACCATGATCCGAGAGAGCTGGGGCATTCAGGATCCCGAATAATGGCTGGCCTTCCAATCGGCCTTAGCCGCGAGCCCTTGCCCGGTTTGCGCCACACCAATAATGCGGCGAACCCGCGCCCTCCAAACGCGGCGCCCTGATATCCTTCCGCCCATGAGCTCGAACATCTCGCCCACCACGGCCTTCAAAACTCACCTCGACCGTCGCGGCTTCATCGCCGCCTGCTCCGGCGCAGGAATCACCTCGGCCCTGCTCCCCGGCGTCCTCTTCGCCCTCGCCGCCCAGGGACAGGAAAAAGCCCCCGACGGATCACCCCGCGCCCTCCGCCCCATCACCGCCGAGATGATCGACCAGGCCGCCGCCCTCGCCGGTGTCGGCCCCTTCACGCCCGACCAGGTCAAGATGATGCTCGACGGCCTCAACGACCAGCGCACCGCCATTACCGGCATCCGCGCCCTCAAACTCTCGATCTCCATCCCGCCCGCCTTCGTCTTTCATCCGCTTCCGGCGGCGAGCACTTTGAAACCCAAATCGTGCGTCGATGTGAAATGTCCTGAGACAAAAGGCTCCCCAATTAGCCTGCTCCATGCCGTCCCTAAGGCTCCACTTCATATTGAGGATCTAGCTTACGAACCTATCGAAAAACTCGGCGAGCTGATTTGGTACCGCAAGATCACCTCCCTCGCCCTCACCCAAATGTTCCTCGCCCGCCTCAAGCGCCTCGACTCCAAACTCCACTTCGTCATCACCCTCACTGAGGAACGCGCCCTCGCCCAGGCCCGCAAAGCCGACGAAGAGATCGCCGCCGGCCACTACCGCGGCCCCCTCCACGGCATCCCCTGGGGCGCGAAAGACCTCCTCGCCGTCAAGGGCTACCCCACCACCTGGGGCGCGGGCGGCTTCGAGCACCAGTCCTTCGACGAAGACGCGACGGTGGTCAAACGCCTCGACGACGCAGGCGCGGTCCTCATCGCCAAGTTCTCCCTCGGCGCGCTCGCCATGGGCGACAAGTGGTTCGGCGGACGCACCCGCAACCCCTGGAACCCCGCCCTCGGCTCCAGCGGCTCGTCAGCGGGGTCTGCTTCCGCCGTCGCCGCCGGCTGCGTCCCCTTCGCCCTCGGCTCTGAGACCCTTGGCTCCATCTCCTCCCCCTCCACACGCTGCGGATGCACCGGCCTTCGCCCCACCTTCGGCCTTGTCCCCCGCACCGGCGCAATGGCCCTCAGTTGGACAATGGACAAGCTCGGCCCCATCGCCCGCTCCGTCGCCGACTGCCTCACCGTCCTCGATGTCATCCACGGCCCCGACGGCCACGACACATCAGTCCCCGCCCATGCCGCCGACTGGACGCCGTATCTTCAAAGCCCAAACCCTGACTGGAAGTCCCTCCGCATCGGCTACCTGAAATCCGAGTTCGACCCGCCCGCCGCCTTCAAGCTTGAAGACGCCAAGCCCAATGAGTCCAATGAAGAAGCCCGCTCCCGTGCCTCCCGCGACGACGCCGCCCGCATAGCCCGCTCCCGCTCCGACTACGACCGCCGCTTTCTCCTCGCCGCCCTCGACAAGCTCCGCGCTCTCGGAGTGGATCTGATCCCCGTCGAGCTACCTGCCCTTCCCTACGACGCCATGGTCCCGCTGCTCACCGCCGAAGCCGCCGCCGCCTTCGACGATCTCACCCTCTCCGGTCGCGACAGCCTCCTTACCGAGCAGGGTCCCGAAGACTGGCCCAACGCCTTCCGCACCGCCCGTTTCTACCCCGCAGTCGACTACATCCAGGCCAACCGCGCCCGCACCCTCGCCGTCCGCCAGATGTCCGCACTATTCGACAAGGTCGACATCATCGTCACCCCCTCCACCGATCGCCAGCTCATCTGCACCAACCTCACCGGCCACCCTGCACTCATCCTCCCCAACGGCTTCCGCGGCCCCGACGCCCCCGCTCCCCCGGCCATCGACGACGGCGACCACGACGACATCGGCGGTCCCGGAACCCCCGTCTCCCTCACCTTCCTCGCCGCCCACTACCAGGAAGCCAAACTCGCCGCCTTCGCCGCCGCCTACCAGCAAGCCACCAACTTCCACCTCCGCCACCCCACCCTCGACTAGGCGCTCCGCGCTCTTGTGCTCAATCCGCCAATCCGATCGGGTGCCCCATTCTTGGCACGTTCTTGTACAACGTTCTTGTACTTGTGCCAACGGTAGGAGACCGACAACTGCGAACTAAGAACTGTGAACTAAGAACTGCTCTCCGCACGAACTGCCCTCCACCAAGTTGACCAGCAGGACAACAAAGGATAAGACAACATCAGTATCTGGAATTCAAGCGTAAACGTTCCAGCCCGGTTGGCTGCCAATCGGGGTGGTCGCATTTTGGGCGTAAGTTGCCAACATTGCGCATCCACCCGGATGAGTCCGGGAATTTTGACTTCTCACCAAAGGGCTCAAACTACTACGTCTTCGCTGCTGCATGGACTTATCATCCAGCCGCTCTGGCTGCCGGCCTAAGCGCATAAAGGCTGGCCCTGGCGAATCCCTGAGTTCGTTTCATGCATGTGAGGATTCTCCCTGGCTCCGAGACCGCGTGATTTCAGTGCTCTTGAGCCACGCCCCATGGTCCTTTGCTGCGGTCGTCGTGGACAAAGCCAAGGTCAATCCATCAACCTACGATCCACAGCATTTCTACCCAAAATTTCTGGCCATGGTTCTGAGATTCATTCTCAGGGGCCGAGTGCGCCCAAGAACATCTCGGAATCTCAATTACACCGATAGCCTTCCGATGGTTAAGAAGCAGGCAACATCTGTTCAAGTGGCGATTAAGAGCTCGTGCCAGCGCGAACTACCCGATATTCCGTTCCATGTTCTAAATCACCGGCGGGAAAGCAACGCCTCGCTGCAGGTGGCTGATTACTGCTGCTGGAGCGTTTGCCGGAAGTGGGAACACGGAAACACCAATGCGTATCATCGGCTGAAGGTCAGGCTTGCTGCGACGGAAATATACCCCATGTCTTGATGGGACGGCAAGACTTATTACTAATTTCCAAAGGTAGACGTTCGAGAAAGGCAATGGCGCTGTTCGATCTTCAGTGACCCTTTCCTCCCAAGGCCAGCCCGCGAGAGCCTCAGTCGTAGCGCTCGAAGATGACCTGCTTCTTGTGCCAGCCAAAAGCGGCGAGGCGGTCGCGGACAGCCGAGACCATGAAGTTGAGCCCGCAAATGTAGGTGTAGATATCGAACTTGAGTTCGGAGGCGAGCAGGGTCGGGTCGACCTCCGGCTGATGCATCGGGATGCACAGCTTTGCGGCACGGTTCTCGATGCAGCGAGTCATGTGGTCTTGCACGTAGCCGCGCAGACCGGTCCAGTCGTCCTTGGCACGGCTGAGCGTGGGCAGGTAATGGAAGTTGGGCTTGCGCAGGGCAAGCGCTTCGAACTCAGCCTGGTAGTAGATGTCGGTCTCGTGGCGGGTGCCATAGACGAGCCAGATCTCCTTGCCATTGCTGCGGTCCGGGCCATCTTCAGGAAAGAGCCACTGAGTAAATCCGCGCATGGGCGCTATGCCTGTGCCGGTGGCGATCAAGATCGAGTCAGTGATGGGCTCTTTAAGGACGAAGTGGCCGTGCGGCCCGTGGACATGGATGGCGCCGCCGGGCTCAAGGTCGGTGAGGTCGGCAAGGTGGTTGGAGAAGAATCCGCCTTCGACGCGGTTTACGCATAGCTCAAAATGATTGCCGATTGGGGCAGAGGCTATGGAGTAGGCGCGCGTCTGCTGCTTGCCGTTAGGGTCCTCGGCCACGGCAGAGATGAACTGGCCGGGCGAGAATGGGAAGCTCTCCTGGCCCTCGACGACAAAGTCGAAGTGGTAGCACTGGGCGACTTCGGAGATGCACTTCTTACTTACAAGACGGGCGGTAGAAAGCTCACGTGCCAAGGCTATTCTCGCTGAGATGCAGGGATAGGCCCGAAAAAGAGGGCCATAGGCAGTATCGCCAGTGGGGACCCAACGTGGCAAGCTGACGGGGCGAACGGCGACCGCCGCCGCCTATAATGAACCGGGAGCCGGCGAGGATTGCAACCGGCTATTCAGTATTCAAATTGAGTTATTTGAGGATTCCATGGCCGCATTGCTTGAAGCCATTACCGTAAAGCGCAAGATGTATTTTGAGTTTGAAAACGCTCCGTATTACTGCCTGGACGCTGAAGTTTCAACGCCGACCGCGCGGGGCGGCCAAACGCTGGTTCGATTGAAGATGCGCAACCTGCTGACACAGGCCGTCTTCGACAAGACATTCAAGGCCGGGGACAGGTTCAAGGAGCCCGATCTTGAGACAGTGGAGGCGTCGTACCTCTACAGCGACACAGAGGGCTCGTACTTTTTGGACCAAGAGACGTTTGATACGCTTCGGCTCTCAGAGAGCATGATCGGAAACGCCCTGGACTACCTGGTTGAGGGCGCGATTGTGAAGCTGAACAAGTTCAACGGGAACCCGATTGGGCTGGAACTGCCGGAGAAGGTGGAGCTTGAAGTGACCTACACCGAGGCCGGCGCGCAGGGCGACACGAGCGGCAAGGTGACCAAGCTGGCGCGGCTGGAGACGGGCCTGGAGATCAAGGCGCCGCTCTACATCCAGGAAGGCGAGCGCGTGAAGGTCTACACAGAGAGCGGAGAGTTCGCCGGCCGGGCGTGAGCGGCGGGTAAAGAAGTAAGTCTGGAACGGAATCTATGCGCAGCAAGCTGATTTGGTTGATTCTCGCCGGAGTGGCGTTGGGAGCAGGTCTGATGGCTCCAGCGAGCGCGGCTCAGGCTACCGACATTTCTTCGAACTACCAATGGAAACCGGTGAAGATTGGCGGGGGAGGCTGGGTGGTGGGGATGGTGATCCATCCGCTGGACCCCACCGTCCGCTACGCGCGCACCGATGTGGGCAACGCCTATCGCTGGGATGTGCCGACACAACAGTGGATTCCGATGCGGGTGAGCAGCCCGGACGGGACGGGCGTGCAAAACGCCGCGGAGACTTTGGCGCCGTCCTCATACGGCGAGAGCAGTGTCACGGTTGATCCCAACAACAAGAGCGTTGTGTACATGGTGTTCCCCACCGAGCACAGTTGCGACGCGCAATGCCCCACAAACTTCGAGGAGATCTACAAGAGCGTCGATGGCGGGCTGAACTTTACTCCGGGCAACATGACAGCGGCGGCGATTGTGGGCAATCCGAATGGCACGAACCGGATGTATGGCGAGCGCCTTGCGGTGGACCCTGCAAATTCGTCGGTGCTTTACTTCGGCAGCGAGACGCAGGGGCTGTTCAGGTCAGTAGATGGCGGGAAGACGTGGGCCCAGATTGCAGGCGGGCTGCCGGCGAATGTGGAATTCATCAATATTCAGTTTGCGAAGACGCCGGGGACGGTGACTGCGAACGGCGTGGTGTTGAGCAAGACGGTCTATGCCGTGAGCATTAACAACAGCGGCGATGCGGGCGGCGATGTGTACGAGAGCCAGGATGGCGGACAGACCTGGACGGACATTGCAACGAGTGTGAAGGACGCGGCAAGTGGCCAGTCATTGAGCCACCAGGCCCTTTCGTCGAGCATCGATCCAACGGACACGCTGTACGTGGCGGAGAATAACGGGACGAACGGATACCATCGCGCTTACTGGCGCTATGCGGCGGGAGCTTGGACGAGGGTTTCGCTGGAGTCGGGCGGAACGAACTTTATCAACCAACCAGTAGTGAGCGTCGTGGCGGACCCGACCAATCCGCAGCGCACTTATGCACTAGGTACAGACACCAGTCTGGCGCGTTCAGACGATGGCGGAACGACGTGGGTCAACCTCGGGTCGCCGGCGTATTCGAATACGCTGGGATGGCTTCCGCAGACAGTGGGTATGGCCGGGGGCGAGTGGCATTCGAACGGCGGACTGAAGATCGACTCTGCCGGGAACCTGTGGACGCCGACCGGCCAGGAGGGTCCGCTGACGATTGCCGCTGCGACTGCGAGCGCGGCCACCCAGGCCAATCCGCCCAAATGGACCATCGTGACCAGCGGCATTGAGGAACTGGTGGCGGAGGAGATGATTGTGCCGCCCGGAAGCGGAGATACGCTGATCGTCTCCGCAATGGACACCACTGGATTCACGATCCCCAACCCGGACAATTTCAGCGCCGTGCAGATTCCGCTGCAGCAGGAGATCATCTCGCAGGGCACTTCGGTGGCCTATTCGCCCGACACGCCAAGCTACATCGCCATCACGACAAGCAATGTGTATTCGAACGGAAAGAACTACTCGGGCTACTCGACGGATGGCGGCCTGACATGGAGGGCCTTTGGGCCGGCACTGCAGTGGTCGTGCGGAACGGGCAAGTGCGATATACCGGCAGGCATGATTGCCGTGGGCGCGCGCGGAAGCCGCACGCTGGGTCATGACCACATTGTGATTTATCCGCCGGCAAATCTAGCGCCGGAGTACTCGCAGGACGGCGGCGCGACTTGGCATGTGACCGGTTCGTTTGGGCTGAACGCCGATGGAATGACAATTCCCGCGAGCAACTACAACAGCTTCGCAGACGCTGAGATCTCGCAGCGAATGCTGCGTGCAGACCCCTTCACGGCGGACAGATTCTATTTGAAGTTTACCCATGCGCCAGCTTCGCTCTACGTCTCCGCGGACGGCGGGCAGACATGGGTGGGCCAGGCAAACGCGAATCTGCCTGACTGGACGTGGGTTGGCCAGCTGGCGGTAAATAGCAAGGTCCAAAACGATTTGTGGTTTGCGGACGGGTGGGTTGCCGCGACGGTGCACGGCCTGTTTCACTCGACGGATGGTGGCGCGACCTTCCAGCAGATTGCGGGGATCAGCCATGCCATCACGCTTGCCGTGGGCGCGGGCAGCGGCCAGGCTGGCGACGCGCCCTACGCCGTATATTTCTACGGGCAGTTCAGCAGTGACCCCAATTATGGTGTGTTCCGCTCGACAAATGGGGGCGCAACCTGGAATCGTGTGGCCTACTATCCGCTGGGCATCTATGACACGCCAGAGTCGATGGCTGCGAGCCAGGACACTTTCGGCAAGGTGTACATCGGGTTTGGAGGCGAGTCGTTTGTCTATGGGCAGATCATTGGTTCGGGCCCGGTGTTGCCGGGCGCTCCGGCTAATCTGAGTGCCACCGCGAAGAGTAATACGGAGATTGACCTGGCGTGGACCGCCGCGGGCGGTACTGTTACCGGATACAACATCCTGCGCGGAACCACGTCGGGTGGGGAGTCGGCCACGCCGGTGGCAAGCGGAGTTTCTGGGACTGCGTATGCGGACACAGCTGTAGCCCAAGGCACCACCTACTACTACAAGGTGGCTGCCGCGAACGGCGGCGGCCAGGGACCGGTTTCGAATGAGGCAAGTGCAGTTGCGCTCACGCCTGGCGTGACTCTTGCTTTGGCGGCGGGGGCCAGCGCGACAGCGACGGTGACGGCTGGGCAGACGGCGAGCTACTCGCTGGTGCTGAACTCGACCAACTACGCTGGGACGGTGACCTTCACCTGCGCGGGTGCGCCCGTTGGCTATACCTGCACAGTTCCTTCACCAGTGACCTTAACCACCGCAACAGCGACAACAGCGGTGGCGATCTCGGTGCAAACGCCAAGCACGGTGGCGGCTGTACAGAAAGCGCAGCGTTCGCGTTTTGCTTTCGCGATTGGCTTGTTCCTGTTGCCGCTGGCGCTGGTGCGAAGGCGGAGCGGATGGATTGCGCTGGCTGTTGTTGCGGTTGCAGCCATTTCAGCGGCGAGCGGTTGCGGGAGTGGAGGCGGGTCGAGCGGGGGCGGTGGGGGCTCGTCGACGCCAGTCACGTCGACGCTAACGATCTCAGCCGCGGGTACGGGACTGACGACGACGGTCTCACAGCAACTGGGGCTCACGGTGCAATGACGCTAGCGAAACGCTGGCGGCCGGTCCGCGATGGCTCGGCCGCGCTCGCGGTTTGGCTCAGGTCCCATGGTGAATTCGAGCGTTGAATCGCCAGTTTCCAACTTGTCCAAGGTAATCCACGAGCCGGCAAAGTCTTTCCCATTCAGCTTGACGCTTTGGACGTAGATTCCCGAGCCGTGGCGACTCACGACGAGCGTCTTGCCGGCGCCCAGTTGCAGGGTTGCTTTGTCGAACATGGGCGCGCCGAGAACCACGCCGCCGACGCCAGGGATCGCAGGATAGAAGCCGAGGGCATCCCACACATAAACGCCTGATGTGGCCCCCAGGTCGTCGTTGCCGGGGATTCCGTCGGGAGCAGCTTTGAATGTGGTGGCGGCGAGGCGTGCGACAACTTCCTGGGTCTTCCAGGGCTGGCCCGCGAACACATAGGCGTAGGGGACTACAAAGTCCGGCTCGTTTTCGATGTTGTAGCAGGGCTCGCCCCAGCAGCGGAGCTTGAGGAAGAAGCGGTCGAGGCGCGGAATCACCTTCTCCTGGCCGCCCATGGCAGCGAAGAGCGCGGGGTAGTCGAAGGGGATCATGAAGGAGTATTGCCAGGTATTGCCCTCTTCGAAGCCAGCCTGATCGTTGGAGTTGGGAAAGTCGGTGCGCTTGGGAGTGGAGTGCTCGGGATCGAAACCGAGTTCCCAGCTTCCGTCGCTCAGCCGAGGACGAATCCACCGCGTCTCGGGGTCGAGCAGGTTCTTCCAGTTCTGCGACTGCTTGAGGAAGGCCTGATATTCGGAGTCGTGGCCGAGGGCGCGAGCAAACTGGGCGATGGCAAAGTCATCGCTGGCGTACTCGAGCGTGCGCGAGGCGGAGATGCCGTCCTTCTCGGCAGGCGAATAGCCGAGTTTCAGGTAATCAGCGAGAAAAGGCCGCTCAGCATTGTGATGGGGGCCCTGGCCGGGCACGGTTCCGGCTTTCACCATGTACTTCAGCGCGGTTTCGACGTCAAAATTGTGCGCGCCGAATGCGTAGGAAGATGCGATGACGGCGGCAGGCGAGTCGCCGCCCATCACATAGGTGACGTCGTTGGCTGCCGGCCAGCGCGGGTACCAGCCGCTCTGGGTTGCGTCGTTGACCAGCGACTGCATCATGTCGGATGCGCGAGCAGGCTCAAACAGAGCGTGGAACTGGACGGTGTTGCGATAGATGTCCCAGTCAGAGAAGTTGGCGTATTGCGCGGATTGCTGGGAGCCCTTGAGGGAGTGGATCTTGCCATCGAAGCCGGCGTACTTGCCGTCTTCGTCGCTAAAGAGGTTGGGCGAGAGGAACGAGTGGTAGACGCCGGTGTAGAAGATGGTTCTTTGCTCGGGAGTGCCGCCTTCGACCGCGACGCGGCCGAGGAGGCTGCTCCAGGTGTCGCGAGCCCTGGCATGAATCTGATCGAAGTTCCAATCGGGGATCTCCTTCGCTAGATTGTCCTCAGCACCTGCCTGGCTAACAAAGGAGAGGCCTACTTTGAGCATGATTTCCTGCTCTTTGCCAAAGTCGAGCCATGCGCCCGTGTGCTTGCCCTCGGCCCATTTGCGTGCGGGATCGATGGAGTCGTCCTGCCAGACCGCAGAACTCTGGAAGGGAACGTTGAAGCGCCCGGCAACATAGATCTTGTATTGGGAGGTAGAAGAGCAGAAACCACCAGCGTTGGAGGAGGCTTCGTAGCCGTCGTTTCCCTTGAGCTGGATGGTGTTGGTGTAGGTGAATTCGCCTGGTTTTTTGTTTGTGAGGGCGGAATTGGCACTGGAGCCCGCGTTGATGAGCAGGCGCGCAGGAGTGCCCTGCGGAAAGACAAAGCGGGCGATGCCGGCGCGATCGGTCACCGAAATCTCAACGTAGACTCCGTTGGCGAGGGTCACCGCGTAGAAGCCAGGATGGGCTTCTTCTGTCGTGTGATCGAAGGCGGCGGCGTAGGGGCCGATTCCCGCACCCGGATTTGAGGAGAGCGCAGCGGTGGTTGGCAGAACGGCGAAGTCTCCGTAGAGCGGGCATCCCGCGCCGCTGATGTGTGTGAGGCTGAAGCCCTGGATGGTCTTGTCGCCGTAGGCGTACCAGGCATCCTTGTTGGTGTCGGGACTCCACTGGATCATGCCGAATGGGAGGGTCGCGCCAGGGAAGGTGTTTCCGCCGCCGGCGGTTCCAATGATGGGATTCACTGCGTGATAAGCAGCTGACGGCGTCTGCGCGACGGACGGAAGAGGAGCGAGTGCGAGGAGAAAGAGCGGGCTAAGAATGATTGCGAGACGAGCTTTCATGGGTGCGTTGACACCTCCATCGGGACCATCCGAATCGTACTGCATGGCGGCCAAATTGGACTGAGACAATATCGTCGTACACTTTCTAGTCGGCTCTGAAGGGGTCGAAGCAAAATTCGGAGCCTCTTCATCTCATAGTTGTACACTTTGTGTGTTCCCCGGTCCCCAAGTGCTAGAGACCATTGCATGGAGCAGACGCTCGCTATTCGCTCGCAGAGGCTTGGTTGCTTTCCCGCCCTTGCGCCGGAAGAAAACGCAAGGCTGGGGCACCTGGCCTTCTTCAAGGATTCCGACCCCACACATCTTCGACGCGTAAGCCCGCAAACCGGAAAAGGTGTAAGTTGGATCGGTGGCTGATTTGAGCGGTTACAATCCCTTCTCTCATCGGTCCCCTGATGCCTGATCGAGGTGCTGCATGAAGTCACTCATCCTGGTTGTCCTGTTGTCCGGATGGACGCTCCATCCGCTTTCGGGCCAGTCGCAATCCAGTCTGCCAGCTTTTCCGCTTGCTGGCGATTGGCAGGGTGATCTGCAAATCAAGGGTGTCGTTCACCACATAGTTCTGCATCTAAACACAAATGCAGAGGGAAAGATGACCGCGCTGGAAGACTTCCCCAATGAGAATTCCTACGGTTGGCCGGCAATCGGTGGATCCTTCGACGGAAGCCATTTAACACTCCGATTCGCGCAGTGGAAGCTTAATAGTGAGGGCACTGCGGCCTATCCCTCTGTGTACTCCTATGACGCCACTGTCAGCCCTTCAGGCACGGAGTTGACCGGCGTCATTAAAGACCAGAAGGAGTCCTGGCCGCTCAACTACAATCGCCTCACATGGCAGATAAAGACTCCAAAACCGGCACCGCCAACCCCTGTCGATGGCGATTGGGCTGGCTTCGAGGATTGGGGAAGTAGTAAAGTGCGGAAGATTTTTCATATTTCCAATACCGAAGACGGTCTGAGAGCCTATCTCGATGTCCCGCAGGAACAAATCAAAGGTGCACTGGCGCACACGGTCTCTTACGACGCAGCTTCGAGGGGCATTTCGATTTCCTTTGGTGATACCGTCTACTCAGGAAAGATGACAGCCGATGGAATGGCCCTGGATATAAACATGGTTGAGCCTTTGTTCCATTACGTGATCCATTTTGAGCGCCTGAAAGAAAAGCAACCGGTTTCAAAATGAGCAGGACGGACCACTCAAACCTCGTTTGCAAGGGAAGTAAGGGGAATTCGTCTCACACGGGCCGCGCTTCGCTGGCCTTGGACTTACCGCGGAATAGCTCAGTCGCGAGCTAGACAGTGCTGGGCCATGCACGTGTGCCCGGATGAGGGTCAAAAGCCAAAAAGCTTCTGGGCAGTCGAACAATTAGTGTCCAACTAAATTGTCCAAGGGCACAAATAGACTAGCTCGCGAGAGGACTATTCGACAGTGACCGACTTGGCGAGGTTGCGGGGTTGGTCGACGTCGCAGCCGCGGCGGACGGCTATGTAGTAAGCCAGCAACTGCAAGGGAACGATCTCGATGAGCGGGCTGAGCAACTCCATCGCAGGCGGGATGAAAATCACGTGCTCCACAAGGCCGCCGATGGTGGTATCGCCCTCAGTGGCGACGGCAATCACGCGGCCGGAGCGCGCAGTGACTTCCTGAATGTTCGACAGGGTCTTTTCATATCGCAGCTTTGAGGTCGGATCGCTCTCATCGCGCGTGGCGAGCACGACGACGGGGAGCGTCTCGTCGATAAGCGCGTTGGGGCCGTGCTTCATTTCGCCCGCCGGGTAGCCCTCGGCGTGAATGTAGGAGATCTCTTTCAGCTTGAGCGCACCTTCGAGCGCGATGGGAAAGTGTACGCCGCGGCCGAGGTAGAGAAAGTCGCGGGCATTGGAAAAGTCCTTTGCCAGTTCTTCACACTGCGCAGTGCGCGAACGAAGGACTTCTTCAATCTTTCCCGGAATGCGGCTGAGCTGCTCAATGAGGGTGACTGACTGCTCAGTGTTCAGGTGGCCGCGCAACTGGCCAAGCTTGAGCGCGAGCAGAAACAGCGCGGTGAGCTGGGCGGTGAATGCCTTGGTGGAGGCGACGCCGATCTCCGGGCCGGCGTGGGTGTAGATGGCGCCGTGCGCTTCGCGGGCAACCATGGCATCGACCACATTGCAGATGGCGACGGTCTTTGAGCCGAGGGCGATCATCTCGCGCTGTGCGGCGAGCGTGTCGGCGGTTTCGCCGGACTGGGTGATCAGCAGGCCAAGCGTATCTGGGCCGGCGATGGGATTGCGATAGCGGTATTCGCTGGCGTAGTCGACATCGACTGGGAGCCTGGCCAGGCGCTCGATCATGTACTTGCCTGTGAGAGCCGAGTGCCAGCTTGTGCCACAGGCTGCAATCGTGATGCTCTGGGCGGCGGCCAGCTCCTTTTCGGTAAGCTTCATCTCGGCAAGATAGACCTTGCCCGAGTCGAGGGAGACGCGGCCCAGCGTTGTGTCTGTAATGGCGCGCGGCTGCTCCCAGATCTCCTTGAGCATGAAGTGCTTGTATCCGCCCTTTTCCGCCTGAATCGGATCCCATGTGATGCGGGTAAGGCCTCGCTGGATGGGGTTCCCGTCGAAGTCGGTGAGCTCGACGCCGGCGAGCGTGAGGATGGCCATGTCGCCATCGGCGAGGAAGTAGATGTTGCGGGTGTGATGCAGAACGCCGGGAACGTCGGAGGCGACGAAGCACTCGCCCTCGCCCACGCCGATAACCACAGGTGGCCCGGAACGGGCGGCGATGATCTTGTCTGGTTCGGCGGCGGAGAGGACGCCGAGGGCAAAGGCACCGGTGAGGCGCTTGACGGCGCGACGGACGGCCACCTCGAGCAGGATGGGCTGACCGGTTAAGTCGGCGTCTATCTGCACCTGCTCAATGAGGTGGGCAATGATCTCGGTGTCGGTCTCAGTGACGAACTTGTGTCCCTGTATCGTGAGCTCGCGCTTGAGCTCGAGGTAGTTTTCGACGATGCCGTTGTGCACGACGACGAGACGGCCGGTGCAGTCACGATGGGGATGGGCATTTTCTTCAGTGGGGCGCCCATGCGTGGCCCAGCGGGTGTGGCCGATGCCGAAGGTGCCCTCGAGTGGATGCTCGCGGAGAACTTCTTCCAGGTTGGCGAGCTTGCCGGGCGCTCGGCGCAGCTCCAGCGTGGAGCTGGAAGGGCTGCCAACTGCAATGCCAGCCGAGTCGTAGCCGCGATATTCGAGCCGACGAAGCCCCTCAATGATGACGGGAACGACCTTTTTAGGACCTACATATCCAACAATGCCGCACATGGAACGATTTTAAGCGAGGAACCGGAAGCTAGCCTCGCGGAAATGAGACTCAGCACAGGAACTCAGGAGGGGCAGGAAGGGGAATTCCCGATTGGGAGCGGCTGCAAACACGCCGCAATGAGGGCAAGTGTGTATTCCAAGAAAGCTTGGGACGCGCGAGGGTTTCGCCTGAGCATCGGAGGAACTTGTCGTGGAAACAAACGAACAAGAGCGGCTGAACGACCTGCGCAGCTACAAGATTCTGGACACAGACCCTGAGCAAGCATTTGATGACCTCACCCTGATTGCATCGCAAATCTGCGGCGCTCCGATAGCGTCGATAACCCTGGTGGATGAAACCCGCCAGTAGTTCAAGTCACGGATTGGAACTGATATCAGGGAGACCCCACGCAGTATCTCGTTCTGTGCCCACGAGATTCAGCAAAAGGGCATTTTTACCATTCCCGACGCGTTGAACGACGCGCGATTCGAGGACGATCCTGCGGTGAAGGGCGAGCCGCATGTCCGCTTCTACGCGGGCGCGCCTTTCGAGAGCCGGGATGGCCACGCGCTGGGTACCCTTTGCGTGATCGACTACGTTCCGCGCACGCTCACCCCTGAGCAGAACCAGGCGCATCAGGCACTGGAACGGCAGGTGGCTGCGCAGATGGAGTTGTGGCGCAATCTTGAGGAGTTACGCGTTGCCCGGGACGGCATTGAGGCGCTGAGTTCGTTGATTCCGCTTTGCTCGACCTGCGAGCTGAATGTGGTGATTCCGGCGGACCCGACGGCAATGGAAAAGGTGACCGACGGCCTCATGGCCTTGCTCAAGGGCAAGAACTGGCCTGAAAACAGGATCATGGAGGTGCATCTGGCGGCGCAGGAGGCGATTGCCAACGCCATCCGCCATGGGTGTAAGGGCGATGCGACCAGGCAGGTGCAGTGCGCCGTGAGCTTCGATGCTGCCGGGGAACTGGTGATCGTGGTGAGCGATCCAGGAGCTGGATTTGACCTGAACAAGGTACCCAACCCGCTGGAGGGCAACAACCTTTTCAAGGGCAGCGGGCGCGGCGTCTTCCTGATCAACGAGTTGATGGACACAGTGGAGTACGAAGACGGTGGGCGCATGGTGAAGATGCGGAAGGCGCGGCCCACATCGGGGGAAGTGGATTCAACTGTGCATTAAGGCGGTGCGGGTGCAGATTGGCAGGACGAGATCAAGCAAAGTGCCTGTCGGCGTGAAGCGCTATTCCTCTATGCGGTATGTGTATTCTTCGATGACCGGGTTGGTGAGGACCTCGGCGGCGATGCGCTCAACCTGAGCCCGCGCGGCCTCAGCGGTGAGCCCATCAGCGAGGGAAAGCGCGAAATACTTGCCCTGACGCACGGAAGTAACCTCAGCAAAACCAATCTTGCGCAAGGCATTTTGGATGGTTTGGCCCTGAGGATCGAGGACCGACGTCTTCAGTGTGACGTAGACATGCGCCTTCATTTTCCCTGATTATAGTACCTGCGCTAGTGGTCGGAGACGCTGGGTCAATTCAATTGCCCGCTTCCGGGGTTCAACTGATCCAACTTTCGTTTCCCGATGGCTTTCCTATCCCCCAAAGGACCCCAAGGAGAAGTTCAAGACAATGGTCAATTACCTGGAGTTGCCGATCGGCGATCGTTCCCCCGAGGTCTTTCGCGCGGTGATCGAGATCCCCAAAGACGGAACCAACAAGTTTGAGTATGACAAGCAGTTGCACGTCTTCAAGCTGGACCGCAACCTGCATTCCCCGGTGCACTACCCCGGCGACTATGGCTTCATCCCTTCCACATTGAGCGACGATGGCGATCCTCTCGACGTCCTGGTGCTGGTGCCGACGCCAAGTTTTCCGGGATGCGTGCAGGAAGTGCGGCCCATCGGGCTGCTGGAGATGCTCGACCAGGGCGTTCTGGACGAAAAGGTGCTGGCGGTGGGTAAAAACAATCCGCGCTACAACAATGTGTGGAACTACACCGATATCTATCCCCACATGCTGAAAGAGATTACGCACTTTTTCTCCATCTACAAGGATCTCGAGGGCAAGCGCGTGGAGATCAGGGGCTGGCACGATGCGGCCTATGCGCGCGACAAAGTGGTGCTGTCAGCCAAGCAATTCTTGGATGGCAAGGTGAAGCACCACGGGCCGGTGAAGGTGAAGGCTGCAAAGTAGGACCCGAAAACAGCACCCGATGAAAAGGCCTGGCCAATCGGCTGGGCTTTTTTGCGTTTGCGGACTAGGAAAGAGGCTCGGTGCGACTTCGGTGGGAAGATGCTGCGGTGATCCAGTAGAGCAACGGTCCGAGCAGGCCTACGCACAAGGCAAAGAGCAGAGCTGGAATCGAGCCGAGCCAACTGCCGAAGTGGCCGCCAAGGACGGTGCCGGGATCGAGGAGCTTCTCGTTGCGAGAGACATAGAGCGCATAGGCGATGAGGACTGCCGGACCCACGCCGAGCAGACAGGCAACAGGAAAGCTGCCAGCCTTGAAGGGCCGCTCAAGATGCGGTTCGCGCAGGCGCAGCGCAGCCAGCGCGACAAACTCGAGGAGCAGGCTCGATCCGTAGAGGATGAGGTCGATGGAAATGAGCCGCTCGAAGGGGAGTTTGAGCGCGAGCGCCCATGCGACGCCGCAGAAAAGGACGCTGACCCAGGGCACGCCTTGCCGGTTGCGCAGGGCGACGAAGCGCGGGAACATGCCCTCCTCCGCCATGGCCATGGGGAGGCGCGTGTAGCTCATCACCAGCGCGTTGAACATGCCGATGCCCGAGATCGCGCCACCGGCAACAACGGCCACTCCAAGAGCAGGTCCGCCGAGGGATTCGGCGGCAGTGGTCCAGTCGCCGGTGGAGAAGGTATGGACGGAGAGGCCGGCAAAAGCCATTGCAGCCAGCGGCAGGATGTAACCCACGGCAACCAGTGCGGTGGAAGCGATCATCGCGCGGGGATAGGTGCGTTGGGGGTTGTCGACATCGTGCGCAACCGTGGAAGCGTTGTCCCAGCCCATGTAGTTCCACATGGCTACCAGCACAGCGGTGGAGAAGCCGGCGTCAGATGCGGGGCGGCCCCACTGGACAGCGGGATGGTGCAGCAGGCCGTGACCGAAGCCGAGAAATACGAAGACAACAAAAGGCGCAAGCAGCAGAATAAAGAGCCAGACGGAATCGCGACCCACGGCGGGCGCTCCGCGCAAATTCCAGAGCGAGCAGACCACCACCACGGCCAGCGACCACCAGTAGCCGCGACCGTCCTGGGTGAGGGCGGGGACCAGCTTGCCCAGATACGAGACGAAGATAGCCGGGTAGATGGCCATGTCAAAGACGCTGGCGGCGAGCGAGAGCCAGCCCTCCTGATAGCCCCAGAAAGGCCCCAATCCCCGGCGCACCCAGACGTAGAAGCCTCCGTCGGCTGGAATCGCGCTGGCCAGTTCGCCAATCATCAGCGCCGTGGGCAGCGACCAGAAGAGCGGGAGCAGGAGCAGAATGACGATGGCCCACAGGAAGCCCGCGCCGCCCAGAATGTCCTCAATGCCGTAGGGGCCACCCGAAACCATGAAGTAGGTAGCGGCCACCAGGGGCAGAAAGCGCATCTTGCGCTGCGACGAAGTCAGGGCCATGGGCATGACCCCGAATCTAACAACCCAGCGCCCCCTAACAAAGGAGAAAATGGGGCTGGACCAACCTTCGATCGGCCTGGAGTAGACATTCGGCTCGCTCACTTGCCGTCCGGATCTGGCACCAGCAACGTTGAGCAGACCATCATTTGCCGCCGTTTGCCCGCGCCGGAAGCTCAGGTTCCGGTATAATCCGAGCAGCGCGGAGAGATGGCCGAGTGGCTGAAGGCGGCGGTTTGCTAAACCGTTGTACGGTCAAAAGCTGTACCGGGGGTTCGAATCCCCCTCTCTCCGCCAGCATGTCAAGCAAATTCCTTTAGATTCAACAAATACCTTCAAAATCAGCACCTTACATGGATTCGTCAGAGTCTCTATTCTCTCCCTGATACCCAGTTTTACCCCCTGTTCACCCTATTTTTCGAGCTAAATCGAGCTAAATTTCGGAAACGAGGAGCGCCCAGTTCACCATCTCCTAGCGTCCGTTCCAGTCGGTCGCCGTCGCGTGCCCCTGCGCGGTGAACTTCGCCTAAACCTGCAATTCGAAGTTTCTCTCTGTCGGCCTGACGGCCTCGTAAGCCGTCAGCAGCGAACCGGAGGCCGGTAATGCCTCAGATGTTGAGAGCGGACTTCTCACGAGCTACAGAAAAAATAGTTCGGGGCTTGTCGCTAAAAATCGTTCCCAACGACACTATATATAAGAAGCAATCTGTTGGCGTCGGTGGCGTCCAGAATTGTCAGGCCAGTTCTTATCGCAAGATGCCGTTCTTGGCTCCCATCAAGGGCGGCGTCAGGCAAGGAGCCGAGCAACTTATCCTCCGCCAGCAGCGAACGGGAGGACGATGATGTTCGACCCGGACGCCAACATGCCGCGAATCAACAGAGCCATGGTGTACTTGGGCGCGTGCCTCATTGCGGGGATTCGACTGGCGAGGGAGCGGCAGGTCAACGTTCGAGTGGTGCCGACCGGCAAGGCCATCGAAGAGTCGGTTGACCTCGCCTACGAGATTTTCCATCGGGTGTTTCGTAAAGTCCCTGACCGGGTGAATGGAGAATGAACCATGTGCGGTCGATACGGCAGACGGGCAGACAAGCAGCGGATTGCGGAATGGATGCAAGCGCACGATACAGGCGTCTTCGACGACTCATACTTTGCGCCGTCCTACAACGTCGCTCCACAGACCTTGCAGCCAATTGTGAGACTGGACAGCGAGACTGGCAAGAGAGAGCTAACCGTCATGCGTTGGGGTCTGGTTCCCTTCTGGTCGAAGGATGGGAAAGCCGGGTACTCGACTATCAACGCACGAGCGGAGACAGTCACAACGAGTGCCACGTATCGCGAGGCAATGAAGCGGAGGCGCTGTCTCGTTCCCGCCGACTGGTTCTATGAGTGGCAGAAGGTAGATGCGAAGACGAAGCAGCCGTACGCCATCGCGCTACAGGATGGGGCATTGTTCGCGTTTGCTGGCCTATGGGAGAGTTGGAAGGATAAGACCACAGAAAAGGTCACGGAGACCTATACGGTCATCACCACAGACCCCAACGAACTCATGAAGCCTGACAACGGTGTCCCGATACATGACCGGATGCCGGTCATTCTTCATCGGCAGGATTATGAGAGATGGTTAGAGCCGGGAGACCCTGCACAGTTGCCGGTTGACTTGCTGCGTCCGTATCCCGCCGAGGAGATGAAAGCGTGGAAGGTCGGAGCCGACGTGGGGAATGTTCGGAACAATCGACCTGAGTTGGTGGAGGAGTTGCGTTAGTTTCTATCCTCTGAGGCAGGAGTCAAGGGCCCACGCTGGGTTCTCCGCCAGAAAATAAAAAATCCCATAATTGCCAAGACCAATGGCGTGAAGGAAGGCTCGGGCACCGTAGAAGGTGGCGAGGACTCTGTGCCGTAGAATTGCCACGTCACGTTAGCGGTCATGCATTGCATCTGGTTGCCATTACATCCGCCACCCGTGCTGCTGTAGAAAAAGGAGTTTACAGTCAAGTCGATGGACTCTATTTGACCATTAGTGAAGGCGTTCGGCGTCCCGAACCAGTCGGAAATCGGACTTCCGCTTCCTACTCCAACTCCCGCAAGTGCGAAAAGGTTAAGGCATTCTATTTCCGAGAGTCCGCCACTACTGCCTCCGCAAGGCCCTTGGCCGGTATCGACGTATCCCTCTGCACTCACAAATTGCTGCACGAAGCCGTTAAACCCCGGAGTATTTGAGGCGTCGAATTCAGCAGTTGCACTGGTGATTGTCGTTGGAAAAGACAATGCGCATCCCACGCAGTTGGGTATGGCGGAAATGGGCGGTATAAAGTTCCCCGGCACTCCAAACAGCAGGAAAAAATTAGCCGACACCGGACCCGACGCCGGGTAACTGGCCGCTGCACCAGAGTTTTCGTTGATTTGCCCGAGCAGAAAGGAATCCGCCAATGCAGGACTGGCACAAACGAATAATACCGCCGCAATAAGCGACCAGATGCATTTTGGGGTCATCATTTAACTCTTCTCTGTTTCGGCAAAGAATACCATGGGTCAATGAAATCTGGTTTTGACCGCCGTCAGTTTCTCCACAACACGGCCTTAGCTTCTCTCCGTTTGACCAGTGCAGAGCACTCCCTGCCCCCGGCGTGAGTCCAAAGTAAAAGCTGCTCTACCGCATCGTCATAGCGACCGGCGTTCAGACACTTGAGCAGGTTAGTGCTTGCGAGATGTCCCGACCAAAGGTTGAACACCCAGTCCACCAGAGCATCGAACCGGCCTTCGCTCCCACTCGGAGCATAGAACCGTACCCGCTTCGATTTAGCCTCTTCATCGCCCATGATTTGTCCATGGCGAGTCCGAAGGCACGAGGCAGCTATTCTGTTTGGGGGGGACGGGATGTTCAATGAGCGACACTACAAACCAGCCGAGCTTGCGAAGCTTTGGGGCTGGAACGCCCATAAGGTGCGCGATTGGTTCCGAAGTGAGCCGGGAGTGCTAATGGAAGACAGGCCAGAGCGGATGCATAAGCGGGGGTACACGAGTATGCGGATTCCTGAGTCCGTCGCAAAGCGGGTCTACGAAAAGCACCTATCCAAGGGAAAGCGGTATTAGACCATCTCAATGCATCACCCCACTGATGTCTTCCTTGGGCGACCGGACGGCCTCGTCACCCGGCAACAGCGGACCGGAGGCCGATGATGTTCGACCCTGACGCCGGTATGCCCGGAAGGAAGCCGCGAGACAGTTGAGCATCAGCATCCGTGGGCTTGACTACATCCCTGCTGCCAAGGAACTCGAACTGCGCCGGTACCCGCTGTCTGAGGTCTTCCTTGGATGTCCCGACCAACTCGTAGCTCACCAGCAAAGAGCCGTGAAGAAGTGATGGACGACGGCGAGATGTGGTCTCCTCAGCGCCAACCGGAAAATATTTGTGACGGCGTGTCGCGAAAACGCGCTTCGGGCAGCACTATATATATGTAAATCCTATTGGTGTGTTTGTGGCGTCAAGACTGCTGGTGCGGGAGAACCGATGAACGAACTCGGCGAGATTGGCAAGATTGCTTCGTCAGGTGCAGCCGACAAGCTGATGGAACTGGTGTTGAAGGGATTCGGCCCTTCTGTCGAGAAACTCGGTCTGATTGGCGGCGACTTTGTGGGCGAGTTTCGCTGGAACAATCTTCGGCGTATTCACGCTCGAATGCGAAAAAAGCTCGAACAGGCAGAAAGAAAGCCCAAGGCTATCCCTCTTCGGCTTTTGGTGCCCATCCTCGAATCAGCCTCTGTCGAAGACGACAAGACTCTTCAGGAGATGTGGGCAGGACTCCTCGCGACCGCGTCACAGGAAACCGATAAGTTCTCGCCGTCGTTAGCGGAGACGCTTAAGCAGTTAACCCCCGATGAGGCGAGATTCATTGACAAGCTATACAGAGAACGTTCAAAAAAGACGCGAGGTGCACGATTCTTCCACTCCAAGATAAATCCAATCGGATTTAGAGCAGAGGCACCACCCGGTGTCTCCGCCGAGACCTTCGAACGTCTCGGCCTGATACGCCGAGTTTATGGCCTAACGCGGGGGGATTCCCCTGACGAAAAAGAGGTTGGGTATTTGTTAGAAATGACGGAGTACGCGCAGAAATTCATGCGAGCCTGTAGCGGTCAATTTCATATTGAGTCGGATGTCGCTGAGCATGAGTTTTCAAAACGGGACTTGTCGAAAGAGTTGGAGAATCTGGAGGAGGCAATCAACAAATCGAAGGTACGGAAGAGGTAGCGTGGCCTTTCGACCTAGCAATGAACGACGTGGGCGGAGCTTCTAAAATGCCCCAATTCGCACGCTACATCGGCGTAGACTATTCCGGCGCGGAGACCGCAGACTCCAGTTGCAAGGGCATCCGTGTTTACGTCGCCGAGGGCACCGTCAACCCCGTGCAGGTTCAGCCGCCGCCCAGTCCAAGCCGGTACTGGACTCGCCGTGGTCTGGCCGAGTGGCTCTGCGGCAGAGGCTAAAGGACTCCCTGCGGAGACGACGAATTAGCATAATCGGCGTTGTACCACTCGGTCTCACGGGCATCTATCGACTTCACGTCATGACCGGCTTCAATCAGCTTCTGAGAGAACGTCGGTAGATGCGCCGCGCCACACAAGACAACAACGTTATGAAGTTTGCATTCGATGGAGACACTCTCAATCATCTTGAGCCAATGCCTCTCGCGTGGTTCGTCTATTTCGGGAATTATCTCTTTACCGGGAGTTCTTGCGGCTGTCAGTTTAAATCTCTTCCTGACGTGTTCCGGGATGTCCATGTACATCCAAGGAACGACACGGAGGTCTTCCAGCCTGTTGAAGTGCTCGCATTCCGGCAAATTCATTTCGTCAAATATGAGTTCGGGTACAAAACTATCAATCTGCGCTCGAACCCACTGCGAATAATGACGCACCTGTCCTATGTAGATTTCTGCTTTCTCTTTAGGCAGGTAAAGGAAGTTGGGGTCTTGCCGTTGAAATTCGTGAACGACACCTAAGAGCAGGATGTTGAGCATAGGCGAAATTGTAGCCCAGCCGCCGCTCCCCCGCGAGTGTTCGATACCGGATATAACCTGCCTCGCCCCGCTTTACAACTGGAACTCATGGATTCTCTCCGTCAAACCAACGGCATCGGAGGACAGCGTCCTCCGTCCGGAAGCCGGAGGCCGAGATGATTAGGCTTTCAGCAGCTAGAACGGTACCCACTTCAAACTGACAGCACAGCGATGGGTACGCTGACAGTACAATTCTTTCGTGAACAAACCCACACTCGTCTATCAAGCCGACTGGGGCAGCAAGCCCTCGAAGCGATGGTGTGCGAAGGCCGTCCTCGGCATGGATGGGCGCTATACCGCTTCCGCACCGACGCCGGTTGGCGACCTGTCTCTGCTCGTCCGTAATCTCAGGGCTGAAGCCGGGGCGCTCGGAAGCGTATTTGCCGGTTTCGACTTCCCCATCGGTATTCCTGACCATTTCGCCGGACGTTCTGGGATTTCGAGTTTCCGGGATTTTCTCTTGCTATTGGGAACAGGAGTTTGGAAGGACTTCTACTCGGTTTGCGACAAACCGGAGGATGTATGTGTCCATCGCCCGTTCTATCCAAACGGGGATTACAAAGGGCGACGATTGGAAGAATTGCTTCGTGGGCATGGGGTAAATTCCCTTGAACCGCTCCTTAGACTTTGTGAACGAGCGGGGCACGGCCACTCAGAAGCCAGTTGTCTGTTTTGGACGCTGGGCGGCAATCAGGTGGGCAAAGCCGCTCTCATTGGATGGAGGGACGTGCTGGCTCCCGCGATTGAAAATGGTAGTGCAGTTCGGCTATGGCCGTTCGATGGGTCGCTACAATCTCTGTTCGTGCCGGGTGCTCTCGTGGTCGCCGAGACCTACCCGGCAGAATGCTACGGCTGGTTTTCCGACAGGCCACTCGGGAGCAAAGGTGACCCTGAAAACAGGAAGAAGTTTGGTGCGCTGCTCTTGTCTTGGGCTGGCATCAACGACGTAATCATCGAGGATGGCCTCAGGAAAGAAATGCAAGACGGCTTCCTAACCGGCGACGACGACGCGTTCGACGCAGTGGTTGGGCTCTTCGGGATGTTGAAAGTTTGCTTGGGACAGCGCCCAACGGGTGAACCGGAAGATGAGACGATTCGCGAGATTGAGGGGTGGATTCTCGGTCGGCACAGACTCACGGTGGCCGAAGCGGTTCGGGACGGATGTTTGACGGTGAAGCTATGATTACGGCAACCCCGAAGGCGTCGAAGGCTAGACCGAAATCGACAAACTAGATGAGGACGGAATTACATGAAATCATCAGAGGCACCGTACACAAAACCGGGCAGACTCGCGGACGTACTTGCGCTTATCCAAGTTCTTGCGCGAGACCCACATACTAGGCGCAGAGAAAAGGGGGTTGCCAAAGATATTGCTGGTCGCCCCATCTCCGCCCAGTCATGGTTTGCGCTTGCAAAAGAGCATAGGGAGTTCTTCCGGATGGACAATGAATCCGATGAATCAGTTTTTGGCCTTTCGCTGGTTTCACGATATGTTCTGCCTGAGGACGAAGCGGAAAGGCGTCCGCAACTATCGCCTGAATTTGTTTCAGTGCTCATGCAAACCGCCATTAACCTCCATGACCGTCAGGTAAGCAAGTCGGAGGAATGGAAGGCCTATTTGCCGCTTTGGACGGCACTAATAGGAGGGTTGCTTGCCACGCTCTCGACCCTCGGCACGGTGTTTTTCACACATCTGATATCAAAGTGAACCAGATACGTCGCAGTGGACACGCCGCTTCCTGAACGAAGGCCGAGATGGAGACGAGCAAGCCGCCTACGCCGCTGCGGCATGGCTGTAACGAGCCGACCGAAATGGCTCACTGAAAGGCTACTTCAATCCACCGCTGACGCCGGAGGAGCAAGGTCTTGCGTCTATTGAGGGGTGGATTTTGGGAGTGGTTTGAGCGTAGGCTTTTCGGTATCAACCGTTTATGAGGCCGGAGCAGTTGAGTTCATGCGTGGCATGAAGGCACGCTCGGGGTAAATAATGGCACAGCCGGGGCGAAAGAAGCGTTTCCTTACCAACCATCCCTATTGCTGCTTTTGCGGCGGTACGGAGCCATCTGTAGAGATTGACCACGTTCCTCCCAAAGCATGTTTCCATCGAGACTTCTTCCCCGAGGGATTTGAATTTCCGGCTTGCAGTGCGTGTAATCGAGGCTCCAAGAGAGACGACCAAATTTGCGGCTTCTACACTCAACTATTCGACTTCAATCAATCCAATCGGACTGCTCGTGATACCGAAAGACTACTTGAACTGCGCGACGCGATTGCCCGGAACTACCCGGAAGCCCTGCCTGATTTATCAACCGCAGTCCCTATTCAGAGAGTGGGCTCAATTATCACCCCACGCCCCATAGCGGTCTCAGTACAAACCAACAGCCAATTCCGGCAATCATTGCCGACATTACAGAGAAAACTCACACATGCCTTGTACTATCGCGATACCGGCAAGTCTCTGACCAAGGCTCACACGTTTCAGAGTGGCGACTACCAAATCCAAGGCAGTCCCAACATTCTTTCGGAGTATTTCTCCAAACTCCTCCCAAATCACACCGTGGGAAGCAGAATCAATATCAAGAATTACGGTGAGCGATTTATCTATAAGTCGGGGTACAAGGAAGACGAAGATTTCTTCGTGTACGCGGCCCAGTTTGGCAAAGGGCTCATTATCTTTGGAATTACGCTCAGTGCGAGCATGGCTCCTAAGGTTCAGTACACCGATGCTCTACCTCTCCAGTTCGCCGGACACCGCGAAACTAGACTGTACACTCGCAGTCCGGTGGAATCGGCCTGAAGTCCGGCACTCCTACGAGTCAGCGAAAACACTACCAACGCGATTCGGCTCATTGACTAAACCATGTGAACCACCCACTCGACGGCGGAATGACCGCAAAAAGCCCCGTAAATCGGGGGGCGGGAATTGGGGTTTGTGAACCACCGGTTCGGGTGCGGATTGAAACGTATCGCCGTGGCATCGACTACTTCTTCTTTTCAGCAATTGTCGATTCTGGTAACACATTAAGGTGTATTGAACGACCGGGCTTTCTGAATCCGGGCATAGGCATCATTGATGACCTTTAGCTGTTCTTCTGCCTTCTGCTTGAGCCGCGTATCGCCACCATCGAATCGGTCGGGATGCCAAACCTTTGTTAGGTCGCGGTAAGCTTGCTTGACTTCCTCCGGTGTTGCGCCACTTCGAACGCCAAGAGTTGCATAATCTTTGGAAAGCCCATCGCTTGAATCGGTCAACGTGCTCGTGGATGTAGACTTTCGGCTGCTGCCATCACTACCGTCTTTGATGTGCGGCTTCAAGACCTTGAGGTATTCGTCTACCACCATCTTGACAGCGATTGAATTCTTAAGGAGGGCAGCAATCGACAAGAGAACAGTGCGATAGGTGGCAGCAGCTTTCGATGCGAGTTGTGTTCCTGCGTGAACGTCATACGTGGTGAGCATCGATACCGCGATGGGCACCCTCACTCTCGATGCCGTGTCTTGACTAGCTAAAGTGGGATACAACTCGAACATCAACATCTCCCAGTCTGTCGCAGTTGTCAATTTCGGTTCCACCACAAAGCAGAGTGTGTTTAGCAATTCTTGAGGGGCTCTCGATTCAAAGGTACCGTCAGCTCTCCCTAACCTCATGGAGAATTGATGTATATCCATCAATATGGCTTCGTTTGCGTTGACGAGATTATCACCAGTAAGCACAGACCTGCCGCGCAACGCATCCTCAAGGGGTTGTCTGCACGACGAGACGAACTCTTTCATGTTCTCTATAGTGTCACGGTGCTCTCTTTCAAACGCTGCCTGTACTTTCGCTTGCTCATTACGTTCGTCATGAAGTTGGTTCAACTGCCCCACGAAAGAAAGTCGCTTCGGCTTAGGTTCCTTCGGCGGGTCGAACAAACGATGGCGGATGTACCGTTGCAGGATGCCAACCGCAAAGAAGACCGGAAGGAGTAAACAAAACGCAGCGGCGGACGCCTCGCTGGAACCTACCACGAAGACAAACAGGAGGAGATACGCAATCCCACCGAAGATGGTGTAGTAGGGGGTATAGCAGAATGTGAAAATGAAAAGGACGGTCAGGAAACTCACCATGAACCCGCCAAAGGTTACATGGCCGTCGTTAACAAGTTGGATTATGGGGTAGAACAACCCTATTCCAATCAGCAGCAGGATGATGAGGACTGTCTGAACTAGGCTCTTGGCTGCACGCACCGGAGCCAGCAGGGTGTTCATTCCGTCGTAGTATTTTTCTTCTGGAGTGGGCATAGCAGCCTCCCTTTACGCTGATACGTTGTCATTTGGAACTGCGGCGGCAGGGGTGGTGCCCTTCGCTGTCGCCGCCGCACCTGAATGAGCACCGATTGATGCACTGGCATTCGCATCGCCAGAGTCGGCGGTTGAAGCTAACCAAGCCGCCCAAGCTTCAGTCGCGATACTTCGCGAAGTTCTTCCGGTGCCCCGGCACAGAAATTTGAGAAGTGCTGCGCCTCGGTCTTGGTGTCGTAGCTCGCGTAGCGGTGGCTGCACCATACGCAGGAGCCGACAACATCTTCAGGATGGGCGTCAGCGCACCCGCAATCACAATGTGACCTCCCTGCATCGCTGGGTAAGTCGGTGAATAAGCAGGAGGGCAATTCATCGTCAGATAACGCAGGAAGCTGCTGATGATGCTCAGGGCAATCCCTCATCTCAACGAAGCACTCGCTATGGTCGCCTTCTTCCATCAATTTTCCGCACATACACTCGCAAGTAGGGTCACTACATTGCCAATCGTGCCCTTCGACTCCGCAGTAATGCCTGTGGCTCATTTCTTCCTCCGCCCTGAAGTCGGAATCGTCCATGCTGCTTTTCAGGGCAGCAGCTTACCGTTAATGACGTTCGTGGTGGTCACTTTGCCGTCTGGCTGTCGTACGGTAATGGTCTGGTTCACCGGGCGACCATTGTAGGTGTTGTAGACGGTATTGGTCGTGATGCTCGTCCCGTCCGCTGTGCGGCTGTGATTGATTTCTCCGCAGAGTTTGCCGTTGTTGTCGAATGTCTTGGTCATATACTCTCCTTTTTGAAGTTGATGAAAATTGGTTGTCCCTCGCGGTTTTGAAAAACCTCAATCGCAAGTGCCTTGCCTTCCTCTGTTGCCTCACAGAGCAGTGGCTGGAGTTCATCGGCATCTGCGAGAGAGGTCAAAGCCAAATTTAATGACTCGCTCGGAAGGCTCTGCACCTTGCTGCTTGCACGCCTGAATCGAACAATGACTCTATCGAGCATTAGGCTGCGACCTCCTCTCTGAATTCGTGAATGGATTGACTCGCGACAGCCAACGCCGGGTTCGCTTGCCGAGCCTCGCGAACCCAGCGGACGACGCTGGCACGGCTCACGCCGTATCTCTTCGCAACATCGGTCAAGGACATGCCACGCAAACGGTCGGCGACGATGGATTCGTGGTCTACGTCGAGAGGCTGACGTCCCACCGGCAGACCCATTAGACGGCGACGTGCAATGCCCTGACGCACACGGTCTCTCAGGATGTCGCGTTCGAGGGCAGAAATTGAACCAATTAAGGTAAGGAATAGCCGCCCCATCGGCCCGGAAGTATCAATCGCTTCTCGGGCTGACGCGAACTCAATGCCAAAGCTTTCGAGTTCGTCCAACACTTGAAGGAAGTGGCGAGTTGACCTCGCGATTCTGTCGAACGCCGCGACAAACACTAGGTCGAATTTACGGCGACGGGCGTCAGCCATAAGGGCATCGAGTCCGGGGCGTCTCGCCTTCGTACCTGAAATCCCTCGGTCGCTGTATTCGCCAACGATTTCGTAGCCGCGCTTTGCGGCGAGGTCACGAAGTTGGAACAATTGGTTGTCGAGGTGTTGGTCGGGGGTACTCACACGGCAGTACAAAGCGACACGCTTCATTGGAGATGCCTCCTTAGGCTTTCAAGCATTTCTGTCGATGGGTGGACGAACGGGCGGACTTTCCGAATCTCACTGAGTGACGCGTGGATGCCTTTGTATCCGACCGCAGCCATGTACGCAGCAGCAAAACTTGGAGCCCGACTCACGCCCTGAGCGCAGTGGACGAGCACGGTGCCCCAACGTATGTTCTTCCTTATGGCGTCCATGACGGCGTAGAACTGGCGGACGGATACGGGCTCGTCATCCTCTATGGGCAAGTGAAAGTAGTTGATGTCCCCGCGCTTGTTCTCGACTGGGGTTTCCGAGAGCGACACGACGGTGTTGATGCCAGCCGGGTTTGCAACAGCCAGTCGTTCGGCGTCGGCAATACCACCGATGAAGAGGCGTTCCCAAATTTGGGTCATTGTGCGTCCCCTTCATCTTCGAGTCTGGGCAGCTTCTTGCGTCTTGACGTGGCCGTCCCACAGAGGTGTGGAGGAATGAGAGGCTGCGGCCTCTCCTCCTTGACCACTATGGAGCGACCACAATTCCAATCGACCTCGACGTAACGGGCGAGGTAGACATCTATCAGTGGGAAGCTGTGCTTGAACTCAGGAAAGAGGCGGAGGACTTCACGGCGTGCCATCAACTCGCAGTTGCAGAGGAGGACAACGCTGACGCCGAGGTCGCCTTTGTGCCGCTTAATCTCGACGCAGAAGAGGTCAGGAATGCAAGGAATTTTAGTACACAGAGGAAGTATACGAAGCAGTGAAAAGTTTTGGCTACTTTTTGGGGAAATTATTTGCGATTTCTTGGCTTGGCACCCGAGCCGCACGCAGGAACATCGCTTTAGGCATTCTTTTTTCTCTGCTGTGCCTCTTCGTAGAGGGCGGCGATAACGCTGTCAGGGATGTCTAACCCCCACGTACCGCCCTCTTCTTCGACGTAGCCAAGTGCCTTGAGTTCTTCGTCGGTCAGGGGATACCCACGCTCGATGGAGGCGTCATAGGCGGCGTCAGCGGTGGCAATCATGTTCTTGGCGGCGAGTATCTGTTCAGCAGCGACATCCATGTTTTCACCCCAGACAAATCGGTGGACGCACTAGAGTATACCGACGAGGTTTCAAATTTAGCTACTTTTCCATTCCCATCGTCCGCCACGTGTTGGGTGTGAATCTTGGCCGTCAAGATGACGCTCAGGCTATTCCTTCATCTTGAGTTTGCCCTTGTTCTCTTCGAGGAAGTCGCGCAAATCCTGCGCCCTATCCAATAGCTTTATCCACTGCTCGTAATACAGCGTGACCGGGAAGCGGCCAAGTCCGTAGACGGAAACCGCGCCCTTGTCGCTCACCTTGAAGCTGATGCTTCCGCTGCGTGCTTCCTTGGCCTTGAGTGCTTCGAGTTGTGCCTTCAGTTCCTCGTAGGTTGGTTCGGTCATCAGGTTCTTCCTCTCTCAGTATTGTATTGCCGCACCGCGTCGGGGATGAGGGCGGCGTGGATGGGCGGACGAAAGAGGCGAGGGTGAAGAAGAGGCGCGGCCAGCGAACGCCGAAGTGAGACTAGTCATTTTAGTCAACCGTTGACTGTCGGAGAGACGTGTCCCTATCGAGGAGAACTACTAGACATTCGAATTCTCTGGCAAGTGGCTAAATCGAAACGGGGGAATACGCCTTATTCAGGGGCGGTAATGTGCCCTCATGCTGGATGTGGATGTTCATCCACGTTCGCTCGACGGTATTGATGTCCTTCGTTTCGACCCAATGGAACAGCACGGCTCTCCCTTTTTCTGTTGGGCTCGTCTTCTCCGGGCTATCAAGATGGTCAATCATTCTCTTGCGCAGATTTGTGGCAAGCCCAAGGTAGAGAATCTCCGTCAGGAACGTCGTTAGGACGTAGCACCCGGAGGTTTCAGGCACAAAACGGTTGCGGCTCCGCAGAAACGATTCGCAATTTGTGGGCTGCGGAACCAACTCACCGATGGTCATACCTTCAGTGCTCCCGCTGTCATGGACGCCTTATTGAGCGCCTTCGCCATCTCCTGATTCACGACGTTGATGGCACCGGCATTGAGAAAACTTGCTTTCCCACCTTTTGCCCACCAATCAGCATGGCCGACCCCTGCATATTCGCCCTCGACATTCTCAAGGCAGGACTGGAGAAGTACATCCATAGCCTTCACCGTGAAGTCGTTGCCCTGGTTCTGCAACTTCATGAAGAACGGAATCGAGAACTTGCAGAACAGTTCCACCCCGTTGTACTTGTACAGAACTGTCGAGTTCCCATCATCCAGATTCTTCTCGATTGCCTTCCAGTAGTTCAGGAAGATTTTCTTTTCCTTCTCAAAATCTTTGAACACGCTAAGAGGGTTGTTGGCTGTCAACACGTACTTGACGATGGCCTTCACGAACGACTTCTGGTTGATGGTGCCGCCCTCAACATCCTGATTCGCCATCTTGATTTTTCCGAACCATGGCGAACCTTGCGTCTTGTTCAAGAAATCGACGTACTTAAGGGCTTTCTGAACCTCCCCCTTATCCACGACGTTGAGAATCCAACGGGGCAACGTGGGCAATTCCTCAACATCAACAGCGGCAGTCAAACGAGCATAGATTCGTTGCTCAATCGAAGCGTCAACGCTCTTCTGTGTTGTGTTGACGATTAGGAAATGGCACATCTGTTCCAGCTTCGAAAGCTTGATTGCAATAACCACTGGAATCTCAAACTCGTAGACCCGTGCGTCCTTTTCCGCCGCCATGCGGAGACCTTCGAGCCGATGCTGCCCATCGACGACGCTGAATGAACCCACAGCGACAGAGTCAATCTCCAAAGTGTGGTCTTTGTTGTTGAAAGGCAGCGACTTGTCCGTTGCAAGAAATACGGAGGTCGGAAGGAATGCGTCCTTCGTGTCTTGGCCTCTGAGGATATACTCAGCCAGCTTCTTCGCCCTCGCCGTGTTCAAGAGCCGCTGGAAGCCGTTGTCTTCGTCGTCGGGGTCGAGGGTATCGACGCTATAGAAGTTCTTCGCCAGCAAGTCCTTCACTCGGAGCGATGTCGCGAACAAACTCAGGGCACCCTGGCGGACTCTCGCTGCCGGGATTATTAACTTCGCCATTCCACATGCCTCCACTCGACTCGTTCAGCCGCTCGATACCAGCGGCAATGACCACTGAAGGCTCTTGCTACGTGCGCTTCTTCCTTGAGCGGGTCTTCCCTGGTGCTATAAGGGTGGGGAACTTCTTGTCCACAGTTTCCCAGTTCAGGTGAAAAGCCTTCTTGCTGTCGCTCTTTTGCATCCACTCGACGCCGCCCTTGGATACCTTCAAGCGTCCGAAAGCTTTTCCGTCCCGCTTCACACGAAAAACCACGTCCACTGTGGACACATCCAGCGTAGGTGCTTTCAATTTTACGGTGTGTTCCGGCATGGCAGAATTGTACGCCAACCTGCCGGAACGGTGCATACGTAGCTCCGCACTTGCGCGTATACTGGCGCTGCAAAAGGAACCTTCAAAAATGGCAACCAAACAGACCGGGACTGGACGTTCTGCCCCCCAAAAGCGTCGTGTGTCCGCTGGACCGCCCAAGCCAGAAGATAGAGTCGCTCTGACCGTCAAGGTGGACCACGACGTTTATGTCCGTCTTTGCACGCTTGCTGCGACTGGGCGAAGAACAAACCAAGACGTGCTCCTAGCAGCGGTCCAGCAGTACCTCGACAAAGCGGGAGCGTAAACAGGCAGCCCATGTGATGGGCGGTCAGAACACGGTGTCTTACGACGTTGGCCTATCGGCCAGGACCCAGGGTATTCATCCATGAATCTGTCTTCATTCATTTGGTCCGTAGCGGACCTGCTTCGCGGCAAGTTCAAGCCGCACGAATACGGTAAAGTCATCCTCCCCTTCACTGTGCTGCGCCGGATGGATTGCGTCCTTGCACCAACCAAACCTGCCGTGCTGGCAGAGTTGAAGAAGCACGGCAAGGGCGGCCTGCCCGCCGAGCCCTACCTTCGCCGGGCCTCGAAGGCCAGCTTCTACAACACCTCTCCCATGGACCTGAAGGCCATTGCCGGAGACCCTGCCAACGTCGCCGGAAACCTGGCGAGCTACCTGAACGCATTCTCTGCGGACGTGGCTGACATCTTCGAGCGGTTCGAGATGCCCGCGCAAATTGACCGCCTTCAGAAGGCTGACCTTCTATATCTCGTCGTGGAAAAGTTCGCCAGCATCGACCTGCACCCCAGGACGGTGGACAACCATGAGATGGGCAGCGTCTTCGAGGAACTCATCCGCAAGTTCGCCGAACTCTCCAACGAAACTGCCGGTGAGCACTTCACTCCACGCGATGTCATCCGGCTCATGGCCGACCTGCTGTTCATTGAGGATGACGACGCTCTCTCGAAGCCTGGCGTGGTGCGGACCATCTATGACCCGGCAGCGGGGACCGGCGGAATGCTCTCCGTGGCCGGTCAGTACCTGGAGGAGCACGGTGCCCGTGTCGTCATGGTCGGCCAGGAGTTGAATGACGAGTCCTACGCCATCTGCAAGGCCGACATGCTCATCAAGGGCCAGGACGTGCGGCAGATTAAGCCGGGCGATACGCTGGCGAATGACGGCCACGTGGGTGAGACCTTTGACTACATGCTCTCCAATCCTCCCTTCGGCGTGGAGTGGAAGCAGTCTGAGAAAGCTGTTCGCAAGGAGTGTGAGTCGCAGGGTTTCAACGGGCGCTTCGGTCCCGGCCTACCGCGCATTTCAGATGGGTCGCTGTTGTTCATGCTGCACTTGGTCAAGAAAATGCGCCCGGTGAAGGATGGAGGAGCCCGCTTCGTCATCGTCCAGAACGGTTCGCCGCTCTTCACCGGCGGGGCAGGCTCGGGTGAGAGCGAGATTCGGCGTTACCTGCTGGAGAGCGACATGGTGGAAGCCATCGTGGCCCTGCCAACGGAGATGTTCTTCAACACCGGCATCTCTACCTACCTGTGGATTGTGACGAATCACAAGTCCCCAGAGCGGAAGGGCAAATTGCAGTTGATTGACGGCTCCAGCTTCTACGCCAAGATGCGTAAGGGACTGGGTAGCAAGCGACGTGAGCTGACTGAGGACCACATCCGGGAAATCACGCAAATCTTCGGCAGCTTCAAGGAGGTCCGCCGCGCGAACCCGAACGGCAAAGGGCCGAAGATTCCCATCTCGCTCATTTTTCCCAACGATAGCTTCGGCTATCGCACCATCACCGTGGAGCGGCCCCTGCGTGATGAGCGGGGCAAGGTGGTCCTGGGCACGAAGGGCAAGCTGAAAGGCAAGCCGCAGCCGGACCCAAACCTGCGTGATACAGAGAATGTGCCGCTGGCCGAGGATGTGAAGGAGTATTTCAAACGTGAGGTGCTGCCGCACGCTCCCGACGCCTGGATTGACCACGAGAAGACCAAGGTGGGCTACGAGATTCCATTCAACCGCCACTTCTACGTCTTCGAGCCTCCACGTGAACTGGTCGAGATTGACGCCGACCTGGCGGTGGTCACAGCCAACATCCAGAAGATGCTCACGGAGTTGAGTGCATGAGGCTCCCACGGCATGAGCGGTACAAGGAGAGCGGAATCGCATGGCTCGGCAAGGTGCCGGAGCATTGGGGTTTGAATCTCGGGCGACGTCTTTTCGCGGAGAAGCGGGAACAATCACTGGAGTCTGATGAGCAGTTATCGGCCACGCAGAAGTATGGTGTGATTCCTCAAACCTTATTCATGGAGATGGAGGACCAGAAGGTCGTTCTGGCCCTGCGGGGGCTTGACGCATTCAAGCACGTGGAAGCCAATGATTTCATCATCAGCCTCCGCAGTTTTCAGGGCGGCATTGAGAAGAGCCATTACCAGGGCTGCGTGAGCACCGCCTACACGGTGCTGCGGGCGACTGATTTGATTGCGCCTGATTACTGGAAGTACCTGTTCAAGAGCGACTCCTATATCAGTGTTCTTCGGTCCGTAACCGATGGAATCAGAGAAGGCAAGAGTATCAGCTATGACCAGTTCGCCAGCGTAGCGCTGCCGATTCCATTGCTCGAAGAACAGGAACAGATTGCAAAGTTCCTCGACCGGGAGGTGGCGAAGATTGATGCGCTGATTGATGAGCAGCGGCGGCTGATTGCGCTGCTGAAGGAAAAGCGTCAAGCGGTCATCTCGCACACCGTCACCAAGGGTCTCAATCCCTCCGCCCCGATGAAGGATTCTGGTGTGGACTGGTTTGATAGCATTCCGAGCCATTGGTCAATCAAGAGACTAGGGCAAATCAGCAGCATTGTACGTGGAGGCTCTCCACGTCCTGCCGGAGACAGTCGCTATTTCAATGGCTCATTTGTGCCATGGATTACGGTCGGAGAAATCACCAAAGACGCAGTTATGTTCCTTTGGGAGACCGAGACGATGCTCACGGAAGAGGGCGCAAAGCTAAGCCGCCTTATTGATTCTGGAACGCTCGTACTAACGAACAGTGGAGCCACCCTTGGAGTACCTAAGATTCTCAAAATCACGGGGTGCGCTAACGACGGAGTGCTGGCATTCCTGAACTTGCACTCAGAGATTGACCAGAAGTTCCTATTCTACTTTTTGAATATGCTCACGGAGCCGCTTCGAGAGCGCATTAAGCAGGGAAGCGGTCAGCCGAACCTGAATACCTCAATCGTTGGCGCACTGCCACTCCCAATACCACCACTCAAAGAACAGAAAATCCTGGTCACTCACTTGGAAAAGCTGTCTGCTTCTTACGCTTCGCTTGAGCAACAGGCATTTGGACTAATCGACCTTCTTCAAGAACGCCGCTCTGCTCTCATCTCCGCCGCCGTCACCGGCAAAATCAATGTGACAACCCAGATAGCTAAACCCGTGCGCTCGACATGGAGTGCAGGCTTCGCACGCCAGGTGCTTGCCGCAGAGACGCTGAGCCGTTGCAATGGCTCCAGCATGGGTCGCATCAAGCTGCAAAAACTCATCCACCTCTGCGAGTACCATGCACAACTCGATGAAGTTCGCGGCACATACAGTAGACAAGCCGCTGGTCCCTTTGCCCCGCAGGTGATGGAAGATGTGCGCGAGGGACTGTTACAGCAACGCTGGTTTGAAGAGTACAAGGATGGAGACCGTTATCGGTATCGCCCACTGGAGGAAGCGGGCGGTCATCAGCATTACCTCCCACACTGGGAAGACAAGCAGGCCAGGATTGACCAGGTTCTGAATCTCCTGGGCGGCGAACTCACGCAGAAGTGTGAGATTGCTTCAACCCTATACGCGGCCTGGAACGACCTGCTTATTGACGGCAAGAATCCCACAGACGCCGAGATTATCCACGAGGCTTCTTCAGCCGAAAGCTGGCATGAGAGCAAAGAGAAGATTGCCGCCGAGAAGTGGCGCGAGTCGCTGAAGTGGATGCGGGCGAAGGGCCTTGTAGCGGTAGGATACGGAACTCATACAACCCACCAGCCAGACCTGTTTACGAGGGAGGGCCATGAGCCTGCATAAAGAGATTCACCTCGAAGAGGAAATCTGCGCCTCGCTGGCAGGGCGTGGCTGGGTGTACGAGCCGGGTGTCTCCGCTCAGTACGACCGTGCCCGCGCTCTCTTCCCGGAGGACACGATTGCCTGGGTCCAGGAGACCAATCCCAAGGCATGGGTGGCGCTCGAAAAGGGCTTTGCAGGCAAGGCTGCCGAGGTACTGCTCGACCGGCTGCGGAACCAACTCGATACACGTGGCACGCTCGATGTTCTACGCAACGGCATCGAGATTCATCCCGTGCGTGGCACGCTGCACCTGGTTCAATTCAAGCCCGCCAGCGGGATGAATCCCGATTTAACGGTGAGGTACAATGCAAACCGCCTCCGCGTCGTGCGCCAGGTGAAGTATTCGCAGAGCAACGAAAACTGCATCGACCTGGTTCTCTTTGTGAATGGCATCCCGGTGGCTACGGCGGAGTTGAAGAGCGACTTCACGCAGAGCGTGGTGGACGCTGTTGACCAGTACCGCTTTGACCGCCACCCAGCCCCGAAGGGCGCATCACCGGAGCCACTGTTGAGTTTTCCGGGCGGGGCGCTGGTACACTTCGCTGTCTCGAATTCCGAAGTGCAGATGACGACGCAACTGGCTGGCAAGGCAACGCGGTTTCTACCGTTCAACCAGGGGTACAAATTTGCCGCAGGCAATCCGCCCTCGCCCACCGGGCACCCCACGGCTTACCTGTGGGAGCAGATTTGGGAGCGGGAAAGCTTCCTGGACATCTTGGGCCGCTATCTTGTCGGGCATAAAGACAAGAAAGGCAAGCTGCTGTGGTACATCTTTCCGCGTTTCCATCAACTCAGGGCCACACGCAAACTGCTACGGGCCGTGGCCGAGGAAGGTGCAGGCGGCAAGTATCTGATTCAGCATTCAGCCGGTTCCGGCAAGACGAACTCAATCGCCTGGTCGGCCCACTTGCTGGCAGAGTTGCACGGTGTTGACCACAAGAAGGTCTTCGATTCTGTGCTGGTCATCAGCGACAGGCGGGTGATTGACGGCCAGCTTCAGGATGCGGTCTATGACCTGGAGCGGACCAAGGGCGTCGTTACCAGCATCACGCACGACAGCGGCAGCAAGAGCGCTCAACTTGCCGAGGCCCTGAACGGGGACAAGAAAATTATCGTCTGCACCATTCAAACCTTCCCGGCGCTCTACGAACGGATGACTGAGTTGGTCAAGAAGTCAGGCCGCCGGTATGCCGTCATCGCCGATGAAGCGCACAGTTCCCAGGCCGGAGAGAGCGCCAGCAAGCTGAAGCAGGTACTGGGAGCCGAGGAAGAGGAAGAGAAGGAACTGAGCACCGAAGACCTGCTGGTGGCGCGGGCGACGAGCAGAGCCGAAGCAGATAAGGGCATCACCTTTATCGCCTTCACCGCGACTCCAAAGCCGAAAACGCTAGAACTCTTTGGCACCAGGCCCCGACCGGCGGAGCCTCCTGCATCGGACAACATCCCCGAGGCATTTGATGTTTACTCTATGCGCCAGGCCATTGAGGAGAAGTTCATCCTCGATGTCTTGAAGAACTACATCACCTACGCGCTGGCCTTCCGGCTGCAAAGCCAGGGCAAGGAGTACGACGAGAAGCAGGTAGAACGCTCCACGGCGTTGAAGGGCATCTTCCGTTGGGTGAAGCTGCACCCGTACAACATTTCGCAGAAGGTGCATGTGGTCATTGAGCACTACATGCAGAGCGTACAGCCGATGCTGAGCGGCCACGCCAAAGCGATGGTTGTGGTTGGCAGCCGATTGGAGGCCGTACGGTGGCAGCTTGCGATGCAGAAGTACATCCAGAGCCAGAAGTATCCGATTGCGGCCCTTGTGGCCTTCTCCGGTGAAGTGGTGGACAAGGAATCCGGGCCGGAGCCATTCACCGAAACAAGCAATGTGCTGAACCCTGGCTTGAAGGGCCGAGACATTCGTGATGCTTTCGATAACAAGATTGACGGCCAGGAGGAGTACCAGGTGCTGCTGGTTGCCAACAAGTTCCAAACCGGGTTTGACCAGCCTCTGCTGTGCGGCATGTACGTAGACCGGCGGCTGGACGGCATCCAGGCGGTGCAGACACTGTCTCGCCTGAATCGTGCATACACTGGCCCCTATGGTGTGAAGGACACCACGTTTGTTCTTGACTTCGCCAATGACGCCGACGCCGTGTTGAAGGCGTTCCAGGTGTACTACGAGACAGCCACGCTCGAAGATGTGACCGACCCAAACCTCATCTTCAATATGCGGGCGAAACTGGATGCTACCGGCTACTTCGACGAGCCAGAGGTGGACCGCGTGGCAGCGGTCGAGGTGAATCCAAAGGCGACCCAAGGGGAGTTGCAAGCAGCAGTTTACCCAGTGGCCGACAGGCTTGTGAGGCAGTACAAGGCCGCGAAGCTGCGGAAGCAGGTGGCCGTCGAGGCGCGGGATGCCCAGGCCGCCGAAGCCGCGAACGGTGAGATGGAGGCCCTGTTCCTCTTCAAGCGGGACATTCTAAGCTTCTCGAACACGTACACGTTCCTCTCGCAGGTTTTTGATTACGGTAGTTCGGCTCTCGAAAAGCGGTTCCTGTTCTACAAGCGCCTTTACCCTTTGCTGGAATTCCAGCGAGAGCGTGATGAGATTGACCTGTCCAAGGTGTTGCTGACGCACCATGGGCTTCCTTTCAAAGGGAAGCGGAACCTGGCGCTCAGCGGCGGTGAAGGAGAGAAGCTGAAGCCCTTGACAGAGGCGGGGACTGGTTCCGTGCAGGAGCGGGAGAAAGCCCTACTGAGCGAAATCATCTCCAGGGTCAATGACCTCTTCGGTGGCGAAACCACCGAGGGCGACAGGCTGGTCTACGTGAACAACGTGCTCAAAGGCAAGTTGCTGGAGTCCGACACTCTGCGTCAACAGGCCGCCACCAACACCAAGGAGCAGTTCTCCAATTCACCGGACCTGATTCAGGAACTGGTGAACGCCATCATGGACGCTCAGTCTGCGAACACTTCGCTGAGCAAGCAGGCGCTGGAGTCCGAGAAGGTGATGCTGGGGCTGAAGGATGTGCTGCTTGGACCAGTCCGCCTGTATGAAGCACTGCGGGCGCGACCTGACATTCACGTGGAATAAACTGCCTTGCCACATTCCACGAGTCTTCGATAGGGGGCCGTCAATATGCCTGAAAATACGTCGGTACAGCTACTGTACAGCGGCAGTGATGTAGACGATGGGACTATCCCCGTGGACTACATGGTGGATGCCCTCGTTGGTTTTTCCAGTGCTTACGGAAGAATTGCACGCCACCGACAGAGCAATGACGTGGCACATCGTCTTCGCGTCGTAGGCTTGCAGAAGGGCTCGGCCAAGATTCTGGTCGATGTGGTTGAGTGGGTGACCAACCACCCGGTGGCCGCTGGCGTTTTGCTTACGGGGACAACAACTGCGGTCGGCGGGGCATATATCGTCCTCAAAGACATCGCCGGGGTCATCCGTGGGAAGAAGCATCTTGCCGGAGCCCCCATCGAGAACCACTACGCCTTCAATGGCCCCAGCGTCGTCCTCCAAAACCAGAGCGGTGAGCCGCTTGAACTTTCCAAGGAACAATTCCAATACCTTCAATCCGGTGTACTCGACTCGGATTTAGACAGACTCACCGCTCCACTGGATGAGGGGCATGTGGACGAATTCAAACTGACCACCGGGGAAGAAGAACTGGCAAACGTTGCCGCCAATGAGCGGATTTACTTCGTTCACATTGACCGCACGGTCACCATGACGCGGGACGACGTGTGGATGGAAGGAGCCCTCAACAGCCACAGCAAGAGCAACAACCGAGGCACGTTCTACACGCTCTCAGGCAAACACATCCCATATCGCTATGTCGGTGATGATGTCCAGCCGCTTTTAGCCGGATACGCCCACAACGGAGTGGTAAGGGTGCGATGCAAGGTGACGTTGGACTCAGACATGAATCCCACCGGGATGGAAATCTACGAAGTCCAGCTTGGACAGGCAGAACTGTTTCCCGGCGATGGTGGATAGAGCAAGTCCGACGAGCCTACCCGGAGGATTTCAGCGGTAATCAACTGGGGCAAGCTGGGCAAATGGGCGCTGCACATGTGCCGGAACCCCAACCTCATTCAACGGGAGTTGGAGTACATCCTTCAAATGCCAGGCCGAACTGGACCAGTAGTCGAAGCATACCCAAGTCTTTTCGTTCATGACATCCAGTCGAGGGTTCCTTTGACGCCATTGTATGGGAAGGCCAACCCCCTAACCCATCGCTCCGGGGTTGGCGATATCTGATGCAGTGGTCAATAAACCCCGCGCCGACCAACCGCACCAACCCAGAGGCGGTCACCCTCATCCTGTGCCCTCGTACCCCTAAATTCGGCCCGAGGGGCTCGAATGCGTCGTACGGCGTTCTCGGTCGAGCCAGTCTCCGGCGCTCAACCGGCGAGATTCCGAACCGCCTTACCACCCCTCCGCCCAGCCCCGGTCGCCCACGCGCTGTACGGGGCTCTGGGGAGGGGAGGGCGGGAGGGGCGACTCTTGCCGTTTTTACCACCAAAACGTGCCCTCGTTGCTCTCAGTCCTCTTCGTCTCTGAAGTCCGCCAGATTTGGCAGTTCGGGATACGCCCTCACCACGTTTCGAAGCGGCATCTCCCGCCTTGCATAGACTTTTGCACCGTACTGGCTGATGCGGTGGATGGTGGAGTCACCCTTAAGTGTTGCGGCGTACCATCGGGTCCGCTGACCAGCCACTACCTCCTCGACTTCATAGGTGAGTTCCCAGTCGGGAAGAAGATGCACATGCTGCTCCCTTCCATCTGGTAGCCGCTCATAGCGCATTGGGAACGGGTTCTCCGCCTTCTTGAAATTGCCGGTCAAACAGCCAAGACCGATGGCCGACACGCGAGAGCCGGGGTAAGCGACGCGCAGTTCAATACATTTCTCTTCAGTCTGCATCGCCGTCCCCCTCTGTGTTTAGTTCCGTGTGAGTGTCGGACGGCTCCTCTTCGTCCTTCCATCGCTGCTGGACGCTCTCGTGAACCTCTGCCATCAGTGCCCTGCGCTCTTGAAGAAGCCTGACGTGTTCTGCCAACTGGGCATTCAGCTTTTCCTGCTCCGCGTTGAGGTTCCGTTGAAGCCGACGTTGGAAGAGCAGGTCTTCGAAAACATAGTTGGGAATCTTCTGTTCAGTTGTCTCCATTGCTTACCTCCGGGGTTGACGACTTCGGTCGTGGCCCTACCTGCCGTTCGATTCCTGCGCTTGTCGCGATTCGTTGAATGGTCGCAATTGAAAGACCGTTTGCTTCCGCCACTTCACGATAGGTTCGCGATTCGTCCGCAAGCTGCTTCCTCACCTTACCGTGAATCTCCTCGCGGAGCGCCTTCACGGCCTGTATCAAGACTGATTTGCCATTACCCATATTTTCCTCCCGAGCTACTCGCTTCTTGCTTGCAGCCCTTAACAATGAACTCGGAAGTTGTTTAATTTATTTGCGAGACTTTGCGGCTGGCACAATGGTCGGACACGGGAGGGGTAGCCGAGTCTTGGGGTGAGTTGATTGCAGTCATAGCTAATTCATAAATCAATGCGTTTCTCCGCTGCGGGATACATAGGTGTAACTCAATTCTTGCAAGGAGAAACTCATGGCATCTCGTAACGACCGCACCGAGGCCCGTGCCACGGTAGCCAAATATCTGAGGAACCATCCGGAAGTCAGTTTCAAGGAACTGGCGCTCACGCTTAATTGCTCTCTCTCCACGATTGCCACCATCGCCCGACAGCATGGCGTTGTCCGCCAGCGGAAGGCCCTGACCGTCGCCGATACGGCGAAGTTGGAAGGGGTGACCCATGCCTCCTAAGAAGGGAACCAAGTACACCAACACCACAACCGGCGAGACCGTTGCGGTCAAGCCGAAGGAGAAGGCGGGAGTCATCAAGCTTCCCGCCTCCCACCTTACGCCGGACGAACTCCGGGCTCGAATCGCCAAGCAGAGAGATGAGGCTGCTGCACTCAAAGAGTATTACATCGAACTAATCCCCGAGCCCCTTCTGCTGGTGGATGACATCCAGTTTGGGCAGTGGGTGCGGCAGTACGGGTTCAGTCACGCCGTCCCTGCCTTAGAGGATGTAGCCAAGAAGAACAGCACCATCAATCAAATGCTTGCTGAGGGGCTCACGGAGGACGACGAAGGCAAGCCACTGATGCGGCTGAGCAAGTTGAGCATCGTGAAGCTTGCCAGTTGGATTATGAGCAAGGGGATTGAGGATGAGGATGAGGAGGAGTTGGCATGACGGACAAAGTGTTTGAGAACCTCGAAGCCATACTCGCCGGTAAGCGGATGAAGTTCCTCGACCCGAATAGGAAGGCTGTTCTGGCGCTGCCGCTTGCCCCATTCAAACTCTGGCACACTTACTGGTCGTTTGAGTCAGACGGGCAGGAAGCTTACCCAACCATGGCTACCCTCGTGGCTACATCAAAGCTGAGCAAGCCAACCATCATCAAGGCGCGGGAGTACCTACTTAAGACGGGTTGGCTTATCCAACTGACGGGTACCGCAGCGTCGAGGTACATCAACGCATCCAACGGGTCTTGGAACATCAGCGTGTACCGGGTGAACGACCCGACCACTAAGGCGGAAGAGGAACTGACGGTAAAGAATCTTTACCAAGTGACGGTAAAGAATGCTGAAGGTCAAGAATCTTTACCCCTAGAGGAAATGACGGTAAAGAATCCGACCGGTCAAAAATCTTTACCCAATGGTGCTTCTACGGGTACTTCTGCTTTTGCGGGTACTGTTGCGAATGCAGGTACGCTTGCTCCTCCCGCTCCGGCGACGGAGCGGAGCGAGACTCTTTCACTTCGTGAATCAAAACCCGTTCCTTCGGAAGCAAAGCCCAAAAAGCAACAGCCCGTGATAAAGCCCCCCACAACCGCCCCGCCCCCCGCCCGGTTCGACCCGGATGAAGATGACGATGAACCACCACCCCGCTCGAAGTATGCCCTCGCCGACTTTGAATGCGGATTCTGTGATGCCACCTTTCCCGGCAACCATAAGGGTGGCACCGAATTGGACAAGCACCTGTACGAAGCACACAAAGCAGGAAGGAAACCACAACCATCTCTCAGCGACGTATAACGACTAACAACGATTGAAGGAGTGTCCACCGTGCTGGCATGGGGAAGAAAAGAGAACACTCATTATGCTTACACCTGAACAGAAGGACAACCTCAGACTGTTTCTTCGCTACCCCGACCCCGCTGTTGAATCCAGCCGGGACGCTGTAGATGAGGTTCGCGACTACAAACTCAGAGGCCGACAGTCGCAACTCCGAGACCATGCCGTTGCTCTCTACTACCATCGGCTACAAATGACACGCGCTATGGAAATATATAAGGCACTCAATAGCTAATACCGAATAATTGCCGCTGCGATTAGTGGAAGCTTCCAACTGGTGTAGCTTACTGCCAAGACCCGCCATACTGCCCCCTTTCCCCTTCATTGTTATTGGGGCACCATTGCCCGATACATCACGATACTATCCACCATGCGAGGCTTCGGTATTGAACTTCGGGTACTGGCACATCAAACTCACCATCTTGCGCCGTGTGCTTCCATCTTCCAGCACACTGTCGAACACGAGGTTCACCCCATAAGTCAAGCCACCGAAGTCGGGCAATGCCGTTGCGAACGCCTTGGCATACGCCAGAGCCTCTTCATACGTGTGATAGGGTTCCCCACACTGGACTCCACGAGCGGCATCCCCACGCTGCTCCGCTTTATCCTCCCTCTTCACCCGATGCTCGATGAACTGAAGGAACGTCTTCAACTTCCGTGCCTTGTTGAAGGTCAGGAAGGGATAGAACCGCGCTTCGACTGTCTCTGCCTTGACAGCGTTGGCGGCGGCGATGGCAGCGGCGTATGCAGCCTTGTACCCGACCGCATCCTTACCCTTCGTCTCTGCTGCCTGAGCGGGAGCCCCACGGCGGGTGAGACGCGGGGTGATGGAGTGCGTCACAACAGGCGCGTCATCTTCTGCCGGGCTGGTCGCTGGCGTGGCTGTATCCTCTGGCGTCACGGACTCAGCACATTTAAGTATGTGTTGAGCAAACTTGATTACTCCCTCCATTCGTTTGGACGGATTTTTAGGAGCGGCATCAAGGATTGAACAGGCAAGTAACGCACCACTACGGGCAATTTTCGCTACGGGGTCAGTGCAATTCATATGCACTATTGCATTGGCCTGACGTGCGTAGCGTGATTTCAGCCCTTGCTTGTAGTAGTACCAGCCATATTGCAATTCGGCGGCATTAGGCTCTGTGGGCTCGTCAAACAGTCCCTCGTCAACCGCCAGTTGCGTATCCTCTAACAACTCCAGAGCACGAGCAATCCTCCGCTCCCCGTCGCGTAATGGGTTGGAGTCGGTGGGAGACGTACCCTTCTCCAAGACTGTGCGTATTTCCATTAGCCGCTTTGTCACCAGTTCCTTGGGCGGCTCATACCCCACAGGAACAGGGTCGTCCTCAGTGCCTGTATCCTCGTCTGGTTCTTCTCCGGGCTCACCAGCCGTCATCTCCTGAGGGTCATCCCCTTCCTGATACTCCTTCAGCCTCCGCTTAAAGGTGGCGAGGCTCATTTTCATCCCTTTTTGAAGAAATGTAAGGAGCGTATCACGCCATGATGTCCACGAGGGTAGACCGGGTATGTGCATCGGGCCGCGCTGGGAAAGGAACGCTTGCACCCGGTCACAGCGGGGTAGCAACTCATCATTGAACCGCTGCATCAGAGCCTGATACTCGCCAACGAGTTCGTCGGCCTTGGTGTATACCTCCGCATCAAGTTTCAGGAACTCATCCACAGCCGCCTTTTGTTCCGCGTCCGTGAGGCTCGGCTCAATTGAGCCGAGTTCGCAAGATTCTGGCGAAGTTTCTTGGGAAGTTTTTTCTGCGGGTGATGTTGCCGGCCCCAATTCCGCCAATGAGTCAGCACTACCCGCTGGCGGTAAGGTAGGTTGGTCGATACGTTGTGCTGCGATACTCATGGTCATGATGTCGTTTCCTTTCAAAGCCCTTAGTAGGGGCAAAGCACTTTCGCTGTCCGGTGAGTTATCTCGTGACTTGGTAGATTGTTTTCGTGGGCTGTTTCAGTGGTTTGTCTGCCGGACCCTTGATGAAAGGAGGAATGTGAATCAGCTTGTGAGTCTTGGTCGATGAGTAGAATTGATTGCGCCAATGCTTGAAGTCAGCACCCACCACCCAGCGGCACGCCCAGTCGATGTCACGATGGTTGCCCGAGGGTTCACTGTTGTATATGCGGCGGCGAAGGGTGATGACACGAACGTCAGGGCGAACTGGAGCCTTGCTTTTGCGGCTGACCATGGACCTCGCCAACGAACTGGCCTTCTCCAGACTGGATTCGACCATCTTCGGCTGCGCCATAACGTAGAAAAGCGAATATGCCCACCGCACTAGCGGGTGCCGGTCTGGCATAGACGCAACGTGTTCAGAGATGGTCTCGCCTTGCTGGACAACCATGTAGGTCATGGAAGTCTCAGGGCAATTAGGGTCGTCCCCATCCAGCATCAGGTAAAGGATGACTAGCGTTTTGCCTTCTTCGGTTCTGCCCCACGCTATGCTGAAGAGCGGAACAGGTCTGGTCACTCGGCATTGGTCACCATCATCCCAAACTCCTATGCTGAAGGGAACCGGCTGTTCGAAGTACATCCAGCCGCAATCGGTAGGGAACCATGATTCTTCCCACTCGATGTCATCGGGAACATTTTCGGCGCAAGTGGAGACCGCTTGCAGGACTTCTTTGCCGACTAAGAAGTTGTCGCCAAACTTGGCGAAGGCGAAGCTGGCGTCGGTAAGGAACTGAGCCCGACTCACCTGTTCTTCTGTCGGTTCCATGCTATTGATGGCGACTTGCGCCAGTGTCGAACCAAACAGGTGGCACCATCTCGCCTGTTCTTCGATAGCTTTCAAGTGTGCGAACAGCATAACGTTCACCTTCCTTTCAAGACACAGCTTTCCTGTCGGGGCAAAGCCCCTTGTTTGCGTTGCCAAGTTGCTATTGGTTGGCTACGGTGAAGAAGCCGCACGAACTTGCTTGGTTCGGGCACGCGCACTGCGGGTGCCGGGTTGATTTTTGAGACAACACTTCCCCCACGGTCTGACGACTGCCCTTTCGGAGGCAGTCCAGAGCCCGGTCGTTTCAGTGCTGCTTCAGTTGTTTACTGCTGGGCGCGTCCTGACTGCTCAGCCTGATTGACTTCACGAGCAGACATGACGCGCTTCAGGACGCCGAGTGGAATCCGCAGAACGCGGTACCGGCGACTCGCTCCGTGCGACGGCCCGACATTGATGACTCCGGGTTCACTCACGAACATTCGCCGCACCGTATCGCGGCTGATGTTCAGCATCGTTGCCACTTCTGCGACTGATAGGTATTGCTCGTCCATGTTTCGAATTTAGAAGGTTTTACGGTTGTTTTGAAACAGAGTGAGAATTTGCAAGTTTGTGGATGTTGTTGCCTATAAGTCCTTTATATACAATGCGTATTTCTGCGTGCCGAAATTCATCTGCAAGTGCAAAATCCGGGATTCGGGCAAAAGTCAGGAATAGAGGAAAGGATTGAAGGGCGAAAAGGGTCACGCCAAGGGGGGACCATAACAGTAAATGTGGAAGTGCGACCACAGGGCCTATCCTGAGGCTCTGAGACTGTCCAACGACGAGGGCGTAATGAACGAAGAAGGCGAACAGAGAGTACAGCAGAAGGTACACGAGGAGTTTCAACTCAAACGTGCCCGATTGTTTAGGCTGAAAAATGAAAAGAAACTTAGGGGTGAGATTGCCGAAGACAAAGAGCGGCTTTTTGCACTTTTCAAATCGCAAGGTCTTGTGAGGCAACTTGAGTTTACTGAAGGATTGGCACGGCTTCTGATGAACTTCAGCGTACTAGCCTCCTACAAAGGAATCCTGAAAGGCTTTGAAATAAAGGAGGCCGCATTAAAACTTAACAAGGACAGAGATAGGGCGCAGTACCACCTTTTCGAGTTCCTTCAAGAACACCCCGACGCGAAGAATGGGGAGCTTGTTACGCTTCTCAATACTCGAAATGGTAGACACGAAGCACTCAAGACCCGACGAGACGACCCTCAGTGGGCTCCCTTGCCACCATCATTACTAAAGAGGTTTGCAAACAGGACAATTGTTCCCTCGGAATGGTGGGAGACCGCGATGGAGGAATTTCCCGGCGAAGTGAGAATATATCTGAGCCGGGTCAGGAGGGAGGCAAAGAAGGCCGAGGTCAAAAACGTGTTATTTAATTGGCCAAAACTCGTCGAACTACATAAAAAGGAACGTAAGAAGAAAAAGCCTAAGGAACAGTAGACGTTACCTTTGCAGACTTAGCGTGCAGGTGATTCTTCTGGAACAGGGTCATTAGGCGCATCGCACTCTGCATGTCTTTGTGCCCACCCAACGCGAGGTCTGAATCTATAAGGAGCGCGGACCCCACCGGACCAACGAGATAAAGAGCCGCTTCGTGTGGCCGGGGCTTAACTGGCCGAAGAATACTCTGGCGCTTTCTGGAAGTACAGTACAAGGCAGATATAGTACAGAATCACGCGAGATGTGCTTAGTCTTTGAATGAGACCGTACACTTAACATGCTGATTCAATAAGGGTAAAGTGAGGTTGATTTCAGCAGCGTTGCCTTTCCGAAAAAGGCAGTAATCGAATACATGAACATCATAGAGACCATCGAGAATAGAGAGACTGCACTGACCGTAGATGAACTTGGTACCTTACTCAACTCGTCCCCAAAGACCCTGTATAAGGCAATAAGCGCCGGTCGTCTGCCAGCCTACCGCATCGGCGGCTGCATTCGCCTTGACCCGCATGACGTTGCCGAGTGGCTTCGCGACAGGCACACCAAAATCGGGATAGGGGGGAGAGTCACCTCTCCTCCCCTCCCACACCACCGGACAAGCGGGTCCGCATCCGGCGGTTCGATGAGTTGATCCCCTGCCGCACTGCACAGAGGCCGGAGGTTCAAAGAACGCATCGCCGATGGTGGTTTCGCCGCTCGTCGAGTTCCATTGCAGGCTTCACCCGCTCCCAACTCGCTCAAGCTCAACCCGAAGGCCGATTGGCTGGCGCATGGCCACGCATGAGACGCGCTTTCCTACTACTCCTTCTCATCGTTCAGGCCTTCGTTCCTTGCGGAACTACTATGCCCTCTGCTGACTTCTGCTGCATGGTCAGAATGGATTACTCCATCCTCAGTCCCGGTTCCGGGACATGCAGCAGATCTCCCGCGATAAGACTGACCGCCTTCAAAGCGCAACCGCCGAATTTACAACCAGCGCCCTTGATGGATATGGACTTCGCTGTCAGTTGCCAGCTCGTCCGGCACCGTATGCCTCATATCCGGTTCTTGTCCATCGGCTCGCCTCTTTGCTCCACGCTTCCTTCAGACCCCACCTCACGATGACGCCCTTGCGCTTCGCTATCACTTCTCCTCCATCAGGATGTGAAGGGGACTTGCACCCCCAAGCTGTCAATCATGCACGGCGTACAACTAGGAGCCCCGGCCTGTGACCGAGGCTCTGTTCTCAAATTCCGAACGAGTAAGGTCAGAACGCCTGTGCGAGTGCAGACGTTAGCTGGCTCTTCGGAGCGAGGTAGCGCATCACGCTCTTCAGGTCGGAGTGGCCGCTTTGCTTCATCACCGTACTCAAATCGCCGCCGGTCGCGACCAGCATCCGGGTCACATACGTGCGACGAAACCTATGCAGCGTGAACTCGCGGCATTCATTGATGCGGGACAAGCAGCCTTCGCAGTGACCGCAGTTGAGACTCGCACGGCGTGCATCCCGCTTGAGAGCGCGAAGCATCTTCCTGTCCTGCTTATCTCCATCGGTGCCGAACAGCAAGACCTTCTTGGGGTTTGCTTCCAGCCATGCTTTGAGCTTGGGAATCAGCGTGGGATGCAGTTCTACACCGCGCTCTTCAAGGTCTTTGATATTCCCGAGGCCATTGCGCTCCTTCAGGTGTACAACGGGCTTTGGACCGGACAAAGAGAGGTCGTACCGGGTTAGCATCATTAACTCACCCTCACGGAGCCCGGTCTTGTAGGCAAACTCCCAAAGTAGTTTGTGGTCTGTACTCGCGTCGATGAGTTTCTGGACGACCTCCGGTTCGTATGAATTGGGCGTCTTTCTTGTGTAGGCTTGCAGGAGCCGGTGCGTGCCCGTGGGGATGAGTTCGCCGGGGTTCAGCTTGCAATACCGAAGGAATCCCCGCAAGCTTTTGTAGTAGTTTGAGCAAGTCCTGTCGCTGTACCCCTGCTCTCCCCTCATCCAGCCGTGCCAGCGAATGACATCATCCTTGGAAACCTGCTCCGGGTAGCTGGCCTTGCAGACAGAGAGAAAGCTGCTGGTGATTTGCGTGTAGACCCGCACCGAGTCGTCTGAACGATGCGGGAGGTTACGATGCATGGAGAGAAAGTCGGCTACATATTGCTTGAGAGTCTTGCGGCTTTCATCATCCGAAACAACTTCAAGTCCAGCAGCTTTCGCTGCGGCCCGTGCATTCAGTTTGGATTCCTCAGCCCGGAACCTGTTGAGAGCGTCTGTTGGGTCGTTGCCAAGTTCTTTGTAGAGGGGAAGCTTGCCTTGGTACCGCCGCATCTGGTAGCGACCGTGGGGGCAGCGGACTTCAGCACCGCCGATGGCCATTACGTCTGGTTTGAGTTTGCCGTTTTTGGTGAGTACCACGGCACCCCGACGCCAGCCTTTACCTTCGACGGCGGCATAGCGGAGTAGGGTAAGAGTAGAGTTCACTTCGGTTCTCCTTCTGCCTCCAATACCCGGATTCCGCCTCCTTTTTTCGAGCTAAATTCGAGCTAACCCGCTTTTTGTTGGGTTTGTGGGGCAAAAGCATAATCCCCCTCTCTCCGCCAGCATTCCATCGAGCTGTTGCTCGCTTTCGTTCGCAGGGGGGTCCTGCTTGAGCGTAAAACTCCAGAAATTTTGGGACCGTCCGCCGCTTGTAGAGATCTCTGCTTGAGCCTCGGACGTGGTCATTGTCACGCCCGAACCAATGCAATTGGATGTGCGACCGCTCTCTCAGTGCTTGAGAATCGGTGACAGTTGAATTCACAATGACGGAATTACGATGAGTGTTGTCGCCAGCAACCGCCAGCGGCGATTTCGTTGCTTCTGGCGCTGATCTGACTCACAATGGCCGTCTATCTGGTTTCGATTCGAGGCCAGGCGCGGCCGTCGCGTTGGCAAGCGATAAGGAGGTATCTGTGGCGACGAGCAACGAGAAAGGCATTGTCGGTCTCGCGAGCAATCACACGGTCGATGAGACTGTGGCGCGACTGATGAGCATCCTGGAAGCAAAAGGGATCACTCTGTTTGCTGTGATCGACCACAGCGGAGAGGCGGAAAAGGCGGGAATGAAGATGCCTCCTACAAAGCTTCTAATATTTGGCAGCCCCAAGGCCGGTACGCCAATCATGCAGGCTGCGCCGAGCGCTGCGATCGACCTGCCACTCAAGATTCTGGTCTGGGAAGACAGCCAGCAGAAGGTCTGGCTCTCATGGAACTCCCCATTCTATCTGCAAGACCGTCATGGCTTTCCGCCTGAGTTGATCCAGAACATCGCGGTGATCGAGCAACTGGCGGTGAAAGCAGGCGAATAGTCCTCAGGGCAATTCTGGTGGCGCGCTGTGAAAGCTGAAAACGTCAGCTCCATCTCTCGTGCTCCGGCCCGGGTGATACCGATCACAGCAATTCCCACCTGCGGGGTTGAAGCTATTTCGGGCCACTAGAGCGGAATGCACCTGTGGGGTGGGCACGGCTGAAAGTCGGGCAAAGCATCTAGGTGGACCGGGCAAAGCGGCGAATCTGGCCGGATGAGGCCGGGAGCACGTTATGGAAGATCGAATCGCAACCAAGAGCGAAATACAGAGTGCTGGGAACGCCAAAGCAGACAACGGGAACGCAAAGGCGGGGAACGCCAAATGCGACCGGGGGCTGCTGCGCGTAGACCAGAACGAGTGCAAGGGGTGCGGACTCTGCGTTGAGGCCTGCCCGCCCAAGGTCATCCGGATGGGCGAACAACTGAATCACTATGGCTACCGAACAGCCGGCTACGCGGGGTCCGGGTGCACAGCGTGCGGAATCTGCTTCATGGTCTGCCCTGAGCCGGGGGCGATTACAGTGATGCGGGCAATACAGGCCGGCGCTCGGGCTGCTGCCGGGCAGGCCGGAACCACACAGATCGGATCTGGAACGACTGGGAATGTTGCGAGGGCAAACTGATGCGCAAGCAACTGATGAAGGGCAACGAGGCGATTGTGAGGAGCGCGATTCTGGCCGGATGCCGCGCGTTCTACGGGTATCCAATTACTCCGGCGAGCGAGATCGCGGAGGCGGCGGCGCTCTACATGCCAAGAGCTGGCGGTGTTTTCTTGCAGGCGGAGAGTGAAGTTGCGGCGATCAACATGCTCTACGGCGCATCGTCGGCCGGCGTGCGTTGCATGACGGCGTCGAGCGGGCCGGGGATCAGCCTGATGCAGGAAGGCATCAGCTACATGGCTGGTGCGGAGTTGCCGTGCGTAATTGCGGATATCAGCCGCAGCGGGCCGGGGTTGGGCAACCTGGGGTCGGAGCAGAGCGACTATAACCAAGTGGTGAAGGGCGGCGGCAATGGCAGCTATCACACGATTGTGCTGGCGCCGCACTCAGCGCAGGAGATGGCCGACCTGACGGCGCTGGCCTTTGAGCTGGCCGACCGGTACCGCGGCCCGGTGGTGCTGCTGGCGGATGGGTTTGTGGGGCAAATGATGGAGCCGGTGGAGTTTCCGCAGGCAGCGGTTCAGCCCCAGGTTCCGGATTGGGCAGTGACCGGGACTGCGGAGTCGCGGGGCAATATGATCACGTCTCTCCATATGGACTTCAACGACATGGAAGTGCATTTGCGAGGGCTGGAAGCGAAGTTCAAGCGCGCGCGGCAACTGGAGACGCGGGCCGAAGACTGGTATGCGGAGGATGCGGAGATTGTGTTGGTGGGTTACGGCATTGTGGGGCGGATTCTGAAAGCGGTAACGATGGAGGCGCGAGCTGAGGGGCTGCCGGTCGGGCTGCTTCGGCCGATCACCCTATCGCCTTTCCCTACCACCCAGTTGTACCGGCTGGCAGAGCGAGCGCGGGTGTTTCTGGTGGTGGAAATGAGCAACGGCCAGATGGTGGAAGACGTGAGGCTGGCGGTGAATGGCGCACGGCCGGTGGAATTCCTGAACCGGATGGGCGGAAATGTTCCGTCGCACGATGAGGTGCTGGCGGTGGTGAGACAACTGGCTCGGAAACATACGCCGGTGACGCAGCCGGAGGAGGAGCAGGTGGCCCATGTCTAGCCCGTTGCTTACTGAATACGAGGTTACCCACTCCAGGGCGGACTCTTTCTACTCGACGTACGAGCGGAAGCCTGAACTGCAGCACCAGACGCACTACTGCCCCGGGTGCGGCCACGGCAACATCCACAAGATGCTGGCGCAGGCGATTGACTCGCTCGAGATCAAGGATCGAACGATCCTGATCAGCCCGGTGGGATGCGGGGTGTTTGCCTACTACTACTTCGATGTGGGAAACATTCAGGCGGCGCACGGGCGCGCGCCCGCTGTGGCTACGGCGGTGAAGCGCAGCCGTCCGGGGAGCATCGTGATCAGCTACCAGGGCGACGGCGACCTGGCGGCGATCGGCTCGGCGGAGATTCTGCACGCGGCCAATCGCGGCGAAAACATCACCGTAATCTTTGTAAACAATGCCATCTACAGCATGACGGGCGGGCAGTTTGCGCCGACCACGCTGCTGGGGCAAAAGAGTTCGACTTGCCCTGAGGGCCGCGATGCCATCAATGAGGGCTACCCGCTGCATGTGAGCGAGCTGCTGGCCACGCTGGAGGCACCGGTCTATATCGAACGCGTAGCACTGGGCGACAACAAGCAGATTGCCGGGGCGGCGCGGGCGATCCGCAAGGGCGTGGAGAACCAGGTGCGCGGCCTGGGATTCTCGCTGATTGAGGTACTCACGCCCTGCCCAACCATCTGGAAGATGACGCCGGTGGATGCGCAGCGGTGGGTCAAGGAGACAATGGAAAAGACGTTTCCGCTGGGCGTCTTCCGCGACCGCACGAAGCAGACGCAGCCTCGCCTGGCGGCCAAGCCTGCTCCAGCGCTCGAGGAGCTGCGGCGAATTCTGGAGATTGAGAGCGACGACGCGAAAGCCGGAGGGGTCGTGGGTGCAGTCGCCAGGAACGTGGATCTGCGGGTGCGCGTGGCAGGATTTGGGGGCCAGGGTGTTCTGCTTCTGGGCGAGGTGCTGGCCGAGGCCGGCCTAGACGCGGGGCTTGAGGTTTCGTGGCTGCCTTCGTATGGGCCGGAGATGCGCTCGGGGACGTCGAACTGCCAGGTGAGGATCGCCAGCGAGCTCATAGACTCGCCGCTCGTGCCCGTGCCAAATATCCTGATCGCAATGAACGAGCCGTCGCTGAGGAAGTTTGACGGCAGCGTAAGTCCGGGGGGGTGGGTGATCTACAACGGAGACGCCTTCCCAGAGGATTGCAAGCGCGCGGACGTACACGTGCTGGCGCTTCCCTTCTCGCAGATGGCCAATGAGTTAGGCGACCCGCGGATGGCAAACATAATCATGCTCGGCGCCCTGCTGGAGATTGCCCAGAACCTGCCCCAGGCGAGCATTGACGCCGCGTTGCGGCGGCTGGTGAAGAAGCCCAAGCTGGTGGAGCTTGGCCAGCACGCTCTTGAGAGAGGACGCGAGCTGTTCCGCGCATCGCTGGCAACCGCGGAAGTATAAACCGGTTGTAAAACCCACCATCATCGCTTAGCCTCGACCTTGTTCAGCAATCCCCGAGAGAGCTAAGCCAACCCATGCCGATCCTCGATCGCATTCGCAAATTAGTCCAACCCTTCACGCGCAAGGGATGGTGGCACTGGCTTCGCTTTGCCCTGCTCCTCACGGGCGGAATCCTGTTGGGGCACGTGCTGAACAATGCGCCCTGGCTGACGCAGGTTCGCTATTCGATCTACCACAGCCAGATGAGGATGCGGGACCGTTCGCAGCTTTATCCCCAGCGCACGGTGCTCGTGCTATTGAACGATGACGACTATTGGGGCGACGCCTACCAGTCGCGCACGCCGCTCAAGCGCGACGTGCTGGCCGTTCTGCTCGACAAGCTGGATGCGCTGGGCGTGAATACTGTGGCGCTGGATGTGGATCTGCGCTCGCCGCACCCCGACGATCCAGGTTTTGAATTCGCGGATTACCAGGCAGAAGATGCAAAACTGATGGCGGCGATCGGGCGCATGTGCGCGGCGGGCCACCACGTGGTGCTGGCCTCGTCGATCCAGTTTGGTGATGACGGCTATTCTGAAATGCCGTCGATCTACACTGCCAAGCTGGCGCAGTTGCCGTGCGTGAGGCGTGGTTACATCCAACTTTCCTACGATATGCGGCGGATTCCTGGAACCCTCGACCTGGCGGATGGCGGCAAGTTGGATTCTCTGCCGCTCGCGCTGACCGGAATAGCCGACCCAACGGCAAGAGCAGACTCCTCGTTGGATACCGGACACGGGTTTCGCTTCTCTGAGTACCTTGAAGAGGCCGATTTTGAGAAGACGATGAACGGGCGGAAGTTCGTCTTCAGCGGCACCCAGGTCATGAACGCGGACCTGAGCGGACTGAAGGACCAACTGGCCGACAAGCTGGTGCTTGTGGGAGCTAACTGGCACGCGAATGCCTATGGCGTGGGCCCGCTGGTAGATCAGCACAACTCTCCCGGCGGCATGGAACCAGGTGTGATGCTGCACGCGAACTACGTTGAGGCTATGCTGGACCGTACAGGGACGTTTACGCCGGTTTCGGATTCAACTGCCGAGATGATCGAAATCGGGCTGGTAGTGGCGTTGGCCCTGATCGGGCTACTGGAGATTCACACGGCGTGGAAGTGGGCGGCATTTGCCATCGGACTGATCCTCAGCCTGCTTCTGACTTACACGCTTTTGCAGAATCTCGGACTATTTCTCGATTTCCTTATTCCCCTGTTGATGATTGTGTTTCACACTTTAGGTGAGGAACTGATCAAGCTGTGGCACGAGTTCCAGCACCTGAAGCGGCATGCCCAGCAGGGCCTTGCCGAAAGACGGTAGGAGGTGAAAGCCATGAGATCAGAGTTCAGAAAGAGATTGGTGCTGCTTTGCGCTCTGGCGGCGCTCCCGGCATGCAGTTTTGCGTGGGCGCAGTCGTCCTCGCCACAAGGCAACCAACAAACAGGCCAGACCGCGCCGCCCAAGGCCGCTCCCAAGAAACCGCCTTCAAAGCCCATCGACCCCGATGAGACAGGGGGTGTGCGCGGATCGGGCTCTCCACTCACGGTGCGCGTGCTGATGAAGGGCAAGGCGATAGAGAATGCGCATGTGATGGTCAAGAACGCCAGCGGCAGTCTTGCCGGGTCGTGCTTTACGAGCGCTACCGGGGAATGCAAGGTTGACGTTGGCCCAGATGAATACGAAATCGACGCGACGGGCAACGGCCGGAAAGGAACCTTGAAGTTGCATGTGTCGGAGCATACCGGCACTGTGTCAATCAAGCTGCTCAAGGCAACAACATCAACAACGGTCCCGAAACCTTAAAGAGGACTTAAGGAATTGACTCGAGTTGGGGTAATTAGCGCTAAGTTTGCCCGAAACCGAAACACTTCTCAGAATTCCGCGTCCACGCTGATGTGCTATCTTGGTTCCCTCTTTCACAGGCAGGAGTTCACGATGCTCGAAGTGAGACATGCCAAAGACCGCCAGGTCGCTGGGATTTGTGTTGCCATCTCGCTTTGCCTTGCAGCAAGCCTGACAGCTTCGCTTTGCGCGCAGACTCGGCCGGCGAAGCACGCATTGTTGATCGGGATCGCGTCCTATGCACCGCCGAAGGGCACCCCGCTGCCAAATGCTGGGCCTGGCCATAGCCTGGACAGCAGGTTTGCGCCGAATGCCACCTGGCACAGCCTGCAGGGACCGCCAACCGATGTAGCTGCGATGCACGCCCTGCTTGAACACACCTACGGCTTCACCGATATACGTGAGTTGCACGACCAGGACGCGACGCGGCAGGGGATTCTGGACGCGCTGAACAAGCTGGTCGAAGATACGCAGAAGGGCGACCTCGTGGTGATCTACTACTCCGGGCATGGGTCGCAACGGCTCGACACCAAGTCGTCGAAGAACCAGCGCGACCAGACGATCGTCCCGGTCGATGCGTGGAAGGGCGTAAAGGATATCCGCGACAAGGAGCTTGCGCTGCTTTTCGACAAGATCGTCTTTGAGAAGCAGGCGCGGCTCACGGCAATCTACGACAGTTGCAACAGCGGAACGATGGCGCGCGGCATAACGCAATCAGTTCAGCGGACGCTGCCTTATGACGATGACGACGTCTCGAAGGAGCCGGGCGCGGTGCTGGAGTCGGATCTGAAGCGGATTCCGCAGCAAGGCGACGCGATCATCCTGGCTGCCGCTGGCCCGACGCAATCCGCTGTGGAGGCAAGCTATCCCGAGGATGGGCAGGTGCACGGCGCGTTTACACGAGCGCTGATTCGAGTGCTCAGCGAGAACAAGCAGGCGCTCAGCGCGGAGGATGTTGTGTCTGCTGTGGCGAGCATGATGCACGCCGATCCGCTCGATTTCCAGCAGCCATCGGTAGAGGGACGTGTGCATGAGAGCCTATTCGGCGAGCCAGTTGCCTCTGATGAGCTGCATCTGCGCGTTACCAAGGTAGAGAGCGGGAAGATTACGCTGGACGTTGGCAGCGCTGCTGGATTCGGCGTGGGTACTGAGCTGACGGCGCTGACAGCGGGCGATGACGGATCAAAGACCGTGCTGGAAATCAAGACCGTGGATACACCGACCAGCTCGACGGCGGCTGTTAAGACCGGCCCGTCGATGGTGCGGCCGGGACAGATCTTCGAGGTCTCGAACTTTGTGTACCCGCAGGCTGCGCGCCTTGTCGTATATCTGCCAAAGCCCGAGCCGGTGCCGGGCGCGGCGGCAATTGCAAGCGCGAAGGCACAGTTCCCTGGGCTGACGTGGGTCGACGATCCAACCGAATCACAGGTCAACTACCTGGTGACGCAGGATAGCAACGGCTGGAGAGCCTACGGGCAGAACGGCAAGGCCGTGAAGCCTGGCCCCGGGGCAAAAGGTGCCGCGTTCATGCTGCTCGGGCCCCCGCCCTCGGTGGCAGACCGCATCCGCAAGACAGAACCGTTCAAGCGCGACGCGTTTCGCTTCACCGAGAACCTGACCGAAGCCAATTACTTCCTCACCATACGGCTGCGCAAAGATGGGGCGCCAGAGTACGCCCTCTTTGACCCGCGCGTTCTGGCCGAGCACAAGGATACGGACTACGTGCGCAGCGAAGAAACCAATGACACGGTGGAGACAGAACTCAACGGGGGCAAGAATCCCGAGGTAGTCTGCCGCAACGATGTCTCGTTCCCTGTGCGCACCGCCTGGTTGCATGACCAGACTTCAAGCGCCACCGAAGACAGCATTGCCCCGGTGATTGCGCGGCGGATCTTGCGGCTGGGCAAGTTGCGCGTATGGCAGCAGCTTCCTTCGCTGGTGCCCGGAGTGAGCGACTGGCCATATCATTTGCAGATTGTGCGCAACAACCAGGCGGCGCCGACCGACCCTTTGCATCCTGATGAGCAGTATGATGCGCGACTGGTAGCCACGCCTGAACAACTATCGAGCCGCTCTATTTCGCCCAAGTACTTTTATCTGTTTGGATTCGACTGCGCCGCAAACCCATACCAGCTTTATCCAAGCGACAATACCAACGGAGCTGCGCAGGGCCCACCGCTGGATGCAACCGGCGCATTCCCCACAACCTTTACAGTGATGACGCAGCAGGTGACGCCGCCTTACGGGGCGGACACGCTCTTTCTACTGGCCACGAAAGAGAAGATCAACAATCTGAGCCTGCTGACTTATGACGGAGTGATCGAGAGCAGGAGCCGCGGGTCAGGCCTCGATCAACTGATGGTTGACCTGAACGATGCCGGCAGCCGGGGTGCGTCGCCCGTTGTGACTGCCTGGCAGGTCCAGCAAGTGGTGGTGCCGAGTCGCCCATAGACCTGTTCGCCCTTAACTATGGTCATTTTTGTCAAGGCTGTGGTAGAACGATGCACATCCCCAAGGAAGACAAAAGCCCCGCAACATGGAAACTTGCCGGAATACCCATCCGGCTGAATCCGCAAGTTAGCAAGAGGAGATCGATATGGATCGTCGTAGCTTTTTCGCAAGCGCAATGTCTGCCGCCGCATTCTCTGGAATCCTGGGAGAGATCGTCTCTCCCAGGGAGCTGATGGCGGCTGTCGAGGCCGCAGCCGATGCGCCTTCCACCCAGCACGCTGAGTTCTGGGGCGGCTTTTTTGACGATGTCGATCCGACCAAACCGCATGCAACCATGACCCGCGGGCCGGGTGGCGAGGCGACGCCGGAGCCAATCCCTGAGCACGTGCAGGACGAGAAACTGCCGCGCTTCTTTCACTACGCGGATCATACCGGCCTTCGCTTTGCGGAGAATATTGACCGCGAAGAGCTGCCCAAGATGGATGGAGCGGCGGTGCTGAGCGTGAGCGTTAGCGGCTTCCACTCGAGCCGGGAGGACGAGCACAAGATCGGGGATGCGACGTCGGCCCAGTTGGCACTGCACGCTACCCAGACCACACCGATGGCCCAGTACATAGCGCCGCTCGCCTGGGCCTCGCTGGCATCGATTTTTGCCCGCTCAGCAAGTATCGCCAAGATGCCGACAATTGAGCAGCTTAACGGTGCTACTTCGGATGGATCGGGCGGAACCTCAGGCAACAACCGCATCCTGCTGCCAAGGGCAGAGGGAAAGATGGCGCTGAACCTCACCCTGCCGGATAAGCACGCGCTGCTGCACAAGATTATCTCGATGGGCCTGCAAGGTGCACAGCTTGCCGCTCCGCTGGTGACGCTGCCCGCCATCAGCGTGCCGGCCATCAAGGCTTTTACAAGCTTTTACAACATCCTGGTACAGAACGCGGGCTTTATCATCAACAGCCCCCTGAAAGACGTTGTGGCATCCTACGATGCGGTGGACTCAGGAAATATGCATTCGGATGCGCTGCGGATGATTACTGGCGAGTATGTGATTGTTCCCGCGCACTCGACCGAGGCCCTAAGCTCGCAGATGGAAGGCCTGAAGATGCTCAACGGGTATCTGGTGCCGAAGGATCTGGCTGCCAACGCAGACCCTACCACGGCGGCCAAGGCTGCGCTTCCCGATGTTACCTACGCGACGCTGAAGGTGAGTGTGGCCCCGGCCGAAGGCGTGACAGTGCCTCAGCCTCTAGTGCCGATACTGACGACTCCTGCGGGAACAACCCCAACCGCGTCGACTTCCAAGGCATCGAGTACCGCGTCGAAGAGCACGACCGGGGCGTCGACGAGCACCTCCGGTTCCAAGTCGGGCTCGAGCACTACGCCGACTCCAGCACCCACGACTTCGCCGAAGTAAGTCGGCGGCAGAACAATCCGAGCAGAGGGGCCATTCCATGGAGTGGCCCTTTTTTTGAAACGTTCAGATCGTCGCCGGACAATGATGTGTCAAGGTGCGCGCGGCACTGCGGGGCTGCTGGTGTATCCTTCGTTTGCCCGCGGGAGGCCTGCTTCCGCAAGGATGGGACGATGCGGCAACTTATTACTTTTGCGCTGTTGAACGCGATGCTTTCTGCGCCGGCGATGTGCCTGGCTCAACATGAGGTTCCTATGCTTCCTGTTCATGAGGGGATGATTCGCGTGCTTTTGCTCGACGGGCAAAGCGGGGGGCCCTATCACAACTGGAAGGTTACGACCCAGGTGATGAAGGCCGAGTTGGAGGAAACGGGGCTGTTCGAGGTGACGGTGATGACGGCGCCGGCTTCTGGCGGTGACTTCAGCGGCTTCAAGCCAAAGTTGAGCCACTACCGGGTGATCGTGCTGAACTATGACGGACCCACCTGGCCGGAGGAACTGCGCACTGATTTTGAGAAGTATGTGAGTGGCGGCGGTGGACTGGTGGTGGTGCATGCAACCGACAATGCGTTTCCCGACTGGCCCGCTTTTAACCTGATGATCGGGATCGGCGGCTGGAGGAATCGCACGGAAACCGCCGGCCCGATGTGGTACTTCAAGGACGGGAAGCTTGTCTCCGATCCAACACCCGGCCGCGCAGGGTCGCACGGCGCAAGGCTGCCATTCCAGGTTGTGACGCGGGCGGCGGATCATCCGATCATGCGAGGCTTGCCCGCGGCCTGGATGCACGCGCCGGATGAGCTTTATGCGACGCTGCGCGGACCTGGGAAGAACATGACGGTGCTGGCCACCGCGCACTCTGACCCAAAGAACAAGGGCACCGATCACGATGAGCCGATGCTGATGGTTCTGTCCTACGGAAGCGGAAGGGTGTTTCACACCACCCTGGGCCACGATGCAGAAGCGATGGCTTGCGTGGGGTTTATGACAACATTCCAGCGCGGAGTTGAGTGGGCGGCAACCGGAAAAGTTACGCAAAGAGTGCCTGCGACATTTCCAACGGCAAATGATGTGAGCTACCGCGTGGATCTTGCGGCAATCGATCCTTCATATCTCAACGGTGCATCGTCACCGGTGATTGTGCAGCCCGCGCTGGCCGCACCGGCTCGCGGGCCGATGCATGCTGCCCCATCGCCAAGACCCTAACGCGATCAGAATCTTTGAATAACAAGGCTGAGACACGAAGGGCTGCTTCAAGCCTAGCGATAATTGCCGATCAGAACAAACGGCGCCCAATAGTACGGGTGCGCGTAGCCAATATCTTTCCACTCCGCGGCAGGTGCAGGCGCCTTCTTGAATCCACGCTCAGAGGCTTCGCCGCCTGCACCCTGAGTGGCATTGGCATGAAGGAATGCGAGCTGCGCCTCGCGGAGCGCCTCTGCCTTTCCTTCCCCCGGATGCTTGACCCAGCGGGTGTAGAAGTCGCTCATCAGTCGGCTGGTGCTGGCATCGTTGACATCCCACAGGGTGGCCATAACGGCTTCAGCGTCTTTCTGCTGAGCGACCATGCCAAGGCTGTCCATCTCCAGGCCATTTCTGCTCTTGTAGTCCTTTGCCGTACTGCAGGCCGAGAGCGTGAGCAGGCGCGTTCCGTGAAAGGCGACCGAAGAGTTCACCATGTCAGAAAGGCTCCACTCGTAGCCCTTGTCCTGGCCGGTCTCGTCGCCTCCCAACATTAGGTAGGGCTCAACTCCGCTGCCGGTTTCCATCACGAAGTGACTCGCAATGTGCACGACGGGATAGCTCTTGCCTTCACCTAGCTCAGTCTTCAGCGCGGCTAGCGTGAAATGCTCGTCGGGCAGGAGCTTGCCTTGCATCGGGCCGTGCGATTCGGGTACATCGGGATCGTGGACCACGGCATCCAGCTCCGGCATGACGCCGGGCAGCGCAGGCAACCCGCCGTAACTGCGGGTCAGGCCCATGGCAAGCGCGCTGGGCTGTGCGCCATCGAGCAGCGGCGAATCGGTCATATGACCGTAGCTTTCCGGAGTGAAAAGGACATTGTTAAAGCGTTCGACGAGGTAGTGTTTTCCGTCATAGAGCGCTCCCATGGGCAGATAGCGCAATGCATCGTCGAGCGACCAGAGGAGGGTGGGAACACCGGCCTGGCCGGCGGCTGGGGCCTCCAGCTTTTTCAAATCGTCTTCAAGCGGAGCCACAACAATGGAATAGAGCTGGTTCAACTGCGGCCGGGGATCGACGGCCGGAGAGCCCATTGCCTTGACGGCGGCGAATGCGGCCGCGCGCACATCATTCGAAGAGGCCTTGAGTTCGAACCTCTTGCGGGCCGTTGCGGTGACCAGCAGTGCGTAGGCGTGATGCTCGCCGAGAAGCAGGCGAATGCCCACAACGCGGGACCCGAGCTTTGCCAGTGTGTTTTGCAGATAGCTGGGCGCGGCATCGTCTGAGGCTTGAGTTCCGCCTGTCTGGCTACCGCCGCCTTCACCAAGATCAGGCAGGATCTTGTCTGTAAAGTAAGCCCGCATCTCGCCGCTCGCCTTCTCAATCGACGCCTTCAGCGTGGCCCGTTGCGCCTCTTCCGCTTGGGTCCGCGTAGCCTTTGCCTCCAGGGCCGCAAACTGGAGAGTGAGCTCCTCGATGTTGCGCGCCATCTGCTCGACAGGCGGTAGTTCGCTCTCGGCCTTGAGTTGGCCGGCGTTCATCTTGAGCGGCTCCATCTTTGCGGAGTTTTCCTTCGCGGCTCCAGCAACGGTATCCTTCAATTCCTGCTCTTTGAGAAGATCGAGAATCTGCTCGGCTTCGCCCAGCCGGCCGGTCTCGATCAGCAGTTCCGCAAGCTGACGATAGGTGGCGGCTTTTGACTGCACAAAGCCTGATTGCAGGTCCTTGTCGAGGCCCGACATGTTCTTGCGAATCTTCTCGTAGGAATTCACTGCCTCAAGACCAAAGAAGATTGCCAACTCCAGGTGCTGGCGCTTGCGCGAGCCGTTCATCAGTGTGTTCTCAACCGCGCCTTCCACCTCAGGAGCATCCGCTTCCCTGGCCAGCGCCAATGCCGCAAAGGCGCAGGCCGAAGCTGCGTCTGCCTGATTGAGGGCCGAATAGGTCCAGTTGAGGGTCATCAGCGAGATCGCTTCGTCGCGGCGATCCTGCACATCGCGCCAGGCCGCCAGCGCCTGAAGCTCGAAGTCGAGAGCCTTCGCCGTATCACCGAGGTTGAAGTAGTCCCTCCCTATGTTGTTGAGGGCCAATGCTTCGCCACGGCGGCTGTGGACCTCGCGAAAGATCGGCAGCCCCTGGTTGTCATATTCGAGCGCCTTTGCGGTTTGCCCCATGTCTGCATAAGAGCGGCCAGTGTCGTTCAGCGCCAGTGCTTCGCCGCTGCGATTGCCGACAGAGCGCCAGAGCGGCAGCGCCCGGGCGTAGTAGTCGATGGCGGTCTGCGGTTGACCAAGATCGCGATACAGGCGGCCCAGGTTGTTCAGCGCAGTCGCCTCGCCTTGCGGATTGCCCACCTCGCGCCAGCCGGCCAACGCGCGTTGATAGCAGTTGAGCGATTCGCGGATCTCACCCAGATCGTCGTAGGCGCGGGCCATGTTGGTCAGGGTGAGGGGTTCGCCGCCCCTCTCTTCGCCCTGAGCCCAGAGGGGCAGCGCCTTGGAAAAGTATTCCAGCGCCAGCTTCTGCTGACCCATATTTGAGTAGGCCCTGCCGATATTGTCGAGTGTGCTGGCCTCGCCGGATTGGTAAGCCTGGTCCTGCCAAAGCGGCAGCGCTTCGTTCAGGTACTTGAGAGCCTCTTGCTCCTTGCCGAGATCGTTGTAGACGCGCCCCATGTCGTTGAGCGCAAGGGCTTCGCCATTCTTCATCCCAAGCTCTCGCAGGACGGGCAACGCCTGATTGAGCAGTTCGAGAGCTTTGTCTTCCTGGCCCAGGTCGGTATAGATGCGGGCCACATTGGTCTGAGAGTGGGCCTGGGCGCCGCGGTTGTGCCACTTCTCTTCAAGCGCCAGCGCTTCGTTGAGCCGCTCAAGCCCCTTGTCTGGGTTGCCCGCGCGGCGATAGAGTTCGCCGAGAATATTCAACTCCGTCCCTACTACCGAGAGCCGATGGGCCGCCTGCGCCTGGGCCAGATTCTGCTCATGCTGGTTGATCATCTCCTGGAACTTGCCTGGATGCTGCAGATTGGCTGGTTGCTGAACGCTTGCCGGCTGCTGAGGACTGCCGCTCTGGGCATGAAGAGGAGTGAGCCAGACGGGTAGGCACGCAGCCAGACCCAGGATCGGAACGGCGGAGATCCGAATGCCGGGGAACCGAACGTCAAAGGCCCAAACAGAATGGCGCGATTGCGAGTTGAGAATCCGTTCCATTCCACCCCTCCAAAACCTATTGGAAGCTGGGCCGGTCGCGTTCTGAGGATGCGAACGCGTGGCCGGTGGGAGCAATCGATCGACGCGCGGGCAAGGGGGCTCCGACCGGAAGGATCAATCGACTCTAAGATAACCCCGGACAGGATAAACCCGGAAAGCTGGTGGGCCCGGAGGGATTCGAACCCCCAACCAAGGGATTATGAGTCCCCTGCTCTAACCGTTGAGCTACAGGCCCTTCGATGAATTACGCAACGTCTGTAAGCATTGTATTGCTTAGGGAGTGGAGCCCAAAATCGTCCGCAAGGGTAGCCGAGCATTCGACCCTCGGGCGCCCGGTATTTCGAAGCACAGCCTGCCTCAATCAACATCCTGAAGTAGCCGATTTATGCGTCAGGCCGAGAATGGAATGAACCCTGGCTCTGGAAAGCGAACCGGTGGACCGACGAAATGCAGATCTATACGGACTGGAATGGGCCGATTCCCTTCAATCGAACGCTACGCATTTGCAAGTTGCGATCGCGCCTCGGCATGAAGTCCGCGGCCAATATCACTGGTCTCCACTTGGGATATACTTCCGAGTCATCGACTCATAGGGCAGACTCAACCTTCTATCAGAAGCGGCCTTGCGCGATCTATCGCATGAAAATTGCAAGAGCGATCGCCGGCTCCGTTCTTCTGTCAGGCATCCGTTTGCTGCACGTCGGGGGTATCGAACCATGGAAGTCTTGGCTGTGCTGATTGTGGGCATTGTTCTGGCAATCCCTGTGATTGCCACCATCGCTTTGGTTCGGAGCGCAGAAACGCGCAGGTTGCTCAATGAAGAGACAGCGGAATCGCGCGAGAGAGTCTCCAATCTGAGCCGGGAGATCGTGGCCCTGCGCCGCCGGATAGAGGAACTTACTTCAGTCGAGGCCAAGCCTGCACAAGCCCCTTCGGTTGCTCCTCAGCCCGCAACACAACAGGCCACGCATGCTCTCCAGCGTTCCGTAGCGCCGTTTGAGGTACCTAGACCAGTTCCGCAGCCTTCGCCGCTAATCTCAGCCCCGGAACTCCCTGCCATCCCGCCTTTGGGTGCGCCCTCGACCAGCACCGCACCGCAGCAGCCCTTCCTCGGGCAAGCTCCTGCGGCGCCATTCACGCCGGCGGCAAAGCCTCAGCCAATCTCCAGTCCTTCCCCGGTGCAGTTTCCTGTCCATGCTGCTCCAGCGCCGCCATTGCACTCCGCAATACCCAACCAGAGCACAACGCAAGCTCCCGCCGCCCCCCCTCTCGCATCGCCTCCGTACCCGTACCAGCAGACCAGGCCCCCCTATTTTTCGTCCGTTGAGCCTGGGCCTCCACGCAAAACATTTGCCGAGCGGCTCCGCGCTGTTCTGCCTCTCGAAGAAGTCCTGGGAATGAACCTCTTCGCCAAGTTAGGCATTGTGCTGCTGGTTCTGGGCTTCGCGCTGCTTGGTCGCGTGGCCTTGATCTCTATGGGCCCCATGGCGCGCGTAGCGCTCATCTACGCCGTCGCCGGCGTGATGCTCGGTGGAGGAATCCGGCTGGAGGGCCGCGAGCGTTATCGCCTCGTGGGGCGCACCGGCATTGGCGGCGGGTGGGCGCTGCTCTTCTTTACCACTTATGCCATGTATCACGTGCCGGCAATGATGGTGATGGGTTCCAACACACTGGACTGCGTACTCATGCTGATTGTCGCGGTCGCGATGGTAGCCCATACTCTGCGATACAAATCGCAACTGGTCACCGGCCTCGCTTTCCTGCTTGCATTTTCAACCATTGCGCTGAGTCAAGATACCGTTTACGCCCTCGTCGCCGGAGTCATTCTCGCCGTCGGCATCGTTGCCATCGCCCTGCGCATGGGTTGGTTTGAACTCGAGGTCTTTGGCATCCTTGCCAGTTATGCCAACCATTTCTACTGGCTCTACAGGCTCTTTCCGGACGGCGTCGCGGGTCACCCCTTTCCGCAGTTCTGGCCCAGCGCCATTATCCTGGTCCTCTATTGGCTAATCTTCCGCGTCTCTTATATCGCGCGCACTATTCGCGCCCCGCGCGACGAGACCATCTCTACAATTGCGGCCCTGTTCAACACCATGCTGCTGCTCGTGGTCCTAAAGTTTCAGGCTACACATCCTGAGCTGGCCTTCTATGCCTTGCTCGGGCTCGGAGCTCTGGAGTTCTTCTTCGGTCAGTTGCCCGTCACTCGGCGTCGCCGCGTGGCCTCCATTCTGCTCACCGTCATCGGCACCCTGCTAATCTTTGCCGCGGTCCCCTTCAAGTTCAGCGGGAACAACATTGCACTCTTCTGGATGATTGCCGCCGAAGTTCTTCTCATTGCCGGGATTATTCAGTTGGAAGTCCTCTTCCGCCGCCTCGGACTTCTGGCAGGATTCATTACCGGACTGCTGATCGTCTACGAAGCGCAACACCTGGTCCAATTTCGTCAGACCTCTGAGGCACTCCTTCTCAAGGACGGCACTTTGCTGCTGACTGCGAGCGTCCTGTTCTATATCAACGCGCTCTTCGTCAGTTTCAAGTGGAAGAATCTCTTCGCGGAACTCGACGCGTGGCTTGTGACGGCGCAATGCTACCTGGGCTGCGTCACTGCTTTTCTCGGAGTCTGGGGCCTATGTACTGGCGATTGGACAGCGATCGGCTGGGCAGTGCTTATGCTCGGTGCTGCTCTCGGTGCGCGGTACCTGAACAGCAAGCATCTCCTCGTGCACTGCGTGGCGCTCTTTGTTGTCGTGGTTATTCGCGCTGCGTTCTGGAATTGTCACTTCTCTGATCCCTATCCGCATCACATTCCGCTGCGTCTGGCCACCCTTTCCATCCTCGCTGCCTTCTTTTACCTCACCGCGTGGGCGCTCTCCGTTCTTGGCGGTCTGCATCTGGCGGTGCGCGCCCTCGCCCTCTGGGCGGGTACGGCCCTGCTTGCGGCTCTTGGCTGGCTGGAATTGCCGCCCATGCTCATCGCCCCGGCCTGGATGGCACTCGCCGTCGTTCTCGTACTGATCGGCCGCCGCTCAAAGCTCGCCGAATTTGCCTATCAGGAACACTTGTTGGCCGCAGTGGTTGCCATGCAGTTAGTCGCGGTCAACACTTCTTCGCAGAGCGCGATGGAGCGTTACCTGCCGTTCATTGGCTGCGCGGCCGCGCTGTATGCCATCTCGCGCTTCTGCACATTGAAGGATGCACTGTATCGACGTCCTGCCGCGTGGGTCCATACCTGGGCAGCCACCGCCTTACTCACCACGCTCGCCTGGAATGAGTCACCCCAGCCATGGCTGACGGCGATATGGGCTGCGTTTGCTCTCTCGCTCGCATTGGTCGATCGGATCTTCGATGTTGAAGAACTCCCCTGGCAGGCACATGTTCTTGCGCTGCTCGCGGTTTTGCGCGCGGTCACGCTCAATCTCTACTCAGTCGACAAATGGCATGGCATCGATCTGCGTCTCATCACTGTGGCCATTCTCGTCGGCGTCCTCTACGCGATGGCTATCTGGGTGCGGATGCCGCTGTCGACACGCGGCTCTGAGGCCCGTCACGCCTACTCATGGGTCGCTTCCAGTCTTACCGCGTGGCTCCTGTGGAGTGAGCTTCAGCCGATTGCGGTCGCCCCTGGCCTGGCGATCTTCGGTTTATTGCTCTTCGAGATTGGAACCTGGCGTCAGCTAAGGCAGATTCGCCTTCAAAGCTACGTTGCTCTCGCGGCAGCCTTCGCCCGTATCTTCTTTGTCAATCTGACCGCCGCAACGCTTCCCGGCGAACTCATGAGCCCGCGGATCTACACGGTCGCTCCGCTGGCGCTCATCTACTTCTTCGTATGGGCACAGTTGCAATCGGGCAAAGAGAAGTCGGAGTCCTACCGCTGGTCACCAAACGATCTCATCGCTTACTTCGGCACCGGTTCCGTTGCCGCAATTCTTTACTTTCAGACACCGGCCGAATGGATCGTTGTTGCCTTCGCGGCTCTGGCTCTTGTGCTTCTCGCAGCCACTCTGATTCTTGGCCAGGAAGTCTTTCACCCGCAGGCTGCACTGCTGGCTGCCGGAACTGTAGCCCGCGGTTTTGCGCACAACATATTCGGCGGCAGCTATTTCGGCCAGGGTGGCTGGCGCGGCAACTTCTTCGTGCTCTCGCTTTCCTCCGCACTGTTGTTTGCCGCGCTGCCCATCGCGTTCAAGCTGCGCAAGCGCTACGCCGCTCGCACAAATCTCTCGTTTCTCAGCCTCTACACCGGCCTCCAATACCCCGAACAAATCTTCTTCTTTGCGCCCATCCTTCTCATCAGCTTTGTGATTGCCGTCAAGATGCATCCGGGTATGGTCACCCTCTCCTGGGGAGTGGAAGGAGTGATGGTGATTGTGCTTGGATTGCTGGTAAGCCAGCGCAGCTATCGCATCACAGGCCTCCTGCTGTTGCTGGTCTGCGTGTCTAAAATCATTCTTCACGACGCCTGGCAGCTCAACGAGCGCGACCGCTACATCACCTTCATTGCACTCGGCGCCGCCTTGACGCTTGTGTCCACCCTCTACGGCAGATACCGTGAGGTCGTCAGGCGTCTGCTATGAAGCGCATCCTGGTTCTCATTGCAATCCTGTTCATCGCCGGTGGATCGCTCTACCTTGCGCAGCACCGCAAACGCCAGGACGAGGTGAGCGTGAACGCGGTTGTTGACGCAGCAGCAGATTGGCAACGCGATGTGACCCGTGTTCCCATGCATCTCACTCGTCTCTCTGACGACGAAGAGACACGCATAGGCAATGAGCTAGCGCAGCAATATGCCTCCTCTGAGCCGCCCGAAACTGCGGCGAACGCAGCCATGGAGCGCTACCTCAACGAAGTAGGCCACCGTGTGGCCACACATGCCCACCGCAAACTCACCTTCCGCTTTCACCTCATTGCAGATTCGAACACGATCAATGCCTTTGCGTTGCCCGGCGGCCATGTGTTTGTCGGCCAGGGACTGCTCGACCAGATGACCAGCGAAGACGAGCTTGCTTTCGTTCTCGGCCATGAGATCGAGCACATCGACCACTTCCATGCCGTCGAGCGGGTGCAGGTCGAGGCGCAATTGAGCCACCTGAATCTCGATATCCTGGCCGCGGTCGCACAGATCCCCATCTCTTTATGGCAAGCCGGGTACGGCAAAGAGGAGGAGTTCGAGGCGGATCGCGAGGGCCTTCGCATTGCCAATGCAGCTGGCTACTCCCCTCAGGGCGCCGTCAACCTGCTCGAGCGCTGGACTCACTTGCACGACGAATATGTCTCCCACGCCGAGACGCCACCTGAAGCGCTCAGCCAGCTTGCCATCGATGGGCTCAATGGCTACTTTCGCACTCACCCGCTGCCATCCGAGCGCTTGGCACAAGCACGCGAAGTTATCGCGCAGGACCACCTTCCGTTGAACAAATCCTTGAAGCCCTTCCATGTTGAGTACGAGGTAACCAGCGGCGATCGATAACGAGGTGTGGCCGCTCGATCGGTTTCGGCGCATCGCAATCACCGCTCTACTTCCAGCTGGCGCCACCATCTGTCGTACTCCACGACGTTCCATCGTCGGCTTCAACAGTGCCCGTTTGTTGCGTCTTGAAGCTGATGTGGACGATGGCATGATCGCTGCCGCCCTTTGCCGGCAAGGTTATCGCATTCCACGTGTTTCCGTTATCGACCGAGAGATAGAGATGTGTGTTCTCCCCGCCAACCCACACGTCTGCGTTCAAGACCAAGACCACCCGCATCTTTGCACTCTCATCGGGAAGCACCTTCTGCCACGCGCCCGCGCCAATTGCACGTTCCGCCGCTCCGGTGCTGTCGATCCGCCATTTCGGGCGGGCTACCATGGCAGCAAGCGAAGATTTGTTCAGCGCGCGACGCGAAGCATTGTTCATCTCGAAAGCGGGCCCCAGGGCGAGGAATGCTGGAGCGGACTGCGGCTGAGCCTCTGCCTGAACCTCAGCCTGAGTTGTTGGGACAGACTCTTGACGCGCGGCGGCCGGCGCTGGAGCGGACGCTTCATGCGAGTCCCGCGCGGCTGGAATGGATTCTTTCCTCGTTGCCTGCGCACCTGCTGTCTCCAATTGCGCACTCTGATCGCTCGCATCAGATTGCTTCAGCTCTTCTGCGGGGGTCTCCACGGCAGATGCCATTGGAGTCGCTCCCTGAGAGTAATCGGCACTCTTTAACTTCTTGGCTGCTGGTTCGACAGCGCTCGCGCGAGTCCCTGGGCCAGGCTCGGCTGAAACCGGAGGCAATGGCTGATTCGTGGACGAAGCCTCCTCCGTGTTCTCCGCTTTTGCTGGCCCCTTCCACTCCATCCTCTGTCGATACACAAGGCCAACCGTACTCACCAGGACGATCGCCGCCGCGATGCTCGCCCATGGAACCCACCTGCGCCCCGGCGCAATGGTGGGCCGCGCCATGAGGAAGGGCTTCAATTCACCGACCGGGATCTCTGCGGCTCCCATTGCCCCATTGAGCACCTCGCGGCAATCCGCACAACCGGCAAGGTGCGCAAAGACCTTCTCGCGCTCGCGCTCCAGCAGCGACCCCTCGGCCAATGCCGTTAACAGATCCGCATCGGGATGAGGCCCGGCCTGCGGGACTCGCGCCAGTTCCCTTTGCAGCGGATTGGGTTCACCTTGCCTCATAAAGTGCATCCCACTTGTTAGAACGGTCCAGCCGAGCGTTCTTGCTTTGATTTCCCGGCCTGCTTCAAATTCCCGGCTACATCCACATTGATTGTGCGCACATCCATATTCTGCAGAATCTCATCGCATAGCTGCGGCGCCACTCCCGCCGATTGCAGCCGCCATCGCACACGCTTGCGCAGCACGCCGGTGAGCTTGTCCAGCTTTCGGCTGACGGTCGATTCATGCACTCCCATCTGCCGCCCAATCTCAGCCAGCGTGCGTTGATCAAGATAATACGACGCAAGTAGAAATCGCTCTTCCGTCTTGAGCTCGGCCAGGGTGTCGGCAATCGCCGGGCCGACGCGACCATCCGTGTCCGTCGTCATAGGCCTGGCAGGCTGCGCAAACGAAGCCCCTTGTTCAATCTGCTCCTCGATGCTCACTTCATTCTTATAGGAGCGGCAGCGATCAATATGCTCGCGTGCAAGCACCGTGCGCAGCCAGCCTTCCAGCGATCCGCGCCCCATATAGTAGTCCAGCTTCGAGACTCTGCGGCCCTCGCGGTTGGGGATTCCGTACAGATCGGCGGTCAGTTCGCCGGCAAGTTCCCGCGCGCTTGCTTCATCCCGCGTTAGCCGGAGAGCCGTGGCGTGAATTGGCGCGCGAAAACGTGCGAAGAGCGTATCCCATGCGCCCTCGACCCCCGCGGAGCACGCGCGCGCCAGCACAAGCTCTTCTACGCGCAGAGACTCGACCAGCTCAATTCTTTCCGGCTCGTCGAAACCGGCGCCGTACCGAATGACCACCGCAGCCGCAATACTCTGGAAGCGCTCACGGGAAATGCCGAAGGCCTCCGCGCCGGACTCCTCATAGCGCTGCGCTATGGCTCCATCGACCACGCTTCCCAAGTTGGGATCTGCGAGAATCTCGGCCGACGTTTCTGGCTCGTGGAGCATTGCCAACGATGTTAGCAATCTTTTATGCAAGAAGCTGATCTTTCTCCGTTCTTCTCACGGGTGGGCAATCACGCCCTGCCCAACGGAGGATGCGATGGCGATACATCAGATGAACTGGGTTGACCATAAGAGTGCGCCCCTGCCAATGGAGGAATGCCGTAAACCTCTTCGCCAATGGCTTGCGTGGAAACCTTTCATTGGCAGAAAGATCGTTCTGGCGGCACTCTACGCTCTCCCATTCGCACTTCCAGCCGCAGCGGGCCCAGACCAGCAACCAGTCTTCAAGGTGTTGCCGCCGATCATCCGCGGCAATCTTGCTGTCTTTCCGGTGGTCGCCGATCGAGCCTACGACACTGCCCAGTTCATTACTCTTGACGAAGGCGTTCGCTCGGGGCAGGTAACCATCACTGAGGCCGGCGAAGAGCCAGGGCTCGTCCGCCCAGGACGCCCAATGCCGGTTCGCGAGCAGGGGGCTGAAGTCAATCGGCTCGTGCTCTATAACAATTCTCCCCACGCGCTGCTCTTGCTTGCCGGCGAAATCGTCACTGGCGGAAAGCAGGACCGCGTGATCGGCTCCGACCACATTGTCCCGCCGAATGTAGGCCCAATCGATCTCGGCGTGTTTTGCGTCGAGCCGGGGCGTTGGGTCGCATCGAGCGGCAAATTTGGCTCCATGGGCGCGCAGATGGCGCAGCCCAGCGTTCGCACGCCGGCCATGGCCGAGCGCAATCAGAGCGAAGTGTGGGCCAACGTGCGCTCCTCCAACGCGAAGATGGCAAGCAGTCTGGCCGGAGCTGAAGCCGGTGCTCTCCCTCCGACAACTTCCTACGCCAAGGTCTTTGAAAGCGCGCCGGTGGCTAAGAGAGTGGCTTCTTACGGAGGTTCGGAGAGTGAGCAGGCGATCCTGCGCGAGTTACGCGGCAAGGGCGCGGTTGGCGTCGTCGTCGCCATCAATGGACGCGTTCTCTGGGCCGACCTCTTCGCCAACACCGAGTTGCTTGCCAAGTACTGGCCCAAGCTCATGCGCAGTTACGTTGCCGAAGCGATAACCAGTGCCGACAAAGGTCCAAGTGCGGATATTCACGACGCGCAACTCTACGTCGACAGCCTGAACGGAAGCCGGGAGATTGTGGAGACGGAGGCGAACGTCTATCGCCGCACCGATGTCACCGGGGAAGGCTATCGCGTGTTTGAGCTGGTGTCTCTGCTTCCCAAGACCGGGTTCACCGTGCACATCACGAAGATGAGGCAGTAAGCAGAGAGCAGTCGGCGGCACGGCAATCCGTTCAACCTGATGTCAGTCGCGCTTCAGGTCGATGCCCAGCTGCTGGCATTTTTTGTAAAGGTGGCTTCTTTCCAGGCCAAGCGCCTTCGCGGTCTGCGAGATGTTTCGGTTGTGCCGCTCAAGCTCTTTGAGGACCTCAGCTCGTTCGAACTGCAACGCCCGGTCGGCCAGCGGGGCGGAATCATCGATACCGGCCTCAGATCCGGCTGCGCTTGCGTGAGAGCGGGTTTGCCGGGAATGCGCCGCCGGCAGTGCCAGTTCAACCGCTGCTGCATCGACCTCGGCTCCAGCGAGCAATAGCAGCCGCTCCACCACGTTGCGCAGTTCGCGCACATTCCCCGGCCACACATACTGCTTCAGCGCATCAATCGCCTCACTCGCAAACGGAATTGGCTTCCATCCGTTCTGTGCGCTTACCTGGCGAGCAAAATGATCGACCAGTGCAGGCAAGTCCTCTGCACGCGTGCGCAACGGCGGCAACTCGACGGGAAAGACAACGACGCGATGATAAAGATCGCGGCGGAACTGGCCCGCCTCAACCAGTTGCTCAAGATTGCGATGCGTCGCCACAACCACGCGCACATCCACTGTGGTGGGCTTGTCCGCACCGATGCGCTCCACCTCGCCCTCTTCAAGCACGCGCAGCAACTTGGCCTGCATGGCCAGCGGCATATCCCCAATCTCATCGAGGAAGAGCGTTCCGCGATGCGCCTGCTCGAACTTGCCGGTGTGCCTCTGCGCCGCGCCTGTGAACGAGCCTTTCTCGTGGCCAAAGAGTTCGCTCTCGATCAGCTCGGCGGGCACCGCTGCGCAGTTGAGCGTGACAAACGGGCCCGTGGCGCGCAGACTTCTCTCGTGCAACGTGCGAGCGGCCAACTCCTTGCCAGTGCCGGTTTCGCCATAGATGCAGACGCGCGTTTCGCTGGCCGCCACTCGCTCAATCTGCGCCAGCACGCGGTGCATGGTCTCGCCGGTAAACACCAGAGTATGCTTGCCCACCCGGCTGCGCAGATCCTTGTTTTCACTCTCCAGCCGCGTCAGCTTAAGCGCGTTCTCCACCGTGACCAGCAGCTTTTCAGTCGATAGCGGCTTCTCAAGAAAATCCAGCGCTCCAAGCCGCGTGGCGCGCACCGCCATCTCGATGTGCGCCTGCCCGCTCATCATCACCACCGGGGCCTGAACGGCAGCGTTCTTCAGGTCCGCAAGCAGCGCCAGCCCGTCACGCCGTGGCATCACCACGTCGCTCAGAATCAGGTCGAAGGGCTGGGTCCGCGCCAGGTCCAGCGCGCGCTCGGCATTATCGCAAACCACGGCCTCGTGGCCCGCCAGGCGGAATGCGCGTGAGAGCGAGGCCAGCGTGTTGGCCTCGTCGTCCACGATGAGTATCTTTGCTTTCACGGTCATGGCTTCGCATCCTGCGCCCTGAGCAGGTTGATCACAAACGTAACACCCGCGCCCGGCCGGCTCTCCACAGCGATCGTACCGTGATGGTCGGCGACCACCGATTGCACAATGGCCAGTCCCAGCCCGGTACCATGCTCTTTGGTTGTGTAATACGGCGTGAACAGCCGCTCACACTCTTCGGGCGTAATTCCCTCGCCGGTATCGGCTACGCGCAGCTCCACTGTTTCACCATTCGGTCGAGCGCTGAGGGTGAGTGTTCCGCCGTGTGGCATTGCATCCATTGCGTTGAGCACCAGGTTCGAGAGCGCACGGTGCAGCAGTTCGGGATCGGCGTCAAGCGGCATCGGCTCTCCGGCGAGTTCAACTTCGAAGCGGATCTTCGCGGCCTCAGCGTTGCTTGCGTTGCTCGGACCCGTCGCTGAGGATGCCGGCTCGTAGAGCGAGCGCACGCGCTCCACTACATCTCGCGCATCAACCCGCTCCAACTCAGGCTTTGGCATCTTGCTGAAGTCGCTGAAGCGGCCAATGATGGTCTTCAGGTTAGCGATCTCCATGCCCAGTGTTGAAGTGCTCTCGCGAAACACTTCATCGAACTCAGCCTCGGGCAATACGCGCGCCCGCACCAGATTCTCGACAGTCAGTTGCAATGGAAACAGGGGATTCTTGAGCTCGTGCGCCAGCCGCCGGGCCAACTCGCGCCATGCTGCCACGCGTTCGGTCTGCACCAGGCGCTCGCGCTGCGAAACCAGTTGACCCGTCATGTGATTGAAGCTGTGCGCCAAAACGCCGACCTCGTCACGGCCACCCTCGGCCACGCGGACCTCCCAGTTGCCGCCGGCTACCTCTTCAGCGGCGCTGGCCAGTCGCTCAATGGGACGCGAAACCCGTGCTGCGATCCACAGGCTCAGCGCGATCGCCAGCAGAATACCTCCTGCCGCCACACCATACGCAATGGCGCGTATATGCTGCTGCGCCTCGACCATGCCGCCGCGCGAGATGGACACCGTGAGCACCGCGAGGACGACACCCGATTCGTCCTTGAGGGGAATAGCTGTTGCACTCACGCTGTCCTCGCGCCGATCGGTGAGGTACAAGATACCGCTCGACGTTTCCCCTGTATTGCGTGCTGGATCGATCAAAGATTGATAACGGGCAGCGTTGGCGAGTTTACCGGCCGCACAGATGAAACGCTCTGGGTCGAACTTAACTAAGAGTTGCTGAAACGCTGACAGCTGCGGCGAGTTGAAATTGTTGTATAGACAAATCTGCATGCCAGCCGCCAGCGGCAAATCCGCAAGAAAACTTTGATCCAGCCGCTTTCCGCCAAGCAGTCGAACCGCGTCGGCGCCATGTGCTGGCCGCACCGCAAAGAGTCCGAGCGCCGTCGTTCCGTCGGGTAGTTCTTCGCGCTTCATGAATGTAGCCGACGGTTGCATAGCGGCAGGTTCTGCGTATCCAAACCGCGCAGGCCACTGCGCGGAGCTTACGATCTTTCCATCCGGGCCAATGATTTCGAGGAAGTCGAGTTGTCCTTCCTGGGCCAGTGTTTCTGCTTCAGTGACAAAGGGCGACCCATCCCCTGTCTCAGTCAGTTGAACAGCCATGGAGCGGACGCCTTCTCTCGATGCGATGCGGTCCACGGCTGCCGCCACCTCGTCTGACCGATGCTGGAACTCGCGTTGAAACTGGCTGACAACAAGCGCAGTCTCCTCGCGATCGCGTTGCTCAAAAACGAGCCGGATGCGCACCAGCACGGTCCACGCCACCGCAGCTACCGCGAGCGCGACGGTGAGTGAGAAAAGCAGCAGCAGCTTTTGCCGCAGGCTCATGGGGCACCCCTCATCGCGTGGGCCTCATGGCGCATCCTGAAGCGAAACATCGGCCAGAAGCGGCATCCCATCCGCGCTCAAACTCAAGTCGCGCACGCGTCCGCCCAGGGCATAGGCTCGCGGAAGGTAGAGTAACGGAACGAGTGTGTGTGTCTGAAGAAACTCCCGCTCCACTTTGTAGAGGCCAGCCGAAGTATCTTCGACAACGGGAGACCCAACCCCAACGCCGCGCAGCAGCGACTCAAGCGCAGCCTGCGGCTGGTTCGACGCGAGCGTGAGCCGAAGCAGAACCATGTCGGCGTGATGCACAGGCCCCGGCGGGGCTACCTGCACGTTGAACCCCGCCTCGCGCAGATTGAGCGCAATCCGCTGCGAAGCCAACTGCATTTGAGCGCCGCCGTCTGTTGAGATTGTAAGCGCGGGCGGCGTGAGCCCGCCGCGCAGTTCGCGAGCTTTATTGACGTCGCGATCCGCTGGAAAAAGGAATCCATAGCCGGTGAGCGCCGCGGGCAACAGGCTCGCAGTGATCTCGCCCTGCTTTTGAAAAATCACGTTGGACAACGAACTCCGATCGACTGCAAGCGCGATGGCTGCGCGCAGGTTTGCATCGCTGAGCACGCCGCCATCGGCAACCGCCAGCGTCAGCAGCGATGCTGGGCCCGAAACGACGACGGTGAGCCGCTGTTCGCGGGCCTGGCGCAACTGCTCGGCGGGAACTTCAACCAGGTCTGCGCGGCCCAGGCTCAGGTCAAGCCATTGATCGCGGATCGACTTGTGGCCGGTGACTTCGATCTTGTCGAGAAATGGACGGCCCTCCCAGCATGAGTCGTTTGCCATCAGAGTGAGAACGCCGCTCGAGAATCCAACTGCCTCAAAAGCTCCTGTACCGACGAAAGACCCCAATAATGGCGTCGGCTGCGGCGCTGCATCCGCGCCGGTGGACGCGAAGTGGACGATTGAAAAGTCGTCGCCGGCCAGCAGCGTGGGAAGGTTTGGCATCGGCGAATCGCTCGTGAAGACCACCGACGATCCCACAGCGCGAACGGCGGTCCAGGGACAAGCTGCTCCACATGATCCGGTGAGCGAAGTTGCAACCACAGCCACATTCAGCGGTGAGCCATCCTGAAAGTGGACGCCCGGCCGCAGCCAGAACTGCCAGCGACGATCGCTGTTCTCTGAAGTCCAGCGCACGGCCAATGACGGCCGCACTGTTCCGTCCAAATCCACTCTCGTCAACCCGTCAAAGATCAGCCGCCGCGCCATTGGGCCCCCCAACCCTCCGGCTTGCGTCACGTTTTGCTGCCACGCATCGCCCTCCATCTCCACACGCAGCGTGCCGCCATAGTGAGGACGGGTGCGCGCCTCTGCGTGCAGCGCCAGCGCGGCCAGCAGGCAGAGGGTGCCCCACCTTCGCCACGCCTGTATCTTTGTGGCTAAAGCCTGCCCTGAGCTTGCCGAAGGGGTGGGATGCTCATTCATTGCAGCTTGCGACAACACGATCCACCTCATATTCATTTGCTGCGCCCTGATTGGCGGGTGTGCGCACAACTGCAAGTACGCTCTTGCCATCCGGCGCGGTCCAAAGCGCCATCACCGTTCCGTCCATGGCCAACGGTGCGCTCGCGGGAATCGCCTCTTGCGCGGGCAGATCGTAGGCTCGCAGGCTGTCTGCGATCGCTTCACCTGAGCCGGAAGCCACCACCGGCGCGCCGGCCCCGCAGCCTGTATTCAACACGGCAAAGTCACTGCCCCAATCGCGCGCCCCGCTCACCGGCTTGAGAACGCTCGTTTCTGTCAGTTGCACCTTGCCGTCAATCCCGTTCACCAGCAGCGCCGCCAGCGAACCCGAACCCGCGGGGCGAGGAACAATCGCGGCGGTATAGAACTGCGGCAGGTCCGCTCCCAGGCTGGGAGCAAGCACGCCCGTGAAGTAGTCGCGCGAGGAGTTGTAGAAAGCCTTGAGCGGGGTGACCTCAATGTTTTCGCTCTGTTTTGTCGCTGCCGTTTGCAGTGAAAGCGGCACGGAAAGTTGCCAGGGATCGTCGCCTTCGCGGCAACGCACCGTCCAGCCGCCGTCCATCGTCCCCTTCGCGTAGCTGCCATCGCACACCATTCCCGCAACGAACGCTTCGAACCCTTCACCACCGCGCGAGGGGACAATCACCCCGCGAGGATCGCGGGGCAGCGGCTTCCTTTGGCCGATGGCCACGCGCTTCTGTTCCCGCCAGCCCTCCGCCGCATGACTGTAGATCACAATCTCCTCCGGTTCAACCACGACCAACCCCTCCCCAGTCTCGAGCGCTGCCAGCACCGGATCTTTCGTAGTCAGCACGCTCTGTTTTCGCAGCGTAAGGCCGGTTCCAGCCTGAGCCTGCCGCACCATCTCGGGCTCCACGTGGACCATCGCAACCTGGCGTTGATTCCCCTCAATCACTTCAGCCACCCACAGCCGCTCGCGGGTATTTTCGCTGAGCGTTACACGGATGGCGTTGGCGCTCTCCGCGCCGGAAGTGAGCACACCGTGCGCCTTCAAATCCTCTTCCAGCAGTGTCCGTATCTTGGGGATCTCGTCCGTGGAAATTGAAGACGCGTTGCGGATGGTCAGCCGCACCTGCCCCGGACCAACTATCCCGGCTACCTGCTCCGCAAGCTCCGCGGCAGGCCCTTGCCACTTGCTGGGCGCAGGCGCGGCCAAACCTGCAAGCCCAATCAAGCAATTCGCGACAAGTAATACCAGACCCACACGCTTCATTGGATACTGCTTTCTTAGCATGTTCCGTTTGCGCGGATTATATCGTTTGGCGCTAACGACACTCTGCGTGCAGCGCTGCGCCCAGGGCCGCTCCGGCGGGAAGGAAGCCAAAAGCTTTCGTCCCGCCGGAGCATTCAACCACTTCCCCATCTCAAAGGGCCCGCATGTTAACGGACTCGCACTCCAATATCCTCAAACATCAATGGCCGGCGTGCGGTGCAGGCTCATCCTGGGCGTCCATCTCCTGCTTCATCACCGGTGTGTTCGCCATGCTCTTGAAGACGTCATTGGCAAAGAAGAACTTGCCGTCCGACGGCACCATCACCACCTGTATCTTGTCAGAGAGCCGTTCCGCGATGATCTTGTTGATCAGCAGGGGCGACTTGTTGAGCAGCGCCGCTTCGCTGGTCATGCGCTCGGCGTTGGCCGTAGCCATCAGGCGAATCCGGTTTGCCTCAGCGTCGGCCAGCAGGTTGCGCCGCTCCAGCTCAGCCTTGCTGTCGATCACCTTGGCCTGGGCATCCGCCTCCGCATTCTGAATGGTCGCTTCCTTGCGCGCTTCGGCTTCCAGCTTGCTCTGTTCAATCTGCTTCTCCTTCAACGGCAGCGTGTACTGCATGGCATCGGACTCGCCTTTTGCCTCAACCACCTTCGATTGTGCCTCGCCCTCAGCCTCCTTCACCTTCTGCACCGCTTCAGCTTCGGCCTGCAACTCGGCAATCCTCACCTGCTTCTGCTGAATATCGGTCACGACGCCGAGCTGATCGTCCTCTTGCTCTTTCAGTAGCAGCCCCTCCAGTCCTTTGGCGTACTCCTCAGGCAATTGAATATCCGAGAGCATCACCTCTTCCACCACGATGCCGTCGGCGTTCAGTTTTTGCGTGATGATCGCCGCCGCTTTCCCCCTCACCTCTTCGCGCTTGGTCGAGAAGATCTCCCGCACGGTGTACTCCGGCGCCAGTTCGCGCCACGCGCTGGCTACCACCGGCGGCACCAGCTCTTTATCCACTGGCTGAGGCATGTGGGCCTGCACACTCGAGAGCTTGTCGGGATCGAGGCGATAGCGGACCGTCACTGCCAGGCCAATGTTCAGGCCCTCACGCGACTGGACGCTGAGCCCATTGCCCTGCGCTCCCGCCTTGCCTCCCTTCTCATTAAAGTCCGCCGTGAACAGGTGATCGCGCAGGCTGAACGTCTCCACGCTCTCCACCAGCGGGGTGACGAAATGCACCCCCGGATAAAGCGTCCCGGGAATCGTACCGCGAATCTGGCTTACACGCACACCCCCCATTCCGCTGGGAACCACCACGATGCTTGTCGCCACCAGCAGCGGCAGGCAGGCCACCAGCGCCAGCGCCACAGGACCGCGCCATGCGATCGCAGTCGGTTCCGTATTCTCTGGTTCTTTCAAGTCTGTTTCGCCTGCGGCCTTGCGGCGTGCGGTGCGAAAGCGAATCCAAATTCCATACATCGGAATTCCCAAAGCGGCAGCCAGCAGCAGCACCCCCGCGATTGTCAGCAACATCTTCAGTGCGAGCATCGTCTTTCTCCTTTTTTCCGATTCCTTTGTTGGTTGTGCTCCCCGCCTTTACCACCCCCCGGCCGTGGAGCCACGAACAGCCGGACCAGTCCTCCGAACGTCAACTCTTCAAGCAGAAGTGCCGCCACAACCTGCAACAGCACCGCGCCCAAACTCCTCATTGCTTCCATCAGCAGATTCATGGCATGCCCCCTCACCTCGAAGCCACTTCAACTGCTTCCGCAGAGGGCGCCGGGGGCGCTTTGGCTTCTGTATTGGGGTCTATAGTCGCTGCCAGTTCTGAAGACTGAACCGGCGTCGCATCCGGCGTGGCTGTCGCCGTCTGCATTGGCTGTGCGGTCTGTGGTGCGGCCGGGTTTTGCCCGTCGCCGAACAGTTGGGCCGTCTCCTCGTTGCGCTCGCCCACCAGTTCTACCGTGTCGCCCACGGATACCAGCGCGTAGAACTCTTCCAGGTCAGCTTTGGCCATGCGGATGCATCCATGCGACGCGGCCTTGCCAATCGACTTTGGCTCATTGGTTCCGTGGATTCCGTACCCGCGAATGCTCAAGCCCATCCAGCGCGTGCCAACCGGGTTGTGCGGCCCGGGAAGAACCGTCTTGCCGTCATGGTGGTAGGTGGGGTTTGCAACCCGCCGCTCGATGGTGAAGGTTCCTACCGGGCTCGGCGTTGACGGCTTGCCCACGGCCACGGTGTAGACCTTCTTCACTTGCCCGTCCTCCACCAGAGCCAGCTTCCGGTCTGCGAGGCTCACCACGATCCGCCGAACCGGCGCGCTCGGCTCAACCGGTGTGCTTTGCTGAGTCGGCAAGCTCTGCGCCAATGCCTGCCCCGCCAGAACCACGACTGCTGCTGCCGCCACTGCCCACCGGTTGAGCTTCATTGCCGCCATCTCTTCCTCCTTGCCAAATCGCTTACGGCCGGGATAAGTGCAACCCGACAGCCAATCTCGAATGACTGAAAGCAAAGGAGTTAGGCTCGACGCGGAGCCCAGAGGACGTATCATTGCTGACACGGTGTCTGTGCGCTGACACGGTCAGCGCGGCTACGGAATCGCACCCGCATGAGAGGCGAGAACAGGCGTCGGGTTTGCGGTTAGTTAGGTGGCGGGAAGAGTTGTCAGCCGGCGGCCTTTCGCGGCCATTTAGAGCGGCAAGATCCGATGCAGTTCCAGCAATTTGAATTGCAACCTCATTGCGTAGAATGGGCCGGGGGAGTTCGAGGTGTGACTCCGACCGCGGCTGGAGCGCTTACAATTTGGCATGCCCGCACTCCAGGGCCTGGGATAAGTCGTAGCGGCTTTGAGTAATTGAGATGCAAACCAGGGGGGTGGGATGGAACCCACGCGCAGACAGTTCATGGTGTCCGCACTTGGAGTGGCAGTCGCCGGACGCGGATGGCGATTGGCCCTGGCAAGTGAGGCAGACAGCGGCGAAGCCTCCGGCGCGCAAGCGCCCGCCGATGGCTCGGGACACTTCGGCACCTGGTTTGAAGATGAGTTCGGCCTGCCGGCCTATCGCTACACCTGCAATCAGACCATAGACCCAGCCGCTGAAACACCAGTGACGCCAGGCATCCTTGGCCGCACAGAGCATATACACCAGGTGGGCAACGACCGCATAACCGCGATCGTGTCGAACTTTGGCCATGTGCGCGTTCGACAGGACGAAGGCGTGCCTAAGTTCCTCAACGACTTCGATCCGACGACGAGCCAGTTTGGCGGAGGCTTTGGCTACCTGACCGACGGCGACGAGACGCTGAGCACCTACTACGACGGCAGCAATGCTGAGCTTGAGCGAATCTTTGGGGCAGGCTACTTCCGCAAGCGTGCATCCAGCCACAGCTATTCGGTCGACCAAACCATCAGCGCGCCATTCGGCGACGACCCGGTGTTGCTTTCCCAGGTGACGATCCAAAACCGGGGCGACGCGCGCGCGACGGTTCGCTGGATTGAGTACTGGGGCTGCCAGCCTTATCAGTTTTCGTTTCGGGCGTTCATCGAGTCGTTTGCCGGGCTTGGATCTCCTGTGGAACTCCGCCGGCAGTTCGGGCGGCTCTTCGCTCATAAGGTCTCGTCGGTGAACGGAATGCAGGGGCTTCTTGAGACAAAGGAGTTCACCGCTCGATCACCGCAGGATGACGCTGTTTGGCAACAGATGAAGGAGCAGTTGAAGACTCATCCAAACAGCTTCCTCAATGCGATTGATGAGTCCACGCCTGGCACGGGGTTTGACTCGACAGACATTCCACCGACATTTCTGATTTCGCTCGATGCGCCCGCAACCGCTGTGTCTACCGATGGAGAAGCGTTCTTCGGCGCGGGCGGACCGTCGAACCCTGAAGGACTCAACCAGGATTTGGATGGCCTGCGCAATGTAAATGGTCCGCACTTTGTCTCGCCGCACACGGCGCTGCTGCTGGAGCGGAGTCTTGACCTGGCTCCGGGCGAGAAACGCACCCTGAGCTTTTTGTATGGCTACCTTCCTGATGGCTTCACACTGGATGCGCTCGCTGCGCGGTACAAAGCGAAGCCGGCTGAAGTTCTGCCTCGCTCGAGTGCGGAGTGGAAAAGCCGAGGCATGCGATTTGATGTTGCCGCCGAGCCGTGGGTGAAGCGCGAGGCCGAGTGGAATCACTATTCCCTGCGCAGCAGCTTGACCTGCGACGACTTTTTCGGCGAGCACATTCTGAACCAGAACGGATTCTATGAATACGTGATGGGATTCCAGGGAGCAGCGCGCGACCCTCTACAGCATTGCCTGCCCTTTATCTTCAGCGACCCTCAGATTGTGAAGAGCGTTCTTCGCTACACGCTGAAGGAGGTCCGCGACGACGGGTCGATTCCCTATGGGATTGTGGGCCACGGCATGATTGCGCCGATTACTTCGGATAATGTGAGCGACATTCCGCTCTGGCTGTTGTGGGCAACGAGTGAATATGTGCTGGCGACGCGCGATTTGAAGTTCCTTGACGAGCAGATTCCGGCGCGCTTCTCCAAGACCGCCGAACCCAACGACAGCGTGAGGAACCTGCTGGCGAGGTGCTTCCATCACCAGGCTGAAGGGGTGGGCACCGGCAAGCATGGGCTGGTGCGGATGCTGAATGACGACTGGAATGACGGTCTGCTCTCCACCTACGCGCAACCTGTCATGGCTGAGTGCGTCGCTCTGGGCGAAAGCGTGCTCAACACAGCCATGTCGGCGTGGGTGTTTGATTTCTATGCGCGCATGCTTCGATTTGCGGGAGGCGAGGCTGGCCTGATTGAGAAGCTTACGGCAAGTGCTGAACAGGCACGCACCGCGGCGCGCGCGCAATGGGCAGGCAAATGGCTGAAGCGCGCGTGGATGGGCCCGACGATGGGATGGCTCGGGGAATCCACTCTCTGGATTGAGCCGCAACCCTGGGCGATTCTTGGTGGCGTGACATCGCCGGAGCAGACCAGCGAGGTTATTCGCTCGATGAACGAGCTGCTGCGTACGGGACCGCTGGGCGCTGCGCAGATGAGCGATGGGCCCGACACACGACAGGGCAATCCGAACGATGTGGGCAGCCTGGAGCGCGGCGCAATCTGGCCCTCGCTCAACCAGACGCTGGTGTGGGCGCTGGCCGGGGTGGATCCGGCGATGGCATGGGAAGAGTGGAAGAAGAATACCTTTCATGCACACGCAAATGCGTACCCGGACATCTGGTACGGCATCTGGAGCGGCAACGACTCGTGGAACTCACCGCTCAGCAAACATCCGGGCGCGGCGGCGAACGATCCGTACTTTCACGGGATAGATTTCCCGGTGCTCAATGTTCACTCGCACGCGTGCTACCTCTATTCGGCGGTGAAGCTGCTGGGGATTGAGTTCACGGAGAGCGGACTCAACGTCAGCCCGGAAATTGCCGCTGGGGATTATAGCTTCGATTCTCCCCTGCTGGGCGTGAGCCGTGTAGCTGTCGGCAAATACGAGGGATGGTATGCACCCTCGCAGCCGGGCAAATGGACGATTCAGATTCTGTTGCCGGAAGAAATTGCGAACAAGGTGAGCCGCGCCGAGGTGAACGGGGCGGAAAGCCCGATGAAGCGGATTGGCAATCGAACGATTGCTCTCGAAGGTGCGAGCGAGGCCGGGAAGCCGCTGCGCTGGGCGCTGAGCTGAGGTCTGCATCGTTTTCCACCCATTTCGCGGTGAGACTGCGAAAGGATGGGGCATCCGGATACCTTCGCGTATCCACCTGCGAAAATAGAAGGGCATGCTTTCCCTTCAAAATGCCGGCAAGCGCTTCGGACCTCGCGTGTTGTTTCTTGAGGCCAACTGGCTGATCCGTTCGCGCGAAAAGACGGCGCTGGTGGGCGCCAACGGTACGGGCAAATCCACGCTGATGAAGGTACTGGCCGGGCTGGAATCGCTGGACTACGGCACCATGCAGCTCACGCGCGGCATGAGCATCGGCTACCTGCCCCAGGAAGGGCTTAATCTCACCGGCAAGACCGTCTTTGAGGAGTGTCTGAGCGTCTTCGATGAACTCCGTGACATGGAGAAGGAGATCGAGCACCTGGCCGGTCAACTGACAGAGCTGGACCACGCGAGCCCGGAGTACGAGGCGGCGGCAGAGCGCTTCTCCATGCTGAGTGAGCGCTTCCATGCACTCGACGGGTACGCGCTGGACGCACAGGTGGGCGGCGTGCTCACCGGTCTGGGATTTGCGAAGGACGACTGGAGCAGGCAGACCGACGAATTCAGTGGCGGCTGGCAGATGCGCATTGCGCTGGCAAAGCTGCTGCTGGCCAAACCGAATCTCCTTCTTCTCGACGAGCCGACCAACCACCTCGATCTCGAGACGCGTAACTGGCTCGAGAACTACCTCAAGAACTATCCCTTTGGCTACATCCTCATCTCGCACGATCGTTATTTTCTCGATGTCACCATCGACCGGACCGTCGAGATCTGGAACAAGCGCCTGACAATCTACCAGGGCAACTACACCAAATATCTCACCCAAAAAGATGAGCGGCGGGCGCAGCTCGAAGCGGCTTACCGCAACCAGAGAATCCAGATCGAGCATCTTGAGGCGTTCATCAACCGTTTCCGCGCGCAGGCCACCAAGGCCAAGCAAGTGCAGTCGCGCATCAAGGAACTCGAGAAGATCGAGCGCATCGAGATCCCCGAAGAAGAGCCGGTGATTCACTTCAAGTTTCCCCAGCCGCCGCCCTCGGGCCGGATGGTGGTGGAGACGGAGGGCCTGTCAAAGAGTTACGGCGAGAAGAAGGTCCTCTCGAACGTTCGGTTCTCCATCGAGCGCGGAGATCGCGTGGCGCTCGTCGGGGTGAACGGCGCGGGCAAGTCCACGCTCATCAAGCTGCTCACGGGCGTTGAGACGCCGACAAGCGGGCAGATTCACATCGGCCACAACGTGGTCACCGAATATTTTGCGCAGGACCAGTACAAGGTGCTCAACGGCGACGCGCGCATGCTCGACGACATAAGCCGCGCCGCGATGAAGGTGCCGGAACAGGAACTTCGGTCGCTGCTGGGATGCTTCCTCTTCCGCGGAGATGACGTCTTCAAGCCCCTCGGGGTGCTCAGCGGCGGCGAGCGCAACCGCTATGCCATTGCGCGCATTCTGGTGTCGCCTTCAAATTTCCTCCTTCTCGATGAGCCGACCAACCACCTGGACATGCGCGCCAAGGACGTGCTGCTGGAGGCGATCGCGGCCTTCAGTGGCACGGTGGTCTTTGTTTCGCACGACCGGTACTTCATCGACCGACTGGCCACGCGCGTGCTGGAGGTGGAGGGCGGCAACGTAATCAGCTACGAGGGCAACTACGAGGACTACCTGCGCAAGAAGGAATCGCAGGCGGCGACGCCCTCCAAGAATGTCATCCTGAGCGAAGCCGTGCGAAGCACGGCGGAGTCGAAGGATCTGCGGTTGCCCTCCTCCTCGCGCAAAGCCCCTAATGCTTTGCATCAGGGCACAACTTCAGTCGCGCCAAAGAGCGATGCTTTGTATCAGGGCACGACTTCAGTCGTGCCGAAAAGCTCGCAAAAACTGAATGGAGCTTTAGCCCCTGCCGAACCATCCTCCCCGTCCATAACGTTTGTCATCGAAGGCGGATACGATTCCGGACCGAAAGAAAGAGCCCGCCGCCTGAATCCAATCAAGCAGAAGCAAATGGAAGAGCGAGTTGCGTTTCTTGAAGAGGAGACGCCGCGTATCGAATCAGCGATCGCGCATACGGAGGAGCAGTTGGGCAATTATGTCTCGGCCGCAGAGACGGCCCGGCTGACGGCGTTGGCCGGGGATCTGCGCAGCCAGCTTTCAGCGCTAACGGCCGAGTGGGAAGAGCTGATGGGGCAGTTAGAGGGGGCGTAGCGATCATTGTAGTCTTAGACCTTATCCGTAAATAGTGACTCTGTAGATTCCTGCGAATGAATCTATTGAGAGCGTCGAGCAGAGGTGGGCGATGATGAATTCAATATGGCCCAAATCAAGTCGTGGACTGTTTCGGATCATTT
>Ga0302140_10000082_pt1 | contig 94154 bp, 86 predicted proteins | sample I_Bog_E1_1_FD_202095 | JGI IMG/M metagenome (GOLD analysis project Ga0302140, IMG submission 202095) | Peat permafrost microbial communities from Stordalen Mire near Abisko, Sweden - I_Bog_E1_1 | ecosystem: Environmental > Terrestrial > Soil > Wetlands > Peat | place: Sweden: Abisko, Stordalen... | reverse complement strand
AGCTGCTGATCGCGCGCAAGCAGCTCGATCTGTTTCAATACGAGATGGCCGAGCGGCTGGGGGTTCACGCCAACTCGCTCACAAAATACGAAAAGGACGAGGGCAAGCCGCACGCGGCCGTGGTGCGGATCTTCGAGATGCTGTGCGAGAAGGAAGGCATCCGCTTTGACGAGTTTGAAGCAGGGCAAAAGGACAAAGGAGAGAAGATGAAGATCGTTCTGGCAGAGAAGGTTTCTCCGGCAACATTGGCGGTGTTTAAAGCTGAGCCGGGGTGGGAAGTACTCACACATGAGCAACTGCCGGACGGTTTACCGGCTGCTCTGGCCGACGCCGACGCGTTGGTGGTGCGTTCGGCGGTGCAGGCCGACGATGCGCTGATGGCCGCCGCGCACAAGCTGCGGGTGATTGGCCGGGCTGGCGTGGGCGTGGACAATATTGATGCGGCGGCGGCTACAAGGCGCGGCATCGTGGTGATGAACACCCCCGGCGCAAATGCCGTGGCCGTGGCTGAGCTGACCCTCGGGCTGATGCTGGCCCTGGCGCGCAAGCTGCCCAAGGCCAACGCGACGATGCACGCCGGCCAGTGGGAGAAGAAGAACCTGCAAGGCTCGGAGCTGCGCGGCAAGACGCTGGGCATTCTTGGCCTGGGCCGCATTGGCCTGGAAGTGGCCAAGCGCGCCAAGGGTTTTGGCTTAGAGATTATCGGCAGCGACCCCTTTGTTTCGGCAGCGGTGGCGCGGGAGAACGGGATCAAGCTGGTGACGCTGGAGGAACTGCTGGCCGGCTCCGATTACCTGACGCTGCATGTGGGGCTGACGCAGCAGACGACGGGCGTCATCAACGCCAAGACGATTGCCACCATGAAGAAGGGTGTGCGCATTATCAACTGCGCGCGTGGTGAGCTGATCGACGACGCGGCGTTGGTGGAGGCTCTCAAGAGCGGCCAGGTGGCAGGCGCGGCGCTGGATGTTTTTGTCAAGGAACCGGCCAAAGAGACGCCGTATCACGGCCTGGAGAACGTGATTCTGACGCCGCACATTGCCGGATCGACCGGCGAGGCGCAGGAGGCTGTCGGCATTCAGATTGCCCGTCAGGTGCGCGATTATCTGAAACTCGGCGTGGTGCAGAATGCGGTGAATCTGCCCTCTCTGAGCCATGAGGAATATGTTGTTCTGGCGCCGTACATCGATCTGGCTGGCCGTTTGGGCAGCTTCCTTGCGCAGACCGGCAAGGGCGGCATTGAGGCCATTGATCTGATCTACAGCGGCAAGCTGGCCGACGCCAAGATCGATCTGGTGCGCAACGCGGCCATCGCCGGGCTGCTGGCTGGCTCGGAAAATGTGAACCGCATCAACGCGGCTTCGGTCGCTGGCGAGCGTGGCATTCGCATTCACGAGATCAAGGAAGACAGCCTGGAGTCGCACCGCGGCGCAACCACCGTGCTGACCATCAAGCTGCACACCACCAAGGGCGAGAGCAGCGCTTCGGCCACGGTGATCCGCGACGTGCAACCGAGGCTGCTGAACTTTGAGGGCATCGATATTGAGACGCCGCTCGAAGGCAATATCCTGGTCTGCCGCAACCTGGACGTACCGGGAGTCATCGGCAAGATTGGCACCACGCTGGGCGAGCACGGCGTCAATATCGCCAACTTCACGCTGGGCCGCGAACGGGCGGGTGAGAAGCCAGTGAAGGCGCTGGCGCTGGTGCAGATCGATGCGCCGGTCGACGCAAAAACCCTGGAAGCGCTGGCCAAGATCGAAGCGCTGATCGAGGCCAAGCCGGTGCAACTGCCGGAGGCGGGGGCGTAGGCTCTCGTCAAATCTCAATCACGTTATCAACGAAAAACCACCGCCCAGTGAGCGGTGGTTTTTCGTTGGAATCGCGGACGATCTACGCCCGGCTCATGTAGGTGCCTTCGCTGGTGTCCACGCGGATCTTTTCGCCTTCGTTGATGAAGGACGGCACCTGGACGACGAGTCCAGTTTCGGTCTTGGCGGGCTTGGTGACGCTGCTGGCGGTGGCCGACTTGAGGCCTGGTTCGGTCTCGATGACGGTCAGCTCGACGTTGGTGGGCAGTTCGATGCCCACGGCCTGGCCGTCGTGGTAGCTGACTTCAATCCGCAGGTTGGGCGTCAGGTACTCGACAGCGTCGCCCAGCGTGGAGCCTTTGAGCACGGTCTGCTCGTAATCCACCGGGTTCATGAAGTAGTAGTCGTCGCCGTCGTTGTAGAGGTACTCCATTGCGACCTCGTCCACCACCACCTTGTCGATGGCGTCGGCCGAGCGGAAGCGCTCCTCGAACATGGCGCCGGTACGCAGGTTGCGCAGTTTGGCTTGGATAAAGGCGCGCAGGTTGCCGGGGGTGCGATGCTCGACCTTGAAGACCAGATGCAGTTGGTCTTTGTGCTTGATAATCATGCCGGGACGCATTTGCGTGGCGGGAATCGACATAAGGGTGGTGCTCCTTGCTTCTTGTGCGGGGCTTCCGCTCGTGAAAAATTGGGCCTTGGCCTATCTTTCTATTGTAGCTTAGGGGCGGTTAGGGTGGTTTGAGAGTAGATTGCCGACTTGTAGCGCCGGCCTCCCGGCCGGCTGTAGCGTGGACCTCCCGGTCCACGCCGCCCTCTACATAGATAGAATAATGTACTGGTTTTTGGCTTTTAGGGAACATATCCGGAGGGAATGGTGTCAAAGTAGTGTATGGACCTGAACCGTCTCAGATTGCTGGTAGCCGCGCCGATGGCCAGTTTGTTCCTGGTGCTGAGCTTGTGCGCGTTCGTGCTGCAACAGCCGAGGTCGGTGGGGATTCGGATTCCGATGATTCGAATTCACCATAATCCACATAAACCATATGATTGCGAGGGCCGACCGGTTTTTCTGCGTCTGACCAAAGACGGAAGAACATGGATGAACAGTGAAGAATTGCCCGCAGATCAATTGAGACAGACAGTCGTAAATGTAATGGAAAACCGGGCTGAGCGAGTGGTCTACATGGTAGTAGATTCTGAATTGACCTACGGGCAATTCGCAGGCTTCTTGGACAAGATTGAAGGGGCCACAAATGATCTTCATGTCGTTGTGGTTTCCGGCGAGGTTCTCAGGGAATTCGAAAAGAATCACGATGAGTGTGACTTTATCTTCCCTGAAAGTGAGTTCACCTCCGCGAGTGGAAAATTGAATTGATAATTCGCTTTGTTGAATGCGTTTGCCCCTGCCAACTTGCTAACTTGCTATGTCCGCGAAGCGGACGCTAACTTGCTGAAATTGTTACCATATCCCTCGACTCACCTTCCAATGAACGATTTGCAGTCTATTTCAGGCTTTAAGCTACCATGAAGCCAGCAACTCTGAAATCCGAACCGGCTCTTCTATCGAGCTGGTTCAAATTGAGGAGGAAAGGTACCCCCTCCCCCCCCCTATTTACTGTGAAACTGTGAGACTGTGAACAATTTTTCTTCCTGTCAGGAGTTTTTCCTGACGATCAGGCGGCGCAAATGGCAGGCAAAGGCTTTACCGTGAGAAAGAACTGGGACAACCCAGCCGAGCACCAGATGCCCGCCAATGCGCGGGTGCCTGCCGAGATGCGCATTGGGCCTGTGGTGGTAGCTCCCGCCACGGTTCTCGCGCCCATGGTTGGGGTCACCGACACCGTCTTTCGGCGGTTTATTCGCCACGCAAGTTTGTTTACCGCAGGTATAGAGGGTATGGAATCCCAGGTCTCAGAATCGAGACCTGGGGCACCCGAAATCAATTCTGCGGTGACCAATGAAAAATCCGGCTGCGGCCTCTTGATGACCGAGTTCACCTCCGCCGACGGCCTGGCCAGGATGCGCGAGACCAAGCGCCAACGCTATCTGACCTTTTATGACGACGAACACCCCATCGGCGCGCAGCTCTTCGGAGCCAATCCGGAGACGCTGGCCGAGGCGGCGCGCATCGTCGAAGAGACCGGCTTCGATCTGGTAGACCTGAATCTGGGCTGTCCGGCCAAGCGGGTCGTCGGCTCTAACGGCGGCTCCGGCCTGCTGCGCGATCTGCCCCGCATTCAAGAGATCTTCCGCGCCGTGCGCAAGGCGGTCACCATTCCCTTCACCGTCAAGTTCCGCCTCGGCTGGAATGACGCCGACATTATCTGCCTGGAACTGGCGCGCATGGCCGAGGCCGAGGGGCTAGACGCCCTGGCGCTGCATGCCCGCACCCGTGAGCAGGGCTACACCGGCCAGGCGCGTTGGGAGTGGATTGCGCGTGTGAAAGATGCGGTCAAGATTCCCGTCATCGGCAACGGCGACATCCGCACGCCGGAAGCTGCGGCGGCGATGGTGGAGCAGACCGGCTGCGACGCGGTGATGATTGGCCGCGCCGCCCCGGCCAACCCCTGGATCTTCCGCCAGATTGCGCAGTACACGGCCACCGGCAGCTACGACCGGCCCACCTTCGATGATCGCTACCGCATGATCCGCGCTTATTTTCAAATGCTGCTGGACGAGGCCGAGGCTACCAAGGATCTGCCCCGCGCCGCGCGCCTGGGTGAGACCTCCGGCAAGATGAAGCAGTTCGCCACCTGGTTCACGCACGGCGTACCGGGCGGTGCCAAGCTACGGGCCGCCATCTATCACGCGCGCACCGGTGCCGACGTGCTCGCGCAAGTGGACGCCTTCTTTGCTGCCCAGCTTGCCGCAGGCGCGGAGCCGGAGGCAGAAGAATCTGGGTTCGCGGAGTTTCCCGAAGAGATGCAACGCTGCGATTGACAGAGCTTTCAGTGAGGAAGCTACAACAGATACCAGAGCAGTCCAATCACTCCGCCCAATCCCAGCAGAAAGACGGACCCAGCCACAACAATCGCCAGCGGTTGATGCGCGTGCTCGTCCTCGGTCTCGGGAGGCTGAATGATCCGAGCCATCTCTATGCCGACACCCTCCGCCCCGCCCGTGGCAAGGACCAGCGTCAGCAGATTGCGAGCGGCGGAATCCGCCGTAGCGCTGTCCGCCGCCGCCTGAATCTCCTGCTCCGCGACGGCCCTCCACAGGCTGTCGGAGCACAGCAGCAATGTATCGCCTACTGCCAGTGGAACCTGTTCGATATCGATCTCCACGGCCAACTGCTGGCCTAGGCTGCGCGTGAGCACTTTGGCCTCTGGATGATGCAGCGCCTCGAAGGCACTGAGCATTTTGTGATCGAGCATCTCCTGAACGACCGTGTGATCGATCGTCAACCGGTGCAGGCGTCCGGCGCGCAGCAGGTAAGCACGGCTATCACCTATGTGACCGATCCAAGCGTGGGTAATATCGCCGTCCTGCTGAAGCAGAGCCACCAGCAGGGAAGCACGAAAGTCCTGAGGCGAGGAACCCTGCGTGGCAGCGGCGGCCAATAAACCCGCATTGGCGTGCTCAGAGGCCTCCCGAATCGCTCTTTCGGTCGGATAGTTGGACGGCAAGGCGGACAGATGCGTGTAAAAATGCTGCACCACCCTGCGCGCCGCCACGGCACTCTCATGGTTGCCGGCCACGCCATCGGCGATCAGCAGCAACTCGCCCAGCGCCAGACCGACATGAAGGACGGATACCTGATTCTCCGCGCTATGGACGGGCTGTTCACACTCTTCGGCGAAGAGGATGATGGGGTGCCCATGGATCGCTAGACTGCTCATGCCTGAACCTCGCATACAGGACAGAACTTGCGCTAGAGGGGGGAGGCGCAATGAGGAAACAAAGCAAATCAAATCGCATACGCTTCCACCCGTCTCGATGGGGCGGTGGATAGTGATTGCAGGCCGGTCTTGCTGAGGACTGCGTGCAAACCACAGTCCAAAAGCCGCAGACCGCTACTCAACAAATCACTTTTCGGTCAGTATGCTGAAATCATTTTAATGACAGTAAATGGGAAAACACCGAAAATAAACACCTTGTCTGAATATATTTTCACTAAAACTGCGGAAAACTACGCACTAATTGCGGTGCAATGCGCCAGTAATCGCTAACTCCCGCAATCTGCATTCCAAACAATTCTCAATGCTGGTCCGCCCAAATCTTTTCTGGAATCGCTTTCCCCTTTGACGGCCAAAGTCTTCATGCCGCCTTCAGAGAATGCCGGTTTCCAGTCCTTTCAGCACCGCCCGAATGCGATCCCGGACTCCTAGCTTGGAAAGGATGCAGGAAATATGATTCTTGACGGTTCCTTCCGACGCATCCAGAGCATCGCCAATCTCCCGATTGCTATAGCCGCCAGCCATCAGCCGCAATACCTCGGCCTCGCGCCGGGTGAGCGGCTCAGGCGATTCCATGCTTTCAAACTCCGTCCGATTTCCCTCCAGCCTTCTCCGCGCCTGCTCGGTCACGGCGGGCCGGATAATTGTCTCGCCCGCCGCCACCAGGCGAATAGCTTCGGTGAGCCGTTCCACGGAAACGTCCTTCAGCAAAAAGCCACGCGCTCCGGCGCGGATTCCTTTCAGCAGCGCGTCATCGTCGTCGAAGGTCGTCAGCAGAATAGTCGGAGGAAGCGCATCCGCCGCTCGCAATTCCTCCAGAACCTCGATGCCGGATCGCTTCGGCATCCTCACATCCAGCAGCACCACGTCGGGTCGGTGTTCGCGAATCACAGAGATCGCCTCTTCGCCATCCGCTGCCTCCGCCACCACGTCAATCTCCTGCCCCAGGCTCAACAGTCCGCGAATCCCGCGCCGCACCAGCATCTCGTCCTCCACCAACACCACACGAATCATGCCAGCTCCTCTGTGCTCGGAATGCGGGCGCATAATGTGAACCCCGCGCCCAGGCGGCTTTCATATTTCAATTCACCGCCCACTTCCTCCAGCCGTTCCGCCATCCCCTTCAACCCGTTCCCCGGCAAAATACTGGCCGCCCCATGTCCATCGTCGCGGACAACCAGCTCCCATTCAGCCCCGGTCTCTTTCATCTCAACCCACAGATTCTGCGCGCCCGCATGCTTGATTGCATTTGTAATTGCCTCTTGCACGCAACGAAAAACAACGTGAGCGCAGACGGGGTTCATGCGCTCCACATTGCTTGGCAATTCAATGTGAATGCGTGGCGCAACAATGCCATGACTCAGCAGCTCAAGCGCCTGTCGAAGGTTCGCCTGCCGCGGATCGCGCAGCCCACCAACCACTTCGCGCACCTCGGACAGCAGCAGCTTGGCCACCAGATGAGCCTCATTCACCGGCTCGGCCGCCCGACCCTCCACCAGATGCGAGGCCAGTTGCAGGTTGATGCTCAATCCCGCCAGATGATGCCCCACCACATCATGCAACTCACGCGAGATGCGCAGCCGCTCGGCCAGACGAGTTTCATCCGACAAGAGAGACTGCGTTGCGATAAGTTCGGAATGAACGCGAGCCAGTTCCCGGTGGTTGCGTGACTCGCTCACCGCCAGATAACCGCCACCGAATGCGAAAGCCTGCCAGGCAAGCATATAGAAAATGGTGCCCGAAAAAGATACCGCGAGAGGAGTATGCGCCAGTTCATCCACGGGAACAAAGTCACCGGCGGCAACGGCTGCCGCGCTGATGGCGATAATGGCGAACCACTGAAATGCAAGCCACTTGAGTGCTTGGCGAATCGACAGCATCAGCGGCAATTCAAGAGCGACAATGTAGGCAAGCTCACCGGGAAGCACGAGAGAACAGGTCATCTGAAAGGCGAGCAGACTGACGGCGAATTTTGTAGCTCGCCCACTCCCCACGCTGCGCGTATTCCACCAGAAGGACGCGGCAAATCCAAATGCAAGCACCAGGACGATTGCGCAGATCATGACCGGCGAAGTTAGAAATAAATGCGCACCATGAGCCGCGCCGGTTGCTCGTTGCGTCGCTGCAAGCGTAAACCATAACTCGACGATAGCCGGAAGCGGCACCAGCAAGCAGGCAATCAGGCCCGCGTATCGAAAGATTTGCCTTGGCTCGAGCGTGGCTGGCCTCCGTGGGCAATCATAGAACATTTAGATTGCAGACACATATGCCGAAAGTCATGGAATTCTTCCACGACTTCCGGCACTTGTGGGGAATTTCTCCGCGGTTCTTAATAGAGACAAGGAGAAAAATAATGAACAATACTCTGAAATTTGCAGTTTTGCTAACTATGGCTTTTCTCTGCTGTGAAGGCTTTGCGGCAAGAGCCATATCACAGCAGAGTGATCAAGGCACAACAACCACGCAGCCGGGCGACGGCAAGAGCGTCAGTATAGCGACTCTGCACCAAGGAACGCCGGTGCAGTTATCCTTTGCTGTCTCCGTCACTTCGAAGACCGTCAAGGTGGGCGACACGGTTCCGCTCGTTCTTACGCAAGACCTCGTGATAGACGGAGGAACCGTTGCCAAGGTCGGCGCGATTGCAGTCGGCGAGATCACTGCCGTAAAAAAGGCTGCCATTTCCGGGCGCTCCGGTTCGCTCAGCATACGACTCAACACTCTTCGCGCAGGCGATGCGAAGATCAAGCTGAGCTCCTCCACGTCCAGGGATGGAGATACTGAGGCTCATTACAGCCGTCCCTATCACATGAAGTTTCCCATGGGCGCGGTGAGAACCGGAGACGATGTCGATATCAAACAGGGAACCGCGCTGACCGCATATGTGGCCGAAGACATCTCGCTCCCGGCCACGTATTTCTCGACATTGGATATGCCTGAGCACAATTTATTCGTGATAACGGAGAAGGCGCAAGTCGAGGTTGCTCTTGCGCCTCGCGTGCCTTCTCAACCTTCAGCGGCAGCAAGGATTATTCTTGTGAATGAATACTGCTGAGAGGAATTGACCCATGTTTCATATTCTTCGCCATTATGCTGCCTGCCTGCTTATCGGCATCTGCTTTGTGGTTCACGCGACTCCATCGACTGGACAGCGCGCCGCGCTGATACTGCGTGAAGGAACGCCGGTATCGCTGGCCTTCGGCGGACCGCTGAGTTCGAAGACTGCGGCAGTAGGCGACATGGTGACGCTTGTGCTTGCGCAGGATATCAAGGTTGACGGGGTGATTGTGGCAAAGGCTGGATGCGTCGCACTCGGTAAGATCACTTATGCGAAAAAAGCGGCCTTTGCCGGGCGCTCCGGTTCGCTCAGCATACGGCTCGACGACCTGAACACCGGCGACAAGAAGATCAAACTCAGAGCGTCGTGGAAGAAGGATGGGGAGAGTGAGGTGCAGTATTCACGTCTGTACAATCTGAAGTATCCGATGGGGTTGTATCGAACGGGAGATGATGTCGAGATTGCATCGGGAACATCACTGCTTGTCTTTGTCGCCGAAGATATCTCGCTTCCAATAGAACACTAATAACGTCCAACACTGAGACCTTATGCGAATTTCAACCCACTTTCGACTACGACAGTGGCGCGGTAGACACCGCTCCGCGAAGAAAGGTGATGTATGCTCTTTTATTGCCGTAGCTATTTTGTTGGCATCCTGATGAGTGCTTGCGTACTGGCTCACACAACGTTTGCATTTGCTCAAAACGCCAACCCCGCATTGGTTGCCAGCATCGAACCTTCGGATGCGCCCACTCCCGCAACGGTTGCGGGAAGCCTGCACGGCACGGTGACCGACGCCAATGGAGCTTTGATTGCGAACGTATCCGTTGTCTTGGAAAACCTGGAAACGCATGAACGGCGTGTTGTTGCGACGGATGAAAGCGGCGCTTTTCACCTTGACCCAGTGCCCGTTGGAAGATACAAAATCACAGGAACTGCCAAGGGGTTCGCATCTGCCGTATCCGATGAGGTTGCGATTCGTTCCAGCGAAAAGGTGGAACTGAAACCGCTTGTGTTACAGGTTGCTTCCGTCGCTGAAAATGTCGAAGTAACTGTTTCACGCCACGAGTTAGCCGAAGAGCAGATCAAGGTAGAGGAGCAGCAAAGATTAGGTGGTGTCTTCCCCGAATTTTTTATCAGCTATAAATGGGATGCCGTACCGCTGAACGCGAAACAGAAGTTTGAGCTTGCCTGGAAGAGTTCCATCGATCCTGTTACATTGACCATGACTGGAGCGATTGCCGGATACGAACAGGCGCGCAACAACCTCCGTCCATTCGGCCAGGGAACGGAGGGCTTCGCCAAGCGCTACGGGGTGAATTACGCGGATGCATTCAGCGACAATATGATCGGCGGTGCCATCCTGCCCTCCATCTTCCATGAGGATCCGCGCTATTTTGTCAAAGGAACAGGAAGTACACAGTCGAGGATTTTTCACGCCATGGAGTTTCCCTTTGTTTGCCGGGGAGACAATGGCCGTTCGACGCCTAACTTTTCTCTCATGCTGGGTGCCTACGCCTCCGCCGAACTCTCCAACACTTACTATCCCTCCAACTCCAGAACTAACATCACAGCCAACAATATGCTGCTCAGTTTTGGTGCGGCGTCCGTCTCCGATCTCATGCTGGAGTTTGTATTTCCGCACATCACAACCCATGTTTCCAAAAAGATGGATGCCAGCCAGCAGTTGATCCTGCGCGAGGGATCTCTTGTGCACCTCGCCGCGACAGAAGAGATGAAGCCTGACGATGAAAAGGTGGGAAAAACCGTTGCCTTTGCGCTGATCGCCAATCTCGTGCAAGACGGCGTAACCGTCGCCAAGGCCGGTAGCAAAGCATACGGCGAAGTGATCCAGGCCAAGGCGGAAAGCGGAAACGAGGGAGAGGTGCGTGTACAGCTTGACTATCTTCTGGCTGGTGACGTTCAAGTCAGGCTGAGAGAAACGAAGAAGCGGGGCGGAGAAACAGTCATTCTCTACGGTCCCTCTGGCAAAGCAATCCCGCCCTCCAAAGCGGGCAAAGTAACGCATCTCCACGCAGGCTCCGCGCTGACTGCGTACGTTGCCCAGGACATCGCCCTGCATCCGGCGCAATGAACCGGCTGAAGATCTCCGATAAATTTGCGGCCTCAGATGATACGTTATTTCTAAAGGCCTTTCATGAACAGACGCACGCGCAGAACAATCTGGATCGTTGCCGCAGTCTTGGTGCTCGTGGGCGCGGCCATCTTCCTGCGCTATGTTGCCCCGCCTGAGGCCGCGCGCCTCTTGCCTGAGTCCGACGGCATTCTCTACTTCAACGTGAAGACGGTGCGCAGCTTTGCTCATTTCAAGGACTTGAAGCCGCCTCAGCACGCTGAGGATTATCAGCAATTTATTGACGCCATCGGCATCGATCCGGAGCGGGACGTGGACGAGGTGGCCATCGCGCTGCATCGCATGGCGGACCCCAGCGGGCCGAATGGTCCCGTCGCCTACTCGATGGTGCTGGCAGGCAAGATCACTGGCGCGCGGCTGAATGGCTGGCTGGAGGCGCACGCGGCAAGCCGCGAGTCCTACGCAGGGCACACCATCTACTCGATCCCCTCCGAGGGCCGGACCGTCCGCGTGGCGCAGATTGGCTACGATATGGTGGCCGTCTCCAACTATCCGACGACGGAGATGATTCACGCGATGCTGGAGCGCCACGCGACCGCCGCGCTGCCTTTTGCTGGCTCAACCCTGCTGGCCCGCCACTGGGATTACCTATTTTGGACGCCGCCCCGGCCAACGGTGCCGCTGCTCTCGCGCAGGCTGGCTTGGGGCGTGGGGCAGATCGGCTTGCCCTTCACCGACGACTGCGACGCTGCCGCCGGTGAAGATCACCCCGGCCCGCATGGAAGCATCGGAAGAATCTTGGGCCTGCCCGTGCCCCGCAATTGCTCGATCAGCATCTTGGGACTTTCGCTACCGCTGAAGGCCGACTCGACGATTGTGGCCAGCGCCGCTCCAACGCTGGAAGGCTCGCTGCGGTTGCGGATCGAGGAAGAGACTCCGAGCGAGGAGGCAGCAGCCCGCCAGGTTGCCGCGCTCACTGTGCTGGTAACGCTGGCCCGCGGCTTCACCGTCCCGCTGAGCGAAAACGCGGACAACAACGGCTTGAAAGAACTGCTGAAGACCGCCGTGGTGAGCCAAAAGCGCGATCGAGTGGTGGTGACGGCCACCGTGGGTCGCTCACTCTTCAGCGCCGCGACAACTGAAAGCGCTCCTCCCAAAAACTTCTGATTGACCCAGGAAACAGCAACGGCTCCCAAACTGTTGGGAGCCGTCTTGAAATGATGCGAAAAACCCTAATTTGCCTTTGAATCGCCCGCGCCGGGTTCGTTGAACGCAATCTGCGCATAGGTGGTGCGCAGGTACTTGTGCGGATTCACCGGCACATTATGGACGCGCACTTCATAGTGCAGATTGGGACCGGTTACACGTCCCGACAGACCCACATAGCCGATCACCTGGCCCCGAATGACGTGCTGCCCCGCCACCACGGTCATTGCCGAGAGATGGGCATAGACAGTGACAACATCGTGCCCATGATTGATCCTGACCTGCCGACCGTATCCGTTGGCCATGGCGGCTTCGGTCACGTCTCCGTCCGCGGAGGCGCGCACCGGCGAACCCACTGGCGCGTCAATGTCGATGCCGGAGTGAAAAGCGCCTTCGCCGTTGATCGGATCCTGCCGCTCACCAAAGCTCGAACCAATTCGTCCTTCCAGAGGCCACAGCGACGGCGCGTCAGCCAGTTCCGTCCAGTCGCCGGCAAAGCTTTGCGACAGCCCGCCCTCCAAGGCGCGCGAGAGGCGCCCCGACAGCGCCTGGCTGCGGAGTTGATAAAACTGGTCCACGCTGAGCTTGACCTGCTGCTGGTCTGGATCGTCGGTCAGCGCCAAGCTACCGGCTGTCGGCTCGGTCGCAGCGGTCGCAGTTTTGCCCAGTTTGTTCTGGCGCAATCCGTAAAGCGCCGTTACTTCATTGGCCAAGGCACCCAGCGAGGCTACCTGCACATTGCGGTCATGCGCAATCTGCGCCATCTGTTTGTAGTTCTTGCTCAGATTTTCTTTGTCCTGCCGGAGTTGATTGAAACTCTCGGTCTTCAGTAGCATCCGGGTATAGGAGCCTGCCAATCCAACGATAGTAAAGGTGCCAACCAAGGCGGCGGCGACAAACATATAGACATAGCGAATCGGCAGGGAAATCCTGCGGATCTCCCCGTCTTCATCTCTCGCAACAAACAGAATGTAATAGCGCTTGCGCAGCATCTTCGCCTTTCATCCCTGCCTGATTGCAGGGCCGCAATTCGCCGCATACTCAACCGAAGTTCCAGGCAGCGGAGCGCATTCACTCCCCAACTTACGCGCTCACCTATAAAGGACATTCTTCCAGAACGTCCCTCTAGGCTAGCAAAATGGAGATAGAACAGTCAATTAAATTCTCCCTCACCTGTCTGCTATATCGTTGCAAAATCAGTGCAAAAATAGCCCAATCTGACAATAATTCCACAAATACTAGTGCAACGTTGTCCTATTCTTGGAATGTGAGTCTGAAACGTTTCTATTCGGGAAACCACGCCCCCGCAGTCCTGACCGGGCAAGGCGAACTTGCCCTGCTCAAAGAAATTCGCGCGCGCAGCCATCGCACCTCCAGCGCAGGAATCCGCCTGGGCATCGGCGATGACTGCGCCCTGCTGGCTCCGCGCAAAGGCGAAGAAATCGCCGTAACCACGGATCTGTCCATCGCCGGTCGCCACTTTCGTCTGGACTGGCACCAGCCGGAGAGCGTCGGCCATCGTGCGCTGGCGCGCGGCCTCAGTGATCTGGCCGCCATGGGTGCGCGTCCCGTAGCCGCCTTTCTTTCGCTGGGGCTGCCGCGTGAGCTGACACTATCAGCTGGCCAGCGCAATGCACGCTCCTGGGTGCAACGCTTTCTCGACGGCCTGCTCACCCTGGCCGAGAGCCACAAAACCACGCTGGCCGGCGGCGATCTGGCCGAGTCACCGATTGCGTTGGCCGACATCATTCTCGTTGGCGCGGTTCCGCATGGGTGCGCCCTGCTCCGTTCCGGCGCGCGCGACGGCGACCTGCTCTACGTCACTGGCGCTCTCGGCGGAGCTGCCGCCGGATTGGCGCAGTTGAAAGAGTTGGCCTCCGCAACCGGAAGTGAACCGCCACGCATCCCTGCAAAGCTGGCCGTTCAACTTGCGCCGCACCTCTATCCCCAGCCGCGCATTGCCCAGGGACTCATGCTCCAGCGGCGCGGCTTGGCCTCTGCGGCGCTCGACATCAGCGACGGCCTCTCCACCGATCTGGCTCACCTTTGCGAGGAGTCCGGCGTCTCCGCTGTGCTTGATGCCGCGCTTCTACCGATTCATCCGGCGGCAACTCTCCATCAGGCTCTTCACGGTGGCGAAGACTACGAACTGCTCTTCACCGCCCCCGCTGTGGCACGTTTGCCTCGCTCCATTGCTGGCGTCCCGATCACCCGTATTGGCCACATCGTCAAACAGAGCAAAGGCCAGCCCGACCTCACGCTCATCACCGAGCAAGGCCCCCAACCACTTCAACCGCACGGCTGGGAGCATTTCGGTTGACCCACGGTTGATCGGCCAAAATAGCAAAGACTCAACGTAAATAGCTTTGTTCAGCCGAGGGCGATTACAACGGCTCCAGCGGTGACCAGCAGGCCACCAATGATGGCAGGGATGGTGAGCTTTTCGCCGAGCAGCAGCCATGCGAAGAGAATGACCAGCGGAACACTGAGCTTGTCCAGCGGAGCCACGCGGGAGGCTGGGCCGAGTTGTAGAGCGCGGAAGTAGCAGAGCCAGGAAAGACCGGTGGCCAAACCGGAGAGGCTGAGAAAAAGCACCGTTCGGCGGTCGAGGGAGCGCAGCTCGGCCAAACCTCCGGCTCCGGGCTTGGCGAACGCGAAGACGATGCCCCACGCGAAGATCAGAACGACACTGGTGCGCAGCGCCATGGCCAGGTTCGAGTCCACATGCTTGACGCCCACCTTGGCCAGCAGGGCCGTGGCGGCGGCAAAGGTTGCTGAAAGCAATGCCCACCCAATCCAACTCATGGAGCTATCTTACGCGTGGAACGTTGCCAGAGGTCGTCTACACTAAATCTCATGGAGATAGGCAAAGCGAGCAAGACTGCGCTGGGCGTGGCGATTCGGCGTGCGGCGCATCAGTTGGCGGACCAGCCGCCGGTGCTGGACGATCCTATCGCCGTGCGCCTGGTGGGCAACGAGTTTTCCGACAAGATGCGGCGCGCCATGCATCCGGTGGGGCGGGACGCGCGGGCCTACATGGCGGTGCGTAGCCGCTACGTGGAAGAGCAACTGGCTGGATTCGTGGCGCAGGGCGGCACACAGTACGTCGTTCTAGGTGCTGGGTTGGACACCTTCGCCTATCGCAATCCCTTCCCAGCCCTGCGCGTCTTCGAGGCGGATCTTCCCGCATCGCAAAAGGCGAAGCGACGTATGCTGACCAAGGCGGGTATTGCTGCGCCTGAGTCGCTGACCTTTGCCACGCTGGATCTGGAGCATCACACCCTCACCGAAGACCTGATCCTGGCAGGCCTGGACATCAGCAGAACGGTTTTCTTTGGCTGGATGGGCGTTGCGCCGTATCTGACGCCGGAGGCCTTCCACTCCACGTTGACGGCCATTGCCGCGTTGCCGAAGGGCAGCGGCGTGGGCTTCGATTACACGGTTGATCCGGAGACTCTGAACGCGGTGGGGCGAACGGCCTTCAAACGGGTGGCGGAGCGCGTGGCTGCGGCGGGTGAGCCTTTCCAGCTTTTCTTTACGCCGGAAGGGATGGAGGCGGAGCTGCGCAAGGCAGGATTTCAACGCATGGAGCAGTTGGATTACAGCCAACTCAATGAGCGCTACTTCCGCGATCGCGAGGATGGGCTGAAACTGTCGGCTGTCAGGCTGGGAATGCTGGCAGCGGCTTGGGTATAGTTGTGAAGTTCATGGCCTAAGCAATACTGACGGGTCTCTCCGTGGAATTGCCAGGCATATCGCTTGACCCAGTCTTGAATTGTATCTACTATTGTTACAGATGAACGTTAGCACTCGATTTACGGTGGCACTACATATTCTTACGCTGCTCGCCTCGGCTCCCGGAGAGGCGCTCACGTCGGAGTATATTGCCGGAAGTGTAAATACAAATCCGGTTGTGGTGCGTAGACTGCTTGGAGTGCTTCGTAAAGTGGGGATCGTTTCATCGCAGCCTGGGAATGGCGGCGGATGGGAGCTTGCAAAGAACCCGGAGAAACTCACGTTGCGGGATGTGCGCCGGGCCGTCAATGAGGGATCGCCGTTCTCGATGCACAATCAGCCGCCGAACCCAAAATGTCCCGTCGGCAAGAACATCCAGCAAGCACTTTGGCCGGTTTATGAGCAGGCTGAGCGAGCCATGGAAAAGAAACTCTCACGGACCACCATCTCATCACTTTTGGAAGCGGTTCAACACAAAGGGCAAGGTTAACTTTTTTTCATCTTATTTGTAACCGTTATGGTTACTAATCGACAATAACTGCAAGATTCAACCTCAGAAAGAAAGTACAAACATGACAATCGCAATTACCGGAGCCACCGGCCAGCTTGGTCGGCTTGTCGTCAATAAACTCAAATCCAAGGTTTCCGCAGACAATATCGTTGCGCTCGTCCGCAACCCAGCCAAGGCCGTCGATCTGGGTGTGACGGCGCGCGAGGCCGATTACGGCAACCCCGCTTCGCTGGAGCGCGCTCTCTCTGGCGTCGAGACGCTGTTGCTCATCTCATCGAACGAAATTGGCAAGCGTTCCGCGCAGCATCGCAATGTGATTGAAGCGGCCAAGAAAGCCGGAGTGCAATGGATCGTCTACACCAGCCTGCTCCACGCGGAGACGTCGGCGATCAAGTCGCTCTCTGGAGAGCATCTGGATACGGAAGCCGCCCTGAAGGCTTCTGGCTTGCCGTTTACGCTTCTGCGCAATGGCTGGTATACCGAAAACTACACAGCTTCGATTCCTGGCGCGATTGTTGGCGGCGCGTTTCTGGGCAGCGCTGGCGACGCCAAGATATCCTCGGCCGCACGCGCGGATTATGCAGAAGCGGCGGTTGCTGTGCTGACTAGTGAAGGGCACAAGGGCAAAATCTACGAACTGGCAGGCGATAAGTCGTACACGCTCAGCGAACTGGCGGCGGAGATCTCCCGTCAAACGGGGAAGACCATTCCCTACAAGAATCTGTCCGAGGTGAATTACGCCACAGCGCTGGCGGGTTTCGGCCTTCCTGCCCCAATTGCGCAAGCCTATGCCAGCTTCGATACCGGAGCCGCGCAGGGAGCGCTCTTCGACGACGGGCACCAGCTATCGAAACTAATCGGACACCCCACGACGCCACTGGCGACATCCGTAGCGGATGCTCTGAAGGCGTGAAATGGTTGCTGAAAGGCTGAGGGTTGAGGAGTCTGCAAATCGGCCTCCTCAATGGGTGAACAGTGGCGTTACTCGTACCGCAATGCCTCGATCGGGTCCATGTTAGCGGCCTTCCAGGCGGGGTAAATGCCGAAGACCAATCCGATCAGGCAGGAGACTGTAAAGGCAACGATGACCCACACCGGCGAGAGCGATGCATGAAGGAAGGAGACGGCATAGTGCAGGATCAGCGTAAGCAGTGAACCGCCAAGAATGCCGACGATCCCGCCCACCACGCACAGCGTTACCGCTTCCAGCGTGAATTGCAGCAGAATATTCTTCCTGGTTGCGCCGATGGCCTTGCGGACGCCGATCTCCCGCGTGCGCTCGGTCACCGAGACCAGCATGATGTTCATCACGCCCACGCCGCCCACCATCAGGCCGACGGAAGAAACGGCGACCATGAAGGAAAACAGGCCGACGGTTAGGGTATTCCACATCCGCGTCAGCGAGTCGGGGCCAAAGATGGCGAAGTTATCGTCCTGCTCCAGCCGGACTCCGCGGCGGGTGCGTAGCAGTTCGCGAACCTCTTCGGTCACAATCTGCTTGTGGGCAGGATCGTCGTATTTCACGGTGATCCAGAAATCCTTCAGCTCGGGATGAAGCTGGCGGAAGGTCGTCAGCGGAAAGTAGGCGGAGTTATCCTGTTCATTGCGTCCGCTGCCGAAGGGCTGGGGCTGCAAATCCAGCACGCCGATGACGGTAAAGATGCTGCCTCCGCAATCGACATCCTTGCCGAGGGGATCTTCGTCGGGAAATAGATCCTCGGCGGAATCATGGCCCAGAACCACCACCTTGGCGGTGCGCTCCTCTTCGGAATCGGTCCACATCCGGCCCTCCGTTAGCTCAATGTCGGATGTCTCCTTGACCTGCGGTGTGGCGCCGGTGAGAGTCGTGTTCTGAATATTGTGAGCGCCGTGCTTGAGCGAAATGTTTCCGACGGTGGGCTGAAAAGTCTGAGAGGTCAGCTCCGGATCAACGGCAACGACGTAGGGCAGGCTGCGCATGGCCACGCCGTCCTCATAGGTCAGCCTTTTGCGGTTGAGTTCCTCGGTGGTGGGCCTTTTCCCAAAGGGTTCAAAATGGTAGACCCACAGGGCGTTGGTACCCAGCGTGTTGACGAACTGCGCGATATTAGTGTTCAACCCATTGATCGCCGAGGAGATCAGGATCACCGTGGCGATGCCGATGCTGATGCCCAGAATGGTCAGGCCGGAGCGCAGCTTGTTCTTGCGCAGTGTGTCCAGCGCCAGGAGTACGGATTCTTTTGAATCGCTCAGTCTCATGGTTAAAGCTCCGCTCTCAGGGCAGTGATGGGATCAAGGCTGGCAGCCTTATAGGCCGGATAAACGCCAAAGAACAAGCCGACCGCCGTGGCCACAATCAGACCTACCAGGATCGACCAAAGCGCTACAACAAAGGGGAAGGAAATGGCAATCGCAATCAGCTTGGCGATACCAATGCCCAGAACGACGCCGATCAGGCCTCCGGCCAGCGACATGGTGCCGGACTCGATCAGAAATTGCAGCATGATGTCGTTGCGGCGCGCGCCGAGGGCCTTGCGGACGCCGATTTCGCGTGTGCGCTCGGTGACCGAAACCAGCATGATGTTCATGATAACGATGCCGCCAATCACCAGCGAGACGGCGGCAATGGCGGCGACCACGGCTCCGAAGTTATTCAGAATCTTGCTCAGCATATTCTGAAAGGTGGCGCTGGTATCCACGGAAAAGGTATCCGGCGTGCCCGGTGCCAGATGGCGGCGGGCGCGCATGATGACGCGCAACTCATCGGAGACCGCATCGATCACCTCACCGCCCCCGCCGGCATCGGCGTAGATCGACAGGGTGCCTTGCGCCCCATACTGTTGAAGGAATGCCATGAGTGGAATGGAGACCCAGTTGTCCATGCTCTGTCCCATCATCTTGCCCTGGCACTCGCCCACTCCGATCACCGTATATGGAGCGCCATCGACGCGAATCTCCTTGCCCATCGGATCGCCCGCGCCCAGAACATTGTCCACAATGTCGCAGCCGACGATGGCCACGTGTGCGCTATGCTCATCCTCGACCTCCGTAAAACCGCGACCCGATTCGATATTCATATTGGAGAGCGAAGGCATCGTCCAGGTCCAGCCATGCACCGTCGAATCCGTCGTGGATTTGGTCTGGTAAACGACCTTGCCTGTGGATGAGGAGCGCAAGGCTCCCACCGAGACGCAGGACTTACATTCGTCCAAAATGGCCTTGTAATCGCTGATGGTGACGTCTTTGCGCTTCTGGAAGTTGAGATACTCCTCGATAGTGATGAAAGTATCCGGCATTTTGCTGACGGTGACCACGCTGGCACCGTAGGTGTTGATCTTGGCGGTCACAAAAGCCTTGGCACCGTTGGTCAGCGTGACCACCATAATCACGGAGGCCACGCCAATGACCATGCCCAGCAGCGTGAGCACGGTCCGCATCTTGTTGCCCCACAAGGATTGGAGCGCGAGTTTCAAGGCCTCGGTGAAGAGCATGGTCCTGCTTTCTGTTCTGCCTGCCTATGAAGATAGTGTGGATATTCTGCTTGCGCAGGGAATCCGCTATTCTATGGACGCATCAACCGCCTCTGAGGCCGCTTTTCTGCCGTCAAAGTGCTTGGGCTGCGTCCCGATCTCCCGCTTTTTGATACGCATCGCGCCGCTGCCCGGTTCCAAAGGCCTCACCGAATCCAAAAATATCAGTCAAAACAAGCATGATCCGGAACTGTCGGCTCCTGGCTTGCGTAGCATGAATGAAAAGTATTTTTGTGCCTGTTTTGCATCAAATCGATCATCGATTCCCTGGAGGTTCCATGAATCGCGTCAACTCCCAGCTCGCACTGGCCCTGCTTGCGCTGGTCGCGCTCTTCCCCGTACGTCTCTCTTCCCAAACCACTTCCGTCCCCGCGCAGCCACCGTTGTTGCTGCGTTCGCCTTCCCTTTCGCAGGAGCGGATCGCCTTCCTCTACGCCGACGACATCTGGACGGTGGCGCGCGTGGGCGGTGAGGCTGAGCGGCTGACTTCGGACGGCCATGTGACCGCTGGCCCCTACTACTCGCCGGACGGCGCCTCTATCGCTTACTCGGCCCATCTGAACGGCAACAACGATGCCTATGTCATTCCCGCCGCAGGCGGCATTCCCCGCCGCCTTACCTGGCACCCCGACGGCAGCGTTGTCGCAGGCTGGTCGCCGGACGGCAAAGATGTGATCATCATCAGCGGCATGGCTAGCTATCGGCACTTCGAGCGGATCTTCCGCGTTCATGCCGACGGCTCCGGCGTCCCCGAGCCGCTGCCGCTGCCTTCCGGCACGCAGATCTCCTTCTCGTCCGACGGTCAATCGGTTGCTTATCAACCATTTACCAAGTGGCAGCCTGCCTGGAAGCGCTACGTTGGCGGCCAGACCACGCCCATCTGGATCGTCAACCTCAAGACTCTCGACCTGGTCAAAGTCCCACGTGAGAACTCCAACGACTCCAACCCCGTCTGGGTCGGCGATCAGGTTTACTTCCTCAGTGACCGCGAGAGCACGGGCAAGAACGCCGGTCCGGTCACGCTCTATCGCTATGACACCAAGAGTGCACAAGTCTCGCAAGTAATCGCCAATACCGGGTTGGACCTGAAGTCCTTCCAGGCCGGTCCCGGCGGGCTGGTTTATGAGCAGTTCGGCTCCCTTCACCTGCTCAATCCAGAAAGCAAAACCGACAAGACCATTCCAATTCAGGTGCACGGCGAGCTGGCCGACCTTGCGCCCCATCGGGTGAACCTTTCCCCGGAAGAGATTAAGAACCTCGGACTTTCGCCCACCGGCGCACGGGCCGTCCTTGAGGCGCATGGCGAAATCTTCACCGTCCCGGCCGAGAAGGGCGACACCCGTAACCTGACCCAGACTCCCGGGGTGGCCGAGCGCGATCCGACTTGGAGTCCCGACGGCAAAACCATCGCCTACTTCTCTGACGCCAGCGGCGAATACCAGCTCTACCTGCATGACCAGACCGGCTTCAAGCCGCCCACGGTCATCGATCTCGGTCCTGATCCGAGCTACTTCTACTCGCCCACCTGGTCGCCGGACTCCAAGCACATCGCCTATACCGACAAGCACCTGCGCCTCTGGGTGGTGGACGTTCCCGCAGGCAAGCCAGTACTGATCGATAAGGAAGTCTTTGGCAACTGGGGGCCCAATTTCGGAGCCGCCTGGTCGCCGGATTCCAAGTGGATCGCCTATCACCGCGACCTCGACAACCACCTGGACGCCATCTTCCTCTACTCGATGGAAACGCATAAATCCACCCAGGTCACCGACGGCATGAGCGACGCCAACAGCCCGGTCTTCGACCTGAACGGCAAGTACCTGTACTTCATCGCCTCCACCGACGACGGCCCCTCCAACGCTGGCATCGACCTCTCTTCGCTCGACCGCGCACAAACCCGTGCCGCATACGTCGTGGTGCTGGCCCAGTTCGGCTCCTCGCCGGTTCCCCCGGAGAGCGACGACGAAAAGATCAAGGACGAAGCCAAAAAAGACGACGCCAAGAACGCGGACAAGAAAGACAGCGACAAGAAAGACGTGGACAAAAAAGAGGCCAGAACCGCCGAAAAGGAAAAAGACAAGGAGACCGGCAAAGATCCGGGCAAGGACGACAAGGACAAGCCGGTCGAGGTCAAGGTTGATCTCGACAAGATCGGCGACCGCATTCTCGCGCTGCCCATCCCGCCGCGCAACTACAACAGCATCTCCACAGGCAAGGTCGGCGTGATCTATCTTGCCGAAGGTTCGCCCTTTGGCCGCTCCAGCAATGAAGCTGGAGGCCCCGGCATCCGCGCCGTCTGGCGTTTCACGCTGGAAAAGCGCCAGCCTGAGGCAGTGCTAAGCGACCTGGACGCCTTTATCCCCTCCGCCGACGGCACCAAGGTGCTTTATGCGCGCAAGGGCGGTTGGACCATTGCCTCGGCCGACGACTTGAAACCGGGCAACGACGCTCCCGGCAAGCCGCTGAATCTGAGCAACCTTCAAACCGTCATTGATCCCCGCGCCGAATGGCGGCAAATCTACCACGAGACCTGGCGCATCGAGCGCGATTTTCTCTATGATCCCAAAACCCACGGCCTGAGCATTCCCAAAATCGAAGCCAAGTACAAGCCCTACCTGGATGGCCTTGCCTCGCGTTCCGAGTTCACCTACCTCTCCACCGAGATGCTGGGCGAGATCACTATCGGCCATATGTTCGTCGCCGGACCGCATCAGCCGGAAAATGGACCTAAGACCGGCCTGCTCGGCGCTGATTTCACCGTCGCGAAGGACCGCTATCGCATCAGCAAAATCCTCGGCGGACAGAACTGGACCCCCGGTCTGGCCTCGCCGCTTACCCTCCCTGGCGTTTATGTCCATGAGGGCGCTTACCTGCTGGCCGTCAATGGCCGCGAACTGCACGCGAGCGATAATCTCTACGAGTACTTCGACGGCACGGCCGGTAAACAGACCGTCCTTCACATTGCCTACAACGCCGAGGGCAAAGACGCCCGCGACGTGACGGTGGTTCCCATTGGTGACGAGGACGGCCTGCGCAATCTGGACTGGATTGAATCCAACCGTCGCAAGGTCAATGAGCTATCCGGCGGTAAGGTGGCCTACGTCTATATGCCCAACACCGGCGGCTCTGGCTATACCAACTTCAACCGCTACTTCTACTCGCAGCTCGACAAGCAGGGGTTGGTTCTGGACGAGCGCTGGAATGAGGGCGGCTTCATCGCCGATTACGTGGTCGATGTTCTGAAGCGCGCCCCGCTCTCTGGAGCTGTCGAACGCGACGGCAAGCCGATCCACGACCCGGTAGGCGCTATCTTTGGAGCCAAAGTGATGCTCATCAACCAGAACTCCGGCTCGGGTGGCGACGCCATGCCCTGGTACTTCAAGAAGGCCGACATCGGCAAGCTGGTGGGTACGCGCACTTGGGGCGGCTTGGTAGGCATCGGCGGCTTTCCTACGCTGCTTGACGGCGGTCGCGTGACCGCGCCTCGCTATGCGATCTTTGGCCTCAATGGCGGCTGGGAGGTCGAGAACCACGGCATCGCTCCCGACGTGCCGGTTGAAGAGTTGCCCAAGGACGTAGCTGCCGGCCACGACCGCCAACTGGAGACCGGCGTGCAACTGGTGCTGGATGAGTTGAAGGCTCATCCCGTGCCGGAGCTGATCGTTCCCGCCGCCCCCAACTACCACCAGAACGATGGTCTGGGAGTCAATTGAACTTTTAGAGAATTTTAGCTTTTGCTATAGACTTCTGTGCCCCATCCATTCCGCGTTTTTCAGCGGAATGGGTGGGAATCCGATACATTTTCGGAATATACGATTTCCTAAAATGCTCTAAGGAACGGGCGCGCCCACCATCACCCGCCAAATGGTGCGCAACAGGCACGGTTTCATTCATGAAGTCCTCTCACCTGCCGTGAGAGGACTTCATCTCCCTAACGCACTCATCTCTGGATAGTCGGTGTAGCCATGCGGTCCTGGCGTGAAGTAAGTGCTGGTGTCCGGTTTGTTGAGCGGCGCATTCTTCGCAAAGCGCGCTGGCAGATCGGGATTGGCAATAAAAAGTTGGCCAAATGCGACAGCATCCGCTTCGCCATCCTGGATAACCTGGTTAGCCAGCGCTTGAGTATATTTCTCGTTTGCGATGTAGACACCGCCGAACTGCTTCTTGAGTTGCGGACCCAGCCGATCTGGACCAAAATATTCGCGGGCAAGCAGAAAGGCAAGCCCACGTTTGCCAAGTTCGCGAGCCACATAGCCAAAGGTCGCCGATGGATTTGAATCGTGCATATCCTGGCTATCGCCGCGCGGTGCCAGATGCATACCCACGCGCTTGGCTCCCCATACGGAGATCACTGCATCAGTCACTTCAAGCATAAGCCGGGCGCGGTTCTCGATCGTCCCACCATATTCATCTGTACGGTGATTGGAACCGTCCTGAAGAAATTGGTCAATCAAGTAGCCATTGGCACCGTGGATCTCCACGCCGTCAAAACCCGCGATCTTGGCGTTCTCCGCACCTTTGCGGAACCCTTCGATGATGCCCGGAATCTCGGAGAGCTGAAGTGCACGCGGCGTCACATACTCGGTAATAGGACGCACCAGACTTACATGACCGGCAGGACGAATGGCGCTTGGTGCGACGGGAAGTTGACCATCCAGAAACTGCGGATCGGAGATACGGCCCACATGCCATATCTGCGCAAAGATGCGACCGCCTGCGCGGTGTACGGATTCAGTCACCGGCTTCCATGCGTCGGTTTGCAGCGACGACCAGATGCCGGGAACATTCGCGTAGCCAACGCCCTGCGGCACAACCGGGATTCCTTCAGAGATAATCAGTCCCGCCGTGGCACGCTGTGTGTAGTATTCGATCATGATTTCTGTAGGAAGGTGATCAGATGTGCCGTGAAGGCGAGTAAGTGGAGACATGATGACACGATTGGGCAGTGTCATCTCGCCGATTTGGATAGGGTCTAAAAGTGAAGGCATGGAGTGAGTCCTCAATGAAATACAAGTTAGTGTGAGTGGCACTTTACCGGCAATGATCAGTAGATCTCAGCGCAAAGCGCCTTGAATCGCAAGCTCGACAAGCGTAAATCTCTATTTGTTGAGATGCGAGCATCATGCTTTGCGATGCAGGAATACAATGCTTGCATGATGATTTCTGAAATATCCGGCCAAGGAGTCAAACAATTTGCCGAGTTGGGAATGGCATTTCTTCTGTCTGCTGTTATTGGATTGGAGCGCGAGATACGCCATAAGAGCGCTGGAATGCGCACGTATACGATTATCGGCACCGCTGCTGCTCTTTTTCTCCTTATCTCCAAATATGGATTCACGGATGTTCTTGTCGAAAATCGCATCGTTCTTGATCCCTCTCGTGTTGCTGCCCAGATCGTCTCTGGCATCGGCTTCATTGGCGCAGGACTGATTTTTGTGCGGGAAGACAAAGTGAACGGCCTTACCACGGCTGCAACAGTCTGGCTGGTTACCGCCATAGGCATGGCTTGCGGTGCGGGCTTGCCAATTCTCGCGCTGGTTGTGACTGCCGCATATTTTGTTGTTGCGCTTGCATTTCCCTTGATTATGAAGATCATTCCGAAGACGCCTGGAGAAACCCGCCACGATTAGGAATAGAATTCTTGATGGCGCTTGCGAAAGTGTCTTTGTTGGCGCGCTAAGTCCGTGGATATTCAAGTGCAGCTCCATCTCTTCATTAAAAACTATGTTGTTTCAGTTGGCATCAAATCAAAGCAATGATGAAATCCAATTATTCGCAATCAAGGCCGGATCAAATTGGAAAGCAACTCGGCGAGACCATTCCATGCGATCTGGACACCGATGCAAAGCAGAATGAACGCTACTACTCGCAGGATTCCATGCGCAGTCGATGGCGAAATTACCTTGGTGATCTTCGGCGCATACGCATAGCAGAAGTAGACAAGCACGCTGAGAACGACCACGGCGAGAAATACTCCAACATGGGCCAGAATATCTTTTGAAATTACCCGATCCGAGATGTGAGCAGTGAGTGTCAGCAACGCGACGAGCGTTCCGGGTCCAGAGGTTACCGGAAAGGTAAAGGGGTAAAATGCTCCTTGTTGCAAGTATTGCGTTCGTGTCTCGTCGCGCACCTCCGTTTCCTCTTGCTTGTTTCTGGAGATAGCGCGCGCATCCCTCTCGTTCAATACAGACCATCCCATCGCCGCGATAACAATGCCGCCTGAAAGCTGGACGATGGGCAGAGATATGCCGAAAAAGTTGAGAATCGCCGCACCCAATAGCTCAATAATCGCCAGAAATATAATGTTATTAATAGCGATTCTGCGCGCCAATGAGCGATAGACTTCTGGTGGCGCCTCGCCAGCCAAACCGAGAAAAACCAGAGCTGATCCGAGCGGATTGATCAGCGGTAAAAGAACGCTGAAGGCAATCAGAAACGACTTCCAGAGCAGCAAGAGCATCCTCCTTGGCTAGTCACGAGATCTTTGGCGTGCGGTCGAGTCGTTGATCTCGCATTCCCGATCGATAAAGACTGCACCTCCGAGACGGCTCTGCATATTCCTGTTGAGAACCTAGACGCCAATCTCGTGCAATGCCATGAACGCTTTTAGCAGAACTCGCGGATCATAGTGTCCCTTGTATACGGGTGGTGGTTCTTTCTCAAGGCCTAGCAAAGAATAAACAGCGGTTTGCGCGGAGCGAACGGAGTATTCAACAGTGAACACGACATCGTCCGGAAGTTCGCAATACTGCCCAACGAAGGCAAGGTTCTTCGAGCCTTCAGGTATCACCTGAGGACGATCCCCTTTGCTCCGAGGCAGGAATTGACTGGTGATAAAGGGCATCATGCAGGGAATGCAGATAGCATCATCAAGAATCTGCGCGGAATACGCATCAAGGTGTAAATGGCCGAGTATCTCCGTCATGATTTCACGCCCTGTGCATTCCGACATGGGCTTCTTCACAAAGTTTCCTGGTACATCGACAAACAATCCATAACCCCAGAGAACCTGCACCTCTTCTGGCTGTTCAATGAAATGTGGCTGGTGTGGCAACACAATGGACGCTAACCAACTGGACTCCGGAAAGGTAATCAAACCGCCTTCTCCGGGGACGTTGCCTGTAAGATCGTGGATAAGTTGGAAGAATGCCGGGTTGCACAGAGTGATTGTAAAGGATAACCACTTCGATTGCTCGATGTGGTCAGAGAAGTTATTCGGGTGGCCAAACTGTGGATGATCTTCTGCAATCTTTTCCCACAACGCCCAAGAACCTCCATCGGGCTTTTCGAGCAGAGGCGGTGGCGCGTCCATCGAGCCAAGACTGGAAGCCTCTGTCATGGAGCCTAGCGTGATGATTACTCTATCTTGTTTCTGAACAGCTATCTCCATCAAGCCGCCGCCATCGTTGATAAGAATCTGGTCAACGTAATAATTTTCATCTTCATAGTAAAAACTGAGATCGGTAACATATGTATTCAGCATGAAATTCACGCCGCGTTCTTCAAGCCATTTATGGAGTGGTCGCACCATCGAGTCGTACTGGTTGTAAACGGTTCGCATAATGCCAGTCAGCGTGTTGAAGCCGAAGACCATGTGTGTGAATCGTACGAGGTAACGCTTGAATTCAACTGCGCTGTGCCAAGGTTGAAATGCAAAAGTCGTACACCACATATGCCAGAAGTCTGTCATAAAAAACTCAGGATCAAACTGATCGGAGATGGCGCTCCGCCCAAGGAGTTGTTCAGGTTCAAGCGCCAAGCGCTCAAGTGTCAGAATGTGACTCTCGCTTAGGCCGAACTTAGGCGCGTCGATGCTGTGTCCGTCTCGAAAAAGGCGGGACTTCGACGCGGTCTTCATCGTTTCATTCCAATCAAGGATCTCCCGCGTTACGGTTCCAGTTCCTTCGAGTGTGGGAATCGATGAGAAGAGATCGAAAGTGCAAAGATACTTGCTTTCGATCATGCGTCCGCCTCTCATCACGTAGCCGTCAACGGGATTTCCGGCTGCATCCAGACTGCCACCTATCCGGGATGATTCTTCAATGATCGTAATTTTGTGTCCCGGGATAAGCCCATCGCGAATCATAAAGACAGCAGCGGCAAGAGAGGCGATACCGCCGCCCACAAGGTAAGTGTTCGAATCCAAATCCAATTGAGTGAAAGGCATCACATCTCCGCTTTCTCGTTATCGAATGCATTTTCTTTGAACTTCGTAAGGCTTTTTTACACCAAGAGCGTTTGTCACCTAGTGTGATTATTTATCCACCAAACCTAAATGACTGTATCTAATTGAACAGATGGTAAGCAGTTCGCGATGGGAGGATCAATTCAAGCGGTAGAAAAGGTTTCGGATACCATCCGCACCTTAGCGCGTGTTCAAGGTTCAGCGATGGAGCGATTGCCAATACTCTGGCTTCGCAGATTCAGTAATTCACGGTTAGTATCACCGACTTCAAGAAAGATGGAGAATACCATGTCCGCAACAAATTCAGTTGTCGCCATATATGACACCCACAAGCAGGCAGAGAAGGCGATCAAGGCACTTCAAGAGGCAGGAGTCGATATGCAAAACCTCTCAATCGCGGGCAGAAACACCCACACTGATGAGCATGTCGTTGGTTACTACAACGCAGGTGACCGAATGAAGTACTGGGGATCTGTCGGGGCATTCTGGGGAGGATTCTGGGGACTGTTGTTCGGATCCGCCGCATTCGCCATACCAGGGTTGGGTCCGGTTCTCGTTGCCGGCCCGCTGGTTGGCTGGATTGTCGCGGGTCTTGAGGGAGCCGTTGTTGTGGGCGGAGTCAGCGCACTTGGGGCGGGTCTCATAAGTATTGGCATTCCAAAGGACAGCGTCATCAAGTATGAAGTTGCCTTGAAGACCGACAAGTATCTGTTAATTGTTCATGGCACGCGAGACACGGTGTATGCCTCCCAATTGATCCTGGCTAGAGCCTGCCCCGGTGAATACTGTGTTCATGGACAGCCTATGCTGACCAGCTGATAATTTTGCGCTGCTGCAAAAAAGTTTTGCCAGAGCGAGTATTTCAATTCAGATTGTGCCGTGTTGAGCAATTAGGGAGACGAAGTATGTGCCCAAAAGTGCACAGTCTGCGCAGCAATGATTAACGACAATGAAATTCACATTGTCTTTCAGAGGAGTTCATATGTCAGAAGTCCGCGCATTTCCGTCCATTCCAACAAAGATTCTGCTGCCCTTTGACTTCAGCCCATCCTCAAAGACAGCTTTAGTGGTAGCCACTGATCTAGCTCTGCACTTTCATGCTGAGCTAGTCCTGGTCAATATCATTCCGCTGTTGGTGATGACCACCGTGGACTATTCTGTTCCCGACATATCTTTTCCAGAAAAAATGAAGGAATATGCCGAGAAGCAACTGGCAAAGATTCACGCGTTTCTCTCTGCCCAAGGAGTCAGGGCGAGTTCATGTGTCGAAGTTGGCAATGACATTGCCGGGAGCATCATGGAAGTTGCAGACCGTGAGCATATCGACTTGGTCGTAATTTCGACGCACGGAATCTCCGGCTGGCATCCGCTGATCTTCGGCTCGATTGCCGAAAAAGTTGTCAAGCTTGTACAGTGCCCTCTTTTGCTTCTTCGCTCGGCGAAACCCGACCCGCAGTCAAAAACGTCCTAAGTTCTGTCAATAAATGGCAGTGGCAAGAACGGCATTTCAGGAGGCCAAATGTGAGCGCAAACAGCGTTGTCGCGTCTCCATCCTCTCCTAAGGTAGCTACACCTGTTATAGACATTGCTTCGCATGGACTTACAAGCGATGAGGCGCGAGTTCGTCTTGAAAGAGACGGCCCGAATGCAATGCCAGATATCTCGGCGCATCCACTGCGCAATGCCATGAACAAATTCTGGGCTCCAGTACCATGGCTGCTTGAAGCCTCCATCGTGCTTGAAGTCGCTTTGGGTAAGTATTACGAAGCAGCAGTCATTGCTGTCTTGCTAATTTTCAATGCCGCGCTTTCCTATTTCCAAGAAAGTCGTGCGCAAGCAACGCTAGAAGCTCTGAAATCGCGTCTCGCTCTTAACGTCTCTGTTCAGCGGGATGGCGTATGGAAGACAATGCCTGCTGCGGGATTGGTATGCGGTGATCTGGTTAAACTGTCGCTTGGCGGGGTGGTCGCTGCCGACGTGCATCTGACCGGTGGATCGGTTGAACTGGATCAGTCGATGCTTTCGGGCGAGTCCCTGCCCGTTGAGGCCGCTCCAGGCACCGACACTTATGCAGGGGCGCTCGTCCGGCGTGGTGAGGCAACCGCAGTTGTGACGGCGACCGGCAGTCGAACTAAATTTGGCCGCACTGCGGAACTCGTTCGGACCGCTCACGCGGCGAGCACGCAACAAAGGGCCGTGCTCAAGATCGTTCGTAACCTGGCAATTTTCAATAGCCTCGTAATTGTTGCGATGGGCGTTTATGCATATACCCATGCGATGCCATGGAGCGAGACCGTTCCACTATTGTTGACGTCGGTTCTCGCCATCATTCCCGTGGCATTGCCGGCAACATTCACTCTTGCCGCGGCAATCGGAGCTCGCGCACTGGCAAAGCTCGGCGTTTTGCCAACACGACTTTCCGCCGTGGATGAAGCTGCTTCGATCGATGTTTTGTGCTCGGACAAGACTGGAACATTGACGCGCAATGAACTTTCAGTCACCAGCGTTCGTCCTTTGCCCGGATTTGATGAAGCACACGTTCTCGCGATGGCTTCTCTGGCAAGTTCTGAAGGTGGCCAAGACCCTGTCGATGCAGCAATTCGTGTTGCTGCCTCGCGCAAGCCGGTTTCCGACCTGGCAAAGTTAGTTACATTTGTGCCGTTCGATCCCGCCAAGAAAACCTCGGAGGCCACGGCAACGAATTCCAACGGCGGCGCATTGCATATCATCAAAGGAGCCTACACTACGGTTGCAGTTCTTTCCGCGGCTTCGCCTGTTGCGTCCGGTATCGCCGATGAATTAGAGAAACAAGGATACAGGATTTTGGCGGTTGCAGAAGGTTCTCCAGATTCCATGCACGTGATTGGTATAATTGCTCTCAGCGATCCGCCACGAACGGACTCGATCTCTCTCATCTCGGAATTAGACAGTCTCGGAGTGCGCACAGTTATGGTGACTGGAGATGCACCGGCCACGGCTGCAATCGTAGCTCATGCGGTTGGGTTGAAGGGGGCGATCTGTCCAACTGGTAACTTCCCCGAAGATATTAAACCGGAGGATTTCTCGGTCTTTGCGAGCATTCTTCCAGAAGGCAAGTATAACCTCGTCAAAGCCTTTCAAAAGAGCGGGCATTCTGTTGGAATGTGCGGCGATGGTGCCAACGACGCACCTGCGCTGCGTCAGGCGCATATAGGCATCGCCGTCTCTACCGCAACAGATGTTGCTAAATCGGCGGCTGGTGTTGTCTTGACAGGAGCTGGACTCGGCGGCATTGTGGCGGCAGTGAAGGAAGGCAGAATTACATTCCAGCGCATTCTTACTTATACTCTTAACTCAGTTCAAAAGAAAATATTTCAAGTGCTCTTGCTGGCGGTTGGTCTGGTCATGACGGGACACGCTGTTCTGACACCCATGCTGATCGTGATTGTGATGATCACAGGCGACTTTCTTGCTATGTCACTGACCACCGACAGAGTACGGCCATCCATGATGCCGAACTCGTGGCAGATCGGACGAATCACGAGCGTCGGCGTTATCATCGGTATCTGCTTCCTTGCTTTTTCTACGGCAATTCTGGCGGTTGGCAAATTCCAGTTGCATCTTGGCACTGAAGCGCTCCAGACTCTCACCGTGGTCGGCATTGTGTTTGGAAGCCAAGCTACAACCTACGTCATTCGTGGACGCCAACATCTTTGGGGATTGCGTCCCAGTATCTGGCTCGTGCTTTCTTCCGTTGCCGATATCGTAATTATCTCAACGTTCGCGACGCTGGGAATCGCAATGGCACCATTGCCCATTACGATCATCGCCAGCGAGTTTGTTGCGGCTATCGCGTTCGGCGCAATTCTGGACGTTGTAAAGATTCCGGTCTTTGCTCGCCTTCATGTCGCTTGAAATCCGAATGCAATTCACGAATAGGAGGACGCAGGCTTGAGCATAACTGCACAGTTTTGGCAGATGCGGGCAACGATACTAACTTCAGATCCGCCACGACGCGGAATCCTATCTTTCATGCGGTATTGTGTGAAGAGTGCTCTGCTGCGAATTGAGGCAATTTTGACACCGGAATTAGAGAATCCTATCGACTCTTCGAATATTGGATCAATCATCTCGGTGCGTGGCGGCGTAGTCGATGTGAGATTTGACCGAAGCCTGCCACCTATTTTTTCTGTTTTGCATACCGGAGTTGACGGCAAAATCATCGTCGAAGTCATGGCGCAACTCGACGCAAAACGGGTTCGTGGCATCGCGCTGACGCCAACACAGGGCTTGGCTAGGGGAATGCAGGTTGAAGATTCAGGCAAGCCGCTCGAGGTGCCGGTAGGTCAGGAGATCATGTCTCGGATGTTCGATGTATTCGGCTCTGCCATCGACCGCAAACCAGCGCCGCAGAATGTCCAATGGCGGACAATCCATCGGTCGCCGCCGCCTCTGTCGGAGCGTTCGACAAAGTCCGAGATCTTCGAGACAGGAATCAAGGCCATCGACGTGCTTGTGCCGCTGGAGCGTGGAGGCAAGGCTGGATTGTTCGGTGGCGCGGGTGTAGGCAAGACAGTGCTTCTCACCGAGATGATCCATAACATGATTGGCCATCAGCATGGCATGAGCATTTTTTGTGGAATTGGCGAGCGCTGCCGTGAAGGCGAAGAACTTTATCGCGGCATGAAAGACGCTGGCGTTTTGAAAGACATGGTGATGGTCTACGGCCAGATGAACGAACCGCCGGGCAGCCGGTTTCGTGTCGGCGCCGCGGCCCTGACGATGGCCGAATACTTTCGCGACGACGAGCATCGCGACGTTCTTTTATTGATCGATAATATTTTTCGCTTCATTCAAGCCGGGATGGAAGTCTCCGGCCTTCTGGGCGAAATGCCTTCAAGGCTCGGCTACCAGTCAACCATGAGTACCGATCTATCGGGACTCGAGGAGCGCATAGCCAATACTCACGCTGGAGCCATAACTTCAATTCAGGCCGTATATGTGCCGGCCGACGACCTGACAGACCCTGCCGCAGTCCATGTGTTTTCGCATCTCTCGGCGTCAATTGTTCTATCGCGCAAACGCGCAAGCGAAGGACTATATCCCGCAATCGATTTGCTTCAGTCCAGCTCAAAGATGGCCACGCCCGGCATCGTAGGTGACAGGCATTACAACTTGGCGCAGGAGATTCGCCGCACTCTGGCGCAGTATGAATCCCTTAAAGACATCGTTGCCATGCTTGGCATGGAACAGTTATCTCTAGAGGACCGGAATGCCGTTGCACGAGCGCGTCGGCTGGAACGCTTTCTGACTCAACCGTTCTTTACCACAGAACAATTCAGCGGAATGAAGGGCAAGCTTGTAAGTCTGAAGGATTCGCTGGATGGCTGTGAGCGCATTCTTCGCGACGAGTTCAAGGACTATCCGGAGAGCGCTCTCTATATGATCGGCGCAATTGGCGAGGCCAAGAAACCTGACGAGGACAAGCCGAAAGACCAGAAGAGCGATCCACAACCAAAGGTCGCGACTGTGAGTCCCCATGAATCTTAGAATCCTGCTTCCCTTTGGGGTCTTCGCCGAAAAAGCCAATGTGCTGCGCGTTGTCGCAGAGACGACCGATGGATCGTACGGTCTGCTTCCACAAAGGCTCGACTGCGTTGCTGCCTTGGTTCCAGGAATTCTTACCTATGAAGCAAAAAATAGTGGCACGGTCTATGTCGGGATTGATCAAGGTGTGCTGGTGAAGGCGGGGACTCAGGTGACTATATCCGTGCGCCGCGCCATTGGCGGATCAAACCTGGAACAGCTCAAAGACGCAGTTGAACGCGACTTCCTGAAACTGGACGAACAGGAGCGCAATGTTCGCAACGCGGTAGCGAAGATGGAAAGTGGCTTTATCGGGCGGTTGGCGGAGTTTGAAGATGAACGATAAGCGCAAAGATTCTCCCTTGCCGGAAACCGCAGAATTTGTCCGCCAAGTGGCCGCAAAGACTGCCCGCAAGCTGAGGGCACAGCGAGAAGGTCAAAGTGTCTGGTTTGGCCTCGGTATGTCGGGGCTTATCGGTTGGTCGGTGGCAGTGCCGACTGTTGCAGGTGCGCTGGCTGGCTTGTGGTGGGACAACCATCATCCAAGCGCTCATTCATGGACATTGATGTTGCTTACGATTGGACTTTGTATTGGTTGCACAAATGCCTGGCACTGGGTGGATCAGGAAAACAAGGCGATACAGGATGAACAGGAGGACAAAGATGAATGAAACGTTGATTCTGGCCGGGAGTTTGCTCGTGGGCACCCTGCTTGGCGCGTTCTTTTTTGGCGGCCTCTGGTGGACGGTTCGAAAAAGTCCTTTATCGGAATGGTCTGGCCTTTTGTTCTCCGGCAGTTTTCTGCTTCGAATGGGGGTTGCCGTCGCGGGATTCTATTTTGTCTCACGCGGCGATTGGCGCAGGCTGGTGGCCTGCCTGTTTGGCTTCTTACTTGCACGCATTGCTGTAACGCGTCTTATAAGGCTCCCGGCCAGCAAGAGCACACGCATCTTGCAAGAAGGTGGACAATGATTGCTCTCGTCGTGAACATAACGTCCGACCAGTTGATCTTTTGGCAGTACGGTTTTGCCAAGCTCAACGAAACCATCGTGACAACATGGGCCATGATGATTGCAATGACACTGGGATCATTCCTGATTACCAGAAGGCTTTCCACCGAGCGAATCATCTCACGCTGGCAAAGCGCGTTTGAGATTATCGTAACTGGCATTGAAGGGCAAATCAAAGAGGTAGGTCTCCGTGAGCCACGAAAATATCTTTCATTTCTGGGCACACTCTTCCTTTTCATTGGAACGTGCAGCGTATGCATCGTCATTCCTGGATTCGCGCCGCCAACCGGTTCGCTCTCGACAACGGCAGCCCTCGCGCTGTGCGTCTTTATTGCGGTTCCACTCTTTGGCATCCGTGAGCAGGGAATTGCCGGTTATCTCGAAACATACATCAAGCCAACAGTAATCATGCTGCCGTTCAATATCATCAGTGAGCTTTCGCGCACACTGGCGCTGGCCATTCGTCTCTTCGGCAATATGATGAGCGGTGTCATGATCGTCGGAATTCTGCTTACCATCACGCCCTTTATCTTTCCCATCGTCATGACGTTGCTCGGTCTGTTGACCGGTTCAGTACAGGCCTACATCTTCAGCATATTGGCCGCAGTCTACATTGCTGCTGCTACGAGCGCAACCAAAACCAAGCCTGCCGTTCAGGCCCAACCGGAGCCGAGTCACGCATAATCGCTCCAACAAAAGAAGGACTTACTATGGATAGCGCCACTCTCGTTGCAGTAGTATCCATCGCCACCGCCGGCGTCACCACGGGCTTCGGCTGCATGGGACCAGCGCTTGGAGAAGGCCGTTCCGTGGCCTCCGCCATGACCTCGCTGGCGCAGCAACCGGACGCCGCGCCCACCATCACCCGCACTCTGTTTGTGGGCTTGGCAATGATCGAATCGACTGCTATCTACACCTTCGTCGTCTCCATGATTCTCATCTTCGCTAATCCATTCTGGAATCACTTTTTGTCGCAAACCGTGGGGAAGTGATCTATGCTGATTGACTGGTTCACTGTCGGAGCGCAGATTGTCAACTTCCTCATCCTGGTGTGGTTGTTAAAGCATTTTCTCTACAAACCCATCCTCGATGCCATCGATGCGAGAGAAAAGAAAATTGCCGCAGAACTCGCTAACGCCGATACGAAGAGGACCGAGGCCGAAAAGGAGCGCACAGATTTTGAAAACAAAAACACAGCATTCGATCAACAACGGAGCGCCCTGCTCGGCAAAGCTACGGATGAAGCGAAGGCCGAGCACGAGCGCCTCATCGTTCAAGCCAAGAAGGATGCAGACAGCTTGCGGACAAGCCAGATGGATGCCCTGCGCAACGATCAAATTCGACTGGGCAGTGAGATTACCCTTTTGGCCGAGAAAGAGGTCTTTGCGATTGCGCGAAAGACGCTCGCGGAGTTGGCCACTGTCAGCCTCGAAGAACGTATTGGGGAGGTGTTCACGCGTCGCCTGCGAGAACTGGACCCGAAGACAAAAGAGTTACTAGGAGCCGCTCTCAAGAACTCATCACAACCGGCTCTGGTTCGCAGTGCATTCAATCTGCCCGCCGACCAGAGGGCCGCAATCCAAAACGCTCTCAACGAAACATTCTCAGCAGTAGTGCAGATAAAATTCGAAGATTCGCAGGACGCAATCTGCGGCATCGAATTATCCTCCAATGGCCAGAAAGTTGCATGGAGTATTGCGAACTATCTTACTGAGTTGAGCGAGAAAGTTAGTGACCTTGTAGCTCCGCAATCCTCTGCAGCCACAAAAGCCACACCGAAGCTGGAGACTGCAAAAGCGCCCGAGCCGGTTGCGCTCGTTGGAGCCGAATGACCGCGCCCGCCGAAATCTTGCAACCCGCGATCGAGCGGGCCTTCGCGCAGTTGCATCAGGGGCGCGAGGAGTTCACGGCAAAGCTGACTCCGCATGAAGTGGGGATCGTCACAAAAGTCTCCACCGGGATCGCGACGTTTTCCGGCCTTCCCAGCGTTGGTTACGAGGAGATCGTGACCTTCCCCGGCGGTCTGCTTGGCATTGCATTCAATATTGATGAAGAAGAAGTCGGTGTCATCCTGCTTGGGGACTACCAGAACCTGCACGCGGGCGACGAAGTGCAGCGGACCGGTCGCGTAATGGACGTGCCGGTGGGCGATGGTCTGCTGGGGCGTGTGATCGATCCGTTGGGCAATCCTCTGGACGACAAGGGTTCTATCGCTGCGGAAAAGCGTCTTCCCGTTGAACGTCCCGCCGCGCCCATCATGGACCGTGCGCCGGTAAGCGTGCCTTTACAGACGGGCCTGAAGGCCGTTGATGCACTCGTTCCGATCGGGCGGGGCCAGCGCGAATTGATTCTTGGTGATCGGCAGACCGGCAAGACTGCCATAGCCATCGACACCATTTTGAATCAGCGCGGGCAGAATGTGGTGTGCGTTTATTGTGCGATTGGCCAGCGTGCAGCCGCCGTAGCTAAAGTAGTGGCTAACCTCGACAAACAAGGGGCGATGGACTACACCGTTGTGGTTGTCGTCGAAGACAACAATGCGCCCGGCCTCGTATACATTACTCCTTACGCTGCGACAAGCATTGCGGAATACTTCATGGAAAAAGGACGCGATGTCCTCATCGTCTACGACGATCTTACGCATCATGCGCGCGCCTATCGCGAACTTTCGCTATTGCTGCGCCGCCCTCCGGGACGTGAAGCATTTCCCGGCGACATCTTCTATATTCATTCGCGAATGCTGGAACGCTCGACCCATCTCAGCAAAGAGCGCGGCGGCGGATCTCTCACGGCTCTGCCTATCATCGAAACCGAGGCTCAAGATATTTCTGCCTATATTCCAACGAATTTGATTTCCATCACAGACGGGCAGGTCTATCTTTCGCCTACTCTGTTCCAACTTGGAATCCTGCCTGCAGTCGATGTTGGAAAATCAGTCTCGCGTGTCGGCGGAGCGGCGCAGAGGGCTGCATATCGAGCAGTCGCAGGCAGCCTCAAGCTTGCTTATTCACAGTTCGAGGAGTTAGAGGCATTTGCGAAATTCGGAACCCGCCTTGATGAAGCGACGCAAAAGACTATCGACCACGGACAGCGCATTCGTGCCTGCCTCAAGCAATCTGAATCTCATCCCGTCTCCACGATCGAACAGATCACTGTGCTTTTGGCTTTGACTGCTGGACTCTTCGATACCCTGCCGATCGACAAAGTGAATGACGCTGAGCGGGCGCTTCAGAAAGCTACATCTGATATTCCAGCGGATGTGGCGGATCGGCTCACCTCATCTGATAAGTTCAGCGATGATGATCGCAAGGCGATCCTCGAAATTGCTCAACATGCTTTGGCTTCGCTTCAGCCGGTTCCAGCGGCCAAACCAGCTACGAAGCCTGCGCCATGAGTGGAACCATCGAAAGCCTGACGCGCAAAATATCCGGAGCTGACGATCTGGAGGCCGTTGTTCGTTCCATGAAGGCGCTAGCCGCATCGAGCATTGGACAGTATCAAAAAGCAGTCCACTCGCTCGATAACTATGCAGCCACTGTGGAACTCGCTTTGACCGCGTGTCTTCGCCAAGCGGGTCCTGGCTACGACACAGCAGATACAGGATCACAGAAGAAGCACGGTATCGGAGCAATTGTCTTTGGCGCGGACCAGGGTCTTGTAGGAAGGTTCAATGAAGTAGTCGTGGAATATGCCGTCAACACACTCAAAACTGTGCCGGGCACAATCACAAAGATATGGCCATTAGGAGAACGCATCCACGCGCTTGTGGCCGATACAGGCATGCCGACTGCCGGAATCTTGCCCGTGCCCGGCGCGGTCAATGCTATTACTGGACTTGTCGGTAAGATTCTGATCGACGTCGAAGCTGCTCGTGAGCAGGGCGAGGTTGTGGAGGTATATCTCTTCCACAATCACCCAAAGTCCGGATCAATTTACGAACCAACGAGCAAGCGGTTGCTGCCTTTGGATCTGGCCTGGCAGAAACAGATTGCCGCTGCTCCGTGGCCAACCAAACTCCCTCCTGAAGTCATTCACGGAACCACGTCGCCACTACGCGCATTCATTCGGGAATACTTGTTTGTCTTGCTGTTTCAGGCATGTGCCGAATCGCTTGCCAGCGAAAACGCCAGTCGCCTGGATGCAATGCAACGCGCGGAAAAGAATATAGACAGCATCCTTGAAGACTTGAACCGAAAGTTGCACAGCATTCGGCAGGAGTCGATTGACGAAGAACTCTTTGATGTCATATCAGGCTATGAAGCTCTGACTGCTGTCCGTAAGTCAGAAGGAGAGTAATGACCAATATTTGTTTACCGATGCCAACCGCCGAGGAGGCGCGAGTCGTCTTCGGAAACGATTTCGATCCTGACAAGATGCTCAATGGGGCAGTCGCGCTGGCAGCTGCGGGCGATCTCGCAAGCCCAGCTATTGCGCTGATGAAGGCGGTCTTCGCTTGCCCTGCTGCCGACGCCAGGTTGCGGGAAGCAATGATTCTGCGAACCGCCGTGCGTTTGAAGTGCACTTATGCAGTTCATGCTTCCGCTCGTATAGCGCTCAATAGTGGGCTTTCAACAACTGAGGTGAAAGCTCTCACCGCTGACGGACCAGTCATCGGAATAGATCAGGACATTGTTTTGATTGCGCGTATGGCGGACAACATCGCGAATCTCGCAACTCTCGGAGAGGACTTTCTGCAAGCAGCCATTGAGCGCTGGGGTATTGATAATACGCGGAAACTGATCCTGATGCTGAGTTGGTTCAATCTAGTAAACCGCTATGAAAGCGCATGCCGCGTTCCTAACGACTCTGACGAAAAGCTTGCACGATCATTCGGACCAACCTAGCCTCTCACTGCATAAGTTTGCGCATAGCCCGTTCACGCGTTTACGCAAGAAATAGAGGTTCTTCGTCAAGCGGCTATTCTTGCAGCCCCAGAGCGATCCATCAAGGCTCATCCTTCAGCCTGATTTGAGCACAACTGCTCAGATTCCCAATCAATCTGAGTCGATACTGAATCGGAGAGTTTCGACTATAGGAGCGACCCATTGCGCTGCCGCCATGCCATGGGGCGGATGATCTTCAGCCAACCAGATTTGCAGGGGAAGAGAACAACATGACGATCGATTCGAAGGCCTACCACGTGGCTCCTGGCAAAAGGCTCAATTTGAGCGAGTGGCCGACGGCTTCACCTGCGCTGACCAAATCGAAGAAGCATTATCAAAAGCTGCTTAAAGAGCACGTGCGCGATCTCAGCGCATTGCAGCAGCTTCACTACGCATCCAACCGCCATGCGCTGCTACTCATCTTCCAGGGCATGGACGCAGCCGGTAAAGATGGTGCCATAAGACACGTCATGTCCGGGATCAATCCGCAGGGATGCGAAGTCTTCAGCTTCAAGCAACCCAGCGCCGAGGAGCTGGAACATGACTTTCTATGGCGTACCACCTGCCGCCTGCCTCAGCGCGGCCGCATCGGCATCTTTAATCGTTCTTACTACGAAGAAGTACTTGTTGTCCGCGTCCATCCAGAGGATCTTCGCAATGAAGGGCTGTCAAAGCAATTACAGGATGATAAGTCGAAATGGGAGGATCGGTATCGTTCCATTGTGGATTTTGAAAAGCATCTTGACCGAAACAGCACGCACATCGTGAAGGTGTTTCTGCACCTCTCGAAAAATGAGCAGCGGAAGCGGTTTCTGGCGCGTATCGACGATCCTGAGAAGAACTGGAAGTTGAGCCTTGCTGACATTCATGAAAAAAAGTACTGGAAAGACTACGTGAAGGCTTACGAAGAGTGCCTCAGCGCAACCAGCACGCATCACGCTCCTTGGTATGTTGTCCCCGCGGACGATAAAGACGACGCCCGATTGATCGTCTCTCAAATTGTTCTCGACGCGCTGAGGGGATTGAATATGTCGTACCCAGCAACCACTGAAAAGCATCGGGCAGAGTTGAAATCATTACGCAAGATGCTGGCAAAGTAACATGGGTCCGGTCGAGATGAGCCTAAATCACAGTTGAATTTAAACAGTCTGAACTCCGAAAGCTGCTGCCAGGATGCGAACAGTTGCGGAAAACAGGAAAGGATGTAATACGATGGCCACCATTGAACTTCCCGTTCATATTGAGAAGGACGACACGTCTCAACCCTTCAGCAAGAACTTCGATCAGTTTGGCAATTCATCGGGGTTCATCTTCGACGTAACCTTGTCTACCGCGATTGCGGCAGATGGAAAAATTGAAGAGAGGTCGCCGGTTCCGAAAGGACCGCTATCGCCTGATATGCTCGACAAGATGAACCGCTACTGGCGTGCAGCGAATTATCTTTGCATCGGCCAGATCTACCTCTTTGACAATCCTCTGCTTCGCTCACCGCTCAAAGCAGAGCAAGTCAAACCAAGGCTACTCGGTCACTGGGGAACCTCGCCCGGACAGAACTTCATCTATATCCATTTGAACCGGTTGATTAAAGAACACGACGCCGACATTATCTACATCTCTGGCCCAGGACACGGAGGCCCCTCGCTCAATGCCTGCTCGTATCTGGAAGGCAGCTACACTGAAGTCCATCCAGAGATCACGCAAGATGAAGACGGCTTGCGACTCATGTTTCGCAAGTTTTCTACGCCCGGCGGTGTGCCCAGTCATTGCGGCCCGCACGTACCGAATTCTATGCACGAGGGCGGAGAACTTGGTTACTCGCTGGTTCATGCATTCGGTGCGGCCTTCGACAATACAGATCTTATTGTTGCTTGTGTCATCGGCGATGGCGAATCCGAGACGTGTCCGCTTGAAGGCAGTTGGAAGTCGGTCAACTTTCTCAATCCTGTGCGAGACGGCGCGGTGCTCCCCATTCTTCACCTCAACGGCTACAAGATATCTGGTCCAACTGCGCAGGGACGCACCAGCGATGCTGATCTGAAGGCTCTCTACAGTGGGCGCGGTTATAAGCCTTACTTTGTAGAAGGAGATGATCCCGAAGTCGTCCATCAGTTGTTAGCCCAAACCCTTGAAGATTGTTATGCCGAGATTCGTGGAATTCAAACGGAAGCTCGCAAGAACGGATTCAAAAAGCAGCCTGTCTGGCCAATGATTATCTTCCGCACGCCGAAGGGATGGACCTGCCCGAAAGAAGTGGACGGAATCCCGATTGAGGGCACATTCCGCGCGCACCAGGTCCCGCTCGCAACAGTTCGCGAAAACCCAGAACATCTCAAGATTCTTGAAGCCTGGATGAAGAGTTACAAGGCAGAGGAACTCTTCGACACAAACGGAAAATTCATTGATGAACTCGCAGCTCTTTCGCCGACTGGCAATCGTCGCATGGGCGGCAATCCTCATGTGAATGGCGGACGATCTTTAGTTACACTCGCTCTTCCTGATTTTACGAGTTATGCACTGGAAATCCCTGGACCAGGAAAAGTACTTGCCGAAGCACCGCGAAAACTTGGAGATTTCTTCCGCGATATTTTCAAAATGAATCTGACGAACTTCCGTATGTTCTGCCCAGATGAAACAAACTCTAATCGGTTGAACTCTATCTTCGAGGCCACCAAGCGCTGCTCCATGGCTGAGCTTGTCTCGATCGATGAAGAACTTGGACCCGATGGCCGCGTGCTGGAAGTGTTGAGCGAACATCTCTGCGAAGGATGGCTTGAAGGCTATCTGCTGACGGGCCGCCACGGAATGTGGTCTTCTTATGAGGCTTTCGCGCAGGTTGTAGATTCGATGGTGACGCAACACGCCAAGTGGTTGGAGCAATGCCATGAGTATGCCTGGCGCAAACCGATCGCATCGTTGAATGTTTTGCTTACAAGCCATGCCTGGCGCAACGATCACAATGGATTCAGCCACCAGGCCACCGGTTTTGTAGATAACGCTCTGGCACGCAGAAGCGATACCATCCGAGTGTATTATCCGCCAGACAGCAACTGCCTGCTAAGCGTCTTCGATCATTGCCTACGCAGCCGGAATTACGTAAATATCGTTACGTGTGGCAAGCAGCCGCAGCTCCAGTGGTTGAATATGGACGAAGCTTTGGAGCACTGCTCAAAAGGCGCGTCAACATGGAAGTTTGCAACCAATGATGATGGCGTAGAGCCTGATGTTGTACTGGCCTGTGCTGGCGATGTTCCGACGATTGAGATCTGCGCGGCTTCGTGGTTGCTGCAAAAGTATGTACCCGGCATCAAGGTTCGCGTGGTCAATGTGGTGGACCTGATGACACTTATGTATCCAGACAAACATCCGCATGGAATGGATGAGATGTCCTTCAATGCGCTCTTCACCGAGAATGCGCCGGTCATCTTTGCGTTTCACAACAATCGCTGGCTTATTCACACCATGATTCATGGGCGCTCAAACGAGGGTCGTTTTCATGTACACGGCTACATGGATCAAGGCACAACCACCACTCCATTTGACATGGTCGTGCTGAACGAGATGAGCCGCTATCAACTTGCTCTAGATGCACTGAAGCATATTCCGCGTCTCCGTGTGCAGGCGGAGGATGCGATCACTCTGTTTAATAAAAAACTGAATGAACATCACGACTACATTCGCCAGAACCTGGAGGATATGCCCGAAATCAGAAATTGGCAGTGGACGGCGGATTTCAGTGATTCAACTTCGCCCGCACCAATGGCCAAGGGACATCCCGAGAAAGCGATGTTCACCGACAGTTAAACGGCAGCCAGTTAAAATCAAAGCGGAGGCCCACTACCGCAAGAGGTTTGCGATTTCGGTCTCCGCTAATTCAACTCGGCACATAGGAAAAAAATGAATGATCCGAAGGCACCATCCGATTGGTTGAAAATTGATGGTATGGATGCGCTGGTTGAGTTGGCGTTCAATCTCCACTGGTCTTGGAACCATGCTGCGGACGAGTTATGGGAAAAGCTTGACAAGGAACTTTGGGAAACTACACAGAATCCGTGGGTTATCTTGCGGACGGTTTCTCACGAAAAGATCAAGGCAGCATTGAGTAATGTGGAGTTCCGCAACCGTCTCGACAATCTGCTTAAGCAAAACCGAGAATCCTATCAAGCAGACGCATGGTTCCAGCACAAGCATCCGGACAAAGCTCTCACAACAGTCGCCTATTTCAGCATGGAGTTCATGTTGAGCGAAGCACTGCCCATCTATTCGGGTGGGCTTGGAAATGTAGCGGGCGATCAGATGAAGGCGGCCAGCGACCTGGGTGTTCCAGTGGTGGGCATTGGGCTGCTCTATGGTCAAGGTTATTTCCGTCAGGACTTCGATTCGGAAGGCCGCCAGCAGGCGCTCTATCCTGTGAATGATCCGGGCCAGTTGCCCATTCGTCCGCTGCGCCAGAAAAACGGAGAGTGGCTGCGGCTGCAGATTCAACTGTCGGGAGCAATGATCTGGCTTCGCTGCTGGGAGGTCTCTGTTGGCAGAACAAAGCTGTACTTACTTGACACAAATGACTTCGCCAACACGGCAGCACATCGAGGAATCACCAGTGAACTCTATGGTGGCGATTCCGAGATGCGGCTGAAACAGGAGATCATTCTCGGAATTGGTGGATGGCGCTTGCTGCGGGCGTTGGGCCTCACGCCTGAAGTCTGTCACCTCAACGAAGGTCACGCAGCATTTGCCGTGCTCGAACGAGCGCGCTGCTATATGGAAGATCACAAGAAGCCGTTTGATCTAGCTCTGGCAGTTACACGAGCCGGAAATATCTTTACAACACATACCGCAGTCGCCGCAGGCTTTGATCTTTTTGACCCGCAACTTATCAGGCAATATCTTGCCCACTATGCGCAAGATGAACTTCGCATCTCACTTGACGAACTGCTAAAGATCGGCAGGCAAAATCCCAGCGACAATGCAGAACCATTCAACATGGCTTATCTCGCTCTTCGTGGCAGCGGTCGTGTAAATGGCGTCAGCAAACTGCACGGCGAAGTGAGTCGGCAGATATTTCAGCCGCTCTTTCCGCATTGGCCTCAGGCAGAGGTTCCAATTGGTTCAGTGACCAACGGAATCCATGTGCCGACCTGGGATTCCGTTGAGGCTGATACGCTGTGGACCACAACTTGCGGCAAAAAGCGTTGGCGTGGAGATCGCGCTATAGAAGATGACATCCGGAACCTCACCAACAAGCAGATCTGGCAGATGCGAACCACAGAACGAAAGACTCTGATTGACCGGTTGCGTAAACGATACGCACGTCAGCTAGCTTCAGAAGGCGCAGACCCATCGGATGCGAATAACATCTTCGACGGAAATGCACTAATTCTCGGTTTTGCGCGGCGCTTTGCCACGTATAAGCGTCCTGATCTTCTACTGCTTGATCCTGAGCGACTGGTACGCCTTCTCTCCGATCCAAAACGGCCTGTACAACTGATTCTTGCTGGTAAAGCACACCCGCAGGATATTCCCGGACAGGCTTTAATCAAGAAGTGGAAAGATTTCATCCGGCGTAAAGAAGTTTGTTCGAAAGTCATTTTTTTAAGCGACTACGACATGATGCTGGCGCAGCACATGGTGCATGGAATTGACCTGTGGATCAATACGCCGCGCCGCCCTTGGGAGGCCTGTGGAACAAGCGGCATGAAGGTCCTTGTAAATGGCGGCTTGAACTTATCGGAGTTGGACGGATGGTGGGCTGAGGCTTACTCACCAGAAGTTGGATGGGCCATCGGTGATGGCAAAGAGCATGGAGACGATCCTGCCTGGGATCGCACAGAGGCTGAAGCCGTCTATGCATCTTTGGAGAATGAAGTCATTCCAGAGTTCTACGAACGGAATGAAAAAGGACTTCCATTGAAGTGGCTCGGACGTGTTCGCGAGAGTATGGCGAAGCTAACTCCGGAGTTTTCGGCAACGCGTTCCATTCGCGAGTATACTGAAGACCACTATCTGCCTGCGGCTTTCGGTTATCGCGAGCGTGCAGCCGGGGATAGCGCACTAGGCGTAACTTTGCTGCACTGGCAACGGGAGATCGATCAGCATTGGTGCACGGTGCAATTTGGTCCAGTGAGAATCGAGACGCACGACGGCCAGCATTTCTTTCGGGTCGAAGTTTCTTCGGGAACCCTCACTCCAGATCAATTACAAATCGAACTCTACGCAGACTCAGTTCTAGGAAGTAAACCAACTATCGAAGTTATGACAGTACCCGATCACCAAGCTAATTCACTCAGCACATATATCTATTCGGCTCAAGTGCCCGATGTTCGTCCTGCTAGCGACTACACTGTGCGCATCATTCCTCATCATTCCAACGCATCTGTCCCGCTCGAAGCAGAACAGATCCTGTGGCAGCGTTGATGCAGGATGTAGCTACGCCAGTGCTCAAGCGGAAATTGTCAATGCCCATTGGAATGTAACTCATACGCCTAAACATTATTCACTCTGCGCCGGTGCCACGTTGGTTTGCTAAAACGTGCCTTCCAAAAGTCTCTATCAACTCTCAGGCAAGCGCATTGTTTCTCAAAAATACTTGTTAGTTGAAAATGATCCGAATTCTCATCCCAAGCAGTGCGGGCGTATAGGCTTTGGTTGCATAGGTGGGGTGGTTTGAGATTTCCAAATCCGGTCCTAGATCTACACTTTTCGTCAGGCGAAGGCGATAAAAGGTTTCCAGAACGCTTTCATGGTGTTTAGCTCCCGAAGCTGGCTCCGAGTGACTCAGAGAAATACCGAACATATCTCCGCGCCTTGCAAATGGCTTGACTTGATCAAGTCCGATCTCTTCAACTTGCTTGATAGAAGTCCCTCCATTTGAGGCAAATCCAAGTCTGCCAAACGGAGTCCATCCACTGCGCAGTTCATGCTCGAAACCAATGCCACCACCAACGCCGCTGCCAAGAGATTGGGTGTCATCGCGCCAGAAATTAACGCGGTAATCTTTGAATTGCTTGCCCGGAGAACCGGAGAACCAGCCAAATTCAACGGATTCCATATACTTTCGATCCGCGAGTGTTTTCAGGTTTCCTTGTGCTGATCCCTCGGTATCGATAGTGAGCGCATGAATGTATATATGCGATGTCGCCTGATACTCGACAGCAGCTCCGCCTGCGTATGCGCCATCTGACGCAAATGTCAAATTGCCATCGCTGCTTCCGTTCAGAAACTGCGCACGTTCGTCATTGTTGAACATGCTCAGGCTGATGTATTCATTGGGGTGTATCTTTCCGAGATAAAGAGAAAGTCTCTTATGAAGCAGATCCTGGCGCCAGTAAAGAATATTTACTGTAATTGGTTCTTGCGGACCGCCTCCCTGCAAGCAGTTAAGAGTCAGTGCGGAGCCAAGACTATCGCTGAGATTGAACTGCTCGCTGATTCCTATATTGGTACCAGAGCGAACCAGCAGGCTCAGCATACCATCGGTGCTACCATGGTCATACACCTTTAAAGCGCCAGTAAAATCTGCTCGTCCATTAAACTGCTCATGTCGAATGCCATCTGGCGTTATCGTTGCATACTGACTGACGAAGGTATAAGTCTCGCCAATCTTCAAATGAGCTGACTTGTTGATTCTATCTGTCAACTTTTCGAAGGGATCAAGAAACACTCCAAACGGATCTGGTTTCAGAATTGGATCCGACGGTATCTTTGAAAGCGCAACCGCATCCGCATCAAGCTCCTGTCGAAGATCGTCTGGCTCCTGGCTCAGGTCTGCGTATTGTACGGTCTGATCTGCTGGAACACTTTGTGAAGCCGGACTGTGAATACTGCTGTTGCCCTGTCCCGCAGTCGGCATATTGAATGCGAACAATAGCAATAGCATTTCACTTCTCACAGTACCTTCTTCCGAAATTCGAATTCTAAACGCTTCACAAAAAATGGAGAGGCGAGCAATTCCATAGGCACTGCTCACAGGTGATGGTCGCTGAGATCAGCTTTGAGCTGGTTTCTTGTGCCAAAAGCTTTCGATCTCTTCGAGAGAACGACCTTTGGTTTCTGGAATCAGATAGTAGGAGAACAACCAGGAACCGATGGCAAGTACTCCATACATCCAGAACGTCAAGCTCGGTCCAAGCAGATTGAAAAGTGACAAGAAGGTCAGCGAGACTGCAAAGTTTGCAATCCAGCTTACTCCGGCTGCAATTCCAGCCGCCATTCCTCGTATCTTCAACGGATAGATCTCTGCAATGATTAACCAAAAGATTGGTCCAAGACTGATGGCAAACGAAGCTACATAAAACATGAGACTGATAACGGCAAGGTATGCAAGCATGGGGCCAGGTCCAGACAAATGAAAGACAAAGCCAATCGCTCCGAGACTGACTATCATTCCAGCAATACCAGTCAACAGCAGCGGTCGTCTACCAACTCGATCGACAAGCCACATCGAGACCAAGGTCATAATCACGTTCACCGTGCCAATTCCAGCTGTAGCGAGAATTGCACCCCGAATCGAGGAGATACCAGCAGCTCGAATAATATTAGGGGCGTAATATATGATCGTGTTGATGCCAGTGATTTGCTGAAAGACTCCAAGGAAGATGCCGATAATCAGCGCTGGCCGGAGGGCAGGCAAGAGTAAATCGGAGATGTGTCCGCGCAGTGCGGACTCCTGAGAGGTTGCCTTGATTTCCTGAAATTCCTTTTCAACGTCTTGAGTTCCGCGAATCTTGATCAATACCGTGCGGGAAAGATCGAAGTGTCCATGACGGGCAAGGAACCGCGGAGTCTCTGGAAGGAAAAGCATCCCTATGCCAAGCAGCGCTCCAGGAACAACAGCAAGTCCAAGCATCCATCTCCACGCCCCGGTTGGAGTGAAGGCATAGTCTGCCAGATAAGCTGCCAGAATTCCGACCGTAACTGCCAATTGAAAAAGCGATACCTGCCATCCTCGTGCGTTAGCCGGAGATATTTCTGAGATGTAGAGTGGGACAACAGAGCTGGCAAGACCGATTCCCATTCCCACGATGACTCGCCCAACAATCAGTATCTCGATAGAGGAGGCGGAAGCGCAAACCAATGCACCCGCGATAAAGACCACTGAGGTGATGAGCAACATCTTTCTGCGCCCAAACGAATCCGAAAGGCTGCCGCCGGTGATGGCCAGAACTGCTGCGCCAACCAGGACTGAACTAACGGCAAGCTCTTGCTGGAAGATAGACAGTCCAAAACTCTGCTTGATGAAAATCAGTGCACCGGAAATCACACCGGTGTCGTATCCAAACAGCAAGCCACCAATTGCGGCAAAGATAGCGGCGACATATACGTATCTTTGACTTGCGGCAGGAGTCTGAGATGCCTGAGTAACTGTGACCGGTTCTGCAAGAGTTGCATTCAATCTACACATCCATTCATGGAATCGCGGTAGTGTTTGACGAGTTCGCTGGTTAAGCTGTTCTGCTTTCACTTAGATTCGGTTGATCATTGCTCAACATTGAATCAATACAGCATATGCAACTCGTCAAATTGCTTATACACGCTGAAGAGAGAATTGCACCCGCGATTTCTTCGGTCTGCCTCGTATTGCTCATGTAGTCAAGTCGTAGATTCAACGTTCCGCGATCCTTTTAGCCTGATCGCAATCACGTACTGCTATCGACCCGGCGAGGACTTGCTTCATGCGACCAGGTAGTAATTTGCCTGTTCACTATTGACCGGACTCTTCGTCGCATTGTGGCAGACAGTACTTATGACAGACATTTACCAAGAATCACATTTTAATCAAAAGCAGGCAAGAATGAATTCCAATACCCTTCGAGATACAGCACAGGCGCTTGTTGCAAACAGCAAGGGCCTGCTTGCCATGGATGAGAGCAACGGCACCTGTAACAAGCGATTCGCAAAACTCGGGATTCCGCAGACCGTTGCGGCGCGACGCGACTACCGTGAGTTGATTATCACAACACCGGGGCTAAACGAATGCATCAGTGGCGTCATTCTTTACGACGAAACTATCCGTCAAGAAAAAAGTGATAAAACTCCCTTCGTCAAAGTACTAATCGATGCAGGGATCATTCCTGGAATCAAAGTCGACATAGGTGCAAAGGAGTTGGCTGGTCATCCTGGAGAAACAGTTACCGAGGGTTTAGATGGGTTGCGCGAACGTCTGGCTGAATACTCTCAGATTGGAGCGCGCTTTGCGAAATGGCGCGCAGTGATCGAGATTGGCCGCGGAACTCCCAGTTGGGGTTGCATGGATGCGAATGCACACGCTCTGGCTCGCTATGCTGCACTTTGCCAGGAAGCTGGTCTTGTTCCAGTTGTTGAGCCGGAAGTTTTAATGGAAGGCGACCATACTCTGGAGCATTGCTGCAAGGTTACCGGCGAAGTGCTGCGAACAGTCTTCAGCGCATTGTCTGCGCAGAGGGTATTGCTGGAGGGTATGATCCTGAAGCCGAACATGGTGCTTCCGGGATCAGCTTGCAGCAAGCACGCGGAGATAGAAGAAGTTGCGGACTCAACTGTCGTCTGCCTACTGCGCGCGGTCCCAGCGGCTGTTCCTGCCATTGCATTCCTTTCAGGCGGGCAAAACGCGGAATTGGCATCTGCCCATCTGAACGCGATGAATGTAAGATTCAAATCGCGGCTTCCTTGGGCGCTGGCATTCTCGTTCGCACGCGCCATCCAGCAACCTGCTTTGGAGATTTGGCATGGAGAGGAAACAAACGTGTGGGCGGCACAGAAGGCTTTGTATCATCGAGCACTTTGCAACAAAGCTGCACGAAGCGGTGAATACTTATGCGAAACCACAGAGGATGAGAGTTGAAAACGCATGAAAAAGCTAATAGTATTCGATCTGGATGGAACCCTCGCGCCGAGCAAATCAGCGCTGAATGAAGACACAGCTAGCTTACTGCATGATCTGCTGGGCGTCGTAAAGGTTGCTGTGATCTCTGGCGGCGCATGGCCCCAGTTCGAGAAACAACTGCTCTCCGATATCCCTCATGATGATAGCCTCGCAAATCTTTCCTTGTTGCCAACGTGCGGAACAAAGTTCTTTCAATACGCAGGTGATTGGAAACAGGTGTATTCGGAAGATCTGACTGCCGGACAAAAAGAAAAGATTATTAACTCAATCAAAAGTGCCACGGAGAAGGCAGGCTTCCACACTGAAAAAGTATGGGGAGAAATCATTGAGGATCGTGGAAGCCAGATTACATTTTCTGCACTGGGACAGCAAGCACCGTTAGAAGAGAAAGAAAAATGGGATGCTGATTTTTCCAAGCGAAAGAGGATCACGGCGATCTTGGAAACTTTAATACCTGAGTTCTCGATCCGTATGGGAGGCGCAACATCGATTGATGTCACCAAACCCGGCATCGATAAAGCCTATGGAATTCGAAAGCTGCGGGACATACTTCATATCTCTGTGAAGGAAATGGTTTACATTGGGGATGCCCTATTCCCAGGAGGGAATGACTATCCAGCTGAACAGGCCGGCGTTGTATCGATTTCTGTTCGCGGTCCTTCAGATACCAATCTGGTGATCAAGACAATCATTGCCTGTTTAAGCAACGAGCAGGAGTGACCGAGCGAGGAATTTCGAAGAACGGGTTCAAGATGCAACGCCTAGGTATTCTGACGGACTCTCATGGCCAATATGACTCGATTGTAAAAAGGAAATTAAATGAAGAAAACAACTCCGATCACCTGCTTGCTTCTGGATATTGGCGGTGTCCTGCTAACGGACGGCTGGGATCATCTTGCCCGCAAGCGGGCCGCGACACACTTCAAACTGGATCGGGCTGAGATAGAGGATCGTCATCACTTGACCTTCGAGATTTACGAGCAGGGAAAGATCACTCTGGAAGAATATCTGAGCCTTGTGGTCTTCACAGAAAAGCGGTCGTTCACTCGCGGTCAGTTTCGCAGCTTCATGTTTGCTCAGTCAGAACCATTTCCCGATATGATCAATATGATCGCGCAGCTTAAAGACAGGCTGAAAGTGAAGATCGTCATTGTCAGCAACGAAGGCCGCGAACTCAATGCGCATCGAATTCAGAAGTTTAAACTGGATCGTCTTGCTGACTGTTTTATATCTTCGTGCTTTGTTCACCTTCGCAAACCCGACGTGGACATCTTCAATCTTGCTCTGGATGTAGCTCAGATTAAGGCGTCGCAGGCCGTGTTTATTGACAACACGCCGATGTTCGTTCAGATCGCTCAAAGCCATGGAATTCAAAGCATTCTTCACAAGGATTTGGGAACGACACGTGCAAAACTCTCTGAGATTGGATTGAGTGTGGGCTCGTGAATGACTTTTGCGAGGTAGCCTCTTAGGTGTGGCCCTTCACTCAGGGCCGTTAGTAGAAACGATCACAGGGAACGTGAGTTATGTAGTGCCGACGGTCCATTGTGACCATACGCCTGTGACGCGTTTCCGGGATGATGAGTGTGTAGGAGCGGCTTCGCTGATTGCGTCTAATACGAAAAGGCAAAATCACGAACCTCTCGAAGAGAGGCGGCTGATGGTAAGCCAGACGACAAGAAAGCGGAGCAATGCGACGAGATACTCGTCTTTCGTAACCATGTTCGCAACCCAATGAGGAGAACTCTATGACCAGACCGAGCACACAAGACAAGACAACAGGCAAGATTCACGAAATCAAGGGCGCAGTACGGCAGAAGGCCGGTGAGCTTACAGGTAACCAAGATTTGCAAGCTGATGGCCAGGCTGAAAAAATCGCAGGCAAGGTGCAGAACTTTGCCGGCAAGGTTGAAAAAGCAGTCGGAGAATAGGCAACGCATCATCCAACTCAAGAATGGGAGAGGAACCAACAAAATGGCGCACACAGTATTTGAGCAATTGAGCGATCAAATCGACGAAACGGCACACAAGGCATCGCGAGCAGCCTCAGTTGTTGGGGATGCAATTGAAGATGGCGTTATTGCGGCTAGACAAGCCGCAAAACATGGAGGAGCTGTTGCTGTCGAGTTTTATGATGACACCAAGAAGCGAATTCAGCGGAATCCGATTGAAACAGTTGTAGTTGCAGCCGCAATAGGTATCGCAACTGGAGCGGCTATCAGTTGGATGTTAAGACGGAGAAGCTGCTAACAACAGAGTGAATTCACAAAAGCGGGTCTGGCACGCTGGACCCGCTTTGACTACCACTCAGTCGATCATTCTATCCAAAATTATTGCGTGGGTTTTGATCGCTCGAATGTATCCCCAAAGGGGAGTTTTGATTGAGCGATGAATCGGGCGGAAAACCCATCTTTTGTGCGTTATCAGCGGCGGTTCAAACTCGACGATCATGTACCACGACATTGCCATGATGTTGGCGCGGTCTTCGCGTGTGGTTGTCAACAGAACCACTGGGCCGGGATCGAACTGGTAGACCTTCGAGAGAGCAGATCCTTCATCACGCTTGCAACTCCTGCAAACCATACTGCTTGTCGGTTTTCGACACAACAAAATTCCACTCGTTTTGTGAACTGATCCGTTCCCTGCTCTCCGATAAAAGTCCAGTGCCACATCATTTGTGCCAAAATGAGCTTCATTTCAATTTCCTCTTTTTCTTGAATCTTTCGTTTGCCCAAGCTTGTGATTCGTTCCTTATCTACTGCAAATGCCTTAGAATGCTCTTTAGCGTGCTGCGCGTCTAAATTCACTAAGGAGCATTCAATGCGTTTTCCTGCTTTTGTTGTTCTAGTACTTGGAGTTGCCACCGTTGCCGCCGCGCAAACCGCACCTTGGGAGTACGAGGGCAAACGCGGTGAGCTGGCCTGGGGCAGGCTCGATCCCGCCTATCAAGCCTGCTCCAAAGGCCATGAGCAGTCGCCGATCGACATTCGAGGCGCTCACCTGAACAAGGCGCTGCAGCCGATCGAATTTCACTACATTGCCGGATCGCTCCGCCTGGAGAACGACGGCCACACCATCCTCGCGCACGTGAACCCTGGCAGCTACATCGTCACCGGCGGCGTCCGCTACGATCTGGTCGAGTTCGACTTCCATCATCCCGGTGAAGAGGCGGTGCACGGCAAACTGAGCGATATGAGCGTCCATCTGGTACACCGCAGCGCCGACGGCAAGCTGGCCATCCTCGCGGTGCGGCTGGTGGAGGACGCGGGCAACCCGAACGCGGTGCTGGCCGCTCTGTGGCCGCACCTGCCCAAGACGGCTGGCGCAACCGAGAAGGTTGAGGAGATGGTCAGCGCGGGCGGCCTGTTGCCTGCCGACCGCGGCTACTGGACCTACACCGGTTCGCTGACCACTCCGCCCTGCACCGAGGGTGTCCGCTGGTTTGTCTTTGAGCAGGATCTGAGCGTGAGCCGCGACCAGTTGCACGTCTTTGCATCGCTCTTCCGGGTCAACAGCCGTGGCTTGCAGGACGCGCACGGACGGCGCATCGAGGCTAACGAATAGGCACATGCGGTGCGGCCAACTGCTCGCTACTCGCTCGCATAGGTTTTTTGTAAGCCGCGCTTCGCCTGAAATTGCCAGTAGCCTCCAATACCCACCCCCGGTATACTACCTCCATGCACGTTCATGCAGCGCCTGATACAGGCACACAGAGAACCCAATCCGTGCTGCGCTTTTCGCTGGTGGTCACGCTGGCCTACGTCGTGGTCACCTTTGTGGCAGGGCTGCGCGCTCATTCGCTGGCGCTGATCTCCGAGGCTGGCCATAATGCCTCTGACTTTCTGGCGCTGCTGCTCAGCTTTGTCGCCGTCTACTTCCAATCTCGCCCCGCGAACCATGGGAAGACCTTCGGCTATCAACGCGCCGGAGTGCTTGCAGCCTTCGTCAACGCGGGAACTTTGATTGTCATTTCGATCTGGATCGCCATTGAGGCCTTCCATCGGCTCTATGCGCCGGTCGCTGTGCAGCCCCGCCTAATGATGGTGGTGGCTGCAGTCGGCGTGGTGATGAACGGCGTGATCGCTGCCCTTTTGTGGGGCGTGGCCCGCGATGTAAACCTGCGCTCCGCCTTCCTGCACATGGCCGGTGACACGCTCTCCACGGCCGCAGTCATCGCGGGCGGCGCGGGCATCCTGCTCACCGGGCAGAACTGGATCGATCCTGCCCTTTCGCTCGTCATCGCCGCACTGATTCTCTGGACCAGCCTGGGCATCGTGCGCGAAAGCCTCAATATCTTGCTGGAAGGCACACCCCGCGGCATCTCGCTCGCCGAGATTCGCACCGCCATGCAGTCTGTCGAAGGAGCGATCAACGTTCATGACCTGCACGTTTGGAGCCTTGGTTCAAACTCCAGCGCCCTGGCCTGCCACGTGACCATCGCCGACATTCCACCCTCGGCGAGCGCCTGCATTCTTGTCCGGCTCAATCACCTGCTCCACGAACGCTTCCATATCAGCCACACTACCATCCAATTCGAGCACACGGGCTGCCCGGAGCTGCAGGGCTGCGTGGTTCCGATGGAAGAGCTGGCTGGCGGCCAATGCGGCCATCATCACCACGATCACACGCATTCTTGATCGGACAATAAATTCTGGGTGCCCCACCCTCACGACGTCTTTGTTTTTGTCGCTAAGGTGGGAAACAATACCCTGTTTTTGCTTCCGATCACTGAGCTAGTGCCGTCAGGCCAGTCGAAGCAGCCTGCTCGTGAGCGTGGTAGCTCGACCGCACCAGTGGTCCGGATTCGACGTGGCGGAAGCCCATCTTGAGCGCTGCGGTCTTCAGCTCGGCAAACTCGCGTGGAGTGTAAAGCCGCGCCATGGGCAGATGATCGCGCGAGGGACGCAGATACTGGCCGACGGTGAGAATGTCGCAGCCTGCGCGGGCCAGATCGCGGAAGACTTCCAGCAACTCGGCAGTCTCTTCGCCCAAGCCAACCATCACTCCGGATTTGGTTACGCCTTCCGGGTTTAGCTCCTTGGAGTAGCGCAATAACTCCAACGAACGCTCGTAGCGTGCGCCGGAGCGGACGGCGCGGTAGAGGCGCGGAACCGATTCGATGTTGTGATTGAGAACGTCGGGACGCGTTTCGACGACGGCTCGAATAGCCTCGGAGTTGCCTTGAAAGTCGGGGATGAGAACCTCAATGCGGCAGTTGGGAGCCTGACGGCGAGTCTCCTCGATCACCAGAGCGAAGGCACGTGCGCCGCCCAGCAGATCATCGTCGCGGTCAACGCTGGTAACCACTGCGTAGAGCAGTCCTAACTGAGCCACTGCCTCGGCGACGCGGCGAGGCTCGTCGAAATCAATCGGTTCCGGACGGCCTTTGGGCACAGCGCAGAAGCCGCAGCGCCGGGTGCAGAGATTGCCCAGCATCATGAAAGTGGCGGTTTTATGGTGCCAGCACTCGCCTATGTTGGGGCAATGAGCGCTCTCGCAGACGGTATTGAGCTGAAGCGAGCGGGCGAGGCGCTTGAGATCGTGGTAGTTTTCGCCCACCGGAGCGCGGGCCTTGAGCCACTCCGGCTTGGGCGCAGGAGCCGTGCGGGCGGAGGAGATCTGCACAAGTTCAGTCACGTTTCCATTGTAGCTTTTTGGAGTTGCTGTTCCGCAGAGCAAATGCCTCATCAACCTCTCGACGGCAACAACTTTTGAAGAGGGGAAAATAGCCGAAAAAATCGATACACGAAAGGCGAGAATCTTGCATTGCGGTACGAAAATTTCGTATTCGCACCCATCTGCGACTTTTTCTGAAATCGCATTCCATGCAGAAATCACGCGGGGATTCTTCGTCTTTTTCATCCGTAATCCGCTGCAGAGATGAATTAATCTGCACGTTTTAAAAATAAATAAGGGGGGGGGATGCACAAAAGGGTACGGACCGGGCAAATCGCTGACAGATTAGACAGTGAGCGTATGCGGCGCGGGCAGATGTTCATGCTTCTATTGTGTGCTTCAGTGAGTTTATCTTCTGCAAGATGCAGGCGCAGTATCGGCGGAATTTTGCAAGAGCCTCATCCTATACAGCGAACCCGCGTAGAATGAGAGATACCGGTTCCGTATGCATTGCGCTTCCGAGCAAGATGATCCTTTTAGACCCAGAATTGGACCCCGACCCCGCGCCGAGTACAACTTCGGCGAAGCAGGCATCTGCGCCCGACCCCGGCAAGAGTCAACACATTCCCTCCGTCGGCACACTGTCCCGCTTTCTTTCTCTCGCCCGAAAAACTGTCCGCCTCAAGGGTCAGGTCACCGTTCTGCTTACCACTGACGCGGCCATCCGCAAGCTCAATCGCCAATTTCGCGGGTTGAACAAGGCTACCGACGTGCTCTCCTTTCCCGCAGAGGGTTTGGGCGCGGAAGGCTACGCAGGCGACTTGGCGATTTCCGTTCCCACCGCGCGAAAGCAGGCCGCTGCGCAAGGCCACTCGCTTTCTACCGAGATTAAAGTTCTGATTCTGCACGGATTGCTACATTTGGTCGGCTACGACCACGAAGTTGATGAGGGCCAGATGGGGCGGCGGGAACGGCTGTTGCGCGGGAAACTTGGGCTGCCGCAGGGGTTGATTGAGCGGGTCGAGAATCCCGTCTCTCAAAAATCTGTCATCCTGAGCGACCGAAGCGTAGAGAAGGGAGTCGAAGGACCTGCGGTTCGTCCTGCCAAACAGGCCATCAAACCTCGGGTGCCCCAGGTCTCGATTTTGAGACCTGGGAAGCCACAAGCCTCAACCAGCAAGTGGAGGGCGAAGCCATGACGCCGCTCTCCATCCTCCTGATTCTCTCCCTCGCCGCCGTCGAGACGCTGGCCTCGTACATCAGCCGCGTCTATAGCGAGTTCGGCAAGATTCTCACCCATGAGATCGAAGAAAACCTGGATGCCTGGGAGGAGCTGGTCGAGCCGCAACTCGGCCTCACGCGCGATCATGCGGCCCTCTGCGCCCAGATTCTGCAACAGTTGGCTTTGGGCCTCATCGCTTTGGAATTCGGCTCCGTTCTCTTTGACCGTGGCGGACTCACCCGCCCCAACGCCGCCGAGATCGCCCAAGCTGTTCTCGGCATGGTCCTGGTCATCGTCTTTTGCAATCAGCTTCTGCCCACGCTGCTCTTTGACCGCACGGAGGGTCGCTGGGCGAGGCGGATTGTTTGGCCTATTCGATTGTTGCTATGGCTGATGACCCCCATCAGCGTCTTCGTCCGCTTCTTTTATTCCGTGGCCGCGCTGGCCGAGGAGCCTGCCACGACAGAAGAAGAGACCGCTGTCGATGTGGAGGCGCTGCTCGAAGCTGGGGAAGAAGAGGGCATTCTGGAAGAGAGCGACCGCGAGCTGGTCCGTTCAGCCGTCGAATTCGGCGACAAACTGGTCCGTGAAGTGATGACGCCGCGCCCTGAGATCTTTTCCGTTCCTGCCAGCCTCACTCTGGAAGCCTTCCTCGAACTGCTGCGCGAGCACAACTTCTCCCGCGTCCCGGTTTACGATAGCTCCATCGACAACATTACGGGCCTTGCCTTTGCCCACGACCTGCTCCAGATTGCCGACACCGAGGCCAGTACGCGCACCGTGGACAGCATTGCGCGCGAGGCAGAGTTTGTTCCAGAGACCAAGCGCGTCTATGAGCTGCTGCGTGAGATGCAGCGTGAAAAACAGCATATGCGCGTCGTGATTGACGAGTACGGCGGCGTCAGCGGTCTCGTCACTATTGAAGACCTGCTCGAAGAGATCGTCGGCGAGATCCGCGACGAGCACGAGGAGGATGTGCTGATTGAGGAGCCGCAGCGGGAGCCGGATGGCGTCTGGCTGGTCCCCGGCGGCTTTCCGGTCGATCAGTTGCCCAGCCTTTTTGGCGAACAGGCCGGCCTGAGCGATCTGGACGGAGCGTACGAAGCGACGACGCTCGGCGGTCTGGTCAGCGAAATCGAAGGCCGCATCCCGTTGCCAGGGGAAGTTGTGCTGCTGGAATCCATAGGCCTGCGGATTGAGGTCGTTGCTTCCACCGACCGCCTGGTAGAGCGCCTGCGGGTTTTTCCGCCTGTCGCGGCAGATTCTTCCGCAAAGCCCGAATAACGCAACCGATTGAGCCTCTTGCAAAAGTCAACTTTGGTCCATCACCGGCATTGCCTACCCATAGAATGTAAAACTGTAGCGCTGGCCTCCCGGCCGACTGTAACGTGGACCTCCTGGTCCACGCTTATTTATTGCCAGACTGCGAATATGTGTCAGAGCTCGACTTTACTCGTGCCCTAACACACATTGCCCTTTCTACTGAACATTCACCGTGGCTGAAAGCAGAATCTCACTCGCCGAATTGCCGATCATCACCCGCACCGGCTCGGCTTCCACGCTGAATCCAGGCAGTTTCTCATCCCACCAGGCGAGCGCCGAGGCCTTCAGCGTCATCTGCACAGTCTTGGTCTCGTTCGGCTTCAACGTCACGCGCTGGAAGCCTTTTAGCTCCTCGCTGGGCCGCTCCACCTTCGAGCCCAGATGCTTCACGTACAACTGGACCACGTCGTCGCCCGCGCGGCTGCCGGAGTTTGTCACATCCACGCTGACGGTGACCGCGCCATCTTTGGCCAGATTCTTGGAGCTGGTGCGGAGATTCGTAACTTCAAAAGTGGTATAGCTCAAGCCAAAGCCGAAGGGATAGAGCGGCTCGCCCTTGAAGTACATATAAGTGCGGCCGTCGCGGATGTTGTAATCCATCATCGGCGGCAGTTGATCGATGGACTTGGGCCACGTTACCACCAGCCGCCCGCCAGGGTTGAAGTCGCCAAAGAGAACCTGCGCCAGATCCGTGCCTTCATCCTGCGATGCGTGCGCCATGTGCAGAATCGCCGGCACGTGCGCCTGGCTCCAGTTAATGGCATACGGGAAGCTGGAGACCAGAATCACGACAGTCTTGGGATTGGCAGCGTAAACCTGCTTGACTAGTTGTTCCTGCTCCAGCGTGATGCTTTCGCGGTCGCGGCCTTCGCGTCCGTCGCTGGGCACGGTACAGGCCAGCGTGCCGCCGCCATCCACCGTATCGTGCCAATCCTGCGCCATATCCGGGCCGCAGGTGGGATCATTGCCGATGACCACAACCGCAACATCAGAGTCGCGCGCCGCATTTACGGCTGCATGACCCAGCTCGCTCGCGGCATAATTAACCTTCACGCCTGGACCAACTTCTGCCTGGATTCCGGCCAGCGGCGTCACGGTGTAAGGCGGCGTGCCTCCGTACCAATCCCAATGCACTGAATTCGCCAGCGGCCCGATTACGGCGATGGATTTGATGGCGCTTTTATTCAGCGGCAGAATTGAGTTCTCGTTCTTCAGCAGCACCACCGACTCCAGCGCCAGCTTCTTCGAGATAGCCTGAACCCGCTCCGTCTTCCACGGCTCCGGCGAGTCCTTGATCTTCGTGTAAGGAACCATCTCCGGCGGATCAAGCAGTCCCAGGCGGATGGCGATCTGGAACTTGGGCCGCAGCAGCGCGTCCAGCTCCACCTCCGTCACCAAGCCCTCTTTCACAGCCGCCTTGGTCTCGTCCAGATACGTGTCTAAAAACTGATTGATGCCGGAGTTGAGACAGGCCACCACCGCAGCTTTCTGATCCGGAAAAAGATGCAGAGGATTCACCAGATTATGCACCGCTCCGCCATCGCTACTGATTACCTCCACTCCCCACTTATCGCGAAGGATACTCTTCAAAATCGGGTTCACGGCCATCGTAGTGCCGTTCCAGGCATTATAGGAGGCCATTACCGCCTTCGCGCCGCCCTCTTCAAAGCCCATCCGGAAGGGCACCGAGTAGTACTCCCAGAAGAGCCGTGGGTCGAAGTTGGAGGAGGAGGAGTCGCGGTGATTTTCATTGCTGTTGGCCAAAAAATGCTTGAGCAGCGCTGCTGATTGCCAGTACTTCGGGTCGTCCCCCTGCAAGCCTTTGATAAAGGCGACGACCATCGTTCCGTTGAAGAACGGGTCTTCGCCGTAGACCTCTTCGCTGCGCCCCCAGCGCGGATCGCGCGCCAAATCCGACTGCGGACCCCATAGCATCAGAATCTGCCGGTCATACTTGGCCGTCTGCGTAATGAAGCGCGCCTCGTAGCCCTGCACGCCCGCCGCCTGCCGCACCAGCTCTGGATCCCACGACTCACCCATTCCCGGCGGCTGCGGAAACTGCGTCGTCGTCACCGGCAGCTTTTTGTCTCGTACTTCGCGCTGCACCACGCCGTGAATTCCCTCCGAGCTGCCGATATTCGGCACGCCCAGGCGGGGAACGCCGGTTTGTGTGCCCAGGCAAGCGATCTTCTCCTCCACGGTCATCAGCGAAAGCAGATTGTCGATTCGCTTTTCCGCTGGCAGCGAAGGATCTTTAAACGGGGTGCTGGGGGGGTGCGCCGGCGCGGGAAGCAGGCTCCCAGCCAGAAGGCAGAACAGAACGGCAAATTGCTTGCGAATCATGGAAGATACCTCAATGGGATGCCGACGGAACGGACAAGCGCGCACAGTAATCGCGCCTGCAACCCAGAAAAATCGGCTTCGTCCACTATCTCTCATCAAGGCCGGACTGTACAACCCCGCTACCATCGGGCAGTTTTTCTCCATCCGTACCCTTCCAGGTACGCTTTTTCATCAAAAATCCTTACCCGGCACATTGACTCTTGATCGTGACGGCGCTAATCTCAAGGCCAGATACCGGAATTGGCAGCTCTCTCCAACTCGCCGTTTCGCCGCTCAATCGGTAGCGCCGACCTCCTGGTCGGCTGTTGCGTGGACCTCCCGGTCCACGCCGAACTCAACAAAAGTAGAAATAACGCTTTAGTCCTTGAGGCCAATCCCTCGGAACTTCCACCAATCAAACCTACACGCCCCATTGGAGGCCATCGAACCCATTGAAGATCGCATTGGAGATCACGCCCAACCTGGAGCCCCTCTTTGGGACTCGCGATGAAAACCTCAGGCTTATTGAAGACTCACTCGGCGTGCGCATCGATCTCCGCTCCGACGCCGTCCGTGTCGAGGGACCGCCCGCCGCCGTCGAGCGCGTCCGGCAGATCTTTCTCGACTTCGAGGCCCTCCGCAAACAAGGCGTCCATCCCCACAACGGTGAACTCAACGGCCTGCTGCGCCTCGTCGTCACCGACCCCGCCACCACGCTGCGTGGCCTGGCCGACAGCGGCAAGCAGCGGTCTGCGGGAGTGAAGCGCGCCGTACAGCCCCGCTCCATCAATCAGCGCAAGTACGTCGAAGCCATCGAGCAGAACGACATGGTCTTCGGCGTCGGCCCAGCCGGCACCGGCAAGACCTACCTCGCCGTCGCCATGGCCGTGGCCGCCATCAGCGCCAAAAAAGTCAGCCGCATCGTCCTCGTCCGTCCCGCAGTCGAAGCCGGCGAGCGCCTCGGCTTCCTTCCCGGCACCCTCCAGGACAAAGTGGACCCCTACCTGCGCCCGCTCTACGACGCCCTTTACGACCTGCTCGACCCGGAAAAGGTCGACAAAATGCTGGAAAAGAACATCATCGAAGTCGCCCCGCTGGCCTTCATGCGCGGCCGCACCCTCAACGACGCCTTCATCATCATGGACGAGGCGCAGAACACCACCGTCGAGCAGATGAAGATGTTCCTCACCCGCATGGGCAACGGCTCCAAGGCAGTCATCACCGGCGACATCACGCAGATCGACCTGCCCAACCCGCGCAAATCCGGCCTGCTCGACGCCATCAACATTCTAGGCGGCGTCGAGGGCATCCACTTCTGCCACTTCGAGGACTGCGACGTAGTCCGCCACGCTCTGGTGCAACGAATCGTCCGCGCCTACGAGTCCGTGAAGAGCCAACAGCAGGAGCTGCCGCTCAACGCAGGCGAAGCCATCGAAGTCGGCCTCCCGGCACGCGGAAACCGCCCGCAGCCCCAGCCCTTACATCCGGCCAAACCGCAGTAGCAAGAACAGGTAGCGCCGACCTCCCGGTCCACGCATTACTCTACGCCATAGTGGGCTTTACAGGCTGCGGAAAAACACGATAACAGGCCTGTTTTGTATCAGGGCACGACTTTAGTCGTGCCGCGAGCCACAAAACAAACGTTGGGGCAGGTGGCCCGCTCATCCGGCCCGAAGAATCATCTTAACACTGAAAAGGCAGGTGGCCCGGTCATCGGTCCCGAAGAATAACGATGAACAATGAAAAGCTGTGCCCCGTTCATCGCTGCTTTTGCGATGAGCGGGCGGGTGGCGACAGGTGGCCGGGTGCCGGGTGCCCCATCCTTTTCGCGCACTTTGCGAAAGGGTGGGAGACCACGAACCCCATGCGCGAACCGGCTATTTTTTACTAATAGACAAAGCCGGGAAGAGCATTCGCGATGAAGCTGTCTTTGAATGTCACGGAAAGTTGCCACACCCTGAACTTCTCTCCGTCATCCCCAGGGGCGACGGCAAAGATCACAGTCAAAAGAAGAAGGCCACCCGTTAGGATGGCCTTCTTTCAATAGAATCGAGCGGAATTGCCCGGTTAGCGCGAAAATCCGGCGCCTCAACCGCTCATTTTCACTTTGCTCTCCCCGCCATCGTTTGTCAAGAGAAAAAAAGGTGGGCTACCTGCCTGTTTTGTAACAGGGCACGACTTTAGTCGTGCCGCAAAAGCCTGATAATAAGGTTGGGCTTCAGCCCCTGCGGGAAGTTTTTTGTGGGCAGTTGGCCGAGGCGATGAAGCAGCAGAAGATTTCCAAAAACAAGATGGCCATGCTGCTCAAGACCAGCCGCACACAGGTAGACCGCCTTCTCGATCCGAAAAACGACATTACGCTAGGGAGCTTGCAGCGCGCGGCGGCCATGGTCGGACGCCGGGTTTCGATCGAACTGGTGTAGGAAAAGCCGACTCCCAAGTCTTAAAATCGAGACCGGTGCGAAATTGCTGATTACGATACCGAAAACCATGGAGGCAGAGAAATGTGGCCGTCTGAACCTTTGGCATCTCGAATATATGACATCGCCAATATTTTTCTCATAATAAGTTTGGTGATTGGAGTCGTTTCGACTGGCCTGCTTGTACGGACGGGGAACGTGAAAGAAAGGTATTTGCGAACCGAATTGGCAAATGCAACACAGAAATCGGCAGAAGCAAACGAGCGCGCGCAAAATGCTAACCTTGACGCCACGAAGGCCAAACAGGGAACTGCAATTGCCATGGCGGATGCCGCTAGAGCTAGCCAAAAAGCTGCAGAAGCAAATAAGGCGGCTGAAGATGAACGTATTGAACGCCTGAAATTAGAAGCACAGATAGCGCCAAGACGTCTTTCTCCAGAACTGACGAAGTATCTTACGGATGCATGTCAGCAGTTCAAAGGACATACTATAATAGTCCGGTCATATGCTATGGATGTGGAAAGTGCAATATTGGCAAAACAGATTGTCGGAGCTTTAGTCGCGTCTGGAATGCACGTGCAAGATGCAGTTGCAAGTTTTTCAAATACCGGAGGGATTGAATTAGGTATTCATGTGACTGGCGATGAGCATATGGCAAATCAAATTGGAAAAATATTGTCATCTGATGGACATTTGAAAGTCTTTATCGGAGGGGCTAATCGTCTCGATACTCAACCGGGACTCCATACGGGGATTCGCTATAATCCAACAGAAGTCACAATTATGGTTGGACCAAAACCCATTCAATAGAACAATTTAGAATGTCGAGGTGGCTATGGCGGGTGGCCACGGTCCCGGAGGAACAAACTCAATTCTTCCATAGAAGATGGGTGCCCCCGGTCTCGGTCTTGAGACCGGCGGGTGGCCCCAGTCTACTAACCCAAAATGATTGGGTGGCCGAGGTCTCGATTTTGAGACCTGGGAATCCACGAACCTCAACCGGCGTGTTTTTCTGTTCCCTGTTCCCTTTGCACAATATTTCACCCGTATGGCGCACAATCATACTGGAGGGCAAGAATGCGCCACTCAAACGCCGGCTCCCCAGTAACTCAAATGCCAACAAAACACCGGAGAATGCCGTTACCAGAAAGGCACCCCACCCCCTCCCCCCCTACGATATTTTCATTCTGTGGAAAACTTTTGCAGATAATTTATAACGCACGAATAAACAATCACTTACGCGCCCCCTCCGAAACAGGCAGGTCTCATATAGTGAGACGAGAGCGTTCGGGCGGGTGGCGCACCCTGAGTTTATGGAATCCCATCCTGCCCTCAAATCTGGGTGCCCCATCCTTTCGCGCACTTTGTGAAACGGTGGGAAACCACGAACCCATGCGAGCGAATGCGAGCGTTTGGCCGCACCGCAGGTGCCGCGCCAAACATTCGTAATTGAAATACCTGCTCCTCCACTGGTGAACCCATTTTGCGCGACGAAGAACAGAGTTGGAAGCTTTTGGCTCCTAGTTGCCGACGCGTGAAGTGGAGGACTGAAAATGATGGAGTTCTTACCTGAAACACCGATGTATTTGGAGCGGATGGTGATCGCGCTGGTGTACGGCTGCCTGATCGGGCTGGAGCGGCAGTGGCAACATGGAATGGCCGGTATGCGCACCCACGGGCTGGTGGCGGTGGGCGGAGCGGCGTTTGTTACCTGCGGGCTGCTGATCCCTGGCGATGCCTCGGCACCCGCACGCGTAGCCTCGTATGTGGTTTCTGGCGTAGGCTTTCTGTGCGCCGGATCGATCTTCAGAGACGGGGCCACGGTGAAGGGCTTGAACACGGCGGCAACCATCTGGTGCGCGGCAGCAGTGGGCCTGCTGACCGGTTTTGGCAATTTCATGCTGGGCCTGATCATGACAATCCTGGTGGTGGCCACCAACGCCGGCCTCAAGCCCCTAGCCCACAAGTGGCATCCGTGGACAAAAAATCAGCCAGTAGACGCCATCTACGAAGTCCGTGTAAGCTGCGGCGAGTTCATTGAGGAACACGTCCGCACCCTGCTGATAACCGCGATCTCGCAGGCTCCGGTGCGGCTGCATGCGGTTCACTGCGTTCAGATTCCGTCCTCTGGCCAGGTGGAGGTGACGGCCGAGATTGTTACCGAGGGCGATCAGCCGCGCGAGGTGGAACGGATTGCGGCCACGCTTTCGATGGAGCCGGCAACACGGGACATCCGCTGGGGCTTGATTCCGCCGGTGGCGATCGGAACCACAAAGTCGGCAGGAGCGGTAACAAAGAACCTCGAAGAGATCTCTCTCCCGGGCGAGAATAGAAACAGGGAAGCCGCCTGACGCGGGCGCGGCGCAGCACCGGGTGGCGCAACCTGAGTCTTTGGAATCTTGTCCTTACCTCAAATCTGGTGCGCCATCAGGAATGACCTTTTCGCTTCAATCGCTGCTTCCGTGTAAAGAAAAACCCTACAATGTCCGCATAAAAAAGCCTACAGAAATCCCAGTTTTCGCCGATACTCACCCCCTTTCACAATTCGTATCTTGAATACATCGACGTTGCAGCGGATGACAGTAATTCATTCCCTTGCATCCTCTCTGTAAGATTGAAAGGTTTCGATCATGGCCACTTGCTACGCACCTTTGACAAATTCAGCTCCCAGGATTCCGCTGGGCCGCTCTTTCCCTTTGCCCTCAGTTGCGCCACGTGGCTTGAAGCTGGTTTCACAGCAGACGGAAGCCATGCCAAAGCTGGCTGCGGCATTCGAACTTCAGAGTCCGTTGAACAGATATATGGCGGGCAAATCACGCCGCGATTATCAGACCGGAGAATCCGTCTTTTCGCAAGGCGATCCGGCCAATGCGGTCTTCTATATCCAGAGCGGCAAGGTTAAACTCACTGTCGTATCCATGAGCGGCAAGGAAGCCGTCATCGCTCACCTGCCCACCGCCAGCTTCTTCGGTGAAGCCTCCCTGACGGGCGAGTCGCTTCGCAACTCCTCCGCATACGCGCTTGAAGTCAGCACCATCGTTCGCATCGATAAGAAGGCCATGCAGGATATGCTCCATCGCGAGCCGGAATTTGCCGAGCAATTCCTCGCCTACCTGCTCTCCCGCAACAACCGTATGCAAGCCGATCTGGTCGATCATCTCTTCAATTCCAGCGAAAAGCGTTTGGCCCGGCTGTTAATGATGATGGCTAACTTTGGCCAGGAGACCAAGCCCATTCCAGTGATCGCCAAGATCAGCCAGGAGACCCTGGCGGAGATGATCGGCACTACCCGGTCCCGCGTTAGCTTCTTCCTCAACCGCTTCCGCGATCTCGGCTACATCAACTACAACAGCGTTGGTATGCTGATTAATAGTTCATTGGTCAACGTTGTGCTGCACGACTAAGCGGCAGCTTCTGCTTTATCAGAGGACGGCGGGTGTGACTCCGCCTCCTACACGATTTGGAGCTTAGGCTAGGATGAGGCATTTCTGAATAGGATGCTGCTCCAACCAAGGCCGAAAACGTCAGAGACGCACTACACATCACAATATAACGAAGAAAGCACAGTTGGGCCGACCTGCTCTTCTGGCGTATACTCGTCTTGATCGGGCTGCATCCTGGGTCTGCGGAGCGGCACTGGAGGTCATAATGAGTCTTATCAATTTCTCTGGTGGAGGCGCTTCAGCCTCGACCGGCACTCCCACGGCAAAAGTTACCATGCCTGCGCTCACCGAGATGAAGCGGCAGGGCAAGGCCATCTCTGCGCTTACCGCCTACGATTATGCGAGTTCGCGCCTGGCGGACGAGGCTGGGATCGACTTGATCCTGGTGGGTGATTCGCTGGCCATGGTTGTGCTGGGCCATGAAAACACTCTCGCGGTGACGGTGGACGAGATGCTGCACCATACGCGGGCGGTGCGGCGCGGGGTGCGGCGCGCGCTGCTGGTGGCCGATATGCCTTTTGGCAGCTATCACGGCAGTGTGGATGAAGGTGTGGCCAATGCCATTCGGTTTGTGAAAGAGGCCGGCGCGGAGGCCGTAAAGATTGAAGGCTCTCGGATCGAGCTGGTTCGCGCACTCTGCGAGGCGGAGATTCCCGTCGTTGGGCACCTGGGGCTGACGCCGCAGAGCATTCACCGCATGGGCGGCTACCGTGTGCAAGGGCGCAGCGCGGATGCCGCGCTCCAGCTCAAAGCCGACGCAGCTGCGCTGGCCGAGGCGGGAGCGGGAGCAATCGTGCTGGAAGGAGTTCCGCGCGAGGTGGCCGCGATGATCACCGCTGAGCTGCCGATTCCTACCATCGGAATTGGTGCCGGTCCGGAGTGCGATGGGCAGATTCTGGTCTTTCATGATCTGGTGGGTCTGACTTTTACGCCCTCGGCCAAATTTGCGCGCCGCTACGCGGATGCAGGCGGATTGATCCGGTCAGCCATCGAAAGCTACCGCGAAGATGTTGAGCGGAAGGCCTTTCCTTCGGACGAGGAAAGCTATCACCTGCCGGAAACGGCGCGCCGGTCTCTGGACGCAGCTGACGGAACCGGAAGAATCAGAAGGGTTTGATGAAGATTCTGCGCAGTGTTGCCGATCTCCGCCAGTGGTCGCGCGAGGCCAGGCGTGAAGGCAAGACGGTTGGATTTGTGCCCACCATGGGCGCGCTGCACGCTGGGCACGCATCGTTGATTCGCGCGGCGCGGGAGTCGTGCGGAGCGGTCTGCGTGAGCATCTTCGTGAACCCGACGCAGTTTGGGCCGAACGAGGATTATGCTCGCTATCCGCGCACCTTCGAGGCTGACTGCGCCTTGGCCGAAGCGGAAGGCGCGACGGCGATCTTTGCTCCCACGGTGGAAGAACTGTATCCCGCCGGCGCGGCGACATTCGTGGAGGTTGCTGGACTCAGCGACCGGCTGGACGGCCTCTCCCGGCTTGGTCATTTTCGCGGCGTGGCCACAGTTGTCGCCAAGCTGCTGATTGCCTCCGAAGCCGATAAAGCTTTCTTCGGGCAAAAAGACGCTGCCCAAGTTGCCGTGCTGCGCCGCATGGTTGCCGATCTGTTGTTGCCTGCCGAGTTGGTGGTTTGCCCGATTGTGCGCGAGGTGGACGGGTTGGCGCTCAGCTCACGCAATATGTATCTCAGCCCGGAGGAACGTTCTCAGGCACTGGTTTTGAATCGAGCAGTCAGGCGGGTGGAGGCGCTGGCGGCTGCAGGCGAACGCCGTGCAGAGGCGCTGATCGAGGCGGCGCGGCAAATTTTCGCCGTTGAGCCAAGCGTGCGCATGGATTACATTGAGCTTGTGGATTGGGCAACGCTCGTGCCGGTGGAAGTTGCCGCGCCTGGAAGCCTCTTTGCTGTAGCGGCCTGGGTGGGCGCGACGCGGCTGATCGACAATACAATTCTCCGTTGAGTCGGCCATGAATACAGACTTTTGGGTGCCCCATCCATTCAGCGTTCTTTGCTGAATGGGTGGGAGACAATAACACTATTTGAGGGCCGGATCAATACGCCGTTCGGCGGAATTACAATCAACGCATGAGCAAACAAGCTATCGCAACCGACAAAGCCCCCGCCGCCATCGGCCCCTACTCGCAGGCTGTTCGCGTGGGAAACCTCATCTTCACCGCCGGCCAGGTGGGCGTCGATCCGGCCACGCAGCAGGTAGTCGCCGGCGGCGTCACCGAACAGACCCGGCGCGCCTTCGAAAATTTGAAAGCCATTCTGCAAGAAGGCGAAACAAGTCTTGCCAAAGTGGTAAAGACCACCGTTTTTCTCAAGAACATGAATGACTTTGCCGCCATGAATGCGGTCTACGCCAGTTATTTTTCCGATCAAGAGGATGCGCCGCTGCCTGCCCGGAGCACCGTCGAAGTCGCCCGCCTGCCGAAGGATGTGCTGGTGGAGATTGAGCTGATCGCCGAAGTGTAACGCCTGACTCCTTTCGCACGCGGAGAACATCCAATGGGCAGATGTGGCAGAAAGTCCAGGAGGTTCCCTTGAGCGAGAGGCCCGATAGGTCCGAGAGGCTGGAGAAGACTGTGCGCACGGAAGCCGAGTGGCGCGCGCTGCTCACCCCGGAGCAGTACAGTATTCTGCGCGAAAAGGCCACCGAGCGTCCCTTCACCGGCGCGCTGACCGAGAATCATGAGACCGGGAATTATCATTGCGCGGGCTGCGGAGCGCTGCTGTTTCTGAGCGGGACCAAGTTCGACTCCGGTTGCGGTTGGCCAAGTTTCATGCTGCCCGCCGACTCGCAAGCCATCGCCGAGCACGAGGACGTGAGCCTGGGAATGCGGCGCGTGGAGGTCACCTGCGCAAGCTGCGGCGGTCATCTGGGCCACGTCTTCCCGGACGGACCGCTCCCCACCGGGCTGCGCTACTGCATCAACTCGGCCTCCCTCACTTTTGAGCGGGCAAGTCAGCTCTATTGATCCGGCCCCCAAATAGTGTTATCGCTTCCCACCCATTCAGCAAAAAACGCTGAATGGATGGGGCACCCAAGTGTCAGTATTTAAAGGCCGGATCAATAAGGCTGGATAACGTTAGCGGTTCCAACCCTTTTACTGGACGGTAAGGATGACTGTGCCTGTCGATGTGATTGAGTTGGAGGTGCCTGTTACGGTGATGGTGTAGCTTCCAGGCGTTGTTCCCGCTTTGACGGCGGTGAGGGAGGCAAATCCGAGAAAAACTCCGAGCAGAGAGGCAGACAGCAGGCGGGCGGTGCTGGTTCGCATTGGGATTTCCTTAAAAAGGCAGATTGCTAGAAATTGTAGTGGATGTGTGTGGTTTCCGCAATCTTTACTTCACCGGCAAATGCTCTGCAACTTCTCCGTCGGCAAGGGAGAAAACGTTGGGTAGGGCAAGTGGCGCAGGTCCATGAACTGATCGGGAAGCGTGCCGTTGAACTTGGAACCGTTGGCCAGCACCTTTCTGTAAGCAGCATTCCGCTCCACCTTCGCCAACGGAGCAAAACGAAATCCCTCTTGGCGCAACTGGTTGATCAAATCGGGCAGCATCAGCGTGGTAAAGGCCATGCCATGCAGCAGCAGCACGTTGGGAATCTCGTGCCCAAAGGCGATCTGCTCCTCTTCGCGTCCCAGCTTGATGTACTCCGCCGCACTCTCCAGATAGCTCTGCCGCAGCCAGGCAATTGAAGCCGTGTCCTGTTTGGCCACGCAGCGTCCGTATGCGTCGTTCCAGTTGTAGTCTTCAAAACTCAGCGTAACCTCGGCCACGTGGTAGCCGTGTCCCAGGAGCCATCTCCGAACGGCATCGTGCTTCTCCGCCGTATCTCCTTCTGCCAGATATGGATAGCGAAACCAATGCCAATCGCTCTCCCCGCCATACTTAACCAGCGCTGGTTCATTCCGCGCAATCTCGCGTTCATAGGCCTCCACGCTCAAGTCAGCCAGCGAGGGATGCGACCAGGTGTGACTGCCGATCTTCATGCCCGCGTCCATCCAAATCCGCAGCGCGTGCTGGGCGTCGGGATCGTTCTCCATCCTGCTGGCATTCACAAAGCCATAAGTGCCTTTCAGGTGGGCGGCCTGCAACTCGGCGGTCAGGTCCGTGGCAATCTTTGTGCGCGTCCCGCCCGGAGGAAGGCTACCGGCCGCGGGCAGATCGTCAAAGGTAAGCGCAATGACAGGATGCGCGGAGAGTTTGCGGAGGCGATGCGCCTTGGCCGTTTTCCCGGCAGGAAGCGAAACAGCCAGCGCGGGAATTGCAACCAAGGATAAAACAATAACAAGACGTACAAAAAATAGCTTCAAAATGGAATTCCTTCCCATCGGCTTTTTTTGCCGACTCATACCATTTTGACGTTTTCAACGCTTCATGGGATGCAAGCCGCTCCACAAACCCGATGGATGACTATAATAAGCTATGGCGACGGCCCAGCAATTTGAACCAGCCGAGCTTCACGGCGCGCCCCCGGTTGCAGAGGGGAAGACGCAGCCGGTGGTGCGCGATCCGCGCCAGCAAGCCATCGAAAAACAACTCATCGACAAACGCGTTGAAGCCCTCCTCAAAAAAGTCCACGCCAATCGCCCCAGCGAAGACATTAATCTGATCCGCAAGGCCTGGGAGTTCTGCGCCAGCCACCATGCGGGGCAGATGCGCGCCTCCGGTGAACCGTACATCGTTCATCCCCTCGAAGTCGCCGAAATCCTCGCCGAGATGCGCATGGACGCAACCTCCATCTCTGCCGGCCTGCTGCACGACTCGGTTGAAGACACCCCCGCCACCAATGAGCAGATCGAGATCGGCTTCGGCCCGCAGGTCGCTCAGATCGTCGAGGGCGTCACCAATATCGACAAGATCGAGTTTGCCAATCGCGAAGACCGCCAGGCGGAAAACGTTCGCAAGATGCTGCTGGCCATGGTCTCCGATGTGCGCGTCGTTCTCATCAAACTGGCCGACCGCCTGCACAATATGCGCACTCTGGAGCACCTCCGACCAGAGCGCCGCGAGGCCATCGCTCGCGAGACGATGGACATCTATGCCCCGCTCGCTCATCGCCTCGGCATGGGCAAAGTGCGCGGCGAGCTGGAAGATCTGGCCTTCCGCTACACCGATCCGGTCAGCTTCGAGCAGCTTTCAGCTGCCGTCGAAAACCGCCGCATCGACGGTGAGCAGTTCCTCCGCACCGTCGAAGACACGCTCGTCGAGCAGCTCCGCGAAAACGCCATCGAGGCCCGCGTCGAGTGGCGCATCAAGCGCCTCTACTCCATCTTTCAGAAGCAGCAGCGCTCCAAAATCTCCTTCGATCAGGTCTATGACTTCCTCGCCATCCGCGTCATTACCCAGGACGTAGCCGCCTGTTACGCCGTCTTCGGCCTCATTCACACGCTGTGGCGGCCTGTGCCGGGGCGCATCAAAGACTTCATCGCCATGCCCCGCGCCAACCGCTATCAGTCGCTGCACACCACGGTGATGAGTCCCAGCGGCCATCAATTCGAGGTGCAGATCCGCACCGAAGAGATGCACCGCGTCGCCGAGGAGGGCATCGCCGCCCACTGGAAGTACAAAGCCGGAGAAGGCGTGGTCACCGCCCGCGACGAAGAGCGCCTCAACTGGATTCGCCAGCTCGTCGATTGGCAAAAGGAGATGACCGACCCCAACGAGTTCCTCTCCAGCCTCAAGATGGACCTCTACCCCGACGAGGTTTACACCTTTACGCCCAAGGGAAAGGTCGTCGTCGTCCCCGCCGACGGCACGCCGGTCGATTTCGCTTACACCGTCCACACCGAGGTTGGCCACACCTGCGTCGGTGCCAAAATCAACGGTCGCATGACCCCGCTGCGCACCAAATTGCGCACTGGAGACATCGTTGAGATCGTCACGCAAAAGGACCACAAGCCCAGCCGCGATTGGTTGACATTCGTCAAAAGTCCTCGCGCGCGCAACAAGATCAAGCACTGGCTCAACGAGGACCATCGCCGCCGCGCCGTCGAAATCGGCCGTAAGCTGCTGGAGCGCGAGGCGCGTAAATACAAGGTTCCGCAAGCTCAAATCTGCGATCAGGACTTGGGACGCATCGCCAATGAATACGGCGTGGCCACCACCAGCGACCTGCTGGCCGCCCTCGGCCTGGGCAAGCACTCCGCCCGCCAGATTCTCAACCGCCTGGTTCCCGGCAGCACCAACCTCCCCGAACCGGAAGCCACCCCCGAGGTCAAGCAAGGCGCTACCGGCGAAGCCGCCATGTCCGACGCCGTGCGCAAGCTGCATCTGACCGGCTCCGACTCCCTTCAGGTCGAGGGTCAAAACGATCTGCTCGTCTATCGCGCCCGCTGTTGTAATCCCATTCGCGGCGAAGAGATCGTCGGCTACGTCACCCGCGGCAAAGGCGTCGCCGTCCACGCCCGCGGCTGTCCCAACGTGCAGAACCTCCTTTACGAGAGCGACCGCCGCATCTCCGTTGAGTGGTCCCGCGCCGATCAGACCGGCAAGCCGCAGCGCTACCCGGTCAAATTCACCATCTCCTGCGATGACCGCGCTGGAATGCTGAAGGAGTTAATCGCCGTCATCTCCGACGACAACTCCAACATCAGCAACATCGACATTCGCAAGGACGAGAATGGCGAGGCCGTCGTCGAACTGGTCTCCGAGGCCGAAGACGTCCGCCACCTCAACCGCATGGTCCTCAACCTGCGCCGCGTCCACGGCGTCCGCGCCGTCCAGCGCACCCAAAACCTATAGAGCATTTTTGTTTTGTCTCGTATCCTGAGAGCCTCATGCAAAATTATCTTCAGTTAGCTGATATGCGTCAGGGCACGACTTCAGTCGTGCCGAAAATGGTCTCAATTGAATCCGGCTTTAGCCGCTGCTGGATGGGCAAGCAACTGAAAACAATGAGACACAAGGGCTAAAGCCCATGACTTATGGGGAAGCTCTGGCGGCACGACTAAAGTCGTGCCCTGACACTTCTTGCCATTTCCAAGGCATTTTGCAAGTGGCTCCTGAGTCATAAATTCATGCAACAAAACATCTGTCATCCTGAGCGTAGTTTGTCGCGTTTTTTGCGACAAACGTAGTCGAAGGACCTGCGGTTTCGCAGCAGATATCTTCAATGAACTTCTGACTCAAAACACTCGATGCGAATCAAGCCCGCTGACTCGCCAGCAGCTCCTTCGCCGCCCGCCGTCCCAGCCGAATGCAGTCGGGAATGCCGATGCCGTCGTAGGCATTTCCGGCCAGCCGCAACCCCGGCAGCGCAGCGACGCGCTCGGCGATCCGCTGCTTGCGTTTCAAGTGACCGACAGCGTACTGGGCCATGGCGCGGGGCCAGCGCGAAACCTGCGCCTGCTCCGGCTCAATCCCAACCACGCCCTCGCCAAGAATCTCACTGAGTTCGCGGCGCACAGTGGCCACCAGAGTCTCGTCCGAAGCGGTAAGCAGAGCCTCATTCCTCATCCCGCCCAGAAAGGCGCGCAGCACCGCCTTGCCTGGTGGCACGCGGCCCAAAAACTTGCGATGTACAAAGGTGCAGGCCAGCATTGCTCGGCCTTCCACGGCGGGAACCAGGAAGCCGAAACCGTCCGGCAGCCGTCCCAGCCGCGCCTCGTCGTAGACCAGATTGATCGTAATCGACGAGGAGTAGGGAATCGCAGACAACTCCGCGCCCAGCTCCGCGTCCACCGGAGTGAGTAGCTCAGCAGCGGCCCAGGCGGGTGAGGCAACGATCAGTGAATCGTAAAACTCCGTAGTGTCAGCGTAAGAAATCTTCCAGCCAGAGGCAATTTTCTCGACGGCTGTGACCGGCGTCGAGAGGCGCACCGAGGCTGGGTCAAGCCGTGCCTTCACAGCGTCTACCAACTGCTGCATTCCCCCGCGCATCGTGGTGAAGATCGAGCGGGGCGCGGAGGGAGCATTGCCTTTCACATTCGCTGGACGCGCAGTCCGCATCCGGCGGTGGGCGGCCAGCATCCCACGCGTCAGTGAGCCGTACTGGGTTTCCATCTCCACTAGGCGCGGCAGCACGGCGCGGGCGCTCAGTTGCACGGCGTCGCCGCCAAAGATGCCGGAGAGCAGCGGATCGGCCAGCCGGTCCACAATCTCCTGGCCAAAGTGGCGCTTGACCAGCGCGGCCACCGATTCGTCTTGATCGCTGAGGCGCGGCGGAATCAGCAGTTCCAGGCCCATGCGCAGCTTGGTCGGCAGGCTGAAGAGGCGGGTCAGCGCGGTGGGAATCAGTTTGGTAGGAATCAGAAACATCAAGCCGTCGGGCAGCGGAATCAGCCGGTTGCGGACCACAATAAACGTTTTGCGCTCGGCGTCGTTCGAGGGCGTCAGTTCAGCGCCGAGGCCCAACTCACGGCAGAGCGCCGCCGCCGCTGGCTTCTCGGTCAGGAAAGAGTCTGGCCCACGCTCTAGCACCGCACCGTCCACAATCTCCGACGACAGACAACCGCCCAGCCTGTTCTGCGTTTCGAAGAGCGTGTACTCCGCCGCCGCGCCTTGCTGGCGGGCGAGTTCCAGCTCATAAGCCGCCGCCAGCCCCGCGATTCCACCGCCGATGATTGCCGTGCGCATCCACCACCTCAGCCTACACTTAATCTACCTCAACCTACTCAGCGGATCATCTTATGAACTGGTTCGAAAGATCGTGATGACAGCCCTAAGCAATGCGGAATAGAGTAGATTCATCAGTGCCAAAAGAATCGAAACTCAAATAATGCTCTCCGCCTGCCTGCGAATCATCCGCAAAAGGTGAAGAGGCATTCGAGCAGGCGAGGTGTATGAGAACGATGAACTTTCCAGTATCTTCGAGGAGAAATCGAGTTGCAAGCATCTTGACTTATCTCTGTTTAGCGGTGCTTCTCGTGGGTCTATCCGCATGTTCCAAGAATGATTTACGGCAGACGATGCGCGAAGCGCGGAGATCGCTGGACAAGCTGATGGCTGGGTCCAAGGAGCCGGAGCAAACAAGTCAGTCCGCAGAGCCGCAGCCCGAAGCTCCCGCGAAGACGGCCAAGCTGGCTCACCACGTCAAAGCTGCGGAACCCGTTGATGATGCAGACAATCAGCCACCTGAACCCACCCAAGAGGAACTCGCCGAATTTCTGCGCGGCAAGCTGCTCTCGCTCAGTCCAAGCGACGGATTCAACGATAATCTCGAAGTCCGGTTCGATTCATCCACCAGCACATTGACGGTGGTCCAACCCACGGGCCGATGTGAGCAATTCCTGGGCGCGCTCAATGTCAACAACATCACGTGGGATATCTTTGATCCCAGCGATGAGCGGAATCCACGAGAAAAACTCTTACGGCTCACGAGCAATTCGGTCAGCGGAAAACAGGCGAGAGCCTGTTTCGACTTGAACGGTCGTCTGGAGGAAGGGACCTCCACAAACCGGGTCCGGTTGCTCTTTTCACTTTACAAATCAGAGCAGATCCCCCGTTTTCAGGACAAGATGGCAACTGCCTTGAAAAAGTTGATTATCCTCTCCGGTGGCGCTGAAGGGAAGGAACTCTTTCCGGATTCTGAAGCGAAACCGCACTCCAAAAAGAAGTAGGCCGCCCCCCGGTGAACCGAGAGGCGGCGCGGGTGTTTCAGGATCGAAAAAGTTACTCGGCTGTGGCTTCCGCAGCAGGCTCGGCAACAGGCACTTCATCCGAAGCTTCGGCCAGAACCGTGACCTTAATATGAGCGGTCACTTCGCGATAAAGCTTGATGGCTACACTCACTTCGCCCAGACTCTTGATTGGCTCATCCAGATTAATCTTGCGGCGATCAATCTCAAAGCCCTTCATGGCCAAAGCAGCGGCGATGTCCGCTGAGGTGACCGAGCCAAAGAGGTGGCCAGCTTCGCCCGACTTGCGGGTGAATTCGAGCTCGACGGGTGAGAGCTTGACGGCCAACGCTTCGGCCAGAGCCTTCTCGGTAGCGGCGCGACGGGCGGCGGCATTCTTCATCTGCTCGACGACGGCCTTGTTTGCTGAAGTGGCCTGCAGCGCCAGCTTGCGCGGTAGCAGAAAGTTGCGGGCGTAGCCGTCGGCAACTTTAACCAGATCGCCGCGATTGCCCAGATGCAATACATCATCCTTCAAAATAACTTCCATGACTGATTCTCCTCTGTGCGGGCTTCCGCCAGTGCCGGGGGCACTCTTATCTTTTCGGACAAGATTCCCAGCATAGACACCCCGCACCGGTTCCAGATCGGCATCCACAATATTGCCTTCCGCCCAATCCGCAAGATCGCTCGTGATGAGCGAACGCGCAGGCCGACGGAACAGCAGCCGAAGGTGACTTCCTCTTCTCTTCATCCGCCAACTAATGCTGGCAGTTAAAGAGAAACAGCTCTAGTGCCGTGTTGCAAAGGGCAGCAGCGCGATATTCCGGGCCTGCTTGATGGCGCGGGTAAGGCGGCGCTGATGTTTGGTGCAGACGCCGGTCAGACGGCGAGGCACAATCTTGCCGCGCTCGGCCACAAAACCTTGCAGCAGACGGACATCGCGGTAAGGAATCGCGTCAATCTTCTCCGTGCAGAACTTGCAAACCTTCTTGCGGCGGAAGAACTTGCCGCGTCCGCCAGGACCGCCGGAGGGACGTCCGCCAGGGCCACCGCCAGGACGACCGCCGGGGCGGGGACCGGAACTATGGCCAGAACCTTGGGAACTTTGGCCTGTACTCGGACCGGATTCCGAACCGGAGGAGGCGGGTGCGCTTGTTGCTTGAACTTCATCAGACATACAGTTTCCTCTTCACTCTCTTGGCTTTCGGCAAGGCCCCACAGAGGGCCGTCGCCAAAACACTGGATCAGGCCGCAGCCGATTCCCCGTGGAATCCGGGGAGGGGCGGCGGCAATTCGTTTACAGTCAATAGCGGTCAGTCATCAGTGGTCAGTGAATTCAAGCAGGCATCCAGCTTGAAACTGATCCCTGATCCCTATTCCCTGTTTACGCAGCCGGAACTGGCTCAGCGGCTTCTGCCGCAACAGGCGCAGCTTCCGGAGCGGGCGCAGCCACCGGCACAGGCGCAGGAGCCGCAACTGGAACCGGTGCGGCCACAGTAGCACTCCGGCGGACGCCGCGCAGAGCCTTCACCTTGGCCAAGCGCTTCTCTTCCTCGTCAATGCGCACGGTGAGGAACTTGATCACCGGCTCGGTCACGCGCAAGCGGCGCTCCAGTTCAAGAACCACCGCGCCACCAGCCTCGATGGTCAGCAAAACGTAGAAGCCGTCGTTGAACTTGCGCACCGTATAGGCGAGCTTGCGTCGGCCCATCTTCTCCACCGTCTTCACCAATCCGCCACCCTTGGTGACGTTCTCGGAGAAGCCGGCGATCAGCTTGTCAACATCCTCTTCAGCCGCATCCGGCCGCACAATGAACATTACCTCATACAAACGGGACATCCGGTTTCCTTTTCCGCTGAACTCTCTGGGCTTAGCCCTGAGCTTCAGCCTTGCACTCTTGCATTGCCTTCCGCCAGCCCCTGGCGGCTTTTTGCCCTTGTTACTCCCCGCTGGACGAGCCGGGCTCGCGGCGGTTAAACTCATTCATCGCGGCTGCTGGACCCGTTTCGAGAATGCGCCGCGTAGCCGTAGCCACCCGGTCCAACACTTCGTCCAGCACCGTCAAATCTGCCTTGCGCAGCGGCGAAAGCAAGTAATCCTTGCCTGGCCGCCTGCCGCCTGCTGCTATCGCTTCTGGTGGCAAATCCAGCCCCACCCCGATGCGCAGCCGCAGCCACTCTTGACCGCCCAGGGTTCCGGTTACGCTGCGGACTCCGTTGTGTCCAGCAGGCGATCCCCGTTCCCTGATCTTGAAGCTCCCCAGCACTAGGTCCAGCTCGTCATGAATCACGAGCAGATCCCGCTTCGGGTCGGCCTCAAACTCCTGAACCAGCGCGGCCACAGCCAGCCCGCTCAGGTTCATAAACGTATCCGGCTTGGCCAGAACCACTCTGCGCCCCGCGATCATGCAGGTTGCCGTCATGGCCCGGCAGCGCCGGTTCTGCACCACAACCCCTTCTTGCTGGGCGATGCGGTCGATGGCCATGAACCCCGCGTTGTGCGGGGTCCACAGATATTCACTGCCCGGATTGCCCAGCCCCACAATGATGAAGGGGCTGCGCACACCGGATTGGCTTTCATCCACCAAGGCTTACTTCTTTGCTGCGGGCTTCTTGGCGCCCGCATCGGCAGCTTTGGCCGCGTCTTCCGGCTTGCCCTTCTTGGCAACTTCCGGCTCGGCAGCAGCAGCAGCGGCTGTCGCGGCAGCCTCGGTCTCGGCAGCCGTCGGCGCTTCTTCGCGGATGGTGACCACGTGCGCTACGGTCGCATCCTCGTTGTTGATGAACTTGATCTTCTCCGAGTGCGGCAGACCACCGACGCGCAATACGCCGTACAGTTCCAAATCGCTGACATCCGCGTCGATGTGGCTGGGAATGTCCGCGGGAAGGCACTCGATCTCCACTTCGCGCAAAACCTGATCCAGAATGCCGCCAGAGTTCTTCACGCCCGCCGGAATGCCTATCAGCTTGACGCGCACAAAGACGCGCAGTGTCTTGTCCAGCGCAATGCGCTTCAGGTCGATGTGGATCAGCTTGTCGTTCAACGGCTCGCGCTGCCAATCCACGATCATCGCCTTGGCCAAGCTCTGGCCGACGACTTCTACGTCAAAGATCGTGTTGTGGCCGGTCTCCGAGAAAAGAATCTTGGAAATCTGCTTGGGGTCCACCTCGACGGCAACCGGTTCACTACCGGGACCATACAGAACAGCGGGAATCTTGCCCGCAACGCGCACACGGCGAGCGGCATTTTTGTTGAACTTGCCCACGCGGGGCTTGGCGATAACGACTTCAGGCATTCGATCTCTCGTTTCTTATGTCGGGCACGGGCCAGTTGCGGTCCGCTCCCTTTGTTGTGCCAGTGGTCAGTGAACAGTGAACAGTGGTCAGTAAAAACCGCTCGTCCGCCATTTACTGCTGATTACTAGCTATTGGTTAACAAATCGACCACTGATCACTGATCACTGACCACTGACCACTACGAAAACAGCGTACTCACGCTGGTCTCCATGTGAATGTTCTCGATGGCCGCGCCCACCAGGCCAGCAATCGAAAGCACTTTGATCTTGCTCAAATTCTGCGCCGACTCGCGCAGCGGAATGGTGTTGGTCACCACCAACTGCTCAAGCCGCGAATTGGCAATCCGTTCAATCGCCGGCCCAGAGAGCACGGCGTGGCTGGCGGCGGCAAATACCGTACCGGCACCGGCGTTGTACAGCGCGTCCACGGTCTTCACCAGCGTTCCGGCTGTGTCCACAATGTCGTCGAGAATCAAGCAGCTCCGGCCCTTCACATCGCCGATCACGTTCATTACCTCGGTGACATTCATATCCGTGCGGCGCTTGTCCACAATGGCCAGCGGCGCTCCCACCTTCTGCGCAAAAAACCGCGCCCGTTCCACGCCGCCCGCGTCCGGAGAAACCACCGTCAAATTCGGCAGCGCCAGTTCGCGGAAGTAGCTCACCAACACCGGGCTGGCATAAAGATGATCGACAGGGATATTAAAAAATCCCTGAATCTGCGCCGCGTGCAGGTCTACAAAGAGCGCGCGGTTGGCACCGGCTGTGGTGATCAAGTCCGCCACCAGACGGGCGCTGATCGCCACTCTGGAGCGGTCCTTGCGATCCTGCCGCGCATAGCCGTAGTAGGGAACCACCACCGTGATCCGCCCCGCCGAGGCTCGCTTCAACGCATCAATCATCACCAGCAGTTCAACAAGATTCTGATCCACCGGAAAGCAGGTCGGCTGCACCACAAAAACATCAATGCCGCGCACATTCTCCAGCAGTTGGAAGTAGACCTCGCCGTCGGCAAAGCGCTGCAGCTTGGCATCGCCCACCTTGACTCCCAGATAGCGGCCAATCTCCTCAGCCAGCGGACGGTTGGCCGTGCCGCTGATCAGCTTGAAGCGCTTGTCCTCGATCAGGCTGCGGCTGCGTTTGCGATCCGGGGATACTTTGCCATCCTTCGCCTTGGCAGCTTCTGCGGCTAGTTGTGCGGCCTCTTTTGCCACCAACTGCCCGCCCTCCTGCTGATTTTCTTCCGTCGTTGCCGTCACGCTTCCTGCTTCCATGCTTCGATCTGCCTCCAAGCTGGTTTGCTTTGGCTGCTTCTAGTCAGTTCTCAGTAAACACTGTTGCTGACAACTGCAAACTAACAACTGCGAACTGTAAAAACTTTGGCTGGGCGACTAGGATTCGAACCTAGACAAATGCCTCCAAAGGGCATTGTCCTACCATTAGACGATCGCCCAAAAAACTTACTCTCCGGCAATTCCTGTGGTCTCGAAGAAACTCTCCGTGCCCCATTCATTTCATGTACTTTGTGAAATGAGTGGGAAACCATGAGCCCAACCCCGCCGGATCAAACTAATAGCATCTCGCGCCAGTACTTCTCACGTGGCAGAGTTCGAGTCAATAGACTCTTTACACCCGCCACGCGTAAGCGCTCACGCGCCGCTTCCGCATCTCCATGGGTCAGGTACAACCCAAAGAGTGCTGAACCAGACCCCGACAGCAAGGCCCCCAAAGACGAGGCTTGGCAGGCTGCCTCCGGAGTGCCGGTGGCCGCAAGAATACGCTTGATCTCTGCAAGGGAAGGATGCTGGCGGAAGACGACGCGTTCAAAGTCGTTCGCAATCCAGCTCGTGATCCCGGTGCGGACAAGCGCGGACTCTGACGGTCCGGCCAGGTTCTCTTCATCGAAGGGAACACCGGAGGAGCCTGCTCCCTGCCGTCCCTGCGGAATTCCTCCCGCAAAGGCGCTGGCATAGGCGCGGCTCAACTCATTTAGTTTATATGTACTGGCCTCGGAGGTCAAACCCTCTTCGGCGCAAAGCGCGTCCCAGTCGCGAAAAGCCTGCGGCGTGGAGACCCCAATCTCCGGCAAAGCTACCACGCACCAGACAGGCTCGAAGTCCGGCAGCGGATAGACTTCCTGCCCCCTGTCGAGGCCCAGGACAGCCCCACCAATCAGAAACAGCGGCACATCCGACCCTACCCGCGCCGCACTTTCCAGCCGCTTCGCGGACCACATCACACTGTCGTCTGGAGCATCCCCAATAACTCTGTCATCCTGAGCGGAGTCTGTCACGTCCTTTGTGACAGACGGAGTCGAAGGACCTGCGTTTTCTTTTCCAGCCCCAACCCTCAACTCCACTTCCAACCCCACCAGCGCCGCCACGGCATTGGCCGACCCAGCCCCCAGCCCGCCTTGCACCGGCAGCCGCTTCTCAATATGAATCTCGACCTCGGCAGAAATCCCCAACGCCTCCAGCGCCAGCGCCACCATCTTCCAGGCAGTATTGCGTCCGTCGGTCGGAACGCGCGCGTCATTGGAGGTCATCCGCAACGTCGTCGCAGCCGCCGGACGCGCCGTAACCGTCACTAAGTCATAAACTTCCAATGTTTGATAGACGGTCGAGAGCGCATGAAATCCATCCGCGCGCGGCGCGCCGATTCCCAGCCCTAGATTGATCTTCGCGTGCGAACGAACGGCAGTAGGCATACCCATTCATTGTAGAGCCACGCGTGGCAATTCGATTTAACGGTGGTAACCTGTTGGTGTTATGCCCATTGCATTATCGCCGATTCAACCTTCGGCTTCGCCTCCGGTCTACTGTGCAGAGTGTGGTTGCGAAGTTGACACTATCGCTTGGCTTTGTGCCACCTGCGGTCGGAATCTCCATGAGCCAGGAGCGATGACAACGACCCGCCCATACGCGCCAACAACCTCGAAAAACCTCAAACGTGATCGCATGATTGGCGCAAAAATCTTTGTGATCCTCTTTGCTTCAGTAATGATCTTTTTGCATTTTGGCTTAAGGCTCGATTTGATTCCAGCGTGGATTCCCGGACATCCCTTCGGATCGCCAGCATTCGTATATTTAATCGGACTTTCCATCATCACATGGTTGATTGTTACGGACAAATCGTAGTCATCCCGTTTGCAAGCGCCCGCTCACCAACCCACCTGCCGCATCCGCTCCAGAATGACCGCGCCATAGTGATTCATGCGCTCAGGGTGTCGCTTCAGGGGAGCAGGCAGAATCGCCGCCAGCCGCGCCGACTGCTCCCTGCCGATATTTCGGGCCGCGGTTTTGTCCCAGTAGCGGCACGCCGGCTCCGCGCCATAGATTCCAGGACCCCATTCAACCACGTTGAGGTAGAGCTCCAGAATGCGCTGCTTGCCGAGGACGAGCTCCGCCACAGGCACTAACGTGAACTCCGCGCCCTTGCGAAAGATGGAGCCGCCCGTTCCGAAGAACAGGTTCTTCACGAGCTGCTGCGTAATGGTGGAACCTCCGCGTGTGCGCCCGCCTTCCACATCTTGTTCAGCGGCTTTTTGAAGCTGCTCCCAGTCGAAGCCATGATGCTGGTAGAAGCGCGCATCCTCGGCGGAGATGACCGCGTGCTGGAAATTTGGCGAGATCTGGCTGAGCGGAATGAATTTGTATTGTGGGCGATAGGGCTTGTGATGCACCCAGGCCTGCAGGCGGCGCTCGACGTGCAATGCGGTTGTGGGTGGATCAATCCACCGGGCGGCCACAAGCGACAACGCGGCCAACGACCACAGAATTGCCGCAGAGATAAAGAACCATCGAATAAACGACCAGAAGAGATTCTTCCGAAGCGGAGTCTTGGTGCTTGTGTTGGACGGAGTGTTCACATTTCAGGATAAAGGATGCGCCGCCCATAATTCCATGTAGCCCACATCTCGTTTTTGAGAGTTGTGAACCATCCAAAACCCTTTCTTCAAGAACTTTGCAGAGAATGATGACCCGATCGTGCAAACCAGGTATGAGAAGGAGAGAGAGGAACAGGAAGGAAAAGGGAGACAGCCGCGTCCTCGGCAAAGTCTCCCCAGAAAATCCCCCAATGCGATATTCTCCGTCTCTTCGCTTTTATCCAGGGATTCACCAAGCCCAAAGCCGAAACTTAGTCCCTATCCCGACGGCGTAGCCGCCACGGTTACGGGGCGCGCCACCATCGCTGGCCGCACGAGTTCTGCCGGCCACACATAAACCGCCAGCCGCCGCGAGTAGTGCAGCACCGGCGCCTGCTCCGGCAGATGGAGGCCGAGCACTTCGGCCAGATCGTTCCGCTCGATTGTCGCTTCGGCTTCCTCAAGCTGTGAGGCAACATGATGAAGATTGGCGCGAATGGGCTGCCCGTCCGGATTGCTGGAAAACAGGCAGTAGCGCTCCATCAAGAAGTATTCGAGCGAACCCGCGCCGCACTCCAATAGCCGCCGCGACGGGCCCAAGCCCCGATAACGAGCGTTGAAGACAACCGGCTGGCCGCTAAACCGCCTGCGACTAAAGAAGGAAAACTCCCTCTCCGAGCGCTGCTCCATACGCATCTGCGCCCAGTGATACGGCAGTGAATAAAAAGCCCGCCCCACCCCCACCGCCAACAGATTGCTGGCGTCCAGCGAGAGGCAAAAGACCCCCGGCGTGCCAGTTCGCTCCTCGCGGACGTAGGTGCGCAAACTCAAATCGGGAAAGCTGCGCGCCCCTGGAATTGGCGGAATGCCGCGGACCTTGATGCGGTCCATCCAGAAGGGCATCACCCCCAGCCACGCGGAACCCATGAACGAGTCCACCTGCAAGCCTTTGGGAATCAGCGGAGCCAGCGACGAAGCCGGGACGGGCCAATGCGCAAAGAGAAGGTCGTTCCAGCGCTGCTTCATCAGCCAGCGGCCAGACGGCAAGGGCCGTGGCTTTTGCGACGTGCGTACCAGATACTCCAGCATGACCGTGTTGCTCCTGTCTTGCCTCGTCCCTGCTTGCCTTACTCTTCGGCGATCTTCTGCCCCGCCGCACTCGCTCCATGCTGCTCGCTTGGATGCCCTGCACGTGGCAAAGATGCAAACCGCCCTAATGTCGTATTCTGTTCGCGAGACCTAATAAATGTCCAGTGAAACTTTTATGCCCCCCGGCGCACGCAATCAAACAGAGGTCTACGCCGTCCACGGTGCGGACCCGGAAGTGCTGGCCTACGCCATGGCCAAGTACTCCCGCTCCGCTCTTTCCATGCGCGAGTCGCTCGCCGAAATCAGCCGCCAGCGCGCCGAGCAGTTCCTGAATACCTTTTATTTTCAATACGGTCACCGCTCGATTGCCGATCTGGCGCATGTCGCTATGGCCATTGAACGGCTCAGCCTGCTGGCCGCCATCGTGTTGGTGGACGAGCAGCGCTGGGACGGCCAGGAGCGCTCCACGCGCTATCAAAATTTTCTGAAATCCGGCTGGTTCTTCCCAGATTTTGGTACGGATTCCTCCTCCGCGCAGCTTTATGCGGAGACCATCGCCAATCTCTTTGCCGTTTATGAGAAAACCACAGCCGAAGTGCTGGAGGCTCTGCGCCACCGCGTTCCCTGTCCGGAATCGATGAAGCCGGAGGCCTACGAGCGCACCCTGAAGGCGCGCGCCTTTGACGTAGCCCGCTACCTGCTGCCGCTGGCCACCAATACTTCTCTGGGCCAAATCACCAACGCCCGGACGCTGGAAACTCAGGTCTCCCGCCTGCTCGGCCACCCTGTCGCCGAGGTGCGCGACTTGGGCGCAAAGCTGCGCGATGCCGCCACCGGACCCGCCTGGAACGTCAATGCGCAGGCCGACCAAGAGTTCATAAATAGACTCAAAAGCGCTGAGGCTTTGTATCAGGGCACGACTTCAGTCGTGCCGCAATTGCCGCAAAATGAAGCCGGGGCTTTAGCCCCTGAGGGAAGTTTTTCGTCCTTCGCCGAAGAAGCCTCCAGCCTCCTGATCCGCGAGGTCCGCTCCGCCCCCACGCTGGTCAAGTACGCCCAGCCCAACGACTACGAAATCCGCACTCGCGCCGAACTGGCCCAGGCCGCAGTCGAATTGATGGCGAAACAACCCATCGCCATTGCGCCGGTCGTGGATCTGGTCGAGCGCACGGAAACCCTGGAAGTTGAACTAGCCTCGACGCTGCTCTACTCGGCCAGCCACCACCCCTACCGCCAGATTCGCGACCTGGTGGCCGCGCTGCCGGTAGCCCGCGTGGCAGAGATTATTGAGCTTGGCCTGCGCCATCGCGGCAAGCACGATGAAGCTCTGCGCGCCTTCCACGCCGGAGCCGCTCTCCGCTTTGACATTCTGATGGACATCGGCGGCTTCCGCGATCTGCACCGCCATCGCCGCTGCACGCAGATCATTCAGCCCTTCACGTCCCTGCACGGCTATGAGACGCCCACCTGCGGAGACCTTGGCCCAGACGTAAACATTCTCGCCGAGGCGGGCATTCTGGACGGCTTCCAAGCGGCTATCGACCGTGCTCATGCCGCCAGCGCCCAGATTGCCGCCAAGCCCGCGCCGGAGGCCGCTCAGTCTGCGCTTTATCTGCTGCCGCTGGCCACGCGCATCCGTTCGCTCTTTAAGATGGACTTTGCCGAGGCTCAATACATCATCGAACTGCGCTCCGGACCCGCTGGCCATTTCAGCTATCGCCGCGTCGCCTGGGAGATGTTTTTGGCCCTTCAGCGCCAGCATCCGGCCCTGGCCGCAGCCATCCGCGTCACCGACTTCACAAAGCCAATCGACCTGCTCCAACGGTAGCCGATCTGTAGAAGATTGAGATTTGGGTGCCCCATCCATTTCGCGTTTTTTGCGAAATGGGTGGGATTCCAAGATTGGAGCATTCTGCCTGTTGGTATAGAGTGGATCTCCTATTTGGCTTCAGGGTGTTGGCCACTAAAAGAACAGGTAGCGCTGGCCTCCTGGCCGGCTGTTGCGTGGACCTCCCGGTCCACGCCGCACCCTACACAAACAGGAAAACTACTCTATCGAATCTCGTAGACCGTGCTGCCGTGCGCCGGAAGGGTCACCGTAACTTCCTTGGACTCCTTGAAGCCATCCTCGCTCCAGAGATTCTGCGCCTTGTGCTTGCTGCCCTCCAGACCCAACTGCTTCCAGCTCACGTGCAGCGTCACCGGCTTGTCGTCCAAGTTGAAGAAGCCAAAGTACTCCTTGTAATTGCGCGCTCCCGGTTCGTTGATCGAAGCCCGCCAGATACGCGCTTTCTCAAAACCAGCTCCCAGTGCGGCCACATCCACCGGACGGCTATACGTCGCATTCTGATTGATAAAGAGAATCGACTGATTGGCCAGCAACCCACGCAGAAAATCGTCCAGCTTGGTCAGATTTGCGCCCAGAATCAGCGGCGAACGCGAAATCGACCACAGGTTGAGTTCTGTCTTCTCCTCCTCCTGCGTCAGGCCCGACTGGCGCGGCTCACCCCAGCCCGGATGTGGCGTCAAAGAACCCCAGGGCAGCATATCGGCGTCGGGCCAATTGCCGGGCCGGACGTACGTATACCATTTGGCGATGCGGTCGAATTCGCCGCCCAGACCGAAGGGGAACTCGTCCCATTCCGGCTTGGAGGGCAGCTTCCAGCCGTCCCAGTGGTCGTTGGTGATGCGCCACATCTGCGCGTACTGGCCCACTTCGGCCGCGTGCTCCAGTTGCGTCGGCCCCGGCGAAAGACTCAGCACAATCGGTCGCCCCGTCTTCCGAATCGCTGCGGCAATCTGCTTGATCTCGGTAATCCGGTAAGGGTGATCGCTGATGCAATCCACCTTGATGTAATCCAGCCCCCAGCCTGCGTAGAGCTTCAGCATCGAGTCGTAGTAGGCCTGCCCGGCGGCATTGTCGGCCACGCCCCAGTTGCCCTCATCCCAGCCGCAGGGCGAGTTCTTGTCGGCGGCGTCGGTGGCGTGGAAGTTCGTTCCGGCGATGGGCGAATTCTTCTCGACAGCTTGCTTGGGAATCCCGCGCACAATATGAATGCCGAACTTCAGCCCTTGCTGGTGAACCCAGTCAGCCAGCGGCTTAAAGCCCGCGCCCTCCACCGACGTGGGAAAGCGGCTGGGAACCGGAATCAGAATCCCGTTCCCGTCTAGCAGGTACTTTTTATCGGCCAGGTGCTCGCCGTCGGGATTCTCCATGTACCAGCCTTCGTCGATGACGGCATACTGCCAGCCATACTGCTTGTACTTGGCCAATTCGGCGGCATTGGCCTTGAAGTCGGCCTCATTGATGGTCAGCCCGTAGGCATCCCAACTGTTCCACCCCATCGGCGGCGTTGGCGCGGGGTTCTGGGCGGGTGCAATGGTGGCGGCGAAGACGAAAAGCAGAGCGATGAGAAAAAGTTTGCGGCGGTCCATAGGTAAACGTATACCACAAATGCGCAGTGTTTTGGTGGTATTCTCATGCTATGCAGGTCACCCTCAACATTCCGGATGAACTGGCCGCGCAGATCGTTGCGGGTGGCGGGGATCTTTCCCGCGCCGCGCTGGAGTCGCTGGCCATCGAGGGCTATCGCACAGAGCGTCTCTCCGAATCGGAGATTCGCCATCTCCTCGGCTTTGAGACGCGCATGGAAGTCCACGCATTCCTCAAGGAGCATAGCGCATGGCTGCATTATTCGCTCGCTGATTTGGATGAGGACCGTGAGACTGCATTGCGCATGAGAGCCATGCGGCAGCAGCCACCAGTTTCTGGCGGGTGTCTCGCCGGATGATCGTAGTCGCCGATACTACGCCTGTTAATTATCTGATCCTTATTGGTGAGATCAACGTTCTTCCCAAGCTCTATGGCCGCGTCGTCATTCCTCACGCCGTACGGGAGGAATTGACCCGCTCCCGCGCTCCCGGCGGGTGGCCCAACCTTAACTCGTCCATAAATGCTGGGTGCCCCATCCATTTCGCGTTCTTTGCGAAATGGGTGGGAAACCAGAATCCTCACTCCGGCAGCTTCGCATCCAACACTTCCTGGGCGCGCGCCGCCCGCCAAGCGGCCAACCGCTGATAGAGCGCCTCGTCCGTCAAAGCCAAAATCTCGGCGGCAAAGAGCGCGGCATTCGCGGCTCCGGGCTTGCCAATGGCCAGCGTGGCAACGGGAATCCCCTTGGGCATCTGCACCATCGAAAGCAGCGAGTCCAGGCCGTTGAGCGGCGTGGCGGCAATCGGCACAGCCAGAACAGGCATCAGCGTCTTGGCGGCAATCACGCCAGCCAGGTGAGCCGCGCCGCCTGCTCCAGCTATCAACACGCGCAACCCGCGACCGCGCGCGGCGGCCACATATTCAAAAAGTTGATCGGGGGTGCGATGCGCGCTCAAGACCCGCGCCTCATGGGGGATTTCCAAACCCCGAAGAATCTCGATGGCCGGCAGAAGCACTTCATAGTCGCTCTTGCTGCCCATCACTATGCCAACTAAAGGCTCTTTGCTCATGGAAATCATTATACGAAAGCCGCGCTTGCCTGGGTGCCCCACCCTCGCCGCAATGAAAAAGCTGCATTTTTTCGCCCGCCTCGAAAAATCTCGAACCTGAAAGCCGCCCACCGCCCTCCAATCAGCATACGAGGTGCTGCTTTATGGAAGTGAATCAAAAAGTTGCCGATTTTACCCTGCAAACCGACGAGGACAAGACCGTGAGCCTCTCCAACTATGCCGACAAACCGGTCATCCTCTTCTTCTATCCCCGAGCGGATACGCCCGGCTGCACAATCGAGGCCTGCGGCTTCCGTGACGCCTTCGCCAAGCTCCAGGCGACCGGCGTGGTGGTATTGGGCATCAGCCGCGACACGCCCAAAGCTCAAGCCAAATTCCGCGCCAAATACAACCTTCCCTACACGCTTCTTGCAGATGTAGACGAGAAAGTCTGCAAACAGTTTGATGTGCTGAAGGAAAAGAATATGTATGGCAAAAAGGTGTGGGGCATTGAGCGAACCACCTTCGTCATTGGCCCGGACCAGGACCTTCTGCACATCTTTCCCAAAGTTACCCCGGCCGGCCACGCCGAAGAGGTGCTGGCTCTGCTGTCGGAAGGTAAGAACGCACACAAGTAAAGCGATCAGCGCCTGCCATCGGCCAAAACACGAAAGGCGCTCCCGGCAACCGGGAACGCCTTTCATGCAACGAACAAGAGCGTACTACTTCTTTTTCTTGGTCGGCTTGTCAGGTCCGAAGGCCGTGTTGTGGGTCTGAGTGGCCTCGGCCAGAATGCCTTTCACATCATTGACAAAGATGCCCTTAGGGTCCAGATCGAGATACTTCTGATAAGCCTCCGCGCAGCCGGGAGGCAGAATCATCTTGCCCGAGGCGGGATCGATGGTAGCCTTCTGGATCAGGCCTTGGCCCTTGAGGTAATAGGCAATCGCCATGTTTGGATCAGTCGCGATTGCCTTGTCGGCGGCGGCAACCGTCGCATCGCCGTTGTTCAGGTTCGAGAAGATCACAGCTTCATTCTTGTAATAGACTGCCGCGCCCGTTGGGAAGGCCTTGGCAGCGGCGTCGTAGGCCGCGCCGGCTTCCGGAACCTTGCCAGTGCGCGCGTAAATCTCACCCAAGCTGCTGTACGCCATGCCTGGAATGGATGGAACCGGCTTCTTGGAGGCAGCGTCAATCTCGATTGCCTTTTTCAGGTTCGTCTCGGCCTCTGCGTACTTCTGCGTATCGTTTTTCAGATTGGCTATACTGACCTGCGCCTGGCCGAGCAGAACCACGAGCACGGCCGCGTCGGGCTTGGCAGCCGAGTCCCTAAGCATCAAACTCTCAACCTCGGCATACTTCGCGGCTTTGATCTCCGTTGCCTTGGCTTCGATGTCAGATTTCTTGGCGCCAGCACCGAGGGCCTGGGCAGCCGCAGCTTGCGCTGCATCAGCGTCATGGTTGTCTTGGTTGACGGTGGCGATATCGCCGTTAAGATTCTTGACGACCGCGTTGTTTTTTATAATTTCCGCGTTCTTCTTCCTGGCGTCCTCGATCTTCTTCCGATCCTCAGAAGACAGGGTATCCGTGTACTCCTTGCGGGTCATATCGTCGTCCGCCTGCGTATCTTTGCCAGCTACGACCTGTACACCGTCGATGTGATCAACTTCCTTGTCGACCGACATTCCCGGTGAGCGGAAGACAACTTTGTAAATGCCCGGAGGAACTTCACCGGAGTATTTGCCGTCGGCATCAACGTTAAAAACTCCCCTTTCGCTCATCATTGCTTTCCCGCCAGGGCCGGAGGCAGCTCGATCTGTTCCAACATAGGTGACTGCGCCATGGGTCTCTGGCGCGCCGGTAGGGTCGGTTACTTGGCCGTGAACTTTGCCCGTAGGCACTTGTGACAGCGCGGGCAGAAGGGCGAATGCCAGCAGGCCCACCCAAAGTGAAATATTGCGTTTCATTTTCTTCTCCTTGGGAGCTGCGCGAACCATAAAGCCCACGCGCTCATAATAGTTGTTTCTCTGACCACTGAATCCCTGGTGAACGAATTTCTGATAAACGATGACCGGAGCGCAACAGAAAGCGCACGCAAACCGTATATTTACCCTGAACCCAAGGTAAATGCCGGTGCTGCTCCTGGCAAGAGCATTGGCCTGAATGGCTACGCCGTGATGCGACACACGTTCGACTCTACATGGTAGCCTGTGAATCAATTGGCCACGTGTGGCCTGTATCACATCATAAATTCTCCGGCTGGGCTGGCCGTAAAGCGAGTTGCTCCGCTTTCTTCAAGTGAGTCATCCACCGGCTTTCGCCGACCCGCGAGACGTGAAACTTTGGGTGCCCCATCCTCACCGCGTCTTTGTTTTGATAAACTTGTGATTTTGCTTCTCTGCAGAGAAGCCTTTACTGCCGCAACTCCACCAGCGTCGCCCCCTGCCCGCCTTCATTTTGCGGCGCTTCGGCGATGGTGGCCACGTGCGGATGGCCTTTCAGAAACTCCCGCACCCCACGGCGCAGGATGCCTGCTCCGTGGCCATGAATGATGCGGACGCGCGGCAAACCAGCCAAGAAGGCGCGGTCCAAGTACTTCTCCAGCTCTTGCTCGGCCTCATCCACGGTGCGGCCAATCAGGTTGATCTCCATGCGCAAATCGTCCGTGTTGGCGCTGATCATCGTGACATGAATATTCTGCTGCTTGCGCGCGGCGGCCAGCGGATCGGGGCGCTTCTGCTCCTGTGTGGAATCTCCACCAGAAGGCTGCGGTGCGACGCACTCGTCGCGCTTGACGCGCATTTTGATGGGTCCGAGCGCGACTTCAAAGAGGTCTTTCTCCACCTCGCGCACCACCGTGGCGATCTTGTTCATCGACTTCAGGCGGACCTGATCCCCAGCGGCAATGTGCTTGAGCAGATGCGGCTGGGCGTCGGCGTCGCCCTGATCCGCGCCGGTGCGGTGGGCGACGACGGTCTGATTGAAGCTCTCCTGAAATTCGCGGCGCAGGCGCAGAATGCGGCGCTCGGCCTCTTTGCTGAGCTTCTCCTTGCCGGCGCGATCCTCGATGGCGCGCACCGTCTCGCGCATCTGAAACTCAAAGTCCTTGAGCAGCGAGGCCAGCTTGTCTTCCAGCTCCCGTGTGCGTTTGCGCAGCTCGACGTCGCCCTCGCGCGCCAGCTTTTTTCTCTCCAGATTCAGCGCATATTGCTGTTCCCGCGCCGCCTTGCGGTCTTCTTCAAGCTGAGTCAGCTCGCTATGCATCTTATCCAGAAAACGGCTGATGTCCACCTGCTGCGAACCCAGGCGCAGACGGGCGGCGGCGATGATTTCAGCGTTCAGACCCAACCGCTCGGCGGTTTGGATTCCAGCGGAAGCTCCGGGCACCCCAAGCCGCAGTTTATAGTTTGGTGCCAGCGTCAACTCATCCACGCCCGCCGCGGCATTCAGCACGCCGGGTGTGTTGGCCGCGTAGACCTTCAGCGAGGTGTGGTGCGTAGAGATCAGCGACCACGCTCCCGCCGTCAAAAAGTGGCTGGCAATGGCCACGGCCAGTGCAGAGCCTTCTTCCGGATCGGTAGCAGAACCCAACTCGTCGAGCAGAACCAGCGACTTTTCGCCCGCCAGCCGCGAGAGTCGGTCGAGATTGGTGATATGCGCGGAAAATGTCGAGAGAGCGGCTTCAATCGATTGCGCATCGCCGATGTCGGCCAAAAAAGCCGTGAAAACCGGAAAGCTGGCCGCCTCGGCCGGTACGGGCAAGCCCGCCTGAGCCATCATCGCCAGCAGAGCCGTAGTCTTGAGCGTGACGGTCTTTCCGCCCGTGTTGGGACCGCTGATGATAAGCTGGCGGGCCTCGGCGGTCAGTTCCAGGGTCAGCGGGACCACGTTCCCGCCGGTCGCGCGCAGGCGCTTTTCCAGCAGCGGATGGCGGGCGGCTTCCAAGTGCAACAAATGCTCCGAAAGGGTCGGCCCCACGCAGTGGTAGGCGCGGGCAAAGCGGGCGCGGGCTTGCAGGCTATCGACCAGCGCCAGCACGCGCGCGCCTTCCACCAGCGCCACGGAATAGCCGCCCACCTGCCGTGTCAGAGCCATGAAGATGCGGTGAATCTCCGCCTGTTCTTCTTCCAGCAGGCGTACCAGTTCGTTGTTCTGCTCGATGGTCTCCAGCGGTTCGATGTAGACGGTTTGCCCGGAGGAGCTGACGCCGTGCACCACGCCGCTGACGCGCCGCTTCTGCTCCACGCGGACGGGAATCACAAAGCGCTCGCCGCGAATGGTAATCAGCTCATCCTGCGTCGCCCCGTCCGAAGCCAGCTTGCGCAGCGTGGCGCGCAGGCTTTCTTCGATCAGCCGCTGCTGGCGCTCCTGCTCGCGACGAATGCGGCCCAATTCGGGCGAGGCGTTGTCGGCCAGCGAGCCATCGGGCTGGATGGTCCGCTCGATGGATTCGGCCAGCGGACGCAGGCTGGTCGTCAGCGCATAGGAGAGCTGAGAAAGCCCAAAGAGCTTGCCCACCAGTCGCGCCGGAGGCGATTGCAGCAGCGCCTGCCACGAGGCCACGTCGTTGGCCAGTCGCGCGATGGCTTGCAACTCGTCCGCCTCCAGCGCAGCGCCGGGAATCTGTGCCTTGGCGGCGTGCTGCGTGGGATCAAAGAGCCCGCCGACCGGGATGGACGTTTGCTCTTCTAGCAGCAGCCGCAGTTCGCCGGTCAGTTGATGCTGTTGCGCGATCCACGCTTCGTCGGTGGAGGGCTGGAGCACAAGAATCGCATGGTGGCCCACCGGCGAGGCGGCAAAGCCAGCAATGAGCGCCAGCAACGGCTCCCATTCTAGGGCAGCAAAGTCGGCAAACTCCACCGGTGACGGTATCGGATCAAGAAGAGGCATATTTGTACTGGAACTATCTTAGTTCCCCACCGCCATGGCCGACCCACCCCGCATGAAACTGTAGCGCCGACCTCCCGGCAGACTGTAGAGTGGACCTCCTGGTCCACGCTTGTTTATTTCTAGTCGAATGCCGATCATTTCACCCACAAGGCGCACAATCTATTCAGGTGAAGAAAATGCCTATCGCCGCGCGAACCATTAGTCCCCAGTCCCTTAGTCCCCCTTGGCCTCTGCCCCCCCCCTCCCCCCATAAGCGCTAAGATAAAGGTTGACGATTTTTCGAAGTTGATCTAGTCTTT